>Ga0257106_1001823_pt1 | contig 10235 bp, 7 predicted proteins | sample LP_taG_3_FD_190177 | JGI IMG/M metagenome (GOLD analysis project Ga0257106, IMG submission 190177) | Marine microbial communities from Northeast Subartic Pacific Ocean, Canada - LP_J_2011_P26_10m | ecosystem: Environmental > Aquatic > Marine > Oceanic | place: Canada: Northeast Subartic Pacific... | reverse complement strand
CGACGGTGAACGCCGACCCAGCCTCTGCAAACTGCAAACTTCACAACTCGAAAAATTGCCTCAGCGCAATGGGCAGTCTCATGAAGAGATTCGTGAGCCCTTAGCGTGACAACAAACGCCACGGACAACGAACGCACGCGTCGCACGCCACGGCTGCGACGTCCAAACCATGTCCTTCACCCTCACCTTTCCCGCGGGCCCACTAGGCCTCACCATCGCGCCGGCGGAGACGACGGGCCACCCGAGCGTCGTCGTCAAGACCGTGAAGCCCGGCTGCGCCCACGGCGCGCGGCTCCGCGCCGGCGACGAGCTCGTGGCCGTCGGCGCGACGAGCGTGCGCGAGCTCTGCGAGTCCGCGACGATGGACGTCGCGGCGTTCGAGCGTTTGGTCGGCGCGCTCCGGGAAGCGCCGCGGCCCGTCGCGCTGCGCTTCGTGCGGCCGCCGCCGCGCACGCTGAGCGCCGCGCGCGAGGCCGCGCCCTGGCGGCCGCCGGCGCCGGGCCGCAAGTCGCTGAGCTCGCCGCCGTCGCCGCCGCGGCGCGCCGGCGCCGCGCCGGCCGTCGGCGACGCGCCGCTCCTCGTCGACGTCGACGTCGAGAACGCGCCGCGCATCCTCGACGTCGACGTCGACCGGTCGCCGAGCCCCGCCGTGCGCGACATCGAGATCGCGCGGCTCCCGTCGCTGTCGCCGCCGCCGGCCGCCGCCGCGGACGCGGAGCGGTCGTGGACCGCGTTCCTCGAGGCGAGCCGCGCCGAGGCCGCGGCGCCCCTCGCGCGCCACCCGCTCCTCGAGACGTCGTCGTCGTCGGCGTCCGACGACGACGACGACGACGGCGGCGGCCCGCCGGCCGCCGTCGGCGGGCCGCTCGACGCCGCGCGCGCCGCGCACCGCGCGCTCGCCGCGGCCAAGTCCGGCGCGCCGCCGGCGCCGGCGCCCAGGCGGAGCGCGAGCGCGACGTCGCTCGTCGACGAGATCGAGGCGCCCGAGGCGCTCGACACGGGCGACGACGGCCTCAGCGCGGAGGTCGAGCAGCCGGAGACCGTCGCCGCGCTCGAGGCGCCCGCGACGCCGCCGCGGCCGCCGGAGCCCGCCCCGTCGCCATCACTAGCGGACCCCGCCCCGTCGCCACCGACGGCGGACCCCGCCGCGTCGCCGCCGACGGCGGACCCCGCCCCGTCGCCGCCGACGGCGGACCCGCCCGCCGAGGAGCGGTCCGCGGAGGAGGACCGCGCGGCGGCCGCGGCCGCGGAGCGCGAGTGGGCCGCGTTCTTCGCCGCGTCCGTGGAGCAGGCGGCGACGCCGCGGAGCGACGAGGACGCCGCCGTCGCCGCGGCGGTCTTCGACTTCGCGAGCGAGGTGCTCGACCCCGGCGAGCCCGGCGACGACTTCCCGCCGCTCACGTCCGAGAGCTCGCCCTACTGGCCGCCGCCGCCGGAGATCGTCTCCGAGGCGCCCAAGTCGCCCGAGGTCGCCGACGCCGAGTGGCGCGCCCTCAAGGCCGGCGTCGTCCGCTCCGTCGTCAAGGCCGCGGAGGCGCGGCTCACGTCGGCGTCGCCGGACCCGGCGCCGCGGGGCCGCGGCGCGCTGCGCCTGCCGGGCCTCGCCGGCCCCCAGTCCTTCTCCAGCGACGAGGCGCGGGCGACGGAGTGGCGCTCCTGGCACCGGGCGCACCCGCGCGAGCGCAAGCTCGAGTTCGCGTACGGCACGCCCCTGCCGGGTTTGGTCTCGCGCGCGCCGCCGTCGGAGTCGCTGTCCGCGGAGACGGACGCCACGGACGACGCCGCGTCGGACATGGCGCCGAACGCGGGGCTGCTCATCGCGTCGCCCCTCGACGACCTGGACCGGGAGCACGCGGCGCGGCGCGACGAGGCCGCGGTCGCGGCCTTCGACGACGCCGCGGCGCGCGTCTCCGCGGCGGACACGGTGCCGCCCGCGGCGCTCCGGGACACGTCGGACTCGCGCCTCTTCGAGCACGTCCTCGTCGTCGGCGCGTCCGTGCGCACGGTGGCGACGGCCGTCGCCGCCGTCGCCGCGCGCGACGCGGGCCACCGCAAGGCGTACGTCGCGACCGTCGACGCGCAGGTCGTCCACGCCTACCCGGCCAAGAGCCTGCCGCTGGAGCTCGCGGAGACGGTCTGCTGCTTCTGCGCGCCCGACGGCATCACCTGCCGCGGCGACTCGCTCTCGCTCAAGGCCGAGGCCGCGGAAGCCGCGACGGAGAGCGGCGGCCACGCGACGGTGTCGACGTCCGTCATGGCCTTTGGGGGCGGCGGCGAGCCGTTGTATGCGGTGGTGTTGAGCGGCTTGCAGCGGCGCGACGCGCACCGGTCCAAGAAGCAGACGGCCGTCGTCATGCGGTCGGACTTGCGGGTCGTGCTCTGCACGCGGCGCGCGAGCCTCCTCGCGCTGCACCTCGCGGCGGGCGCGCTCCTCGCGCAGGACGTCGCCGCGGCGCTGGCGGCGGCGTCGCGGGCCAAGGCGTCGCCCGCGGCCTGCGTCGACGCCGCGAACGCGGCGGTCGCGCGCTTCGCGTGCGCGTTCGCGCGCGTGCCCGTGCCGCCGCCGGGCGTCCGCGCGCGCTGGGCGCCGCCCGTCGCCATCGACGAGCAGGCGCTGGTGCCGGGGCTGGTGTCGGCGACGCCGTCGAAGCGGCCCCGCGCGGACGAGCACGCCGTCGAGGACCGCGCGCCGCCGGCGCCGCCGGAGCTGAGCCGGCGCGAGCGGGGGCGCCGCGACGGGCTCAAGCGGCCCGACGTCGTCTACTGCCGGAGCCGCGGCGACGTCGAGGCGGGGCAGAGCGTCTGGGACGGCGACGGCGCGGCGATTCTGGAGTGGGCCCTGCCCGTGCTGTTGAGCCGGCTCCGGCTGAGCCACGTGCTCCGCGCCGTCGCGGCCTTGCTCGCGGAGCTCACGGTCGTCGTCGAATGCGCCGACGAGTCGGACTGCTCGGCCTGCGTGCTCGCGCTCCTGACGCTCGCGCGGCCCCTCCACCCCGCGGGCCCGTTGATCGTCGTCCTGCCCCAGCGCTTCGCGGACTATTTGGACAGCCCCGTGCCCGTGCTCGTGGGCGTGACCTACGGCGGGCCCGCGCTCCTGGACCGGCTCCGGCGGCCGACGTCGATCCCGAGCCTCCTCGCGCGCTGCGACGACGACGAGCTCCGGCTCTTCGGGGGCGCGGATCCGGCGGTGACGACGCTGCCCGCGGCGGACAAGCTGATGAACCGGCTCCAGGCCCACGCGGACACGATCAAGCGCCACGTGCTCCGCAAGGGCCGGCGCCGGGGCCGGTCCCGCCAGCCCGCGGCGGCGCCCGGCGGCGCCGGCGCGCCGGCGCCCGGCGGCGTCGCCGGCGTGCTGCCGCCGCCGTCGCCCGCGCGCCGCGGCTCGTCCGCGGGGCGCCGCGGCGGCGCCGCGGCGGGCCCGCCGACGCCGCGGACGACGGGCGGCGCCGTGCTCCGGCCGGGCACGCACGTCGCCGTGCGCGACGCGCTCCGGACCATCGCGTCGACGGTCGCGCGCCACGTCGCCGTGCTCGCGGCCGCGTCCCTGGAGCTCGCGGACGGCGACCGCAAGGAGGCGAACCTGCGGGCGCTGGGCCTCGTGCACAACGCGCCCGAGGACACGTTCCTGAGCCCCGAGGACGACGAGGTCAACGTGCCGCCGTGGGCGCGCTGCTTCGTCAAGTCGCAGCTCTTCGCGAACTTCCGCAACGCGCTCGACGAGGAGGGCGCGGCGGAGTGGTGCAACCGCCTCGCGGCGGCGCTCAAGGTCGACGTCGACGCGCTCGCGACGTGCCGCAAGGCGCTGCGCCGCGCGCCGCCGGCCGCGATCCCCGCGGATTTCGCGAGCCCCGCGTCGAAGCGCCGCTGGACGTCCCGGGGGAAGTAACGCCTTACTCCTCCTCCTCCGCCTCCTCCGGCGGGGCCTCGGCCCACTCGCGGAGCCGGTCGGCCATTTGGGCCTTGGAGCCCGACTTGCCGAGGCCGTACTTCTTGCACGTGTTCTGGAGCTCCTTGACGGACATCTTCTCGACGGTCCCGTCGCCGAGCCAGGCGAGCATGCGGCTCTTCTGGAACACGGGGTCCCGCTCGAGCTCCTTCTGCTTCTCGACGCAGAAGAAGTCCACCGTCTCCCGCACCATGGGGTCGTCGGGCCCGTGGCCGTTCTGCGCGAGCACGCGGAGCGTCTTGAGCCGCGCCTCGCCGACGGGGTCGAAGCGCTGCCGCCACATCTCCTCGTCCGTGCCGAACATGCCGCCGACGCCGGGGTCCCGGCCGTAGTACATGGCGAGCACGCCCTGGCGCTTCGCCGCGCACTCGCGCTGGAACTCGGGCGCCTCCCAGGGCTGCGCGGGGCGATCCGTCGGCGGCGGCACGACGACGTTGGGATCCAGGTTCACGATGGGCCAGACGGGCACGGACGGCGTCGGCGGCGGCGCGGCGGGCGGCGCGCCGGCGGTTTCCGGCGCGGCGGCGTTTTCCGGCGCGGCGGCTTGCGGCGCGGCGCTGATTTCCGGCGCGGCGGCGTCTTCCGGCTTGTCGTCGCTCATCGAGACGTCGTCTTCCGGCGTGTCGTCGCTCATGGGGTCGGTGCGACGACAACAGTGTCTCCCCTTCTCGCCACAGGGTCGACCTTGCACCTACCAGTATCGGGAGAGGTGCAACATCTCGTCAACGAGCGTTGATGATTGGCTGCTGCCCAAGCGCTCGGAGCTGCCCGACCGCGACGATGCTTGCCTACGTGCTCCTCGCTGCAGTGGCAAACGCGCAGCAGTACGGCAATGGCCTCGGCAAGCACACCTACTCCGTGTCGCAGGCGCACGCGGCGAGCCAGTTTCTCATGACCATGCTGCCGGTGCAGACCGACTACCCAAGCAAGGCCGAGAGCTGCGGCCAGCTGGGCCGCACGCGCGTCGCCGTGGCGCCGGTCCCCAACGGCACCTGCCACCTGCACGCGCAAGGCGCCGCCCTCGCCGAGGCGACGAGCTACGCCGTGGGCTCCGTCGCCTTCGTCAAGGCGACGGGCGAGTACTCGATCGGCTCGTCGCTCATCGGGAAAGAGCTTTCCGCGGCGACCGCGGCGACGCCCCAGGACTGCGTCGCCCTCTGCTCCGGGGCCTGCGCCGGCGCCGAGTGGGTCACGGCGCCGACGTCCTACACCAACGGCTTCGGCCTCCACGCGGTCCACGTGAACGCGTCGTCCGCGCGGCCGTACGGCGCCATGTCGAACGAACAGGTCGAGGACGCGCTCACGGCCAAGTTGGACGCCGTCCGGGCGACGGGCGCCTACGACGCGTTCCTGGACTTCACGACGGGCTTCTGGGTCGCGAGCCTGGACCGTCTGTGCGCGACCTTCGACGCCGTCGGGCAGAAATACGTCGTCTTGAAATGGCGGAGCTACTACAGCGTCATCGTCCGCGCGGCGTCGTCGTCCATTTTGATCGAGCTCATGTCCGAGACCTGCGCCACGGCCTGCGATGCGGCGCTGCCCCACCCGCACGCGCGCTACGTCTTCCGCGACGGCGCGACCGTCGCGTCTGTCTTCGGGGCCCTCACGGACAAGGACGCGGCGAAGCCGCTCCTCCACGCCGCGCGCGTCTCCTGGCCGACGTCGAACCTCACGCGCGACCGGGCCTTTTTCGTGGACGGCGGCCTGGCCCGCGTGCTGGACCGGGACGCGGGCGCCGGCGTCGCCGTCGACACGTACGACTTCGCGAAGCTCTCGGAAAACGCGATCATGCAGTTCCAGCTCGTCGAGCGGCCCGCGGCGAACACGACGGGCGCCCTGACCGTGGCGGCCTGGGAAACGGTCATGCTCGACACGCACGCCGCGGCGCTCAGGGACGACGTCTGCGGCTTCGACCAGTGGATGGACCACCACGCGGGCCTCGCCGTGCGCAACTCGACGCACACGCTCGGCTCGCTCGCGGAGCTCGCGGAGCGCCTCGGCCTCAAGTACCACGTCAACAAGGAGGGCCACGGGCGCCGCCTCGACGAGGCCGACCTCGAGTGGGGCTCGGGCTACGCGCTCTACGTGTCCGCGCCCAACGGCGTCGCCCTGTCCATCAACGGCCTCCAGCAGGGCGACTACGTGCCGAGCCGGCCCATCGGCTCCGGCGAGGTCGACCTCTGCAACATGGGCACCTGCCCGAACGCGTCGCTCCTCGCGGCCCTCTAAGCGCGCTGGCGGGGGCCGCGTTCGAAACTTCGTTCGAAGGTGTCACTGCATCTCGGGTTCAATAAAACTTTCAAGAAGCGATTCAACGAGCTGACACCGATGATCACGAGATGCAGAGGCTGCCACCGATGATGGGTTGCCACCGATGAGGCCACCGATTCAACGAGCTGACACCAATGATGGGCTGCCAGATTATTGCCCGATGATCACGAGATGCTGAGGCCATGGCTGCTCGTCGCGCTCGCGGCGGCGTCGCTGGAGGGCGAACCGCTGCAGATGCTCGAGATCGAAGTCAATGGCGATCTCGTGAACCTCGAGTTCTACATCCATAGCAACCTCACGGAGCGCGCGCTCAAAGCGGTCGCAACACTCGGACTCGACAACGATCCGCGGCCGGGCGCGACGTGGCACGCGGCCATGGCCGCGTGCAACGTCGAGCGGATCGTCGCCGAGCTCTCCCGCGCCATCGACGCGATCGTCGCCGCGAACGCGACGCTGCGGCGAAAACACTGGGACGGCCTCGGGTTCCACTACAACCGCGGCGAAATCCGCGCGCTCGTCCGCGGGCGGAGCGCGCTCTCCATCGGCACGGGGACCTACGTCGTCGACCTCGACGACGACGCGTGGCTGCGGGGCGCGTTCCGCGACCCGCGCTGCGCGGCCGCGTCGATGACGATCGGCAAGTTCAGCTCCCTCTCCCAGGGCCTCGAGGTGCTCCTCTGCCTGGACCACGAGATGTCCTACGCGACGACCTACCCGCTGCCGCAGCTCTTCCCGTCGCTGGAGAGCAACGTCCGGACCAAGGGCGACGTCGTCGTCGGCAACGACGTCTGGATCGGCACGGGCGTCACGATCCTCTCCGGCGTGACCATCGGCGACGGCGCCGTCGTCGGCGCGCGCGCCGTCGTCGCCAGGGACGTGCCGCCCTACGCCGTCGTCGTCGGCAGCCCGGCGCGCGTCGCGCGCTACCGCTTCGACGAGGACACGATCGCGAAGCTCCTCGAGCTCCGCTGGTGGGACTGGCCGCGGCCCGTCATCGAGGCGAACCTCGGGCTCCTCCAGGCGGCGGACCTCGGTCCGCTCTTCGACAAGTTCCTCGGGAAGACGGCGAGCGCGTGCCCGCCGCTGGCGCTGTAATTTTGGCAGATCATGGTTAATAAGCCATCGTTGCCTTTTGATCTCGAGCTGATGCGTGCTCTCCAAGCCCGGTGAGGCGCTGCGCCTGCGATGATCTGGACGCCGCACCTACAATGATGCGCGCGCACAGCATCAACACGCTGCGACGCCGTGCGTCGAGCGCGATGCAAACGACCGGCGTCGACCGCGTGCGCGGCGCCGTGCCCGCCGAGCTCTGCGCGGCCCTGCGCGCGGATGCCGTCGCCGAGGCGACGCGGTTCCGGCCGCTGCGCCAGCTCGGCGAGCTCCTCGGCATGCACAAGGCCGTGCGCAGCCCCTGGCGGCGGACGCACGTCGCGCTCGGCTGGAGCGACGACGTCGCGGCGGCGGCGCGCGCGGCGGCGCGCGCGCTCGACGCGGCCGGCGCCTGGCGCGCGGCGGGCCTGTCGCCGCGCGCGGCGCTCGTGGAGCTGTCGGCCATGGTCGCGCTGCCGGGCGCCGCGGCGCAGGCGACGCATACGGACGTGCCGCCGGACGCGGCGACGCGGACGTGCACGATGTGGGTCGCGCTGCAGGACGTCGACGAGGCGCGGGGCCCGACGGTCTACTACCCGCTCGCGCCCGACGCGACGGCGAGGGACTACGACTGGGTCGCGCCCCGGCGTCCCTCGCCCGAAATCGCGCGGGACCGCCGGTTCTCCGTAGGCGGCGCTCCGGGCCGCGGGCCCCCGGCCGACGATCTACGGGCCCGACGGCGAGGAGGTCGTCGCGGACGCCGCGCCGCCGGCCGCCGCCGCGCCGGCGCCCTTCGCGGACGTCGCGCCCGTGGCGCTGACGGCGGCCGCGGGCGACGTCTTTCTCATGGACTGCCGCACGTTCCACCACGGGTCCGCGAACGCGTCGGTCGCGCCGCGCGCGCAGCTGTCCGCGACGTTCCGCGAGGGCGACGCGGACGAGTCCGGCGACGGCTTCACGTACAAGCTCGCCGCGGACGTGCCGCGCCTCCGCCTCGGCGACCTCCTCGGCCGATGACGCGCCGCCACCCGCCGTGGTTCGAGTCGCACCCCTCCGAGTCTCCGAGTCGCGAGCGCTAAGAACGCTCTCCGTCGGCACCGCGCCGCCCCGCCGACAAGAACTCTCAGTTGCAAGCGCGCCTTAGAGGAGGGGTATCTTCGCGGCGCGGGGGCCCGGGGGCCGGTGTCCGGCGCGGCGCGCTCAGTCCGCCTTCGCGGCCTTGGGCGCGGCCTTGCCGTCCTTGTTGAAGAGGTTGGTGATGGGCTTGGGGTACTGGACGCCGACGGGCTCCTCGATGTAGTGGCAGGTGCGCGCGGCCTTGATCATGGAGACCCACATGCTGTCGTGGTCGTAGTTGTAGAGGTTGAGGGGCTTGAGGTAGGCCTTGAGGTGCTGCGTGGCCTCGACGGCGTGGTAGCAGGGGAGGTTGGAGAAGAGGTGGTGGCAGACGTGGGTCGAGCCGATGTGGTGGTGGACCCAGTCGAAGAAGCCGAGGCACTCGGCGTAGGGGCGGTCGATCGTGCAGAGCGCGCCGCGGACCCAGGTCCACTCGTCGTCGCCGTAGTGGGGCACGTCGGGCGACGTGTGCTGGAGCCAGGTGTAGAGGACGAGCCAGAAGTTGACCCACATGTAGGGGCCGCCGTAGAAGAGCCAGACGGGCAGCGCGCCGAAGGTCGCGACGGAGTAGGCGATGGCGCCGAGCGCGACGGCGATGCCGCAGGTGCCGATGAAGATGCGCTTGCGCCAGGACGGCGGGAAGAGGGCCGACGTCGGGCGGTAGTGGTCCAGGAGGCGGCCCTCGATGGGCTTGCCGTTGTAGAGGCGCCGCGCGCCCGACGCGTTCATGATGAGGTACACGGGCCAGCCGACGACGAGGTGCGCGAAGAGCTGGAAGACGACGAAGCCCTCCTCGCCCACGGCGTGGGCCAGGGTCACGTAGCCCGCCTCCTCGACGTCGTCCTTGGAGTTGGGGTTGTGCGTCTCGCCGTCCATGAGGTGGTTCGTCTTGCTGTGGTGCTTCGCGTGGCTGTACTGCCAGGCGAAGTAGGGCACGAGCAGGGCGCTGTGGAGCACCATGCCCACGCAGTCGTTGACGAGCTGCGACGCCGAGAAGCCCCCGTGGCCGCACTCGTGCGCGAGGACCCACCAGCCCGTCAGCGCCGCGCCCTGGAAGAACGCGTAGCAGTTCCAGCCCACCCAGTCGACGGCCGTGAGGTTCTCGCGGCGCAGGCACGCGAAGGCGAGGAACGCGAACGTCGCGATGACGAGGCCATCGCGGGCGACGTGCGCGAAGGCCGCCGTGTAGGAGTGCTTAAAGCAGTGCTCGGGGATGCTGTCGCGGATCTCCTTCTTCGTCGGGAGCTTCTCCTTGGGGATGAGCGCCGCGATGAGCGTCTCCTTCTCCGCGATCTGGAGGGCGGCGCGGGCGCCCTTGCCCATCTTTGTCGAGGTTTTAGCGGCTGCGGGCGACGAGGCTAGCCAACTTGACCACGTCCGCAAGAGTCGATCGAGTCGATCGTCTGCTGGCGTCGAAACATCCGCTCGGGCAAAGCGTCGCAAAAACCCCCGGCGACGGCGCCGCGGGTTAGAGTGCGCGATCGCGCGCCGAAGCGTCCGGAGCCGGGTGTGCGTCGAAGGCGGCCGGCCGGAAGCCTCGCCGGGGGTCAGTTTGGGAGAAAATCGGCGCGCCGGGACGAGTGGGAACTGCGCCCGCCGACTCGTCGGACCCTTGCCCGGCCCCTCGGCGCGCTGGGCGCTGCGCCCGCCGACCTTGCCCCCCACCCGTGCAACTTCCAAGATGTCCCCAGTCACAGGCTCAGCCCCCCTTAGGCGAGCAGCACCCGCGCACCCCCGCGTCGCCTCACCGCGACTCCATGCCGACCGCGCGGACGCCGTCCACTTCCTCGTCTTTGATCGGGCCCCGGAA
>Ga0257106_1001820_pt1 | contig 10246 bp, 5 predicted proteins | sample LP_taG_3_FD_190177 | JGI IMG/M metagenome (GOLD analysis project Ga0257106, IMG submission 190177) | Marine microbial communities from Northeast Subartic Pacific Ocean, Canada - LP_J_2011_P26_10m | ecosystem: Environmental > Aquatic > Marine > Oceanic | place: Canada: Northeast Subartic Pacific... | reverse complement strand
GCTCGACGACGACCTCGTCGTCCGCGCCGCGAAGGACGAGTGAGCGCGCGGGCGACGTCGCGCGGCCGCGGCTCCGAAACTCACATGTAACCACTCGGTGTGTATCTTTAAAAACCGCGGCGCGCAGAAAACACGCGGCCGTGGCTCCGAAACTCACATGGTACACACGTCGGTGTGTATTAAAAAGAACCCGCGTCTAGCTCTACGCCTCGACGTCGCCCGCGGTTCGTCGCGCGGCGTCGGCCTCGGCCTCGGCCTCGGCCTTGGCCGCCTCGGCGAGCTCGCGCCGCTGGGCGTTCTCGAGCTGGCGCTGCTTCTCCCGGCGCTGCTCCTCGCGCTGCGCGTCGATGACGTACTGGAAGCGGCTGTCGTTCATGCCGAAGACGTTCGCGACGACCTCGCCGACGAACTCGGCGCCGCGCAGCGTCTTCTCCGAGCCCCACCAGGCCCAGTGCTTCACCTTGCGCCAGCGGCCCACGGGCGCCTCGTCGGGCTCGTCCCAGTAGTAGGGCCCGAACTCCCAGTCCGTCGCCATCCACGCCTCGAGCTTCTCCAAGCGGTTCGGCTCCCGCGCGGCCTCGGCGGCGGCCTCGGCGGCGGCGCGGTCCTTGTAGACCTGGAAGGGGTCCGGCTCGCCCCGCGCGATGGCTTCTTGCCGCTGCCGCTCCTGCTCGACGATGTGGCCGTAGACCGTGGACATGGTTTGGGGATCTTCGGGCTGTTTAGCCGCGACGGCGCGGATTTTCGCGCGAGCTGCTCGTGCACGTCGTTGAACACGTCGGCGACGGGCTGGCGGTGCTGGGCTTGGATGCGGCGCGCAGCGGCGGGCGACGCGGCCAAGTTTTTTGTGAGAGCGTCTCGGCTGCAGCCGGCTGGCTCTCCCCGCCTCGGAGAGCGTGACTTCTCCTAGTTAGTCCGGCTGTCCGACGTTCTTACCAGCCGGTGACGCCTACGGTGGCGCCTCGCGACACGCGCCGGTCGTCGACGTCGCTGGATCGTCTGCGACGCGTGGGTCGGGTCCGTGGAGTCGGTCAGCGCCAGGAGCGTCCGGCAGGCGCTGTCATCGACCGCCGGCGACGCGACGGCGAGCTCGGTTGAAGGAAGTACGACGGCTGCCAGCGAACTTGGGTGAAGTCCTCGCCCGCGACGATGGGCCTCCTCCGACCGCTCCTGTGCGCGGCCCTGGCCGCCGACGGGTTCGCCCCGTCCCCCATGACCCCCACGGCCCACAGACGGCCACCCACCTCCGTTTTTTCGACGATCGAGGGCGCCCCGGAGGTCGCCTCCGCGCTCCGACGAGCGATGGAGAAGAAGGCGCCGGTCATCAACGCGCAGCAGCTCAAGGACCTCGCGAAGCACCGCAAGTCCATCGAGAAGACGTTCGCCGCCCCCGCGGCGCCGTCGCCCGCCGACGGGGCCCACCTGGGCGCGCGCGGCACGTCGGTTGAAGCGCCGCCGCTGAGCAACGAGGAGCTCGCGGCGTGGTTCGCCCCCAGCGCGGCCAAGGCCAAGGAGGTGGCGGGGGCCGTGTCGTACAAGGACCGCGACGAGGGCCTCCACTGGCAGATCCGGAACATGGGCCAGACCGCGCTCCTGAGCTCGGACGAGGAGAAGGCGCTCGCGCGGCGCGTGCAGCGGCTCTGCACCTGGGAGGGCATCCGGGCGAACCTCACGGCGTCCCTGGGCCGCGAGCCCACGGAGCTCGAGTGGGGCGCGGCGGCGCGCATCAGCCGCGCCGCGTGCGAGAACGGGTCCTTCGAGAAGGCGCGGAAGAAGTGCTTGAAGGCCAAGGCCGCGATGATCAACGCGAACCTGCGCCTCGTCGTGTCCATCAGCAAGCGCTACCAGCACCGGGGGCTCCACTTCCAGGACGTCATCCAGGAGGGCACCTTCGGCCTCACGCGCGCCGTCGAGAAGTTCGACCCCGAGAAGGGCTTCAAGTTCTCGACGTACGCGACGTGGTGGATCAAGCAGGCCGTCATGCGCGCCATCGCGGACCAGAGCCGCACGATCCGCCTCCCCGTCCACGTCCACGACCAGCTCCAGTCCATGAAGAAGGTCACGCGCGACCTCGGCGCGGAGCTCGGCCGCGAGTGCACCGACGAGGAGCTCGCGGGCAAGCTCGACCTCGCCACCACCAAAATGGACTGGCTCCGCTCCTGCGAGCGCCAGACCATGTCCATGGACGCCACGCTCCGCGTCTCGGGCAAGGGCTCGTCCGCGGGCACGGGCGGCGCGGGCAACGAGGCCAAGCTCTCGGACAACCTCGCGGACGCGGGCGCGCTGCCCGACGAGCGCGCGGAGACCAAGTCGCTCCAGAGCGACATCCACGGCCTCCTGCGCACGGCCCTCAGCGACCGCGAGTGCGACGTCGTGCGCCTCCGCTTCGGCCTCGACGACGGCAAGGCGAGGACGCTCGAGGAGATCGGCTCGGTATTCTCGATCACGCGCGAGCGCGTGCGCCAGATCGAGGCCCGGGCTCTCCACAAGCTGCGCCAGCCCTACCGCAACCACATGCTCGAGGCCTACACGCAGAACCAGGCCCAGGCCGCCTAGGCGCGGGCCGGGCCGGCGCCTCTCTGCACATACCGCGCCCCGCCGGGAAGGGAACCGCGCCCTGCGCGCGTCGTCCGCGCACGCCCTGTCGCACCGCCGCTCCCGCTTAACACCGAGAAAAAACAACAAGCCTACGTGACGCCGTGCGGCATCGTCGCGAGCGGTAAGGCCTCAGCGCGGACGCCGCGTCGATGGACGCGGGCAGGTAGCGGCACCGCGATCACCGCGACTCGCTGCTCTTCAAGGCGTCACGGTGTGCGAGTGTGAGATTATCAATTCGACGCCTCCGCCCGCACTTCCGACCGCGCTCGAACACCGTCCGGGGCCGGGCTCGCGCCACCCCCGACGCCCCTGCGACGCGAGGCCGGCGTTCGCAGATAGAAAGCATGGAGTTCTGATTACAGGGCGGGGGGGTTCGGCGGAGCGCGCGCGCGGCGCGCGGCGCTCAGGCGGCGCGCTCGATCTCCTTCTCGGAGAGGAGGCCGAAGGGGAAGGCGGAGAGGTCCTCGGAGAGGGCCGTGTCGATGATGGCCTTCTGCTGCGCGTCGTGGACGGCGCCGTAGCCCTCGGCCGTGGACGCCATCGTCGCGCGGCCGCAGTAGCCCGGCCGCTGCTCGACGCCGTTGAGGACGCGCGTCGCCGTCATGATGCGGTCGCGGACGTAGTACCAGGCGCCCTGGTTCTTGGGCTCCTCCTGGGTCCAGACGAGCTCCGCGTTCGCGTACTTGGTCGCGTAGTTGGCGATCTGATCGAAGGGGAAGGGCGAGATCTGCTCGACGCGCACGAGGGCGACGTCGGAGGGCCCCTCGGCCTTCCGCCGCGCCTCCAGCAGCTCGTAGTAGATCTTGCCGCTGCAGAGCACGACGCGGCGCACGTCGCCGTCGGCGACGACCTCGTCGTCGTGCATCTCGCCGTACGTGCGGCGGAAGCGCGACCCCGTGAGGAACTCGTCGACGTTCGACACGGCCAATTTGTGGCGCAGGAGCGCCTTCGTCGAGGCGACGATGAGCGGCTTGCGGAAGTCGCGGTGCTGCTGGCGCCGGAGCGCGTGGAAGTAGTTCGCGGGCGTCGTCGGGTTGATGATCTGCCAGTTGTTGAGCTGGACCTGGCGCACCTGGCCCTCTATGGTGTGGAGATCCGGCGGGATGACGTCCGGGTCCTCGTCGGAGTTCTGGAGGAAGCGCTCGACGCGGCACGACGAGTGCTCCGGGCCCTGGCCCTGGTAGCCGTGGGGCAGGAGGAGCACGAGGCCACTCTGGCGCATCCACTTGGCCTCGCCGGAGCTGAGGAACTGGTCGATGATGATCTGGGCGCCGTTGACGAAGTCGCCGAACTGGGCCTCCCAGACGCAGAGCACGTCCGGCGTCTCGAACGAGTAGCCCAATTCGAAGCCGAGCACGCCGTACTCCGAGAGGAAGGAGTTGTGGATGTCGAGCTTCGCGGCCTGGTCCGGCGCGATGGCGTTGAGGAACGTGTGCGTCGCGCCGTCCTTCTGGTCGTGGACGACGGCGTGGCGGTGCGTGAACGTGCCGCGCTCGACGTCCTGCCCCGTGAAGCGGACGGGCGTGCCCTCGTCGAGGAGCGTCCCGAAGGCCAGCGCCTCGCCCTGGGCCCAGTCGACGCCCTCGCCGCTGGCGACGGCCTCGGCCTTCTTCGCGAGGATGCCCTTGAGCCGCCGGTGCAGGCTGAAGCCCTCGGGCGTCGTCGACAGCGCCGCGTTGACCTTTTGGAGGTCCTCGAGCGCGACGCCCGTCTTGCCGAAGGCGCCGTGGCCCACGCTCAGCGGCGACACCATCTCCTGCCAGTTCTGGCCCCAGACGTCGCGGTCCCACTTGAACGCGTCCTTGTTGTCGAAGGCCTCCGCGTACGTCTTTTCGACGGAGCCGACGATCGCGCCGACGTCCTCCGGGCTCAGCTTGGGCTCCGTGACCTGGACGTCGGCGACGTACTTCGTGAGCACGGACGGGTGCTTCTTGACGACCTGGTACATGGTCGGCTGCGTGAACGTCGGCTCGTCGATCTCGTTGTGGCCGAACTTGCGGTAGCCGATGAGGTCGATGATGACGTCGGTCTTGAACTCGTGGCGCCAGGCGACGGCCGTCTCGAAGACGCGGCACACGGCCTCCGGGTCGTCCGCGTTGACGTGGAAGATCGGGCAGCCGAAGGCCTTGCCGAGGTCCGAGCTGTACATCGTCGACCGGCCCTGCTCCGGCAGGCACGTGAAGCCGACCTGGTTGTTGCAGATGACGTGGATCGTGCCGCCCGTCTTGTAGGCCTCCAAATTCACCATCTGCATGGTCTCGTAGACGACGCCCTGCCCCGCGAAGGCCGCGTCGCCGTGGATGATCACGGGCAGCACCGTGTCGCCGTTGGGGTCGCCCTTCATGTCCATGCGCGCCCGCGCCTTGCCGATGACCAGCGGGTTCACGGCCTCGAGGTGCGACGGGTTCGGCAGGAGCTCGACCTGGACGCGGCGGCCGTCGGGGTACGCGCGGTCGTACGACGTGCCGAGGTGGTACTTGACGTCGCCGGACGACGACCAGTCGCCGGCGCCGGCGTCGTCGTCGCTCTGGGCCGTGCCCATGAACTCGCGGAAGATGACCTCGATGGGCTTGCGGACGACGTTGCAGAGCACGTTGAGCCGGCCGCGGTGCGGCATGCCGATGATGACGTCGGACACGCCGCAGAGCGTCGCGGCGTCGACCATGATCTTCATGCCGGGGATCATGGACTCGCAGCCCTCGAGGCCGAAGCGCTTCGCCGTGTTGAATTTCGTCGCGAGGATCGTCTCGAACTTTTCGGCGTAGGCCAAACGCTCGAGCACGTGCTTCCGGTCCTCGAGGCTCAGGGGCGCCCTGGGCGTCTCGAGGCGGCTCCGGAGCCAGTTCTGCTTGTTCAGGTCCGTGATGTGCTCCGCCTCGATGCCCAAAGTGCCGCAGTACGTCTCCTGGAGGAAGTCCGCGAGCTCCCGCAACGTCGTCATTCCGTCGTCGTTGACGTCCGCGTTGCCCAGCAGGCCCGCGACGGCGGACCCCGTCGCCGTCGTCAGGCGCAGCTCGCGGTCGTAGTCGCCCGCCTCGAAGCCGTAGGTCGCCGGGTCCAGGTCCGCGAGCGGCGCTAAATCGCCCTTGAGCCGCAGCGGGTCCAGGTCCGCGCGCTCGTGGCCCCGGCGCTGGTAGGCGGCGATGAGGTGCATGGCCCGCGCCGTGTCCGCGCCCCGCGCGCCCTGGAGCGAGCTCTCCTTCGACCCCGCGGGCACCGCGGCGCCGCCGCCGCCCGCGGCGTAGTTCTCGCCGCCGAGCGCGGGCGGCATGTCGAACGCGCCGGACTCGAAGTAGGACGCCCAGGACGAGTGGACGCTCGACGGGTCCGCGGACCAGGCGTAGTACTGCGAGTCCACGTACGTCGACGACGTGCCGCTCAGGAAGCCCTCCTCCTGCGCGGGATTTGAGTTCAGTGTGTCGCTAAAATGGCTCGGATCGGGCGCGCGCGCGCGATGGAGCACGCACCTTCGGCACGGCGCTAAAGATGCGCGTCGCGCGCGCCAGGCCGCGCGCGCGCCGCCCGGCGACGCTCACGCTGCGGAGCATGGTCTGTTCTCGCGGCGCCCGTGGCTTTGCAGCTGCCGAGGACGCGGGTCGTTTCCGTCTTCGCAAAGGCACCTTGACGGCAAGTTTGACTTCGTTCACGGGCGTCGAAGAACGTCGAAGGCGTCGTCGATCGCACCGTGCAAACGCGCCACTCCGGCCATTACCGGCAAATTTCCGCTCACTTGGCGGCGGCGTCGAGCTTGCCGTCGGTCTTGGCCTCGGGGTAGATGGCCTGCCTGAGCGCGTCGCACTGCTGCGCGCGGGTCTGGGGCCCGTTCTTCGCCATGCCCTTGATGCAGTAGCAGGTGACGTTGCCCGTGGCGTCGCCGACGACGAGGACGGGCGCGTTCTTCGCGAAGAGCACGGCCGTGGAGCCGGCCTTGGACTCCGTCGACGGCGGCGCGTCGCCGTCGTCGCCGCCGTCCGCCGCGGCCGCGGCGCCGTCCGCGGCGCCGTCCGCCGCCTCCTCCGCGGCGACCTCCACCACCAAATCGCCGTCCGCCGGCGCCGCCGTGAACTGGCGCACCACGGGGTCGAGCGTCGACTGGTCCAGGTCCCAGATCTCGATGCGGCCGTCGCCCGCGACGGACGCGAAGATCGTCGACACGTGCGGGCTCCACGCGACGTCGTGGACGACGTCGCTGAGGTCCACGGAGTGGAAGGAGTGGGCCGGCGCCGCGTCCTTCTGGCTCCAGAGCTTCACGGTCCAGTCCGCGGAGCAGGACAGGAACGCGGGCGCCCAGAATGGCGAGCAGCGGATGCGGTAGACGGGCCCCGTGTGGCCCGCGTACGTCTCGAGGTACTGCTCGTTGTAGGAGCAGGAGCAGCGGTGGAGCAGGCCGTCCTCCGTGCCCGCCAGGTAGATGGCCGCGTCGTCGTGGGGGAAGTCGAAGCAGAGGCCGCTCGCCTGCCGGGAGATGACGCCCTCGGAGTCGCCGACGCGCTTGAGGACCATGAGCGTCGACTCCTCCAATCCCTTCTTCATGGACCACTCGACGACGCGGCCGTCCGTGGAGATGGACACGAGGCTCTCGCCGCGCTCCGTGCCCTTGTCGACCCACTGGACCTGCCAGACGGGGTCCATGTGCTTGCCCGGCGTGTGCTCGCTGTCGAGCACGGGCGTCGCGAGCACGCCCTGCTCCTCGCGGCGCACGTTGAAGATGGCCACCGTGCCGTCGTGCATGCCCACGGCGAGGAGGTGGGGCGTGTTCTTCGAGAAGTCGACGGCCGTGCAGCCCGACGGGAGCGAGAGCACGCGCTCGGGGTAGACGGGGTTCCGCAACGACCAGAACAGCACGAGGCCGCCCTTGGGCGCCGCGTAGGAGAAGCCGCCGTAGCCCACGGCGAGCACGTCCTCGTTCACCGTGTTCCAGGACATGGCCGTCACGCAGCGGCCGCGCGTCATCGGCGCGTTCCACGCCCAGAGCATTTCCAAAGAAGCGCCCGGCGCGCCCTCGTCGTGGTCGCCCTCGACGACCTCCTCGGCCTTGGCCGCCTCCGCCGGCTCCGCGGCGACGGCCTCGCCCTCGCCGCCCTCCTCGCCCGCGGCCTCCTCGGGCTTGGGCTCCTCGCCGAAGAGCGCGGCGTTCTCCTCCTCCTCCTCGGCCTCCTCGAGCGCCTCCTCGACGAGGGCCGCGCCGCCGGCGCCCTCCGTCGCGCTCAGGTGGTCCCGGTACTGGAGCTGCTTGTGGTGGAACAGGTTCTGCTGCACGCAGCGCTCCATCGTCGCGAGCGACGCCGCGAGCTCGCGCGACTCGAGCACCTTGACCGCGTGCTGCGCCAAGAGCACCTGCTCCTCGCCGCTCAGGTGCTTCGGCGGCGGCGGCGGCGGCGGCGGCGGCGCGGCCGCCGCCGCCTTGTCCTTGGCGAAGAGCGTCAGGGGCTTCGGCGGCGGCTTGGCGACCCTGGCCTCGGAGACGTCGAGGAGGAAGTCGGGCGCGGCGAGCGCGACGGACACGGTCTTCGTCATCTCCGCGTTGATGAGCGACGACAGCTGCGTGCCGCCGCTCTTCTTGCCGCGGCCCGACGACGCGCCCGCCGCGCCCACGGTCTCGTCCTCCTCGGCCTGGTCCGCCAACGCGCGCGACTGCGCCTCGTTCGCGTCGTAGATGTCCCAGACGCTCGACTCGCAGCCGACGGACGTCGTCGTCGGCGGCTGCACCATGACCTCGGCGTCCTTCTGGGCGTGGTTTAACGTCTGGGCGTGGCGGATGACGTAGCGGTCGCTCGACGCGCGGCCCGCGACCATCGCGTCGTACGCCGCGTTCCGCTCCTCGACCTTGGCCTTGCCCGAGAAGTCCGTGGCGACGCAGAAGCCGCTGATGTGGAGCAGCGTCTCCGTGGCCGACTCGTGGAGCTGCATGACGACGGGCACGTTCTCCGGCTTGGCGTTCTCGTCCTCGAACTCGTCCTCGCTGTCCTCGAGCGACGCCTCCAGGTCGCCCTCGGACGCCTCGCTGCCCTCGCTCGGCGAGTCGACGCTGCTCGCCAGCTCCTCGGCCTGGGCGACGGCGAGCGACGGCGTCTCGGCCCGCGTGCTCAATAACAGGGGCAGCGGCGTCAGGTCGAAGCCGTCCTCGATGACGCGCACCTGGACCATGCGCCCGGCGTCGCCGCCGCCGCTGCCGCTCGCGCCGGCGCCGGCGCCCCGGCCCTTGGCGCCGCTCGCCGCGGCCTTGCCGCGCGCGCCGGCGCCGCCGCGGGCCGCCGGCTTCGGCGCCATCGTCTTGCGGATGCCGGGCTTCATCGTCGTTGCGCCGCTCGAAGGCAGCCCAGCCTCGGGCCGCTAGGGTTGCGCGCCGTATCCATCTCCGAGGTTAGTGTTTGCCATCGCCGCCGGGGGTCGCCGCCCTCAGGGCAGGAGCCCGCCGAAGCTCCGCGGGTCCTCGGCGGCGAGGTTTGCGAAGATGGCCTTGAGCTCGGCCTGCTGCTGCGCCGTGAGGTTCTTCGACGGCGCGCGGCAGGCCGGCGAGTCGAAGATGCCCTTCTCCGCGAGCGCGAGCTTGACGGACTGGGTCCAGCCGTAGGGCGTCACCATGCGGAAGAACTTGCGGCTCGCCGCCTGGAGGTGGTGGGCGTCCGCGGCCTCGCCGCCGTAGAACTTGTCGGCGATGCGCGCGTGGAGGGGCGCGAGCACGCTGAAGGACAGCGAGATCGCGCCGAACGTCTCGCGCGGGTGGTACGGCAGGTACGCGAGCGTCTGGGCCTCGAAGCCCGGCATGAAGGCGAGGGCGCCCGACGCGTCGGCGTCGCAGCAGTCGCCGTACTCCCACATGTTGCCGTCGCTGAACTTCATGCCCGCGAGCGTCGGGATCAGGGGCTTCGCGGCCGCGAAGAACTCCGACGGCTTCGTCGGCACGCCCGTGGCCATGGGGAAGTGGTAGTAGAGGAAGGGCGTGCGCGGCGCGGCGCCCGCGATGGCCGCGCAGTACTCCGCGAGCTGGGCCGCGCCGCCGCACTTGAAGAAGCGCGGCGCCATCGCGGAGACGCCCGCGCAGCCGATTTTTTCCGCGTGCGCCGCGAGCCGCGCCGCGTCGACCGTCGAGTCGCAGCCGACGTGGACGACGATCTTCAGGCCGTGCAGGTCGCCGGCGCGCTTCCAGGCCGCCGCGAGCCGCTCGCGCTCCTCGACGCTCAGCGACATCGACTCGCCCGACGTCCCGTTGACGAAGACGCCCGCGCAGCCCTCCTTGGCGAGGTGCGCGGCGTACTTGTGTACGTTCGTCGTCGTCACCGCGCCGTCGGCGCCGAACTCCGTCACCGACGCGCACCACTGGCCGCTGAAGGTCTCGGGGTGCGACTCGCAGAGGGCCGTGGTCGTGACGCCCGCGGCGGCGGCGGCCGCGGCGGCGACGGCCGCGTAGTTCGCGTGTTTGGTGTGGTGGCGCGCAGCGACGACGAGTGCGGGCGCCGCATGGCTCGAGAGCGCGCGCGCGCGGCGGATCTGCCGCGACAAGCGTCCGATGCGAGCACTCATCATCGCTTCTGAGTTGTGGCAAGAGATGCAACAAGCCGGAGTTGAGCGAGCTGGCCTCATTATGAGCTGTCAAATCCTGCGTTTGCTGGGCCTGTTGTCCGTCGCAAGCGCGCTCGTGGCGCCG
>Ga0257106_1001817_pt1 | contig 10256 bp, 11 predicted proteins | sample LP_taG_3_FD_190177 | JGI IMG/M metagenome (GOLD analysis project Ga0257106, IMG submission 190177) | Marine microbial communities from Northeast Subartic Pacific Ocean, Canada - LP_J_2011_P26_10m | ecosystem: Environmental > Aquatic > Marine > Oceanic | place: Canada: Northeast Subartic Pacific... | reverse complement strand
CCGCGAACGCGTTCACTCCGAACGCGTGGCCCAGAATGGACTTGGAGCTCGTCATCAGCAGGGTGTAGCCCTCGGCGGCGTCGCGGTCCCAGCCCTGCGAGAGCTTCCAGTCGACCGACGCGCGCGTCGAGGGGTTGAGTAATATCCGATCCGGCGCGTACTGCCCGCCCTGGCGGAAGTTCTCCGATATCGTATCGTGCATCTCGTGCATCTCGTCCATTATGTCCTGCCCGTCAGGCTGGTCCGCACACTGGCGAACTGCAAGTCGCACCCACTCGTCGCGCCAGCTGCGCCGCGGATCCGGGCCCACGCGCGCCTCCAGCAGCTCCAGCGACCGCAGCGCGCGCGTCGACGCGGCCGTCGGCGGCTCGTTCTCGTCGTTCCGGAACCAGGGCGCCGCGGTGAGGCGCTGGTGCGCCGCCTTCTGGGCGGCGCGGCGGGTCGTGTGGGCCACGCGTTCCATGCGCGCGAGGTCGACGGCAATCGAGTAAGCCATGACGTACCGCAGCACTTCCTCGGGCAGGTCTTTGGCCCGCCGCGCGAGCACTGGCGGCGCGACGCCGCCGGCGTGATCCATGCTGCGCGGCGCGACGCCGCCGGCGTGACTGATGGCCTAAAATTTACACAAAGTCAACTCGCCTCGTAGCGCCTTGTTGTAAAAAAACGCGCGGCGCTGGGCTCTCCGCAGCGGCGTACTCGCGCCTGCGATGTTCCCGCTGGATGCGCACGACAGCCGTGTCATGGGGGCACGCAAACGCGCGCGATTCCAGCCGCTGGAACGCGCACGGCCAGCAGTACGCATGCCGTACCAGACGCCCCGGCAGCTCGTCATAGATCCGCCTCCGCCCGGGGCGTTGCTGCCCAGCGGCCCGTGCATGACGCCGCAGCTCCGGGCGATCCTCGAGACGCGCCTCGGCCCGGGCCAGTGCATGAAAGTGATCGCGGTCGCGGGCGCCGGGAAATCGACGGCGTTGCGCGAGTACGCCAAGCGAAATAAGGACATGCGGACTCTCTACGTGACCTTCAATAAGTCCGTGCAGGAGCACCAGGAAGAGGCCTACGCGCTCGCCGGCCTCGAACACGTGCACGTGCGGACCCTGTCGTCGCTCGCCTACAAATTGACGATTCCGCTTCACGACCACGACGTGGCCAACGCGCTGCGATTCTCCGACGCCGCGGGCGCGTGCGCTCTCGAGAGCGACCTCGAGAGCGTACGGTTGACGCTAGAAGCGTACATGTCATCTGCGGACGTGTCGCTCAGCCGCGCGCACTTGCGCTTAGTGACGGGCACGAGCGGCGCGGCCGCGACGAAGGTGCTCGACATGGCGACGCGGGCGTGGAGCGCCCTCCTCTGCGGGCGCATGACGCCGACGCTCGCGGCGTTGGAGAAGCTCGCGCCGCGGAGCGAGGTCTATGATCTCGTGTTGCTCGACGAAGCGCACGACGTCACGGCGTCACAGCTGCGCTTCGCCCTCGGCGTCGGCGCGCGTTCGGTCGTGGTCTACGACCCAAGGCAAAGAATTAACGACTGGCGGAAGTGCGTCGAGGTCGCCGTCCTCGACGCGCTCCCGGGCACGACGTTGCCGCTGACGCACTCATGGCGCTTCGGCGACGACTTCGCTCGCAGCGTGGGTTCTTTTGTCGACGGGATCTCGCCGACGACGCACTTTTCGCCGACGAGCACCGCCTCTCTTCGGGGCGCGCCCGCTCGCCGCACCGAAATTTGTTCTTTCTGCGTGTTGCCGATCGCGCAAGCGGTCGCCGCGAAGAAGCACGTAGCGGTGCTCGGGAGCACGAACTTAAAGATCGTGCTCGCGGCGCTCGATTTCGTCGAAGCGCATCCAAATTTCGCACCGACTATCACGTTCGCGTCGGGCGGCGCGTTCGCGCACGTCCACGCGCTCGACGGCGCGCGAGTCATGAGGGAGTTGCTGCTGTTCTCCATCGGCGCTCCGGTGGCGATCGAGCCCCTCGCACGCTTCGCCAAAAGGCTGCGCCCCATGGCGTGCCTGCGGCACTACGCGGTCAACGGCCTCGACGACGAAGCGTCGATGGAGCGCGCCGACGACGACACGTCCGTGGGCGACGGAGCGCCGCCGCCGAGCGGGCCGTCCTGGCGAAGCGCTCTAGCGCTCTTCGACGCGCTCGGGCCCGACCGCTTGCGTCGCGCGCTCGCGCTTTTCGAGCCCGACGCGAGGGAGCCTGCTACGTCCCTCGCGACGTTCAGCACGATCCACGTCGCCAAAGGCCTCAGCTGGCCGTGGGTCGCTCTGCTCGACACGTTCCTCCTCGCCACGCACCGCTACAACCTCGCGACGTCGTCGACGTCCTTCCAAACGACGGCGAACTTGGCCTACGTGGCCATGACGCGCGCGGAAGAGAAGCTCTTTCTGCCCCCCGCGACGTACTCCGCCATGTACTAAGAGACTTTAGTTCGTCGGGGTGCTCGCGGCAAGCAGAGGTTTAGGGAACGGGAAGGGGGAGCAGCTGCGACGTCCGGGCTGAGGATTGGGATCTCCGCGGCGGCGACTAGAAGGGGCTGCAGGCTTTCTCGGGCGGGCGCATGGAGTCCTCGCCCTTCGTGTTCACCTGCCAGGCGACGGCAAAGTGGTGCCGGCCGACGGTTTTCTTCATCTGCTGGTAGACGATCGCGACGTGGTAGCCGACGCTGCTGTTCGCCATCGCGAGCGACGCGAAGTTGTCGGCGTTGACGACGTGGACGTGGGTCGCCTTGCCGTTGAGGGCCGCGAGCATGTTCGGCACGCCGAGGTGGTCGAGCACGAAGGGGATGTCGGCCAAGGGCGCGCCCTTGATGAACGCGTCCACGACGTCGCGGAAGTCGGGCGTGTTGTAGAACATGGCCTACGCGAACGAGTCAGAAAAAGGGGCAGCGCCGGGCGCCGGGATGCGCCTCGTAGAGCGTGACGCGAGTGAAATCGCCGATCCAACGCCCGCCGCACGGGCTCCGCGCGGAGTCGTCGAGGATGAGCTGGAGGAAGCCGGCCGCGAGGTAGCCGCTCTCGTCGCGCGCGTTCGCGTGCTCGTACACGAGGTTGCGCACCTTGAATTGGAGGTCGTCGAGGACCTGGACGACGGTCACGGACGCGTCGGCGTCGCCGGCTTTGTAGCCCAAATCGAGGACGATGGCGTTGCCGATGGCCGCGGTCGTCGACGTCTTGAGCCGCATCGCGAACCTGACGCTGGGCGTGCCGCGCTTTGCCGCGAGCGCGTCCTCGAGGTGCATGTGCTCCACGTTATCACCCCCCTGGAGAAACGCGGGGCGAAAAAGGACGCCCGGCAGCTCGTACGCGCGGTCCGTGGCATCGCCGCAGAACACGAGCGAAAGCAGCGGCAGCTCGCAGCCGCGCTGCTCGGGAGCCTCGTTGAGCTGCGCGAGGGCCTCGAGGCGCGGTCGCGAGGACGCCGCGCCGCCGCGACCCGTGATCACCGACTGCACGATCTGGTAATTGCCTATGAATGACTGCTCCGTACTCGCGCGCGACAAAAATGTGCGACTCGCGGACAAAAATGTGCGACGCCGTTCGCGCGCCGCTCGCCATCATGAAGCCGATGCGCTTCAGGATCGACGCGCCGAGGAATTCCAGGCCGTGGCGCCTAGAAAATGAGATCGCGAGCGAGATGACGTTAGTGCTATTCACGTCGATCTTTTTCTTGTTGTTCGTCCACTGGTGACCTGCGAGGGCGCGTAGGTCATAGATTCGTAAATTCCGGACGGAGCTACAGCCGAGACTACGTAGCCTTCGCTTGCGTAGGCACCGACGGCGCGACACTGCTGGCGACGTGCTTTCGCGAAGCCGTGTCCGCGCGTGTCGGACGTCGCCTCCTGATAATTTCTCGTCCAGTTCTCATGCTTCGCCGTGTCGTAGTCGCTGCCGCCGTAGCTCTCGTCCACGCGGTACGCGTGCTCCATGACGTAGTCCTTCTGCGTGTAGAGGAACAGGTAGCCCACGTCCTGCGTCGGGTCGATCGAGACGTACGGCCGTACCTCGACGCCGCGGAACGCGGGGTCCCAAAACGGGACGCACGCGAGGAGGAACGCGCGGATCATGTCGCCCGCGTCGACGTCGGTCCCGAGCGTCAAGGCCGTGCACATCCCCTGGATGTGGATGGAGCCCTGGCCCTTGGAGAACGTCGAGCGCGCGGGCAGCTCGATGCCGAAGGAATAGAGGTTGCAGTAGCCCGCGGCGTCGAGGAGCGGGTAGAACTGGATGAAGCGGTCGACGCACATCTTGGCGAGCGTGTAGCGGCGCTGGTTCGTGATGGGCGCGTAGTGGCTGCCGTTCTGCTTCCTATACGTAATTGTCCAGGACACGACGAAGCGCGTGCGCGCGCCGGTCGACGGCACGGCCACGTCGTCGTCTACGGCTTTCGCCGCGGCGACCGGGTCGCGCTGCTGCTCCGCGGAGGTCGGCGGAGGCGGAGGCCCCGGGCGCGACGCCGACGCCGACGGACCTTTCTTTGGCGGGTTCTTGCGGAGGAGGCGCTCGTGAGCGGCGTTCAACGCCTGCGTCGCCGCCGTCGCCTCCGCGATGTTGTCGAGGTTGCGGTCCGGGTGGACGAGGACGATGAGCACTTTGTAGCGGCGCGTCAACCTATCGACGAACGATGTCATTACGCGGGGCGCGAGCGACGAGAACGCGATCGCTTCACGGACGCGGTGCGGGACCCGACACCCCAATACTTGGCCGTCTTGTTCTCGAGAGAGCCTCTTGGGCACTCCATGATCTGCAAGTCTGTGGTCGCTTTCTTGAGGATGTTTTCGATGGCCCACGCAGCCCAAAGCTCGCGGTCGCGCGTCGCCGGTTTCGGCGTCGGTTTCTCCACGGCCGGCTTTGGCGCGCACTTCTCCGCGTCCTTCGGCCCCCCGGCCTCTTCCTCCGAGGAGCTCCACGAGCCGCTCTCGACCTCGTGGACGACCTTGGTCGTCGTATGTTTGCGGCGCCACGCTTTCTTCGACGAGCGGCGCTTCGAGTCCGCGCTCGGCGAAGCCGCGGCGGGCTTCTTCTGCTTGGCCTGCTTGCCCTCGTCGGTCCAGAAATCCGCGAGCGTGCGCTTCGTCTTGGGCGCCGCCTTCGCCTTCGACGACGCCTTGGCGTTCTTCGTCGCGCTCGACGACGACTTCGAGCACGCCTTCGCGCTCGCGCTCGCGCCGCGGCCGGACTGCGGCTTAGGCGAGGAATCGTCGCCCGACGAGATGTCGCTGTCGTTGATCTTGGTCTTCTTCTTCGATTTCTCGGCTTCGCTCTCCGAGGACGTGCGCGACAGCCGCGAGCGCACACGTTCCGACGTACGCCTCGGCGGAGGCGCCTTCGGCGCGGAGCGCGGGGGCGGCGTCGTCGGGCATGCGGTCGCCGTGCACGGGCGCGACGGCGACGGCGACGGCGGCGGCGACGGCGATGCCGTGCTCGACCCCGTGTAGACCGGGTTCGCGTCTTCCGCGACGAAGTGCGTGAAGTTCGGGACGAGCGTGAAGGACGGCGGCGTGATGGGCTCGGCCGCGGCGGGGAAGACGTCGTTGTGCACGGCCGTAAAGTGGAGGTGTGAATGAATGATCAAGATCATCTCGCCCGTCTTCGCCGACGCGATGACCTCGAGGTACGGAACCATGTCGACGTCGCCACTCCTGTGCCGATAGCAAGCGACGACGAGGGCCTTGTAGAACTCGTGGTACTCCTCCATGACGGCGATGTCGCGCGCGAGAATCTGCGCCATGGCCTTGATCTCCGCGCACGTGTAGAAGACGCCCGTGCGCTGGCGGTGCGCGACCTCCGCCTCGTCGATCGCGTACGGCGGCGGGAAGTGGCCCTCGCGGTCGTAGAACGCGCGCTGCACAGGCGTGAGCGTGAAGAGCGAGGGCACGTTGCGGTTGAGCCACAGCTTCTCCTCGTCGAGGAGGTACTGCTGGTTCTCTTGGTCGAGGCAGAAGTCGGCGACCGCGTCGCGCATACGGCGCACGATGCCGCACAGAAACACGTCGCTCGACGCCGCGAAGTCGCGCGGCGAGAACGCGCCGAGGCCCCGCGAATCGCGTTCATCGGCGGTGGCTGCCTACGCGCGGATGAGTGAGAAGAGGTGAGGCGCCGGGCGCCGGGATGCGCCTCTCTCAGAGGCCAGTAATCTTGGCCCACATTCAGGGCTGAGGTGAGGGTCGCGTAGATGCAGCAATCACCGTCGCCTGACACGGGCGTCGGCGCGAGGCCCGTGCCGGAGAGGTTGCCGCAGCTTGGGAGGTACATGGCCTTGAACGACATGGCGTTGATGATCGCGTGCGATTGCTTGTGTTTCGTCGGATCGGAGTGCCGCTTTGAGCGGAACTGCGAGCGCTGCGTCTCGTGAAAATTTTGGGCCAGTAAGTAGCGCTCTTGATACGAATCCTCGCGCGGAACCAGCGGATATGACCGGTTTGAGAGTATCTCGAGTCGCGCGGCTTCTAAAACGCCGCTCATACGACGCCGCAGCCATACGAAATGGGCTGCGACCAAAGCTCAACATTGACTATATATAGAAGGTTGAGGCAAAACTTCGGCCACAGCAGCGCCATGGTGGACAGATCGGGCACCAAAAAAAAGGCCGCTGACGATGCTCCGGCAACGCCGGAGCCATCGGTCAAGAAGTACAAGCCCACATTGACGCCGCAAAGCATGAGAGGCAAGTGGACAACACTCAAGGGCCGCTGCTTCATGGCCACATACAATGGGCGCTCTACGGGCCCGTGCGTTGAGTTCCAAACGCCGCTTAAGTACGTGCTGGAGTTTGAGCACGCCATCGACGCGCTCGCTGACACCGGCTTCATCGGCGACAAGCCGTCGTGGAAGGGCTCGACGGAAACATACACCGTCAAGCTGTATTATCGAGACCAACTCGAGTTGCTCCTCTCCTGCTTCGGCGACGGCGAGCTCAAGAACAGACTCGGCCAGGTCGTAGGCCAGCTCAACATCATGCCCATGAAGCCCGTCGAGATCATCACCGTGACCTGCGCCGCCGCCGCGGACGACGGCGGCTTCGTCGCGGCTTCGACTCCTTTGAGCAGCGCGACGCGCGAAGAGATCATTTTCCGCGGGCCAACGCGCGAATCCGGCGCCTGCGCGCGACTACGCGCGCCGCAAACGTCGCAAAACAACGACTTGCGTAGGTACTTCCTCGGCAACTACTTTCGCGCCAACAACGGCACGTACAACAGCCACTACAAGCGCCCGAAGTTCAACTGCTGGGTGATCGCCAAGCCGACCAAGACCGCCGCCCAGTACAAGGCGGAGATCGTCGAGAAGTTCTTCGTGAACGACACAGAGCTCTTCGAGTGCGACGAGGCAGTCATCAGTGGCTGCGACTAAAGCCGAAGCCTCTCCTCGCGCCGGAATCGCAAAAGCTCGCGCGATAGATCCTCCCCAAAAAGTAAAGCCCCCGATGCGATAGAAAGCGCTGGCGCTTACGATATAACTATTAAGAGAGTGGGCCCCGACGGCCGCGGCCGCGAAATCGAGCCCGGCGGCCGCCGCCGCGGCGACGCGAGAACGCCGTCGCGCGCAAGCGCGTGAAGCGCCGACCCGCGCCGCTCGAGCGCCTCGTGGGCCGTCGCGGCGACGGACCGGCGCTAGGCGTCTTCGCCGACGCGGCCGAGGCCGCGCCCGCGCTCGCGCCCGCGGCGCCCCGAAGCGCCGCGGCCGCGCGCGCGCCGCCACCGTCGCCGTGCCACAGCGCTAGCCGCCGAGGTCGCCGAGCAGGCCCGCGGCGACGCGCTGGGGCGTCGCGTCCGGCGGCGCGGCCCGCACGGCGCCCGCGAACCACGCAACCGCGCGCGCGCCGCCAGCGCCGCCGACGAGCGCCTCGTAGCACGCGGCAGCGCCGCTCGCTAGCCCGCCGACGCGCGGAGCAGAGCCGCGGGCAAGCCCCGCGCGACGAGCAGCGCCCGGAAGAAGCCGTCGCCTAAACCCGCAGACGCCGCGCGCGCGAGCGCCGTGGCCGCCGCCGAGTCGCCCGTCGACGCGCCGCAGCGCCGCGACGGCCGCGCGTGCTTCCGCTCGTCGTCCCCCGCCGCCGCGCCGAGCGCCGCGCCGAGGCCGTCGAGGGCCGCGGCGCGCTCCGCGGCGTCGCGCGCGGGGCGCGCCGCGGCGCCCGCGAGGACGTCCGCGAAGCCCAGCGCGGCGGCGCGGCCGCGGCGCCGACGGCCGCGAAGACAGCCACTCCGCAAGTCGCGCAGGCCCTGCGGTGCCGAGGCGCAGGGGCGCGGCGACGACGGCGGCGATCCGCGCGAGCGCGCCGCGGCCGCGGCTCGGCGCCGCGACCGCGACGAGCTCGAGCGCCGCGACGTCGCCGTCGGACCGGCCCGCCGGGTGACGCGCTAGCGCGCGCCGTCGAGGGCTTGAGCCCGACGGCGTCGAGAGCAGGTCCAGGGCGTGGTCCAGGAGGCCGCCGTAGAAGTCGCCGGGCGCCACGGCCGCGAGCGCGCGGATCGCGCCGACGAAGGGCTCGACGGTCGCGTTCGCGGCCGCGGCGTGGCGCAGGCCGTCCCAGGCGTATCGACGACGCCGCCGCCGCAGACGACGATCTGCTCGCCGAGGGACAAGGGAGCCGCGCGAGGCCACCGACATGCTGCGCGGTCGCCGCGCCGGCAACGCCGTCGGACGCGACGAGGCCCCGCTCCACCGCGCGGAGGAGCCGTTCGTCGGCCGCGAGGTCAGAGAAGGCGTCGACGAGGGCCGCGCAGCCTCGCGCGCGGCCGCCGCTGCGAGGCCGCCGAGGCACCGCGCGACGGCGACCGCCGCTGGGCCGCCGCCGTCGAGCAGCGCGGGCCACGCCGCGCCGCCGCGGCCTCGGGCCCAGGAGAAAACGGTCTCGCACGCGGCGCTCCCGCCCCGCGCAACCCTCGAGCGCCGCCGACGCCTCGCGCGCTCGCGGACGTCGACGACGGCGCGCGCCGAAGCCTCCGCTCGAGGACGCGCGCCTCGTCCTCCGCGAGGCCATGGCGCGGCTTCGGCGCCTCCGCGCGCGCGAAGAGCGCGCGGCAGAATCGACGCCGCGCTCAGCGGCGCCGTGGCCGTCGCGGCCGCGGCACGGCCGCAGACGCGCTCGTCGTCGACGCCGCCGCGGAGATACGGCGCGTGAGCGCTCTCATAGCCGATGCCGCGGCGCGGAAGGTTGAGCGCCTCAAGCAGTGCACGGGGCGCGCCCATCGGAGAAAGCAAGAGCAATGACGACTTCAATAATGCAACATGCTTGGGATTTGGCGACCGCCGACGGGTTTGATCTCTGCGGGGGCACTAGAGCGCTAAGAAGACCCGGGATTTAAAACAGGTGTGAGACGCGTCGCGAGCGCGCTCCCACGTGGGCATGGTAGGCCGCCATCGTGCTACGCGTGCGAACCATGGAGAGCTATGTCGTCTTCGTTGTCCGAGGAGCGCATTGAAGAATCGGTGGCCAATGAGGCCGCGTCCGCAGGCGTCAAGGCAGAGCACATCCCCTGGATATGGATGGAACCTTGGCCCTTGTAAGACGTCGAGCGCGCGGGCTGCTCGATCCCGAAAGAGTACAGGTCGTCATCGTGCTGTGCGAACGTGCCATGGGACATGGTGTCGTCGTCGTCGCCTGAGTGGCGCATCGAAGAATCAGTATCCGATGGAACCGCGTCCGCAAGCGCGGGCATGGAGGCATAGATGTCCGAATCTGAATCCGCGGCAGCGTAAATAGCACTCAAGAGTGCGCGCCGCGCGTGCACGACGTCGAGCTGCAGGAACGAATCGACGAGAATAGCGATTTCGGGGATTAGCCACGACTTCTTCGACAGGCCCAACGTGCGCCGCACGGCGCCGTACTTGCGTTTCGTGACAATTCGCAGCGCGTCGTTCGAATGCACACCGATCGCCGTGCTGCCGCTAGGACAGGCGACAGCAGTAACTCCGGAAATCTCGTGACCGTCGTAGTGCGGCGTTGCATCACCGCGACGTGGAGGTTCGGCTACAAGCGAAGGCACTTCAGCGGCGTCGTGCAGCGGGAGCGCGTCGCCGAGGCAGCCCAGCGGAAGACGGCAGCCCCGAGATGAGCGACGCTGGACCTGAAACATGAACCAAAACTTTTTCCCCTACGACAGCGAGACGTGGAAACGAACGATGTGTAGCATCGAGACGGCGCACGTCGGGCTGCTGTGCGCGTCGCCGGTGCCCGGCGCCACAACGAGGCGCAACAACATGTCTCTAGAGCACTACTCTAGTCATCCAAGCTGTGGAGACTGAAAGAATCTG
>Ga0257106_1001816_pt1 | contig 10257 bp, 9 predicted proteins | sample LP_taG_3_FD_190177 | JGI IMG/M metagenome (GOLD analysis project Ga0257106, IMG submission 190177) | Marine microbial communities from Northeast Subartic Pacific Ocean, Canada - LP_J_2011_P26_10m | ecosystem: Environmental > Aquatic > Marine > Oceanic | place: Canada: Northeast Subartic Pacific... | reverse complement strand
GATGGCATATGTGCAAGATATATTAATAATAAAAAGCAAAATAAATATATCCCAAAAGGGTTGTTCGTTCATGGCAACGGTTCTGTTAATATAAGAAACACGGATGGTATATACACCGACAAAGATAAACAGATTGTGAAAGCAGTCTTTGGTGAAGGCGCTAAAGATGTTAAAGAATTGGGCAAGGGTGTTTATAATGCGTATGGTATTGGCGAGGAAGGATTTGATATATGTTCAATACAATTCGCACTACATTATATGTTCGAAGACCAACAAACCCTTCAAAATTTCCTCCGGAACGTGAGCGAAACAACTAAGGTGGGTGGATATTTTATTGGCACAAGTTACGATGGACATATTATGTATGATAAATTACTAACCAAAAAAAAGGGCGAGTCGGTTGTTATTGTTGAAAATGATATTAAATTGTGGGAGGTAACAAAAAAATATGATCGCGATCGTTTTAATGACGATAGTTCTTGTGTAGGTTATGCAATTGATGTATACCAAGATTCTATTAATAAAATGGCCAGAGAATATCTGGTTAATTATAAATATCTTACGCGAGTATTAGAAAATTACGGATTTGTTTTAGCTCCATTAGAGGAAATTAAAAAAAAGAATTTACCTTCAAATACCGGACTGTTCAGCGATATATTTAAAAAATTAGAGGGTGATATTAAGAAAAATAAGAAAAATAAGGAATACGGAGATGCTGCTAACATGACCGTTGGTGAAAAGAAAATATCGTTCTTAAATAGATATTTTATCTATAAAAAAATTAGGAATGTAAATGCCAAGGAGGTTGCTATGGGGTTATTAAATCAAACTTACGATGACGAGTTAACGCAAAATGAAGAAACAAATAAAATTAAAAGTGCTATGAACGATGATGTTAACGATGATGTTAACGAAGACGATGTTAACGAAGACGATGTTAACGAAGACGATGTTAAAATAAAAATAGCGAATACAAATACGGTTATTGATAAATCTCAATTAGGAAACACAGAAGAACCGGAAACGGTAGAGCCCGAAACAACAGTTAAACCAAAAATTAAACGGAAGCGTAAAAAAATAGTTATTAAAGATTAAATATAAACAAGTCAAATATTAGTCAAATATTAGTTATAGATTAAACAATCTAAATATTTATTTTTTTATTACTTAATGAGCTATTTTCAATTACCAAGTTTACCATACAACAATAATATTATTTTATCATTAAATGAGTCGTCTCCAAATAATGATAATAACAGTGCGATAATTATAAATAAAACTTTAGTAATATATTTAAAAAAAATAAAATCAGATATTGAGAATTATTCAAATGAATGGGATAATTATAAAAAATATATCAATCCGTATGAATATATTCATACGAATGTTCCAAATTCAAATATGTCTGTTAGTAAACACAAACCTTTATCCAGATCTTATTACAAGATGATCGAGATATGTTATCTATTAGATATTGTTAAAGATTTGCCAAAAACGTGCAACACATTTCATTTAGCCGAGGGTCCGGGTGGATTTATAGAAGCTCTCTGCTACATGCGGAAAAATAAAAGCGACTGTTATATCGGGATGACTCTAATAGATAATGATGTAAATGTACCATGTTGGAAAAAAAGTCAAAATTTTTTAAAAAATAATAAGAATGTTTTTATTGAAAACGGAAGAGATAACACGGGCGATATAATGAAAAAAACTAACTTATTATATTGTTTTGAAAAATATGGTAATAGTATGGATCTAATAACGGGGGACGGTGGTTTCGATTTTTCAATAGATTTTAATAAACAAGAGACTATTAGTTCTAAAATAATATTTAGTCAAATTGCGTTTACGGTTGCAATTCAGAAAAAAGGCGGTTCTTGTATTTTGAAGTTTTTCGACACGTTCACAAAAATATCCGTAGATATGATACACATACTATCATTGCTTTATAAAGAAGTTTTTTTCGTTAAACCAAATACCAGCAGATACGCTAATTCGGAAAAATATATTATTTGTAAAAATTATAGATTAAATGACAGTAAAAATTTAGTTAATGCTTTTGCAGATATTATGGATAATTTTGATAATATAGAATTAACAAGCATTTTAAATCTGGATTACCCATCATTTTATTTAAATAAAATAGAAGAGTTTAATGCTATTTTTGGACAACAACAAATTGAAACTATCGCACAAACATTAAATCTAATTAACAACAAAAAAAATATGGAAAATATGAAAAAAAATCATATACAAAAGTCTATTATTTGGTGTCAAAAACATAACATTCCTTTTAATAATTTTTAATGAATTCAAAAAAATAACATTAATACAAATAATTACTTTATTAAGTTTATTAAGATTATTAATTTTATTAAGTTTAATATATAATATATAAATTATGAATGATAAAATACCCAAGCGAATTATAATCGTTCCTTATCGTGATCGCGAAAAACATAAAGAACAATTTTTGGAGAGAATGAATGATTACTTAAAGGAAGATGATGACTGGGAATTATATTTTTCACACCAATGCGACAAACGTCCTTTCAATCGCGGTGCAAGTAGAAATATTGGTTTTCTTGCAATGAAAGTAAAATATCCAAATCATTATAAAGATATTTCATTTATTTTTCAGGATGTTGATACGTTGCCTGTTATAAATGGGTATTTTCCGTATGATACCAAACACGGTGTTGTTGCTCATTATTATGGATTTGATTTCGCGTTAGGTGGTATTGTTGTTATTAAAGGCAAAGATTTTGAAAAAATTAAAGGGTATCCGAATTTTTGGGGGTGGGGGTTTGAAGATAATAATTTATATAAAAAATGCCTTACTAACGATTTACTTGTAGACAGAAGTATTTTTATAGAAAATAAAAATAAAGACCGAGATAAATATATTACTCGTTTAGATGGTGATGAAACGACGCGCATCCTTACAAAAGAAGAGGTATATCGTCAAGCCGAGAATAACATCGATGATATTACAGATCTAAAAAATGTTACATTTACAATTAATAATCAATTTATTAATATTACATCTTTCGAACCAAAAGTTCCTCATTATGAACGAACATATTATATTCGTGATGGTGCCATACACGGTCAAAGGGTAAAGGGGCACAGAGGATATGCCGGACAAGACTGGGGAAAATGGATGAGTAACGTATCAAATAGAAATAGAAATAAAAATAGAAAATAGAAAATAGAAAATAGAAAATAGAAAAATCATAGTAAAATTGAATTAAATATTAATATTATATTATTTACTATAATATTAATAATATGGGATCTATATTTTGTAAATGTTTTAGAGATAAAAAATGCAAGTATTGTGGTATTAGCGAATCATACTTTTCATCTATTGAACATCGCAACAGACCTTCTTGCAGAGAGAGTCCAAACAACCCGTTTCTTGAAAACGATAATTTAGGTTTTCAATATAGTTCCTCGCAATCTTATCCCGGATTAAATAATCCACGTAGAAGAGGAAATGGTCATCATAAATTTGTATAAATTATTTATGTTTACCTTTTATGTTTCGCGTTTATGTGTATTTCTAATTGTTTCATGCTTGTAAATGTGTCTTTTCCACAAGTTTTACAAACGGCATTTTTCTGTGATTCTGCTTTTTGTTTTTTTTGATTATCTTTTTTTTTAATTAACTCGTTGATACGTTTACGCTCGGCAGTTTCTTTCATCTTATTTTTCTTATTTAAAATAATTTGTTTTATTAATAATATATACAAATTATTGCTACTGTAAAGTAAGTGTGTTTTATCGTCCCATTCTTCGAGATATTCTGACAACGTATTTGACACTTTAATCGGCGACGGAAAAGGTTCGTTTGGATTTACATAACCCCTTGCTCTCAACGAAAGCGATACGGCGTAATCAAAATTTGCTATCACCAAACCCTGTTCTCTACAATATGGACAATTAAATTTGTTTGTTTTATGCATCATACTATCATAACAATCTTCGCACATACCATGTCCGCAACAAAATAGCTCCATATTTGGTAAAGTTTTATGCTGTTTTTGTGGAATACTCGTGCTAAAATTTGCTTCGTTATAACATATTCCGCACGTATTAATGCCCGCTGTAATAGAGGAAAATAGCTTCCGTGAGTTCATTATTTCGTTTTATTTACTTTTATATTTACTTTTACTTTTATATTTATATTTGAAATACTAATCAATTTTATAGAAAATTGATTAGTATTTTAATTATGTATTAATTATTAAAATATAAACAAAATTAAATAATTGATATTAGACAATGATAAAAGATTTAGATAATATTAACGATGAAGATAAAAAAAAAATTAGAGATTTTCATGGAGTAGATTCAGATAAAGATATAATATGCGAGGCTCAACAGGAGGGAGTAATTATTGGTAAAAAATATGAAACACAGTTAAAAAGAAGTTATAAATATTACGCGAATCAATACAATGATCTGGAAAAATATTTTAAAGATCAAGAACAAAAATCTGAAAAACCGGTTGACAAAATTAATATAGACGATAACAAAATTAATATAGACGATAACAAAATTAATATTGAGGATATTTATATATTTAATACTACCAAGAAACAAGATAATCCAGATGGTATTGATGGTAGAACATTAAATGATAATGATAATGGTATTCGTGAAAATATTATAACAGCAATGATTAATGGTAATATACCCGATTATTTTTATGAGAATAGTAAGCAATGGTTAGATTTAAAAAATCAAATAGATAAATATATAAATGATTTAATTAATAAATTGTATCCGAATATTGTAGTATTATCAAAGACAATTGAACGAAAGGGAGGTCGTAAACATAAAAAAGATTTTATACTAAAATTAAATAAGAATGACGATTATACGATATCAATAGAGTTTAAATTTAATGCTTCTAATGTTAGTGAATGTCCTGAGTTTAACTCGCCTTGCAAACCGAGTAAGTATTTTAATATACCATTTGAAGGATGGTATTATGATAATTATTTAAATAAAATTGCCGAAAAAGGTAATTTGAATATGCCAAATAGAGAGACTTACATAAAACAAATAAATAACAATAAACCAGAATGTATGACAGAATATAAAACTTTATATAAAACAGATAGTGAATTTAATGATTTTTGTGGAAGAATAGACAAAGAAGCAATATCTGAATTTATAAATAATGTAGTTAAATTAGACACAGAAAAATTGAGCAGTTATCTTGTAGAAGGTCAAAAAGACAAACATTATATGATGTATAAAAATGGTAATATTTATTACGATAAGTTAGATGATAATATATTTAAGCTTAAAAGTAAATATCAGGGAAAACCACCCTGTTTTATATGTGAAACAGAAAAAAATGATATTATTCTGGAAATAAGATTACGTTTTAAAAATGGACGCGGTTTATTATTTCCAGCACTACAAATTAAGACCAAACATGTGGCTGTTAAAAATCATATATAGGTAATATATAATTTAGTTCGGTAGTATTAATAGCACTATTGCCAAAATATAAATCTATAAAATCTTTTGTTTTTTTATTATTAAATGATTTTATAATTTTTTCATATAATTTAATTTTTTCATCATCTTGTATTTCACCATCATTATAATTAATAGAAATAAGGTGGTTTTCAATAAGATATTCTTTTTTTTCATTATATAAACAATGGTGGAAAACATATTTACCGACACCATAACCTCTATTTAAAAGTAAAATAGGTCCAGTTAAACCTTTTTTATCAATATAATTTTTTTTCTCTTTATTATTATAATTTTTAATTTCAATGTTATTATCTTTCGATAAATTAGAATTATAAATTAGTAGTGTTTTACTATCATCGTCGGTAAGTTTATCTTTACATTGATTCCAAACTACATTTCCTACTTTTGTTGTAAATTTTATTTCATTTAATGTGGTTGAATTTTCTAATAAATTTTTAAGTTTTTTAATATTACTCTTAATATTAAAAATTATGTAATCATTCATATTTAATATGAATTCTTCGTTATTAACATCATCTTCATTATTTGTTTTTTGAATAATAATATTAATTGTTTCTTGTTGTGTATCTATGTAATTACTATCACAAAGTATAATATCAACAATTTTATAATTATCATTAATATGCTTTCTTGTTTCGTCGTAATATAAACAATTTAAGAAACTTTTTGGTAACACAAAACTCAAAATACCATTATTATTTAACATTTTTAACGATTTTACAATAAATAGTATAAATATGTTTGGTCTTCCGTTAAAATAATCGTAATATTCTTTATCTACATCATCTTTTTTCATTACATAATAAGGCGGGTTTCCAATTATCAAATCGTAACTCTCATCAGTTTTAAATTTTAAATAGTCTTCATTATATAATTTAATATTTTCAGTAGCTACATCTTTTATAGCATCATAAATCGTTTTATTATATTCAATACCAATAATATCCAAATGTGGATATTTATTAATTAGTAAATTAATAAATTCACACGATCCACAGGAAGGTTCTAAAACCTTTTTAATATTTTTCATGTAAGGTTCAAGTAATTCAATGTTATTATTTATAGTACCTTGTGGTGTAAAGAAAATACCGTCGTTTTTTTTATTTTTTTTATCAATATCATTTGTTAATTTGATCGACAATTCGCTAAAATTTTTTTTAATCATTATAATACATAATAATATATATAATTTATAAATCAATTTACTTAATAAATTTATAAAAAAGTTTGGTCCGTTTAAAAGAGGTATATGTTTAATCCCTAACAAATAATTATTTCTTTAGACAATGGCACTTCCACACCAAGTTCTCGCAATATTTTTAATTTTATTTTTTCTGGTAATTCTGATGAGGCAGAGCCTGCAATTTGAACATATTTATCTTTTTGTGTTTCGTTTGACATCCAATTGGGATATTGGCTTTCAAACTCGTTTAACCATTTCTTTTGTATGCCTATTTCGGCATTTTTTATTAGTTTCTCTCCATTATCCTCTTCCCATCCTTGATTCTCATCCTTAACAAACCATGCCTTTGTATTAACATTGGTACAGTGAAAGGGACGCTCGGTCAGTGAAAGTGGTCGTAAGTTTTTCAAGACAACGTTTGTTAAACAGTCCATTTTATTTTTAGTTAGATCGTCCATCGTAACGCACAACTGCTTTGCGAAATTTTGTATGGACATCGCGTCGGCACAATTCTCATTTAAAAACATTTGCACGTTAATAATGTTGTTATGACTATTCGTTGTATTACCATTACCTATTTTGGGTATTAAACTTTGCAAAGTTTGATTGTGTTCGTTTTGCATAGTAATAATTTGATTTTGTAATTTCTTGTTTTCGTTAATTATAGTTTTAAACATATCCGGAATATTTTCATTTTTTTCATCATTTTTATTTTCTATATTTTCAAGAATATTATCATTAATTTTACTACAAATTTTCTTGTGTCTGGAAATTCCTGACTGATATTTATAAATCTTACCACAATTACATGTAAAACATTTTGGAACTTTTTTGTTATCATTTTTTATCATTGCAAGTCGTTTGTGTTTTATAGTGTCACAGTGTCTTTCAAATTGTGATTTTCTCTCACTTGAATAATCACATAATTCACAATGAAAATTTTGCCCTATTTTTTGGAACTTTTTTTTTATCATTTAGTTCCTTATAAATGATAACTAAAAAGTTCCTAAATTCTTTAAAAACACGTTTTTTAGACCACTGCATAAGAACGCCTACATACTTTTTTTAAGATTTTTAATAAATTCCTACATTTCAATGTAAATCACGAATTTTATTTTTTTTCAAAAGGCAAATTACATATTTCCAAGTTTTTTTACTGATTTTTTCTGTTTTTCTTATTTTACTTTTGAAAAAAAAACGTAATATAATAGTTTGTATTTGGAAAATAATAATATGATTATTATTATTATCCCCCTACAACACGCTAACATTATTATATACAATTATTATATATTATAATAGATAATAAAGACAATATGATATATTATATTAATATGACGACGATGATGAAGATTATTTTACTATCATTCTTGAGTGCTATCAATATTGAAGATGTTTCAAGTTATACACTAAATAATAAATATACTAACAGTGGTTTTTATCAAGGACACAGCAAGATTGAACCAAATCCACAAGAACCTGCAGTAATCCCAATGCCCGTCCACAATATTAAATATACCAACAGCGGTTTTTATCAAGGCATGAGCAATATTGAAACAAACACACAACAACCAATACTACTACCAAAACCTGTCCCTAATATTAAATATACCAACAGCGGTTTTTATCAAGGAGACAGCAAGATCAAGAGCAAAATTGAGCCAAAGCCAAACCCACAACAACCCATACTACCAGCACACCCCACACTACTAAAAAAACCTGTTCCAAATATTAAATATACCAACAGCGGTTTTTATCAAGGACAGAGCAAGATTGAAGTGTGGCCAGGTGTTGCCTGGTGTGAAACACCGCCACAATCTCACGAAAATAAAGCAAAATATATGGCAAGTGGATTTTATCAAGGAGTTAAATCGGTGCCAGCAGTACCTTTGACGTCAAGACAACCGGATACATCAAGTGTTCTTTACGAAGGTTTTGATAATAAGATTGAAAAGAAAAAGAACTCCTCAGATTTATCAGACGATGAGATATATATGTTGGACGAGGTTGAAAAATTTTTTGAGAATGATGTAAAAATCGCGTTGTTATTGAAACTAATAAAAAAAATGGCTCTGCTATAATAACCATTATTATATAATATCCATTATTATATAATATCCATTATTAAATATGATGGTAATGGAGTTTAATAAAATAGTAATTATTTATTTAATGTTTATTTTAAATTTAGTTTCGCCATAATACTCTTAAATGTATTCCAAACTGCTTTTTCATTGTAATTTTTTGTAACAAACTCTTTTAAAGAAGAAAGGTCGGATTTATATTGTTCATTATTGTTGAAATAATAAACCATTATGTTAAATAGATCTTCTACATTGACGATTCCAACTAAGGATGTTTCAAATCCTACTAGTTCGTCTATTGATTTTGTTTTTATTACTAATCTCTCGCGTAATTTGCCAGGCCAAATACAATCGCTATTTTCCTTTAACCATTGTAATAGATACCGCAACGTTTTAATGTCTGAAGTGACGAGTATTTGTATTTGTAAGACATCCCAATTTTCTTTAAATATTGATTCCATATCCGAAAATATAATATTATCTGGTTTTAAAATTTTTGACAAAATATAAGTGGTGACACCAGGAACAGTATTTGGTATGAGTGGTATAAATGTATCAGACAAATCACTTTTGTTCTTTTGGGATTTAAAGTCATAATATATACAAAATAGTTCTTTTCCCTCCATACGTGAATATACATCTTCTGTTGATCTAGCATACCCATATGGTATGTATTCACACGGAATCAGATAATAGGGGATTTTATCATTGATAATAAGTGATTTATAGGATGAATTGTTTGGTAATATTGTGAGAGTGTCGCACATGGCAGCTTCAAAAGGAGTTAATCCAAATCCTTCACCATCGGTTGGATTAATCATAATGTCAAATGTATTATATAACTCACATAATTCAGAACTTGATAGGTGTTGGGTAGTGATAAATATAGGATAGTTATCTATAAACTTATCAAAATTAAATGAAATAACAGGACCACCTGATTCAAATTTCGTTGTTTTTATGTATAATATACTATTTGAGTTATATTTATAAAACTTAATAAATGATTTAATCACAAGATCATATCTTTTTCTGCTATTATTAGCATTTACACAACCAATAATATACTTGTCTGAATGCGCACCATGAAATTTCTTACGTAATCTTTTTTTTTCTTGATGTGAAAATGTTTCAAACTCGTTAACGATATGTGGACAGCTATATACAGGATATCTATTGTCACACGATTGCATTATTTCATTGACACTCCATTCGTTCATTGTTAAACACGCGTCGTAATCTATATTGAACATGCATTTTCGCAAATTTGAGAGATCTACCGGAATAAATGGAACAAACAACCCCTTCCAAAATGGTCTGATTTGTTGTATAGATTTCTCAAAGTTATAGATATTTAAATCGTTAGATAGTATAATTACAATATCTGGATTTAGATCTATAATATATTTGTTTATATGAAAACATCCAGTCAAGTATAAGTTAACCTGTTTATGATTGTTATCATTGACG
>Ga0257106_1001815_pt1 | contig 10257 bp, 9 predicted proteins | sample LP_taG_3_FD_190177 | JGI IMG/M metagenome (GOLD analysis project Ga0257106, IMG submission 190177) | Marine microbial communities from Northeast Subartic Pacific Ocean, Canada - LP_J_2011_P26_10m | ecosystem: Environmental > Aquatic > Marine > Oceanic | place: Canada: Northeast Subartic Pacific... | reverse complement strand
GCACCAAAACTGAGAGCATGCCAAAGGCTTCAGGAATTAGAGCCCAAAGGTCGCGGTCCCTACTGCGGCTCCTTGCTAACGCTGAACTGGGATGGGCGATTCGATAGCAATATTTTAATTCGCACCGTTCTGCGCAAAAACAATGAGCTTCGGGTGCATGCAGGCTGCGGGATCGTTGCCGACTCGGATCCTCAAGCAGAAGCCGACGAACTGGACTGGAAATTGCTTCCTCTTTTAGAGGCACTGGAGTGACATCATCTCAGCCACAACACTCCATCGCCTGGATCAACGGAACCTGGGGGCGGCCCGCAGAGCTGGCACTGCCACTGAGCGACCGGGGTCTGCAGCTCGCCGATGGACTGTTTGAAACGGTCCTCATTGATCACAATCGTCCCTGCCTATTAGACGCACACCTCCGCCGATGGGAAGAAAGTGCTGAACTTTTGGGAATGGCACCACCCCCAAAAAGGTCCTGGTTGGATCCATTGATGCAAGAAGCGATCGCACGCCTTGGACTCGAGCAGATGTATGGGGCCCTGCGCCTGAACTGGAGTCGAGGCGATGGAAGCAAGCGAGGAATTGGGCTCGATCACCACTGTGCCGACCCCTCCAGGCATCGCTTTTGGCTGACGTTGCAAACCCATACGCCAAACTTCGAGTCGGTGCGCACATGGATCAGTTGTCATGAATATCGGCATGCCTCCAGCATGATGAGCCGATGCAAAACCTTTTCCTATGGACAGGCAATTCAAGTGCGCAGGGAGGCTCAGCAAAGGGGGGCTGAGGATGGATTAATGCTCAGCACCAATGGCTTTCTGTGCTGCGGGAGCAGCGCCAATCTTGTTGTGCAGCGCCATGGCCAATGGCTCACACCCCCCTTAAGCGATGGCTGTCTGCCAGGAGTGATGCGGGGCCAAGCCCTCAATCAGGGACTGATGCAAGAGCAATCGCTTTCAGCAAAACCACAACCTGGTGATCAATGGTTGTTAATCAACAGCCTTGGCTGCAGGACGATCAGCCAAGTGAATGGAGAACCACTCACGAATCACGGAAATGGAGAAGCTTTTTGGAGATCCTTACGGCTCTCTCATTCTGAAAATTCATTGCCATCCTGAGCGCAATAGGACGCAATCGGATGTATGGAATTACGGCGTGACTTAAGCCTCACCTTGCTGGTGGTGCAGCACGTCGATCGAGAAGGCCCTGATCTCATTGCGGAAATAGCAATGGAGCAAGGGATGAACATTCAAACAATCCGCCCTGATCAGGGGGAGCCTCTCCCAAACCCCACGAGCACTCAAAACACAATTGCACTGCTGCTAGGTGGTCCGATGAGTGTTGGAGAGCGACATCAAGATGCTCTGGCATGGATGCAACGGGAGTTGGACTGGCTCACTGTTTGGCATCAGCACAACAAGCCGGTGCTGGGAATCTGCCTCGGCGCACAATTTTTGGCGGTCGCTGCCGGTGGACAAGTACAACCCTTGCAAGTGGGATTGCCGTCTCAACCCTTGAAAGAAGTTGGCTATGGAGCCATTCATTGGCTCATGAAGCCAAGCAGCGAACCACTCTTAATGGGATTACAACCCAGTGAATTGGTATTGCATTGGCATGGTGATCGCATCAAGCTTCCTCCAACAGCAACCTTGTTGGGCTCATCGCTTCATTGCCAAGAACAGGTGTTCCGAATTGCCAGACACGCGGTTGGCTTGCAATGTCACTTTGAACTGAGCAGGCCCAATCTCGAGCAATGGATTCAAGAGGATCACGACTACATCACGAACGCGATGGGTCCAGATGGACCGGAGCGATTACGACAAGACAATGATCGATTTGGCGACTCAGTACAACAACAGGGACGACAATTCATCCGCAATGTTCTACAGGAACTCTCCCTATCCACAAGGAATAATTAATCTGCTAAATAATAATCATATTCAGGCCGCATAAGCGATCACTTCAGGGCTTGATCGATGCAGAGCAAACAACTCTTTGGAGGTCAGTTGAGACAACCTGGGTATATTTGAACTGTCATAGACGCGGATCTCGCGATCAATACAAACTCCAGGATCACGAATCGCCTGATTCAGCACAACTGAAGCATCTGGGTCAGGCAAAGAACGGTGAAATGTTCCCCTTGGGATCGCAAGAATATCGCCACCATGTTCAAGACGTACAGTATGAAATAGCTGCTCCCAGGCAAAATTCACAAGATAAAAAGTACGTCCAACACTGGCAGCCAGAAGGTAATCATCTTGATGAGGATGCAGATAAAACTGCCAAGCGCCGCTATTGGCTGCATCCGGTGGACTAACAGCTGGCCCGAGATGCGCCACTAAATCGCGGGCATTTGAACGAGGGATCGTGACATCAAAGAAGCGAACGGATGGCGTATCTCGAAAGCGTATTAGAGGAATGAGATAAAACATTTCAACGGCATCCTTGTTGCACGTTGTGTTTAGCGTCAATGGGAAGCGCAATTAGTAGCGAATACCACCCAGCCATTAAAGAAGCTATTGAATACAAGTAGAAGCTCGCTTCACAACGACATGAATCAAGACTGATTCATCACCACCAACAACGGCCAATCAAAATTTTTAGAACGGAATCGGCATGGTGACCGCCGCTGGCTCGGGCGCACAAGCACTCACTTGTTGATTCACCACATCTCCAACAACCACGATGGAAGGCGACGAAAATTTTTCTGCTCGAGTGGCCTCTGCCACCTCGCGAAGAGGTGCCTTCAGGCAACGCTGACCAGCCACAGTGCCCTGCTGAATCACAGCAACAGGTGTGTTGCCATCGAGTCCACCAGCGATCAATTCCTCGGCAATTCGCGGGAGATTATGCAAGCCCATATAAATCACTAAGCCATCACTTGCAGTGGCAAGAGCACGCCAATTCACAGATGGACGACGCTTATCAATCTCCTCATGACCCGTCACGAAGGTGACTGACGAGCCTGCTCGACGATGCGTTATCGGTATTCCGGCATAGGCCGGAGCTGCAATCCCGGCCGTGACGCCAGGCACAACCTCAACAGCAATGCCATGGGAAACGAGATGGGCTGCTTCTTCTCCGCCACGGCCAAACAAAAAAGGATCGCCCCCTTTCAAGCGCACCACTGTTTGATGGCGTTGCCCCAAAGACACCAGTACTGAGTTGGTGCTGGGCTGGGGAACAGAATGATGCCCCCTGCGTTTACCAACAAAGTGGCGCTCACACGACTCGGGAACAAGATCGAGAACCTCACTCGGAACCAGTGAGTCATAAACAAGAGCATCACAACATCGCAGTAGACGATGAGCCTTCACGGTAAGAAGGTCGGGATCTCCTGGTCCCGCGCCAACGAGATACACAGTTCCTGTGATGGTCGAGTCAGTCACGGCAATGCAGCGAGACAGTGAATCAGTCCCTGACGGAGCTCAGGATCTTCAAGCAGAGAAGGCAGACCACCAGCTTGACGCAACGCCTCCGACATCCGATTAGGAGCTAACGAAAGCGGTAATGGAGTCATGTTTGGGTGATCGAGTGCAAACCTATCCCACCGATCAAACGGCACCACGGGTAGGTCGATCCGGCGATGCAGGGAAGTGAGGAAACGATCCGACAAACCTGGACTTAATGGATGGTGAATCAGCGCTAGAGAGGGATGTTGAGTGGCAACATCAGCGATCCAACGTGACATGAGTAGCCACCAAAACTCCCAGGACCCCAGAAAGGGAAGCGACTTCACCGCGACACCCTCACCTCTCAGCCGATCACGAATCTGAGGAACATCACAGCGCGCATGGCTCCCAGGGAGCAAAAGCAAGGGCACTAGCCACTGCGAATCACAACGGGCTGGCTTCGGGTGCTCTGCCGTTAACACTTCAAATTCAACTGGTGCCTCTCGCCTCTCGCTCACAGCAACCAAGAGTTGCTGCAAGCAGGGGGGGACAACGCCACCAGAACGACCATGAATCACCAAACGAAGTCCAACAGCTCGACCAGCTTCAGCACGCTTACGTAACAACGGCCACGGATCGAAGCCCACCAGAGCTGATGTAGTCGAGTGGTCACGATTCATGCATGCATGACTAATTACCGCAGAGGTCATTCTCGCGCCCCCATGCCCTCAACGGCGGGCAGCACCCAAGCACCACAACGTTTCAGTAATGATTTTGACCCCAACTTGGCTGCCATGGCGAGGGTTTGGTCAATGATCCGCCAAGGAGCCGTTCGCTGAATCGGTGAAATCGGGCGCGAATTTTGTCATGCGATGAAAGACCAATAAATGAACTACTAGAGATCAGCAAGGTTTACAGAGCCACTAAGCAGTAAATAAATCATTTACAAGATCAAGCTCCAAAACTGATGCATTGACTACCAATACATAATCTCGAAAAAACCAATAGCAGCATCGGCGACAAAAGGACAGGGAGGAAGAGTGCATCATTGACATGTTGATAGTTAGGTCGTTTTCATGTCTCTTTCCTCATCTATGAATCGGTTCAATCAAATCCTGAATCAAGCCTTAAAAAGTATCAATAGACTCCTATTGGGCGACTCTTTGTCCGTCACTCCAGCCCTTGTGCGTCAAACGTTCCCAAACCTGCTCATTGAACGTCTTTATTACGCCGAGGGGCGACAGCATCCATCCCACCCACTCCATGGAAGCTATGCAGGCCTATGCAGGAGCTAGCCCTGGAGTTACATAAAAGGATCCGGTAGTAATGACTACCACCGAAGGAGATAATTCTGCGGAACGATCTCCTTCGGTTCCGGCCATATCAATGGAAACGTCTCCAGAAGCCAAGAAGCGTGCATTCAAACAATTGCTACGCAAAATCGGCAGTGGAGAGCACACCAGCAAAGGGTTGACCCGTAGTGAAGCCGATCAGGCCATGGAGTTGATGCTCACGGGAGGAGCGTCAGACGTTCAAATTGGCGCCTTTCTGATTGCCCATCGCATTCGTCGGCCTGAGCCTCAGGAGCTCACCGGCATGCTCGATACCTACAAACGGCTAGGACCTTGTCTTCTCAGTGAACCTGGTCAACGCCGGCCGATCTGTTTTGGCATGCCCTTTGACGGTCGATCTCGCACAGCACCGATCTACCCCTTAACGACCTTGCTGTTGGTGGGGTCCGGACAACCTGTGGTCTTGCAGGGAGGGAGGCGAATGCCGGTGAAATTTGGAATCACCGCCGCAGAACTGTTCGCTTCCATAGGGCTCAACTTGAACGGACTCTCCATTAACGATGTTCAAACAGGATTCAACCGGCATGGTCTTGCCCTCATTTATCAACCGGAACACTTCCCCCTAGGCGAAACTCTGCTGCCCGCTCGGGATGACCTCGGGAAACGCCCTCCACTAGCAAGCGCTGAGCTGCTCTGGACCGCGCACCAAGGGCACCACCTACTCGTCAGTGGCTTTGTGCATCCGCCAACGGAAAGCCGGGCCTGGCAAGCCCTGGAACTAGCCGGAGAAAAGGAGATCATCACCGTAAAAGGCTTAGAAGGCGGAACAGACCTCCCTGTCAGCCGGGCCGGCATCACGGCTCGGATTCACAACTCAGGGGAACCCCAACGACACATCGTTCATCCCCGAGATCATGGCTGCTTCGGAGATGACCCCCGCTGGGAATCGGAGGAGGCCTGGGCTGCGCAAGCCAAAGAGGCACTTCTGGGCCAAGGGCCCATGGCTCAGTCTTTGCTTTGGAACACAGGCTGTTACCTCTGGTTGAGCGGACTTAGCAAAAGCTTGGAGGACGGCGTGGAGGAGGCCCAAACCATGCAATCCAATGGAGTAGGCATGGCAGCTTTAGAGCAACTGATCGCTTGGCGAGCATCTGTGGGAAGGTAAATAACCGTCTCGACCGCGAACGTGCACCGTCCTCACGTTCCAACGTTATTCAGTGCGTTTCTCACGCTGCTCAATGACCGACTGAGCGAAAGCATTGTTTTTCCATTGCTGCCATTTCTGTTGGCATCGTTCAATGCCGACGGTCGCACCCTTGGGTTGTTAGCTGGCAGCTACGCCCTTGCGCAGTTTGCAGCAACTCCGTTAATCGGAGCCCTGAGTGATCGCTTCGGCCGCAGGCCTGTGATCGCCATCTGCGTCAGTGGTTCCGTTCTCGGCCTCGGACTGTTCGCAATCACCTTGAGCCAAGACTGGCCCGCTGGTGCTGTCTTGCCCCTCTTTCTCCTGTTTGGAGCCCGTTTGATTGATGGTGTAAGCGGTGGAACAGCCGCCACGGCAGGTGCCGTACTCGCAGACATCACACCGCCGGAGCAACGCGCACGCGCCTTCGGATTGATCGGAGTGGCCTTTGGCCTTGGATTCATTATCGGGCCCTTTCTCGGCGGCCAATTGGCCCGGATTGCCGTCACGGTGCCGATCTGGGTGGCAACCGGCTTCGCCGTCCTCAACCTCGTTGTTGTCCTGACGTTGCTCCCTGAAACCCATCCGGTGTCAGAACGTCGCGCCCTCCCCCGCAAACGGGAGCTGAACCCCTTCGCTCAAATCGCGCGGGTCATTGGCAACCCAGCAGTCGGCCGTCTGGCCTTGGGCTTTTTTCTGTTCTTTCTTGCCTTCAATGGCTTCACCGCAATCCTGGTGCTCTATTTCAAGCAACGATTCAACTGGGGGCCAGAGCTCGCTACTACAGCCTTTTTGATTGTGGGGGTGGTCGCCACGGTGGTCCAAGGTGGACTGATCGGTCCATTGGTCAATCGTTTTGGGGAGTGGAAACTCACGCTGGTCGGGCTCGGTTTAGTCATCGCCGGCTGCTTACTAATCCCCACAACAAATCCAGAACAAGCCAGGGTCGGTGTGTTCACAGCTGTGGCGATTTTGGCCAGCGGCACGGGTCTCGTAACCCCAAGCCTTCGCAGCCTCGTGTCTCGGCGTCTCAGCGATGAAGGGCAAGGCGCAGCTCTTGGCAGCCTGCAAGCACTGCAGAGTCTTGGCAGTTTTTTAGGACCACCGCTGGCTGGACTGGCCTACGACCTCCTGGGTCAAACCAGTCCGTTCTTTGGAAGCGCAGGATTGCTGGTGGTCGTGCTGCTCTTGGTGACCCGCAGTCCACTTGAAGAGACCACAGGGTGACGGACGATTGCTACCTTTCCCTTGCGAGCACAGTGCTCTAGACCATTTGTGAGCGGCGTCATGCTTCCCGGGAATCTCTACATCAATCGGGAACTCAGCTGGATCGCCTTCAACAGGCGCGTGTTGTCTCAAGCGCTGGACCACAGAACACAGTTGTTGGAACAGGCCAAATTCAGCGCCATTTTCAGCAACAACCTTGATGAGTTTTTCATGGTGCGCGTGGCATCCCTGAAGTCTCAGGTTGAGGCCGGCATCGACAAGCGAAGCGAAGACGGCCGCACTCCTCGAGAGCAGCTCCATGAGATTCGCAACCAGCTCTCAGATCTGCTTGAAGCCCAGCAAAAGCATTATCTCGACCATCTCCAGGTAGGGCTGCAAGATCACGGAGTTTTCCTGTTCAACTACGAACAACTGAACGATTCCCAAAGGGAATGGGTAGACAACTTCTTTCAAACGGCAATTTTTCCGGTCTTAACGCCCCTAGCGGTGGATCCTGCCCATCCCTTTCCATTCGTTAGCAATCTCAGCCTCAACGTGGCCGCCCTGATCCATGACCCAGAGTCGGGTCAACGCCAACTGGCCCGAGTGAAGGTTCCTCAGAAGATCCTTCCTCGCTTTGTTTCGATTCCCATTGAGCTTGGCGGCCCTGATGCCAAGCCATTGCACACAGCAGTGCCCCTCGAACAGGTCATTGCCTTCAATCTCAGCCTGCTCTTTCCAGGAATGAGCATCGAAGGCCATTACTTTTTCAGGGTGACCAGGGATGCAGATCTGGAGCTACGCGACCTTGAAGCCGACGATCTCATGATCGCGATCGAACAAGGCCTGCGAAAGCGACGGATGGGTGGTGAAGTGGTTCGCCTAGAGGTTGGAGGCGACACACCGCAAGACGTGATTGAGATGTTGATGGACGGCATGTCCGTTGTTGAAGAAGACCTGTACAGAGTGAATGGCCCTCTCGGGCTCGATGATCTCTTCGGCTTGATGAGCCTGCCGCTCCCTCACCTCAAAGACGCCACACACTCAGGTCAAACTCCCGCTGTCCTCAGCCGCGCTCAGAGAGGCATGTTGGAAGACGGCTCTATCAAAGAAGAGGAATTCGAGAGCATTTTCTCAGTCGTTCGTCGCCGCGATGTTCTCCTCCATCACCCTTACGACTTGTTTTCCACGTCGGTAGAGGAATTCATCAATCAAGCGGCAGATGATCCCCTCGTCATGGGGATCAAGATGACCCTCTACCGCACCTCTAAGGATTCCCCAATCATCGCAGCACTTATCCGTGCAGCAGAAAATGGGAAGCAGGTGATGGCCCTAGTAGAGCTCAAAGCCCGTTTTGACGAAGACAACAATATTCAATGGGCCAAACATCTTGAGCGCTCAGGTGTGCATGTGGTCTACGGCGTCATTGGCCTCAAAACACACACCAAGATTGTTCTGGTCGTTCGCAAAGAAAAAGAACGCCTACGCAGCTACGTCCATATCGGAACTGGCAACTACAACTCCAAAACCTCTCGTCTTTACACCGATATAGGCCTACTTTCAGCACGACCGGAACTCGGCCAAGACCTCGTAGAGTTGTTTAACTACTTAACCGGCTTCTCCAAACAACAAAGCTTCCGCAAACTACTCGTTGCTCCTGTCTCCTTAAGAAAAGGAATGGAGCAATTGATTCGCCGTGAAATTGAACATGCCCAACAAGGACGAGGTGGATCGATCAAAGCCAAAATGAATTCTCTGGTGGATCCAGGAATCATTGCTCTTTTATATGAAGCATCTCAAGCCGGAGTCACGATCCAATTAATCATCAGAGGAATGTGCAGCCTTTACCCCGGCCTTGAAGGCATGAGCGATAACATCAGCGTGGTAAGCATCATTGGTCGCTTCTTAGAACATTCACGCATCTTTTGGTTTAACAATGGCGGCGAACCGGAGGCGTTCATCGGAAGCGCCGACTTAATGCCTCGCAATCTTGACCGTCGCGTCGAAGCGGTTGTGCCCATTGAAGAACCAGAGCTAAGAGCACAGCTCGAACGCCTACTTGAGCGCTACTTAAGCGACAACAGGGGCGCATGGGACATGCAACCTGACGGATCTTTCATTCAACGGCATCCCGAAGGAGAGGAGCGCAACTCCCAATTGCAGTTAATCGATGACTGGAAAGGAAGCGCCCTAGCTAAACCAAACCCTTAGCTATTTACAAATTCAAGTGAAAACCAAAAAATAAAAACTCTGCAAATTGGTAGCGATTGACAATCTTGGCGGCGCAAATCGCCGTTTTCCTGAAAGGTTTCAGAATTGGAGCCTCTTCTTTCTCAGCTAGGTGCTATATTCCGCCCAAATTCGTTAAGAGGCCAGGGTGATGGGGATCCCTCTGGAGTCCAAGGAAGCTGCTTCAAAAAGCACTTCTAAGGAACCAACATTGCCGGCGGCCGGTCGTCGCAGCTCAGCCAATCGCTCAAATGGCACAACCTCGAGTCGGGGAAATCGTTCTAGTGGACGTTTAACCACAGATTCTATTGGTCATTACTTAAGCAGTATTGGTCGGGTGCCATTACTGACAGCAGCTGAAGAAATTGAGCTTGCACATCACGTGCAGGCCATGAAAGAGCTGCTTGACACTCAAGAAGAAGATCGCACACCCAAACAACGCCATCGCATCCGGATGGGGAAGAGGGCACGCGATCGGATGATGGCCGCCAACCTCAGGTTGGTGGTGAGTGTCGCCAAGAAATACCAAAATCAAGGTCTCGAACTTTTAGATCTCGTTCAGGAAGGAGCCATCGGACTTGAGCGTGCTGTTGACAAATTTGACCCAGCCATGGGTTACAAGTTTTCGACTTACGCCTACTGGTGGATTCGTCAAGGGATGACACGGGCGATCGACAACAGTGCTCGCACAATCCGCCTGCCGATTCACATCAGTGAAAAGCTGTCGAAGATGCGCAAGATCACTCGGGAGCTCTCCCATCGTTTCGGGCGTCAACCAAACCGCTTGGAGTTGGCTCATGCCATGGGCATTGAACCGAGAGACCTCGAGGGGCTCATCGCTCAAAGCGCACCTTGCGCCTCCCTTGATGCTCACGCCCGTGGCGAAGAGGATCGCAGCACCCTTGGAGAACTGATCCCAGATCCCAACGGCGATGAGCCGATGGAAGGCATGGATCGC
>Ga0257106_1001813_pt1 | contig 10263 bp, 8 predicted proteins | sample LP_taG_3_FD_190177 | JGI IMG/M metagenome (GOLD analysis project Ga0257106, IMG submission 190177) | Marine microbial communities from Northeast Subartic Pacific Ocean, Canada - LP_J_2011_P26_10m | ecosystem: Environmental > Aquatic > Marine > Oceanic | place: Canada: Northeast Subartic Pacific... | reverse complement strand
AAAGTCTAAAGAATGCACTTATCCTTCTTCAAAAAGAAGAAAAAAATTGTCTTTTAATTCTTAATGATGAGACGTTGGTTGGAATTCTTACAGAGCGTGATATTTTACTTAAGGTGACTGGAAAAGGTTATGACCTTAGTATTGTTACGGTTGATGAGTTTATGACTGGATCTCCAGAATATTTAAACAAAGAAGATCCTTTGGCATATGCCTTAAATAAAATGCATGTAGGTGGCTTCAGGCATGTTCCTATTGTCGATGATTCTCATAAACCAGTTGGTTTAATTAGTATAAGTGATATCATTGGTACTATCGCCGATTATTTTAGCCGAGAAATAATTAATCTTCCACCTCTTAATAGGATAGTAGATTCTAAAATGAGAGAAGGCGGGTGATAACGCAATTTTGTATATCGCCTTTTTACTTTATCAATCTCTAAAATTATATTATGATTTTTTAGTACGTAACAAACTTGAGATTTAATTCTCTATCTACTTTTCATTTTTGCTGGTTGGAAAATTAACAACCCAATTTATATAATCGCTGTATTTGCTCTTCCTTAAATGTATATCAAGAATTTTCTAAACATGTTTCTACTAATGTTTCTTTCACTGGGTTTTTCTCAAGATGCAAGATTAGCACGACTTAACATAGATAATTTAAGTGCTCAGTTAAATTACAATTTAACTGCCTCATTTCATGGAGAGGTTATTAACACTGGATCAAATGATTTAGAGATGGTGTTAATAAAAAATGTTTATGGCCTGCCAATTGATTGTCAAGCTTCAATATGTATTGATTATTCTTGCTATAGTTCTAGCATCGATAGTGTTTTTTTTATTTTATCAGGCTTTGATACTTTAGATCTAGTTATTGATTTGATAGCTTCAAATAATTTTTCTGGTTATCTTGAGCTTGAAATGTTTGATATTCTTAACCCAAGCGAAAAAATATTAAAAACATTATCAGTAATAAATTATTTATCAACTATTTCTTACGGTAGAGAATTAAAAAAAAAAATAAGCTTAACAAATATTTACCCTAACCCATTTAATAGCAAAATTAATTTAACTTTAGATATAACGTATCATGATAATATTAGCGTTGATATTTATGATATTAATGGTTCTATTATAAAAAGTATGAAAAATATAAAAGTAGGGCCTGGGTTCTCCACTATTAAGTGGGATGGGAAAAGTAACAAAGGTCAAATTGTAAAGACTGGGATTTATTTTGTTAAATTAGAAGGCTCAACTTTTAATGATATTTTAGAGATTACCTTTTTAAAATAGAATTTATGATTTTGTAAAATATCGGATTAAATATGCGTATTAGATTATATACAGTTATTTATTTTTTAGCTATAAATTATTTATATTCATCTTCTTTGAATGATAAATATGTAGATACCTCCCTGAGAATTATGGCTGAGACTCTAACAGATAGTACTGCATATAATAGGTTAGCATTCTTGTGTGATAAATTTGGGCCGAGGTTAAGCGGGAGTCCTAATCTAGAAAATGCTATTAATTGGATTCTTAAAGAAATGAAAAAAGATAGCCTGGATAACATTAGAGGTGAGCGGGTAAAAGTACCAGTTTGGAAAAGAGGAAAAGAGTCTCTAAAACTATTAAAACCTCACAACCGAGAGTTAAGAATGCTTGGCTTGGGTGGAAGTGTATCTACCCCAAGAGGTGGTATAGTTGGAGATCTTTTAGTTGTTGATAATTTTGAAGATCTGAAAAATAATTCAAATAAGGTGAATGGTAAAATTGTTCTTTTTAATTGTGATTTTACAACATACGGAGAAACTGTTTCATATCGGTATAACGGAGCAATAGAGGCAGCTAAGTTAGGTGCTGTAGCTAGTTTGATTAGATCAATTGGAGACTGGTCTATGAATACTCCACACACGGGGAATACTTCATATCATAAAGATGTAAAAAAAATTCCACATGCAGCAATCACAATGGAAGATGCGGGTAGCTTTAAAAGGCTTTCTGATAGAGGCGAGAGAATCACATTAAAGTTAGATATGGATGCAAAAACAGGTGGAGATAGCTGGTCGAAAAATATTATTGCCGAAATTATTGGCTCTGAATATCCTGATGAAATTATCGTAGTTGGTGGCCATATTGACTCTTGGGACGTCGGCCAAGGCGCACATGATGATGGAGGAGCATGCATTGCATCCTGGGAGGTCTTAAGGTTAATTAAAGCTTTAAAACTGAAACCAAAAAGAACAATAAGATGTGTTTTATGGACAAATGAAGAAAATGGAGGTATGGGTTCAAAGGCATATCGTGATATGCACCTAGACGAACTTAAAAACCATATTGTTGCAATTGAATCAGATGGCGGAGTTTTTGCTCCTGAAGGTTTTGGTTTTTCAGGATCGGATGAAGCTTTTGAAATTGTAAAAGAAATACATAAATTATTAAAACCACTCAAAGCACAAACTATTACTAGAGGTGGGAGAGCAGCAGATGTTGCACCTTTAAATGATCAAGGTGTACCTGTAATGTCTCTAAAAGTTGATAATTCTAAATATTTTTGGTATCATCATACTGCCGCAGATACTTTTGATAAGGTTAACTTTAATGAGTTTAATAGTTGCGTTGCTGCAATGGCTATAATGGCTTATACTTTAGCTGACATGGATCAGCCCTTACCAAGATAATTATCTGTAATTAAACCAAGCGATTTATTAGCTAAAAACATCTTATATTTTGTCCCAGTTTAAATAATAAATGAGGTGTTTTTTTGATGTCTAGTGTTAAAATTTCTGGTTATGGTGATGATTTAACGGTTAACGGTACACGGATTGGAGATCTATCTCCAGCCCAACATGAAAAGATTGAGCATGAAAAAGGTGGTCAGAATTATTCACCGCTTGAAGATGTAGTTGTTTCAAAAGTTAAAGATAGCTCTACTTTGATAGCTAGAAAACCTGATCCTAATGATATAAACAGATATATTGAGTCTGAACTATTGGATGGTTTATGCTGTTATTCTGCTGTTAATCAAGGTCAACTTAACAAAACAATTGTTGATTCAGTTATCCATCATTTACAAAACGAAAAATTACCTACCGTTCCAAGGTCAATTCGGCATAAATATATGAGTGCTTTTTTGCTTGCGGCTACCGGAATATCTGAAATGGATAAAGTCGTTCCAAAGGTTGCTGGTGTAGAATCGTGGGAATTGACATTTAAAATATGTAGAAGATGGGGTTACATAAGAAAAGGTATCCCTAAAAATAAAGGAATCATGGTTGGAGCAACCGGTAATTTTCATGGTAGGTCAGTTGCAGCTGTTTCCATGTCCGATGATGCGGATTCTAGGGAAGATTTTGGCCCATTTGTTCCTGGAATTGAATTAGTCAAATTTAACGATTTTAACTCAATTGAGACTCTGTTTAAGCAGAAGGGCGAGCTTATATCTGCATTTATGGTAGAACCAATTCAAGGCGAAGCTGGTGTTATTGTCCCAGATGATGATTATCTTCCTAAGGTAGCAGCTCTATGCAAGGAACACAATGTCTTACTTGCAGTTGATGAGGTTCAGACGGGATTTGGTAGAACAGGAGCTAACTTTGCACATCAGCTATATAACATAAAGCCTGATATCATGGGCTGTGGCAAAGCTGCTGGTGGCGGTATACTACCAGTTTCATTTGTCGCTGGTAGACGCGATGTGATTGATGTTTTAACACCTGGTAGTGAAGGATCAACCTTTGGCGGATACCCACTTGCTTCAGTTGTTGGAACCTACGCAATTAAAGTATTAGTAGATGAACATTTAGCTAGAAATGCTAGAGAAAAAGGAAAAAAGCTCATTGGTAATATGGAAAGAATAATGCAAGAATTTCCTGATAAAATTAAAGAAGTGCGTGGAAAAGGACTCCTAACTGCTTTTGAAATGTTTAATGAAAAGCATCTTGATGGTCATGCTGTCTCAGTTGGCTTGTTAGATAAAGGGGTATATGCAAAAGAGACACACCATACAACAGTTAGAATAGCACCAGCATTAACAATAACAAATGATCAGATAGATATTTTGTCTGATTCTATTAGAGAAGTAGTTAGAGGATTATAACTCATGGATTTTTTAAAAGTTTTAGGTATCAAAGATCAAAATTTCGGGTCATGCTCTGGCCCGAATGAATGGAATACAACGACAGATCAAGGAGAGATTAAATCCTTGAACCCTTCTAATGGCAAGATTATATCTTCTGTATATAACTGCAGCGTAGTAGATTATAATAATATAGTTAACCTATCACTAGAGTCACAAAGAGAATGGGCGAAGGTCCCTGCGCCAGAAAGAGGTTCTCTCGTCAGGGAAATGGGAAATGCTCTCAGAGATTATAAAGACCCTCTTGGAAGTTTAGTTTCATTTGAAATGGGAAAGATTAAACAAGAAGGTGATGGGGAAGTTCAAGAAATGATAGATATTTCCGACTTTGCAGTTGGTCAATCACGTATGCTTTACGGTAATACTATGCATTCAGAAAGAAAAGATCATAGGATGTATGAGCAGTGGCATCCACTTGGAATCGTCGGTGTAATTAGTGCATTTAATTTCCCAGTAGCAGTTTGGAGTTGGAATGCATTTATTGCAGCTATTTGTGGAAATACAACTATCTGGAAACCTTCACCATCGGCACCTCTATGCGCTATTGCAGTACAAAATATATGCAACGAAGTCTTAACTAAATTTAATGCACCGAATATTTTTAGTACCGTTATTGGTCCTGGGTCAACTATTGGTGAAGAGATGATAAATGATAAAAATATTTCACTTGTCTCTTTTACTGGTTCTACAAAGGTCGGTCGCCATGTTAATGAAAAAGTTTCAAAACGTTTTGGTAAAGTCATACTGGAATTAGGTGGAAATAACTGCATTATTGTTGATGAGACAGCTGATATGGATATAGTTATCCCTGCAATTGTTTTTGGTTCAGTTGGTACTGCAGGTCAAAGATGTACAAGTACTAGACGTGTAATAGTTCATGAATCTAAATACGTAGAATTAACAGAAAAATTAATTGCTGCCTACAAGCAAGTGAAAATTGGAGACCCCTTACTTCCTAGCACACTTATGGGACCACTTGTAGATTCTAATGCTGTTGATAATTTTATGAAAGCAGTAAAAACAGCAAAAGAACTAGGCGGGGAAGTTCTCTACGGTGGTACTTTAGCTAGTGCTGGTGGTAATTATATTAATCCAACTATAATTAAAGCTGAAAATAATTGGGAAATTGTCCAAGAAGAAACATTCTCCTCTATTTTATATTTGATGACATACGAAGCATTAGAAAATGCTCTTGAAATGCATAATAGTGTGCCGCAAGGTTTATCATCTTCTCTTTTTACTCTGAATATAAGAAATGCTGAATATTTTTTATCATCTAGAGGATCAGATTGCGGAATAGCTAATATCAATATTGGAACATCTGGTGCTGAGATAGGTGGTGCATTTGGTGGTGAAAAAGAAACTGGAGGGGGTCGTGAATCTGGTTCAGATAGTTGGAAACAATATATGAGAAGGCAAACAAACACTATCAACTGGAGTAAGGAATTACCTCTAGCTCAAGGCATAAAATTTAATATTTAAGGAAAATATTTAATGAATATAAATTTCAAAAACACAAGAGATACAATTTCAAAACATATGCTCGCAGACGGAATGTCGCCAGTCATAGATCTTGAGAAAAGTCATGGCTCATGGCTAGTTGATGGAAATACAGGGAAAGAGTATCTTGATCTGTTCTCTATGTTTGCTTCAATGTCAGTTGGGTATAATCATCCATATGTATTATCTCAAAAAGATAGGCTCGCAAATGCTGCGATAAATAAACCTACAAACTCCGATATTTATTCTCCTGAAATGGCAAAATTTGTCGATACATTTGGGCGTATTGCTCAACCTGATTATTTACCATATTCTTTCTTTATTGAAGGTGGCTCTCTGGCTGTAGAGAACGCTCTGAAAGCTGCTTTTGACTGGAAAGTGAGGCTCAACCTTTCCAGAGGGAAGCCAGAAAAAGGTGATCAGATTATTCATTTAAAAGATTGTTTTCACGGTAGGTCTGGATATACTATGTCCCTAACAGATTCTCCTGACCCAAGAAAAGTCCAATACTTCCCAAAATTTGATTGGCCAAGAGTAAGTAATCCATCAATGATTTTTCCTTTAAACGATGAAAATTATGCGAAAATTTTAAAAAGTGAAAAAGTTTCTCTTGATGAAATAAAAAAAATATTACTTAAGTCTGCTGATAATATTGCTGGTCTAATCATTGAGCCAATACAAGGTGAAGGGGGGGATAATCACTTTAGGAAGCAATATCTAATGCAACTAAAAGAACTTTCATTAGAAAATGACTTTTTACTTATTTTTGATGAAGTCCAGACTGGTATAGGCTTAACAGGGAAAATGTGGGCTCATCAGAGGTTTTGCAATGACAAATGTAAAGATAAATGTGGGGATTTTTGTCAAAAGGTTACACCTGATGTGATGAGTTTTGGGAAAAAGACTCAAGTTTGTGGAATATTAGGAAGTGAAAGACTTGACCAGATTGAAAAAAATGTTTTTAAAGAGTCAAGCCGAATAAATTCTACTTTTGGAGGCAACCTCGTTGATATGGTTCGTTTCACCATTTATTTAGAGATAATTGAACAAGAAAGTCTTTTGCAAAAATCTTATGAAAATGGAAAGTACTTACTATCATCTATTGAGAACTTAGAACAAGAATTTCATGGTATTATTTCTAACGCAAGAGGCAAAGGGCTCTGGTGTGCATATGATCTTCCAAATGGAGCGATGAGAGATAGACTTACAGAATTAATTCAAGAAGAGGGTGCAATTATACTAGGTGCAGGTCACAAGTCAATAAGGTTTAGACCTCATCTTAATATAAATAAGGAAGAAATTGATATAGCGATGACTATGATGAGAAGTGCTATAACAAAGCTATAATTTTGAAATCAAAAAAAGGAATTCTTTATTTAGTTTCAACGCCAATTGGAAATTTGGGCGACATGACTTTTAGAGCAGTTGAAATTTTAAAAAATGTTGAATTAGTGGCAGCTGAAGACACCCGTCATTCAAAAAAACTTTTTAATCATTATTTAATTAAAACTCCCTTATTGTCTTACTTTGAACATAATAGAAACCTTAGAATTCCACGTTTACTAGATCATTTAAATAAAGGCGATAATATTGCTCTTATTACTGATGCTGGTACTCCGGCAATTTCAGACCCTGCATATAAGCTAGTAAGGGAAGTTATTAGAGCAAATATTAAAGTAGAGCCAATTCCTGGAGCATCTGCAGTTCTATCTTCTTTAGTAGCTTCAGGGCTTCCAACAGATCGGTTTATCTTTGAAGGTTTTTTACCTTTAAAAAAGGGACGAATAAAAAGAATTGAATCAATGAAAATTGAAACGGGTACAATCATTATATATGAATCTCCTAAAAGACTTTTAAGAACTTTAAAACATCTAAATGAGGTACTTGGTAATAGACCAGCGGTTGTAGCTAGAGAGATAACAAAACTACATGAGGAATTTATTAGGGGAACTTTACCTGAATTATATGAATATTATTCTAAAAAAACACCAAAAGGTGAATGCGTAATCTTGATTGGTAAAAGTGATGAAAATGTCTACTTCAACTAAGAATATTTTTATTTCATTTGAGGGTATTGATGGTTGTGGGAAATCAACCCAAGTCGACCTTCTAATAAAAAAACTTAATAACCTTAAAATACGCTCTCTACTTGTTCGAGAACCTGGTGGTTCTAAAATAGCAGAAAATATAAGGTCAATATTACTTGATAATGCAAATAGGTTAATGTCAAATGAGACTGAAGCTCTTTTAATGACTGCCTCGCGTGCACAGTTGACCAGGGAAGTAATAATTCCGAAATTAAATGAAGGTTTTGTTGTTGTAGCGGATCGATTTCAAGATTCAACTATAGCATACCAAGGAGGCGGCCGCGGATTAGATATTTCTTTTCTTGAGATGCTTAATTTATTTGCCACTAATCATCTTATCCCAAACATGACTTTTTATATAGATATTTCTGCTAAAGAAGGTCTTAAGAGAACAATCTCGAATGAGTTTGATAGAATTGAAAATGCAGGTGAAGCATTCCAAGTCAGAGTTAGAAACGAATATCTCAAGCTCACAAAAAAGGAACCTCAAAGAGTTTTTTTAGTTGATGGTACAAAAACAGTCACTGAAATCCATGAAGAAATTTGGAGTAAAATAGAAAAAATATTATGAAAAATTCATTAGTAAAGTTATTTGCAGTATGCTTAATCATAATTCCATCACTCAGTTTTTCTTATTCAGGTAGTGATATTTATAAAAAAGTAAGAAAAAATCAATCCTTAATAAACGATATATATATGCATCTTGTTACAAATTATGTTGATGATATTGATTTAGATACATTTACAAAATTAAGTATAAATAATATGCTTCTGGAATTAGATCCGTACACTGTTTACATGGAAGATGAAGAAAAGAGTGGGATAGAAATGCTAACAAAAGGCAAATATGGTGGTGTTGGTATTCAAATTGGTAAACGTGAAAAAGTACTTACCGTCATTTCACCCATGGAAAACTCACCTGCAAAACGCGCTGGTATTTTAAGTGGAGATAAAATAATTAAAATTGATAATGCAGAAACCAATGAACTTTCAATGGATGGTGCTGCCAAATTAATAAGAGGTGAAAAAGGAACTGAGATAACATTGAGTATCGAAAGGTATGGTGAGAATGATTTAATAGACTTTATCCTAACTAGAGAAAATATAAAAGTAAAGGATGTCTCTTTTTCGGGTATGCTTAATGAAACAACTGGTTATATCCGTTTAACTCGTTTTTCAAGAAACTCAGATAATGAGGTTAAAAAATCTATTGAAGATCTATTAGAAGAAAACATGAAGGGGTTAATTTTAGATTTAAGAGATAATCCTGGAGGACTTTTAAATGCTGCCGTTAATATTTTAGACTTCTTCACAGAAAAAGGTGAAGTGCTTGTTTGGACTGAAGGTAAAACTCAAAAATCTCAAAAAAAGTATACAAGTAAAAACTCACCAATCATTTCAAATGACATTGATATCATTGTTCTAGTAAACCAAGGAAGCGCGTCTGCAAGCGAAATTGTTGCTGGAGTGCTTCAAGATCTAGATCGCGGTGTGGTCATAGGTCGATCAACTTTTGGAAAAGGTTTAGTTCAAACGGTTTTTAATATTGATAGAAGTAGGTCTTTGAAAATAACTACTGCTAAATATTACATACCGAGTGGAAGACTAATCCAGAAACCTGGTTATCTTCCAGATGAAATTTTGGCAGATAGCTCAGTTCACGATACAGTTTTTTATACTAAGAATGGTCGATTAATGTCTGGAGAAGGCGGTATCACTCCAGATTATCAAATTGAACTAGAACCAATAGCACCCATTCTTGCCGCATCATGGAGGCAAGGTTTATTTTTTAATTTTGTGCAAAAAAATAAAATGAATTATGATCTTTTTAATCAAGTGGAAACAGATACCAGTCTTATCTATAATTTTGAAAGTTATATTCATTCTAATGATCCAGATATTTTCATGAAAGGTGAGTCAAGTTATTTAAATATGAAAGAGTCTTTGATGGAATTAGATTCGACAAGTGTTCAAATTCAAGGCGGATTAGATATACTTGATTCTTATTTTGAAGAAATCGCACTCCTCCAATTTGAAAAAGAAAAAGACAAACTTCACCATCATTTGTTAGTTGAATTTTCAGATCATTTTAATGGGAAAGACGGGAAGACAAGAACCTTAGCCAAAAAAGATAAAGATATTATTAAGGCTTTAGATCTTTTAAATGATAGCGTTGCTTATGAAAATATCTTTGTTCCTCAATAAAATATATTATTTATAAAATAATTCATGTTAATTTTATATCTGTTTAGGGGCGATTAGCTCAGTTGGTTAGAGCGCTACGTTGACATCGTAGAGGTCGGCGGTTCGACTCCGTCATCGCCCACAGTTAACAAACGTATGATTAAAATTACATTACCAGATGGATCAGTTAGAGATGTTGTGGCTGGTTCTACCCCGCAAGACGTTGCGCATGATATAGGTCCTGGGCTAGCCAGATCTGTTGTCGTTGCTAAGGTTGATAAGCAATTAGTAGACTTAAATAAAAAACTTGTTGAAGATTGCTCTTTAGAACTTTTTACTGGAGGTACCGCAGAGG
>Ga0257106_1001812_pt1 | contig 10263 bp, 6 predicted proteins | sample LP_taG_3_FD_190177 | JGI IMG/M metagenome (GOLD analysis project Ga0257106, IMG submission 190177) | Marine microbial communities from Northeast Subartic Pacific Ocean, Canada - LP_J_2011_P26_10m | ecosystem: Environmental > Aquatic > Marine > Oceanic | place: Canada: Northeast Subartic Pacific... | reverse complement strand
TCGCTGAGATGCACGCGGCGTCGCTTATGAACACGGACCGCGTTCGGTGCTTCGGATCGGCGATTCTTTGAAAAATCAGCCCGATGCTCAGCGCCGAGACGAACACGGCGGTGAGACTCTGGCACAGGAGCACGACGGTACCGGTGCGGCAGCTCCCGACGATGGACCGCGTGCCGTACCCGATCGTGGTCTGCGTCGCGACGCTGAATATGACCGCGGCGTTGAACCCGTGTTCGCGGTCAAAGCCCAGGAGGCACCCGGGTAGCGCTCGTGAAATGCCGAACCAGACACCGGCGAAGGCGAGAAAGGAACAGATGTAGACGCTCGCGACGAAGAGCACGAGGTACCTCCACGGCATCTCCACCAAGGTTGTGAACCCGTCGAAGGTTATCAGGCCGAGGAGCGAGCGTCCGCGCATGCGAACCATGGAGTCACCGGCGTGTCGGCCGGTTGCGACTAGGCCGGGCAGCGCAAACTTTTTTCGCGCGGCTTCGTAGTAGCAGTTGCCTCGGTCGTTCCACGGGCCTATCGGGCCGTGGTCGTCGATGAACGTGGTGTCGTGGATGTTCAGGTCGTGGCCGCGGGTGGTGGAGCGCCGCGAGGCGTCGCCGATATCGTCGCTGCCGATCCTCTGGAGCATGTAGGTTGTGGCGTGCCTGCGGCCGTCCTCGCCGGCTTCGAAGCAGACGCCCGCCTCGACCCCTCCCGTGTGGTTGCGCGGGAACAGCTGCGGGTATCCGCCGCCCGCGCCGTTCGCGCCGTTCGTGGTGGTGATCGTCGACGTCGTCCGGAGTGTATCGCGCGGCAGGCGCGAGCGCGAGCGCGAGCGCGAGCGCGACGCGTCACCGGCGCCGCCGCCCCCGATATCGAGGGTCACGTTCCCCGGCGAGGCGCCCGACCCGTCCAACGAAGAACCGCCGCCGCCGCTCGTCAGCGAGGAGAGCGCGCGTCGTATCGCGCGCCATCGCGACGGCCCGTCGCCGCCGTCGTCGTCCTCCTCCGATGACATGCGCCGCGCGACGAGCAAGGGGCTCGAGGTGATGGTGCGAGAGCGGAGCCGGCGGTCACGCGCGTCTCGCCTGTGAAGTGAGCCACGACCTCGAAGCTGATTGGCCAGCGTTCGTCACACACGCCCGTTGTTTTTTTTGCTGAGGGGACGCCTCTGCTCGACGGGCCACACGCGAACGCGCCCGTCTCTGCACGTCAACGCCATGAGGTTGGGTCGTTACCTGCTCGCCGCCGTCGCGCTGCTCCTGTGCTGCGCCACCGCGGTACACGCGGCGGTGCTCGGCATCGACTACGGCTCCGAGTACGTCAAGGTGTCCATCGTCGCGCCCGGCCGGACGCCCATATCGATCGTAATCAACGAGATCTCGAAGCGCAAGTCCACCGCCGCGGTGGCCTTCACCGGCGGCGATCGATGGCTCGCCGAGGAGGCCATGAACTACAACGCGAGGTACCCCGAGCGGGTCTTCACCAGGCTCCGGGACCTGCTCGGCAAGGATACATCCGTGGACTCCTTCGCCGATTACCTCGCCAAGTACAGGCTTCCGTACAAGGTTGTCAGAGACGCCGCACGAGGCACCGCGCGCATCGTCTCCGAGACGGGCGACGAATACGCCGTCGAGGAGCTCGTCGCCATGATCATGCAGTACGCCATGAAGATCGGCGAGGGCATGGGCAAAGGACAGATCAAGGTGCGCGCACAGCTGTCGAGCCCGATCTTCATCGCGAACCGACGGGGCAGAGGCCGCGGCCGTGCCGCTTTTCCCACGTTTTTCCAAGATCGTCGTCTGACTGACCGAACGCGTCCCCTCTCTTCCCGTTATGAAACCAGGATGCCGTCGTCGCCATCCCCGCGTACTTTGGCCAGACCCAACGATACGCCCTCTACGACGCCGCCGACGTCGCGGGACTCAACATCCTCGCCGAGGTCTCCGACCTCTCATGCGCCGCGCTCCAGTGGGGCATCGATAAAGAATTCAACCAGAAGGGCACGTGGACCATCATCTACGACATGGGCGCAACCTCCGCGGGCGCCGCCCTCGTCCGCTACTCCACCTTCGAGGGCAAGGAGTCCGGCAAGAAGAAGCAGCACGGGCAGTTCGAGATCAAGGCTGTCAAGTGGGACGAATCCGTAGGCGGCGAGGACATGGACATGATCCTACTCGAACACTTTCTCGCCGAATTCGACGCAAAGCACAAACCATCCGTGTCCGCCTTTGACTCCCCCAAGGCGATCGCCAAGCTCCGCAAGCAGGTCCGCAAGACCAAGGAGATCCTCAGCGCCAACAAGGAGGCGCCGCTGTCCGTCGAGGGCATGCACGAGGATGTCGACTTTAGGTCGACGATTTCCCGCAAAGATTTCGAGGCGCTCGCGACGGAGAAGGGCATCTTCGCTCGCGCCGCGGGTCCCCTCAAGTCCATCGTCGACTCCCTCGCCGATCACGACATCACCCTGAAGGATATCGAGGTCGTCGAGGCCATCGGCGGCGCGACGCGCGTGCCGGGCGTCAAGAAGGCGTTGTCTGAAGCGTTGGGCGGCCGCCAGCTGGACTTGCACCTCGACGCGGACGAGGCGGTGGCGATGGGCGCCGGGCTCTTCGCCGCCAACATGTCCACCACGTTCCGCATGCGCAAGTTCGGAGCCGCGGACGCCGCCGCGTACGCCCTCGAGGTTGACCTCGGCAAGGGACCCGAGCACGATCGCAAGTCGCTGCTCCCGCTTCACAAGAGGTTCCCCGTTCGAAGGGTGGTATCAGTTGCGAACGCGACGGAGGACGCCAAGTTCACCGTGTACCACGCCGATACCGACAACCTTCCCCCGGGCATCGTCGACCCCAAGCTCGCCGAGTTTGCAATCTCCGGCGTCAAGGATGCGATGAAGAAGCACGACAAGATCGGCGACGTCAAGGCGGCCTTCGCCGTCGACAGCAGCGGCATCCTCTACCTCGAAAAGGCGGAGTACGTCGTCGAGGTTGTCGACATGGTGGAGGTCAAGCCGCCGCCTCCGCCCGCCGCCAAGAAAACCAAGGGGGACAAATCCAAGAAGGAGGCTGGCTCCAAGAAGAAGAGCAGCTGGTTCGGCGGGGGGAAGAAGGCTGACAAGGAACCCGAACCCGAACCGGCCGCCGGCGCCGCCGACGATGAAACCAAAACTGAGACCCGGCGCCGCCTCCTCGAGGACGAGACCCTCACGGATGTCGACGACGAACAGGACGTTCCCGACACTCCCGTCCCCGAGGATGCCGACGCGAACGAGGACGCGGCTGAGGACCAGGCTGAGGACCAGGCTGAGGACCAGGCTTCAACCGAGAAGGCTCCGGAGACGGCTCCGGCGGAGCCCAAGTTTCGCCAGCGCCGCCGCACCTTCCGTATACCCCTCACTGTCGTCGAATCCGGCCGCGCCGTCGCCGCGATGACCCCGGACGGCGTCAAGAAGAGCATGGGCGTCCTCAAGGACCTCGCCGCCAAGGATGAAGCCAAGCGCGCGCAGGAAGCCGCCAAGTCCAACCTCGAGGCGTACATCTACTCCATCCGCGAGAAGATTTACGAAGACGAGGACGTCGCCAAGGTGACGGACGAGTCAATGCGGGAGAAGTTCAGCGAGGAGCTCACCGACGCCGAGGACTGGATCTACGACGGGGGCGAACACGCCACCGCCGTCGAGTTCAACGCTAGGCGGGACAAGCTGCAGGGCGTGGGCGACGAGTGGATCCACCGCGCCAAGGAGCTCACCCGCCGACCAGCCGCAGTCGACAAGGCGAAGGAGTTCATCGCCACCGCGCGCAAGACGGTCGAGAAGCTCGCGGACACCAAGCCGTGGATCGAGGATGACGCCAAGAAGAAGGTGCTCGACGACGTCGACGGCTTCGAGTCCTGGCTGAACGAGAAGGTGGCGCTTCAGGGTGCCAAGAAGGACACGGAGCCGCCGGCGTTCACAGCCGCGGAGGTGAACGTCGAAGCCAAGCCCCTGGAGGCTAAGCTGGTGAGGCTCAAGAAGACCCCGGCGCCCAAGCCGCCGCCCCCGCCCCCCGCGCCGGCTAAGGAGGAGGCGGAGGCTGACGCGCCCGCCGCGCCCGAGGGTGAGGACGCGGATGGCGCCGAGGCTCCCGCGTCGACTGAGGACGGGGAGGAGGGAACCGAGGAGGCAAAGCCGGAGGAGGGTGCCGAGGCGGACGGCGAGGGCCACGGCGACGAACTCAAGCGCAAGGCTTGATAGTGCTACGTGCCGTCGCCCCACCATTTATTCTTTTCAATACGCAAGAGACAATCAGTCGTTCACTTATCACTCGACGCGAGGCTCCTCGACGTCTGCGTTACAAATCAATCGCAAAAAATAATAGACTCCTCCACTCATTCACCCGACACTCAGGCCTCATCCAACACTTAGGCCTCATCCAACGCTTAGGCCACCTTCGCCTTGGCCTGCGTCGTCTCGAGCGCCTCAAAGTTGGCCGCGCCGCGGAACTGCGCAGGGTACGCGCCCTCCTTTCCGGCTCTCAGCTTCTTCTGCTGCGCCCTGAACATCTTATCTGTGCCAAACGCCCAGTCGCACCAGGTGAAGATGGAGCTGTACGGCCCCTGGAACGTCTTGTGGTGGAAGTCGTGGTGCACCGCGCCGCCCCAGAAGGGGATGAAGTTGGTGGGGTTCCACGGCAGGTCGTACCCGCTGTGGTCCTCCACGGTTTCCCACAGGCGAACGAAGAGCCACGCCCAGAGCGTCACCATGTGCTTCGCGAAGAAGAGCGGGCCGAGGAGGGTCCCGATGCCCAAGAAGAAGGTCTCGATGGGATGCGCGTACTCCGCGGCGATGCCGAACGGGTGCGTGTGCTCGTGGTGGATCTTGTGGACGTACCTGTACACGCTCTTGTGGTGAAGCGCTCGGTGTATCCAGTAAAAGTAGAAATCTTCAATGACGAAAAAGGTTGGGAGCTGCCACGCGAGGTCGCGCACGGGGGGCAGCGGGAGGGACATGGAGAACCCGAGGAACTGCGCGACCCAGTGGAACATCAGCTGCATGGGGAGCTGGATGAACACGTGCGAGAGGAGGAGGCGCTTCAGGCACTTGGCCACCATGGCCCAGTCCGCCTTCTTGTCCGGCTGGATCTTGTACCGCTTGAAGTACGGGATCTGATCGAGCACGAGCCACGGGACCCACGCGCCGAAGTAGACGATCTCGTGGAACACGAACGTCAGCGGGCCGGCGATCACGAAGTCGGAGAAGTTGTCCATCACGCGCTGCCATCCGGCGGTCATCTTGGCGTGCACCAGGGCCTCCGCCTTCTCGAGCTGGGCGATGACGTCGCCCAGCGTGATGTCGCCGATGGTCACCGGCGCCGCGGTGGTGTTCGCCGCGGTGACGGCGACGACCGCGGCGGCGAGCATCGCGAGGACGATCGCGACGCGCGTGGAATCCATGTTTGTTTCGAAGGACTAAGATGCGGTCGTACCGCGGTTGAGCGCAACTTCAGCTGGCCGTCAACGATTATTCAACCGTATTTCCTTCGAATGGGTGGCTCCTGTGTGACGTCATCGCGAAGCGAAACGACAGTGAAATCCAGTCAGGGATCTGTGATGTTTGGTGTTAGTTTCCGCAAATCCCTATTTATATTTTCTTGCTTCAGGGCATTTCGTCCACCACAAACTGTTTCGGACCTCTCGGCGAACACACTTCGGTCGCCCCGAGGACGATGCGGCCGTCGGCGTCGACCGCGTCGTTGGACGATGCCGCCGCGTCTTTGACGCCACTCCGGCGCGTGCGCGTCGACCTGGTGGACCTCAGATACGCGCCCGTCGTCAGGGACGCGAAGGGCAACCGCACACACAAGCGTGTCATCCACGGAGTCACCACATCATTCCTCCCCGGCACCGTCTCGGCGTTGATGGGACCGAGCGGCAGCGGCAAGACCAGCCTCCTGACCGTCGTCGCCGGGTTCATCGACACATCGCACGTCTCCGGGGACCTGCTGGTGAACGGCGAGAAGACGCAGGTTGGCAAGAAGCTCGTCGGGATCGTGTTCCAAGATGACATGATGCTACCGGCGTTGACGGCGTTTGAGACAATCAAGTTCGCCGCGGACCTCCGCATGCCCCGGCGATGCACCGACGCCGAGCGCACCGAGGCCTGCGACGCCATCCTCCACGAACTCGGCCTATCGCACGTCAGGAACCAGCTCGTCGGGGGAGCGGCGCGGCGCGGCGTGTCCGGGGGCGAGCGCAAACGATTAGCCGTCGGCGTCGAGCTCGTGACCCGACCGGCGCTGCTGCTGATGGACGAGCCGACGAGCGGGCTGGACGCCGCGGCGGCGCTGTCGCTGATGCGGACGTTGAAGGCGTTGGCGTCCCGCGGCCAGACCGTCGTGTCCGCGATACACCAACCGAGGACCACGGTGTTTGATTCGTTCGATCACCTCGTGTTGATGTCAAAGGGACACGCGCTCTTCGACGGCGCGCCCGATCGATGCGTGGCGCACCTGGAGGGTTTGGGACTCGGGCTAGTACTACCGCCGAGGACGAACCCCGCGGACTGGCTCATGGACGTCATCGCGGCGGACGAGTCCCTCGGGGAGGACAACCGGAAGCTGCCCGCAGGTTGGGGAAATAAAAATGGAAAGGAAATCGGAGGACAGGAAAACGCGGAGACGGTCGATGAGGTCGATGAGGTCATCGACGATGAGGGCGCGAGGTCATCAGAGCGTGAGGGCGCGTCCATCTGGCGCCAGCTCACGGTCCTCACCGTGCGCGAGGACAAGTCCCGACGGGGCCAGAACCTCACCGCCATCAACGCGGCGCAGATGCTCGTGATGGCGATACTCACCGCGATGTTCTGGTGGCGAATGCCGGACGATACCGACGCGTTCGTCATGGAGCGGTTCTCCATCCTGTTCTTCTGCATCATCGCGCAGTCCAACGCGGTGGTGTTTGCGTGCGTCAACACGTTCGCCAAGGAACGGCAGCTGATGATACGGGAGAACGCGAAAGGAATGTATCACCCCCTGCCGTTTTTTTTGGCAAAGACGGCATCCGACACGGTCAACACTTTGGTCATGCCGTGCCTGTACGCGACTGTGACGTACTGGTGCGTGGGTTTGAAACAAACCGCGGAGGCGTACTTTGTGTTCATAACCGCATTCGCGCTGTGCATACTGGTGGCGCAGTCGCTCGGATTGGCGCTGTCGTGCGCCATCCCCGATGTCCAGGTGTCCCTCATCGTGGCTCCGATGGTCATTCTAATGTTGATGATCCTCGGCGGGTTCTACGTGACGTTCAGCAACATGCCGGTGTTCATCAGGTGGCTCAGCTGGTGTTCCCAAGCCCGGTTCGGGTTCACCGCGATGGTGGTCAACGAGTTCAGGGGAAGGGTGTTCGAGTGTGCGACTGATGGGAACCACGCGAGGTACGGGACTGAGTGCCCGGTTAGGGGTGAAGACGTCATCGCGGCGTTGGAGATGGACGACCTCAGCGTCGGACAGTGTTTGCTGGCGCTGGCGTTGATGCAGTGCGGGCTTAGGATCTTGGCGTACGTGGCGATGGTCGTGAACTTCACCCGGCTGAAGCAATGAGTTATTAGCGGACTCGGCGATATCTAGAGACTTAGGTTAGTGCTACAACAACAACAACTCGCGGGTGAACCGCGTTATTAGTCTACTTCTTCGAGTCCTTCACGGTGATGCTGCATATCTCCGTGCACTCGCTCAGGCAGTACTGCCTGGACCTGAACCCTTCCTTGAACACCACCGGTGCCTTACGCACGCTCAACGGGCCCAGGCCCGGCGCCCCTGACCCGCCACGGGTGCACGTCGCGATGCACTTCGTGGCGCACTTTTCAATCTCCTTGCCGTTCGCCCCTTTCGTGAGGGACCTTAGGTTGGGCGCCGCCCTGGCGTCCGATGAGGCCAGGCCCAACGGGATGTCCTCGACGTAGAACTCGCCGCTCTCGGCGATGGCGATCGGTGGCGCGAGCGCGGTGAGCGCGGCGGCGGCGGCGGCGGCGACGGCGAACCCGAGCGAGGTGTGGATGCCTCCTCGGTGGGTGCCGGGCCTTCCGTCGGACCGGTCATCATCGAGCGTGGCGCGGGCGATGGACCCGACGCGGCGTCGCTCCCCGGCCGGGACCGCGATCGGCATCCATCGTGTGACACGCGTCGTGGCCCCGCGCGGGTGCGCCGACCCGGCGATGGATGGCGCGGTGACTCTCGCGCAGCAGGTGGCCGCGCTCATGTCGTCTGTGCCAGTCACGCATCTTATCTTCCCTAGAAAACTCGATTGTTAACGATGGCAGAGCACGACGGCGCGAGAGAAGCGAGAGAAGGCCATGCCGCCCAAGAACGTTAAAAAACGAAAGTATAAGAAGCCGGTAGTTGCACCACGAAAGAGTGCGCCGGCGACGGACTGTAGGCGTAAAGTGCCCCCGGCCGATGGGACGGTTGACGTCATCGTGAAGCTCGGTGGTGCGGCCATCACGGTCAAAGATGGAGAGCCCGACACGCCCGACCTCGATGCACTCAAGACTTGCTGCGGGAAGATCGCGGATGTGGTGGACACACGTGGCTATAGCAAAGACGAACAATACCTCAAGATGATCATCGTCCACGGCGCCGGGTCGTTCGGACACCCCCAGGCGAAGGAATACGGAGTGGCAAACGGAGGGAAAGCTACTCGTAGATTGAAGGAGGGCATTGAGAAGACCAAGACATCCGTCCGGAAGCTCTGCAAGCTGGTGTGCGATGAGCTGAGCGAACGATGTCATCGATATTATGATAGTGATGATAGTGATGGATACCCTAAACCCTATGGATGGATGGATGGATGGACACCTGACAGGGTCGCCCCGATATCCCCATACGGCAAGTTCTTCACCGTCGGCAAGAAGCTGAACCGCAACCTATCGAGGACCGGATTCGATGAGGTCCGGGCAGCTGTGATGGCTGGAAATGTCCCGGTGCTTCACGGCGACGTGGTTCGTGATTCCGAGCAGGGATGCGCGATTCTGTCGGGGGATACGCTGGTGGAGTGCCTCACGGAAGAATTCAAGCCCAAGCGGGTGGTCTTCATCTCCGACGTCGAGGGTATCTTCACATCTAAGCCTCTTCACAAAAATGGACCCTGCGACATATGCCCGGATGGAACGACGCCGCCCCCGGCTCTGCTTCGCGAGATTCAGGTCAAGCCCGACGGTTCATGGGTCGCGACGAAGGCCGCAGGTCCTTTACGATATATCAGTAACATCCCCGGTAGGTATAGAAGACATGCCGATCCTGAGTGGGTGGACGCTAATCCCGAGTGGGTGTTCAATGAAGCGTTGGACAAGCTGGTTGTCAAGGCCGCGGTGGGAACAACCGATGCGACTGTGTCTCTCGAGGACAACGGCGACGTGACCGGGGGAATCAAAATAAAGGTTCAGGAGGCGGCAGCTATCGCGCTGAAAGGGGTGGATGTGTTTCTGACGAACGAGCATGAGATGTGGGGATATGGGGGAGCCATTCTGAATGGGGAAGTCATCGACGATGAATATATTATGCTGACTCATGTGATGTTGGCGCCAGGGGTGAAGACTGAGGTGAAGACCGAGGTGAAGACTGAGGTCAAGGTGGAGCCACCGTGACCCCGTTCGGCGGTACCTTACACTGTGTCGTCATTAAATCAAAACATAAGGGTCCCCCTCGCTACGGGAGGACATTGTACAATCATCGAACGCCTCGCCTCTCGAATCAATCAATCATCATTCGGTTTTCGCCAGAGCCTTGCGCAGCGCCTCCGTCTGCACGTAGGCGTTCCCCCACGGCGTGGACTGCGCCGCGTGATCCGTCGCGGCGCCGTAGGTCTGCTCCGCGATGCTCCTGATCTCGGCGATCTCGTGACCGTCCAGGTCCTTCACGTACCTCGCCGGGTTACCCCCCCACAGCTGTCCGCCGGGGATGAGCGCTCCGGCTTCTACTCGCGTTCCGGCTTGGAGCGCCGCGTTCTCCTCGACGTAGGATCCGGGCTCGAGCACGGACCTCGCGCCGATCATGACGTTGTCCTCGACGATGGAGGAGGAGATGGAGCTGTTGGCGCCGATGGTGACGTACTGACCGATGCGCGATGCTCCCCTGTTGGCACGAGACGGAAGGGTGGAGTAGGGGCGAGGTGAGCGATTGATCATTTCTGGGTGGAAGGCGAACCTCGGTGAGGGTCAAGTGGCCGTGGGTGGGAAAAATCTTGGGATCACGGCGCGGGTCGAGCCGCGAACGCGAGCGTACGCGGCTAGGGTTTCGTGAT
>Ga0257106_1001811_pt1 | contig 10264 bp, 13 predicted proteins | sample LP_taG_3_FD_190177 | JGI IMG/M metagenome (GOLD analysis project Ga0257106, IMG submission 190177) | Marine microbial communities from Northeast Subartic Pacific Ocean, Canada - LP_J_2011_P26_10m | ecosystem: Environmental > Aquatic > Marine > Oceanic | place: Canada: Northeast Subartic Pacific... | reverse complement strand
GAAGCCGCCGGTGTTGTGGGGATACTACCAGCAGTTCTCATGGATGAAGAGCAGCAACATATACAGCAAACCAACATTAACATGGGGGCAAGTTGTTGCATCATTTTATTATATACTTAGAAAATTAATTCGTAAGATAATCATGTATGAAGTATACACTGATGGCAGTTGTTTGGGAAATCCTGGACGTGGCGGCTGGGGTGTGGTCAGTGATATGTTTAAATTATCTGGTAAACAGACTGACACGACTAATAATGTAATGGAAATGACTGCAATTCTCAAAGCTCTCGAGGAATGTTTGAAGAGGGATATCAAAGAAGTGTGTATATTCACTGATAGTCAATATGTGAAGAATGGTATTAGCGCATGGATTATAAACTGGAAAAAGAACGACTGGGTGACTTCCACTGGTACACCCGTGAAAAATAAAGAGTTGTGGATTGCTATTGATGATGTGCGTAATAAACTTACACTTGTTAATTGGAAATGGGTAAAAGCACACAATGGAGATCCTAAAAATGAAGAAGTTGATAAATTAGCCTACGAAGCTGCGGGTGGAACCCCTAAAACGAAGGCTGCAAGTGAAACAAAGGGGTCAAAATTCTATGGTGTCTTTCGAGGATATATTCCTGGTATCTACACCACATGGGGTGAGGCTAAGACACAAATTGATGGATACCCCGGGGCAGTGTATAAATCTTTTAAAACTGAAGAAGAAGCAAAAAAGTGGATGGTCGATACGGGTACATGCGTAAAAGAGCGAATATACTTGGATGTTCCTTTCGACGAAAAAGATGTAGTAAAATCAAAAGGTGGAAAATGGGATATGAATGAAAAAAAGTGGTGGGTACAAGAAATGAAACCCGAACTTGAGATTTATCTTCCAGGGTATAAATAGACCATATGAGTGTTAAACAAGACGAACAGTGTGAGTGGTGTGAAAAACAAGAAAAGTTGCTTATAAAATGGGCAGAAAAAGCGGCTGGTTACCGCTGGTTACATAATCATGCACGCCTATTCTACAAGAAACAAAATGACTGGTTAGCCTACCCAAGCATAGTTATAGCGAGTATAACTGGTGTAGGTGGTTTTGCAGTGTTAAATCCAAGTGGAAATGATGGGGTTTCAGATGATACCAAAAATAACATTATGATAATTCAATACTTTTTTGCATTCCTAAACGTCCTAGCAGGGATACTTACATCTATCAGTAAATTTAGTCAAAGTTTAAGTCTTTCGGAAGCACACTCTTCACAGTGCATACAATGGTCTAAACTCTATAGAAGTATTGATATGGAACTTTCTCTTGATGTTAAACACCGTGATGATGTTGTTGAATTCATTATGAAATGTAGGGAAGATTACGATAAACTTCTCGACGATTCACCCGATATACCAGCTATTACAATCCAAGCTTTCTTGGTCCAGTTCCCCGATAAAGAGAATAAACCCGATGTATGCAACGGTCTAAGTATAGTTGTAAGTGATGATGCTGCATCACTCACTGGTTCTAGACGTGCAGTTTCCAGATGGCTGGGGGCTTTTAGTAACGTGACGTCAAATAGAAGGAGGAGTGGTGACATAGGGCGAACAGAATCAATAGAAATAATATCAGGTTAATATAAATGTTATTGATAAAACTTTTACCAATTCTCATAATTACCCTCGTGTACGGTCTCATCTACAGTTCTATTCACAGGGCTGACCCAGGAGCCTTTGGATTCAAGGATGGTCTTGTTGACCCTTTCTACTTTTCTTTCACCACAATGAGTTCTGTTGGATATGGCGATTACAGTCCCCAAACTAGATTCGCGAAGATGCTTGTCATGTCGCAACAATTCCTCCTTATTGGTGAAGTTGTAAGCCTTCTCGGTCTCGACAACATCAATAAATTAACTTAAAGTTGAAGTTCCCATGTAGTATGTGGGTAGCCCCACCGTTATACAAGTTGGTTAGTAATATAATCAAGTTGCACCGTTCTTATAGCTCAGTTGGTTAGAGCGTAGTGCTTATAACGCTAAGGTCATGGGTTCGAGCCCCGTTTGGAACAGCTTTTAGAGTGGGTTATCCTCACTGTAAAAGTTGTGATTTCATTTCTAGTATCATAGTATGACTCACCAGGTTGCGATTAAATTGGATGACACGACATCTGCGAGTGAATTAGATTCGTTCTTCACACAAATATGGTCACAAGATAAACGTGTTCGAGTTGTTTTAGATGCTACGGAATGTAAAAAGATTTCATTGGGGCGTATTCTTTCTATGAAAGGTGTGTTAGATGAACACAGATACAGTTCTAGAAAGTACATAGACCATACGGTTGTCGTAGTTAATTCAGGATTTGCACGATTTGTGTTACGTGCAGGTTTGGCGATTATTAGGACCGAGAGACCTGTCTACATAAAGAGAGCTTAGTATACACCTAAGTGGGTCATTTATTTTGGGAAAAGTATCTTCAAAACATCCAATATGACTACTTCAATCTACCCCCTCACCGATATGTACATTCCCATGGAAAAGTTCCTGATCTGCAAAAACGAGCACATGTTACAAAAAAACAAAACAAATGTTTCAGATGTTATGGTATCGGTTAGGTACTACAGTTATCCCCAGATGTATGAGATGAGGATTGGAACAAAAATTCTCCCCAATTTCAAAACTTTTTGGAAGGAGTTTCTCCATAGTGACAATATTGACCGAGCAATGGTGGTTAAGGTGATGCGAGAAGATGGGCGAAAAGACGTGCTCCTCTCACAAACGGAAGTAGATAATGATTTCAGCTCTACCCATCATATAAAAATTGATGATTCTCTATGGGTACGAGGCTTGAGTACAAAAGATAAACTTTCTTACATATTGAAACTGAAACCATACGCCATGGATTTTAACCTTGTGTGGTCCACTAATGTAAGAAATGGGTCTGCACCCATCCAGTATTACATCACGAACGTCCCGCGTTAGTACCCCCACTTCACATCATCGGGGGTAGCTTGAGGGTGGTGCCTCGAGATGAAGTTCTTCTCACCGTGGTCACTGTGCCCGATTAAACTACCTTGAGACCTGTCAATGAGCATGTGTTTACGCATATCTTTATAGTATACCCTAGCCCCCTTTTCAATAAGATCTTCATGTTTCATATCAATGTGGTTGTCCATTGGATAGAAATATTTGTTATATTTACGCATATTATCAACATTTATGAGATAACACTTCGTACTCGATATCCACTTTACTTTCTCTAGCGTTCCTTCAGTTTTATCTGGGAGTCTTGAGAGACAGTGGAAAAAACACATTTCAAAGTTCTTACCCTTTTCGTCTATCACCTGTTGGATTTCGTTGAAAAGTTGGGGAGACTTGATAACCACATTATCTTCAAAAATGACTGCATATTTGAGACCCTGTTCAAAACATCTTTTATAAAAGTCCATATGACCAACAAAACAACCAATCGCGCCCAAATTAAAAAAGGTTATGTTTGGTCTCTTTACTGCCGGGTCGTAGTGCATCTCTATAGCCTTTTCAAAATACTCTGGTTCCATGATGTGTTCAAACTCTCGTGCAACTTGAACTTTAGAAGTATTAGGACCATAGATGATTTCGAGTGGTGCAGCAGCATCGAAATGTTTGATGAAGGTTTCTTGTCTTGTTTTAGCATCTTTGACTGTGAGCATAAAACATTTGTAATCATATTTTTCTGTCTTGTTTATTCCTGGTTTTCGAAATGATTCCACGAGAATATAGATTACTAGTGAAAGTAGTACGACAAATAAGAACATACCTACTTAAACATTAGAGAATAATTTTAATAAATGGATGCTATCATAGATGGTATTGGACTGGTGAGTTCAATTCTCATTGCCGTCATGTTCGTGCCACAAGTTGTACATGTACATAAAACAAAAGACACTGATGCTATCAATTATACATTTTTACATATCAATATATTGGCCAGTACTTTAGGACTTGTGTACTCAATTCACTTTCATGTAGTACCAATGATTGTTGCCAATACCTCTGCTGGTCTATTTTCCGTCTCACTCGCAGGTATGAAGTTCGTGAATGGACTTAAAGAAGAGAACCCAGGGATAGATATAGTAGCTGAGGCTCCGGCTCCTATGGTGTAGTTGGTTAACACTGTGGACTTTGAATCCACCACCCCAAGTTCAAGTCTTGGTGGGAGCTTTTTGTTCCTCTCTTAGCTCAGTTGGTAGAGCAATGGACTGTAGTTCCATTTGTCACCTGTTCGATTCAGGTAGAGAGGAGACGCGTACCGTATATTGATAGTACAATTGTCAATTTTTTTCCCATAGCTCAGTTGGTAGAGCGTGCGACTGTTAATCGCAAGGTCATCGGTTCGAACCCGGTTGGGAAAGTTTTTACTTTTACAGTGTGTTTTCCACTTTGTAAAAATAACCTATCTTATTGTATGACTTATACCCCAGCTCAGATGAATCCAGTATGGAAATGGATGCGTAGTAATATCGTCAATCTATCGTTTACCGCCAATAAGGCTGTAGTTATACGTGATTGGAGATTGGCTACATTACATTCTTTTTTCAGTATTGGTATTGTGATTTGGGTTATTTATTCATTATTTGCGGGAAAGACGTACATCGTCACCGAAGTTCCCACAGGGGTTGCGAGTGCTTGGGGTTTGGCCTCGACCGAGTATACGTCTACCCAAGCTGCGATATACCAAGGTGGTGCATCTTTCTGTGATACTCTTTCAAATTACCAGTTTAAATACTCCGATGATTGGTACTATAGCGCACCATTATGTGCGTTCTATACAGGGGCTGAGTTAATCTCAAAGCTGCCCTCAGGTAATGTGATGTTTTTTACGACGCACATATCTGAAACAATAAAACAAAGGTACAATAAACCCGACACTGGGTGTATTTCAGACTCAAATGGTCTCGGAGAAGCGACAGAAGTCATGGGACGATGTGAACATTCAAAATCTACAAACTTTTTAGCACCTGGTATAGAAGATAGTTATTTCGCATTCAATCATTATTTTGATTCTCGTATACAATCTGGGGCAAAACCACTCACGTATATTAGGAGAGAGGGTTTTGATGAAAACATATACACATTTGAAAGGGGTTCTGCAATTCGTCTGAAAGTGTCTGAGTGGTTAAACATTACCGGGATTGAACTCGATAAACCATTCAATGAACAAGGTGTAGATGGTTTAGATATTACAGGTTTCAATGGTGCTGGAGAAGACATCGAAAAGTATCCATATGTGAGGACAAGCGGGTTGCGCCTAAATATAGGGGTCAAGTATCATAACTTCCACCTTGACCGAAAATTACACACAGATATGGGGGGTGAAGATGTGTACGCTGTCGTGACAGTATCCCCCAAAATCGGTTGGTTCTCCAAAGGTGACGAAATATTGTATAGCCAAGAGGGTGGTGGTGCAGCATTTGACATAGACAACCCAATTAATTTGACAAGTGGACAACCAAATGGTATGTATTATGATTTTTACAGGTATGGTATATTATTTGATATACAACAAACTGGTTTAGTCGGGGAAATAGATTACCTTTTCATTCTCATGCAATTTACATCTGGTATTGTTCTATTAGGACTTGCGACTACACTCGTTGGCTTCATTGCTAAATTTGGTTTAGGTGAAAAGTCTGAGTTATATAGGGGTGCCATGTTAGAGATGTTTGATGTCCAACGTGAAGCTGCGCGGTACGCTACCCAAGCGTGTGTGGCCACCAAAAGTTTCAAAGACGCTGACAATGATGGTAGAGGTGATTTAGATTTCGATGAGTTGAGAACTCTCATCAAAGAGTCTTTCGCTAAAAGTTATTTAGATGATGGTGTTGATGACCACTTTAACGAGAAGGAAATTACTGCGATGGCATATTACCTCATGAGAGCAGCAGATGAAAACTTAGATGACAGGATTTTAGAACAACGTGAGAAAACACCTGAAGAGTTGAAAAATTCAACGATATCATTACACGAATGGCAAGAGTTATCTACAACGGGTGTTTTCAAATTAAAAGATCTTAAATCTACATCAAAAGAACAACTCGAAGCAGCTGGATGGAAGAAGAGTATTTTCAGACAGAGAAGTAATAAAAAATAACTTAAAAACACAATTCTTATCAATAGTAATGACAACTATTGCTAATTTATTGATTACACCCGTCGTAACCCTTAATAGTAGATTTAAGGATCGTTTTGCATCGTCCGCTTTAGATACCCCACCACCCCCAGTTGATAACACGAAGCAATGGGACTTTGGTAGCTACTGTTGGAAAGTTACAGTTGAGTCCAAAGATAAGGACAGTGGTAAACCTGACAAAATGTTCATCGGGTACAGTCAAAATATGAATATCGCAGACAGAACGAAAGGTGCTTGTGATAGACATAAGAAATCTGGAACAATTTGTGGAGAGCCTGAATTGGCTATGAAGGGTGGTGAATGTGATGAAGTCATTTTCATGAAGAAAACCCCCGATGGACCACTCATCAGGATTAGTACACCATTTTTTTAATCGTTGTTAGTTATAAGAATGAGTAATTTCATCAAGACGGGGAACCAGGTTGGTAAAGGGATTGCGACACTGAACATGGCTATGGCTGTGTGTATTGCGATGTCTCTATCTTCATGTGGTTCGTTCCTTCTAGTGAGAAAACCTAAACACTCTGAAACTGTTGAAGGAATAGTTACACAATCAGAATGTACCCCACTTCCAGGTAAAGACGGAAAAGTTATCTATGCATGTGAAATTGAATATGAATACATGGTAGGTGACAAAAAGTACACCAAAAACACAAATATGGAAAAATATAAAAAATACATGGATGGTGATAAAGTAAAAATATTCTACGACCCATCAAACCCTGATAGTAATGAAGTTGACGGACTAAACCATAAAATGGCTGGATTCGGTCTCATTGGTGTAGGCTTCCTTATTGTATTAATCGCTACAGTTTGGTACCTCATCGCAACAAAGATAAAGGGTGGTGGTACAGCTCTCACCGCGATGACTGCTTTATCGGCATTTAGGAGGTGAGTTAAAATTTACGACTTTCTTCATCGGCACCTATATATACGGGGGGTGCTTCAAGTATCTCAAGTTCAAGTTTACCCTGTTCAGTTTGAGATGGTTTTACATACGCTATACGACAATCATTTGCACGAAGGACGGGGTTTCCATTAGGTGTTGGAACAGCGATTGGTTTACAGAGAAGGGCGAACATTTATATAACCAAATAATTAATTAACCATGTTCAATACCTCCCCACCCCTGTATACTTATATCACTCTCTTCACACCACGGATAAATTTCATCGTCATCCCCTATGAAATTTAGAGCCCGTACACCAGTGTCAATACACCTGTCGCAAATAGCCTTGTTATCATCAATAATGAGACCTATATCGAGGGCGCGGCATATTTCCGCTTTGTGTATTTCATTGGATGTATAACTATTTGTAAGTATAACATCGTCGAACATATATGGGAAATACATATCTACCCATTTTTCAGTTTCTTTTCGGGCCATATCTTGGCGTCCAGTTACGATATACATTTTGTCATATCGCTGTCTAAGGTTAAACATAGCTTTTTGTGCTCCAAAGATTGGTGTAAGTTCCGTGAATGCTTTAGATTGATAAAAGTCGTGGACCATTTTTTGGGAGGCTGATTCATCTATGTCAAATATTTCACGATACACATATCTGTATTTGGGTTTGGTGATAGTTTGTTTATGAAATTTAGCCATGGGAAAGAGGAATTTTACTAAGACTTCATCGATATCGATTGCAACCCTGTTCATTTATTTATTACAAACATTATTCATAATCTCTAATTACCACACCCACAGGGAATCTAGGTACATTTAGCGCGGTAAGGTTTTGGAAACGAACTGTTAACATCTTTCCCAAATATTTCACATGGTCCCTGTAGTATTCTTCTCTTTGAGAAATTGTACCTTCCGGGCGTACTGTAAACTCTCGACCATCTTCCGTTTTACACACCCATACAACAGCATTCGCATCTCGACCATGTCCAGTCTTTGCACCAATAATTTTGTATTCTTCAGTCTGAAAAGTCTTATATTTGAGAAGATAGTTGCTTCGCTGACCAACTTCATAGACACTTTTAGCGTCTCGAATCATAATACCCTCATACCCCTGACTAACAAACATATCATGGTATCCCTTTACTTCACTCTTTTTCTTCACTGAAAATGTTTCCACGTTAATACAGTCCATTCGTTCTTCAAAAGTGAGTTCTGGTCGTTCAAGATCAAAGTAATCAAATATATGAAACTCGAGTTCTTTCGGGTTCGTCTTGAAGATACTTGTAATTTCTTCAAAAGTTTTATCAGGTGCATAACACTCACCATCGAGGTATTCACCCTCTCTGAGACCAGATGAAAGATATTCAACCCCCTTCACTGGTTTACCAGTTCGTGAGAAACATCCACGCCTAGAAACAAGAAGACGAATGCCATCGAGTTTGGGTTGAACATAGAAAGGTTCTGAGATGTATTTTTGGCGCTCTTCCCATTTATTAGCCAACATGGGGAGAACTTGTGTACATTTGATTTTTTCGTTGTTCCACATGGTTTGTGCTCGAATCAAAGCCTTTTCATAACCAGTCTTAACATTGGTTCTCGACTCTGAAAACTTGTCATTCCCCACAACACCAGAGATCTTCACGATGTCCGCAGTTCCATCCTTCAAGTCCTCAACTTTGATATCGGTGTAACGCTCACGGTTCATTTTATCTTTGTGGATAAGGCGTTCCATTATACGGGTAATTAATTTCTCAACTTTAAATAGATGTCTGGATTACCAGTTGTTAATTACGGTAGAATGGAGCGACTTAGGCCCCCAGAAAGCACAACGGTGCCATTAACTTTAAACACTTTTTGTATCGTATTAATAATTCTAATTCTATTGTACCTCTATAAACGCTCAGTCTCGATTACTCAAGAGCGTCAACAATTTTATACTTGAGACACTTTTCAGGGGAAAGATAGATATCCTTTTTCATCAATTTTTTTAACATTTTCTCAGGGATCTTAGTTTTCTCGAGATACATCTGTTTTAACTTCTTCATAAACTTATCGGTTGATTTCAGCTCATGCTTAAGTTCTTGGAAATTGCCCCACATCTCTGTCGAAATCTGGTGAATGAGAATGTATGCATTCTTACCCATACGTCTTTCCGCTCCACCAAGTAGCATAAATGTAGCTGCACTACAACAAGATCCCTGTGCGATGGTGATAACTTTCACACGTGAAGTTTCGAGAACGTTCATCATGTTCATACCGGCAAAGATGCAACCACCTTCACTCATGATATGGACTCGGATGGATGGCTCGTATCCAACGAGTTCAGCCTTTTTTTTAAGAAGTTCAATCTCCAATTTCTTAAATTTATCAACGAAGTCAAGACAATTTTCGCGATCGACATCGGCATAGAAGAGAATTTCATTCCCGATAGTTTTAACATATTCTTCGTGTGCTTCAACTTCTTCTTCCTTCGTACTCATTCTTCAAGGCTTTCTTGATTTTAGTTACGTCTCTTGATTTTAAGCCACTTCCAACAGCCAAATGGTTGATGACGTCGAAGTCTTGAGGTGTGATTTTATATTCTAAAAGTTTACTTAGGTCTCCTTTTTCTGCATACTTCTTTAAAAGACACAATTCCTCTACACCTAACCCCATTCTCGATTTTTTCTTGAGTTCCTCGAATTTTCCTTTTCTCATTTTATAGTTCCCAAGTTTAGTCCAACAACTCCCTGGTCTAATTTTATCCTTCTCGAGTGGTTCACCTAAACACCTCTTTGGTATTGTGAGCGCATGTAAAACGAAATAAGGCATGAGATTCCAATTCCCCGATTTATATATATGATTATCGTAACAATCAGCTGTAGAAAATGAATCACATGTATTCGTAATATCAACCCCTTTGGAATTTATATAATTCTCTTGAAAAATATCCCACATATGTCCGTGTTCATGTATACTATCATAAATTGGTATAGTTTTCGGATCTGATAATACATCAGCTATGAATTCTTTCGGTGTTTGGAAAATATCCATTTCATCATACCCCTCAAGATAGGTGAAAAAGTTTCGAATATTACCATTACACCTATACGCTGCATTTTCTGCTTTGGGGTTTTTATCTTCAACAAGTGTGAGTAATACACTAGGTTTATGTTTCGGAATAAAAACAGTCTCAAAATTTGGATACATGCACATATTTGTAGAAG
>Ga0257106_1001810_pt1 | contig 10266 bp, 4 predicted proteins | sample LP_taG_3_FD_190177 | JGI IMG/M metagenome (GOLD analysis project Ga0257106, IMG submission 190177) | Marine microbial communities from Northeast Subartic Pacific Ocean, Canada - LP_J_2011_P26_10m | ecosystem: Environmental > Aquatic > Marine > Oceanic | place: Canada: Northeast Subartic Pacific... | reverse complement strand
TATTAGGATGTTTATTCCTAATTGTATCAACTAATGGGATCGTATTGCTTGTGACCATATCAGGTGGAAACATATTAGGCATACATTCAATAACATAGAAGGCAGGATTAGATTCTGATATTAATCCAGATATAGGCTGCTCCATTCTGCCATTCCCACTAAATCCAAAATTAATTACATTACGATCAAGTTTTCTTGAGATAATGTTAGTATGAACCATCCCAGGTCTTGAGGCAGTTGCACCCTGAGTTATACTAGTTCCATAAAAAATTATAGGTTTTTTTTCACTCTTTTCAGGTTTTCTTATAAAACTTGAATTATCTATTCCAATCTCAATACTTTTTAAACCATCATACAATGGAAGGAAAACTCTATATTCTCTTAACTCATTATCCATGTTTTCAATAAGTTTATATTCATTTTTAAAACCTACTGGACGACCAGTATTAATATATTGCCAATCATCTTTATTTTTAAAATATAAATCAACACCTTTAATTCCTGTATCAGGCATATGATCCATACTAAAATTATTTAATAGCTCCCATTTGACTGATATTACTGATGAATTTGATAAAAATCTAATAGATAATCCAGCTGAATTTTTTGATAAATCCCAAACAGGTTTTCTAACAATCTCTTTATAAGAAACTGGCAACCTATCATACATATTTTCTTTTAATGAGGCTGGGATATCGGTTCCTTCCAATAAGAATGAATCTTCACCAAAATACTCAATATCATCAAAGTTTGATGAGTAAATTATGTTATTAGAGGAATTTTGTTGACATCCGATTGAAAATGCAAGAGACAAATAAATAAAAAGATTTTTCATATTATTAATGCTTACTCGACTAGTCAGCAAATTTAATACTATTATCACATTAGACTTGCATTTAGATTAGAAAGAATGTTTTATCTTAAAGATTGATAGATTAATGTTTTGATTGTATCATGAAATCTAAGATTATATTGAGGGTCTCTTAATTGTACTAAAATTATACCGGTAATATCTTCTTTTGGATCAACCCAAAACTCTGTTCTATATGCTCCCCCTCCAATATATTCTCCATCTGAGCCAAGAACACTTAAACTGGCTCTGTTTTTAATTACCTGTACACCAAGACCAAAGCCCATGCCAGCATATGGGAATTTTACATCTCCTAAATTATCTTTTGTCATTAGCTCAATAGATTTTCTTGATAGAATTTGAGCATCTTGATGTTTACCACCATTAATCATCATTAAAAGGAATTTACTAAAATCTGTAGAGGTGCTCAGCAATCCTGCTCCACCTGAAAAAGATTTTTTAGGGCCATAAACATAATGTTTACCTTGAGCGTCATAGGTCCCATTATCAGGAGCTCTTTCAAAACCATCTTTCTCAGAATATAAATAGACTGTTGTAAAACGATCTTTCTTTGAAATAGGGAGATAAAATGATGTATCTACCATATCTAATGGGTCAAATATGTTTGTTTTTAAAAAATCTTCAAAGCTTTGACCTGAAACAACTTCGACAACTGCTCCCAGGATATCAAAACTATATCCATAAACATACTCTGTACCTGGATGAGCACTATGTGGAAGTTTAGCTATCTTTTTAACTGTCTCAAGTATTGTTTCATTCCTATCAGCAGTATAAAATCCTTGAATATCTGCATTAATCCATTCTTGAGAAGCAATTCCAAATCCATATCCAATTCCTGATGTGTGAGTAAGTAAATCTTTAATTGTAACTTCTCTTATAGCTGGAACAACTTTATAACCATTATCAGTTTTAATAGCTACTGTTGTTTCTTTAAACTCAGGAATAAATTTGCTTAGCTTATCAGTAGTTACAAGTTCACCTCTTTCTTGAAGAATCATAATAGCTACTGCTGTTACAAACTTTGTTTGGGAAGCAATTCTAAATATTTTATCCTTAGTCATAGGAATTTTATTTTCAAAATCACTATAACCAAAAGCTTCATGATAGACAATCTGATTATTTCGTGTAATCAATGTAACTGAACCAGGAATTTGTTTTGTATCACTTAGCTCTTTAAGCTTTAATGTTAAATTTGATAGCCTTTTAGCATCAAATCCATTAGATTCAAGATGATCTGTTTCAGAAGTTTGACATAAGGCAAGATTACTAGTAAAAACAAATAAAAATAAACTAATATATTTCATAATTATTTCAAAAAAATATTTAAAAAAAACCTGTGGATTTCTCCACAGGCTTTTTGTAACAATGTTATTATGCTAATGCGATAAATATAAACTAAACATAAATCAACATTTCAAAGCTTAAATCATTACTACACTATTATTTATTGCTTTGCATACCAAAGCTTTGTTGACATTACATCTGGACCTTGAATTGAGTTAGATGCATCAGTATTAGCCTGATTAGTTCCATAAACATCTGTATTGTATCTAAGTCTTTGAGGGAATGCTCCATTCAAAGGAGTTCCTACAGCACGAATATCACTATTCTCTGCAGTTACAGTTATGTAAGCAGAAGTTGGATAACCTGAATCTCTAACTATTGCCCATGCTTCATAACCATTTGTATAATTAGCAATCCATCGTTGAATAGCAATTTTTTCAAGCTTTTGATCAGTGCTACCAGTAAGTTGACCCATACCTGAAGCTAAATAAGCAGCTAAAGCACTACTATCAACTCCATCCCAAAGGTCCATAGCTTTTTCTATACCTATTTGATAATACGTATTAGCATCTCCTGAAGCTAGACCTTTTACAATTGCTTCTGCTATCATAAAATGACTATCAGCTGCGGACATTATAACAGCTGGTAAGATTGGCTTACCTTGAAGTTTTGCTTGTACTATAATATCTTGAGGATATGAGAACATATCAGCATTAAAATACGCTTTAACTTTTGGACTTAACCTAGATGGAAGACCTACATAATTTGTATTTGCTGGCATGTTTATTATAACCTGACTTGATGTTTCTTCAAGTGTATATTGAGCACCCGCACGATCTAATGTGCTCTTTAAAAAAGCTATGTGATCAGAAATTAATGCTATAGCGTCACCCTCAACTGGTTTGTTAATAGTTATTACACCTCCAAGACTTGGCTTTGCAATTTTACTTAATCTAGGATCGTTATTATCTTGAAGTACATTTAGAAGTGACTCTCCGATATAAAATCTACTACCAGGAAATCCACCGATTATATCACCATAAACAGCTCCACCTGCCCATTGATTAATCTCTTGATCTCTTTCAAATAAAGCGTTACCATCAGCTAAAACACCAGATGCGATTGCCTCAGTAACTGCAGCCGCAGAGAAATCTTCTCCTGAAGCACCACTAGCACGAAGTGCCAATCGTAATTTTAGACTGTTTGCTAGTTGTTTCCACTTTTGCATATCTCCGTTGAAGACTACATCATTTTCAACTAATAGCTCAACACCACTACCAGTGACATCACCATTTCCAATTATAGATATAGCTTCATCTAATTCTGCAATTATACCTTTATAGATATCCTTTTGAGTATCGAAAACAGGTTGACTAACATCAGGATTTGAAGCCTCTGAGTATGGATGCTGTCCATAAATATCTGTTAGCTGTTGATAGTACAATCCTTTCATTATTAAACCAAAAGCATAGAACTGATCATTTTCAAGAGATCCACCTTCTTGTACAAGGCCCATATATGATGTTAATGTAGCATTGTAGTCAGCAAACCCTTTATATGTAAAGTATTGCCAAAAATCACTATATGAATATCCACTCTCACCTGTCCAATCACTTTGTGCAAAACCTATAGCACTTTGACCAGAAAAAAGATCAGGGTGTAACATGTTACCTAACCAAACACCAAACGTGTTTTGAGCAATTAGTTTTTGTTGAACATCAGTAACTAAAAACTTAGCACTAATATCAGATGCAGTAAGTGCATCTGGTCTTGTATTTATTTCGTCAAAATCACTTGTACATGATATAACGGTAGCCATTAAAAGGCTTGCAAATATTATAAAAATTTTATTTTTCATTTTTTTATTTTTTTAAATTTAAAAGTTTAGGGATAAATTCAAACCAATACTTTTAGTTGTTGGTAACTGGTTTTCAGATATACCTTGAATTCCAAGGGTAGTTCCTAGCATTGTTTCTGGATCAATATCCTGCGCATCTTTTGAGAAAAAGAATAAGTTTCTACCTACTAATTGTAAAGCAGCACTTTCAATACCTAACTTTGGCATGCTTGGTAGTTGGTAACCTATACTTAGTTCTCTTAACCTTACGTTATCTTGATTATAAACATAGTTAGCAGAAACATCTGCCATTGCCTGCCAATACTCTTGTGCAGTAATACTCTTAGTATTCACATCATCAGAATCAGCTACAGTTGCATCTACAACTATTCCTGATTCACGATACTGAAGACTTTCCTTAGAAACACCCGCACTTGTCATGTCTCTAGAAGTTTGAGAAAATACTTTTCCACCAATTCTAGCATCAATTAAGAAATTCAGTGAAAAGTCTTTATATTTTAATTGGTTAGACCACCCAACCAATGCGTCTGGTTGAGCATTTCCAATTAATTCATCAGGTTGAGCAGAAGCTACAGGAATACCATCAATTGTTACAGTACCAGTATTTGTTCTTGCATATATATCTCCAATACTACCACCAACATTAGCTTTAATAAACACACCACCTCCAGTTGAACCGTTAAAATTGAATCCGTCAAGACCTTCTGCTAACTCAATGATTTTATTCTCATTTTTTGAATAAAATAAATTAGAGTTCCATGATAGATTTCCTGAATCTATTATAGATCCATTAATATTAATTTCAAGACCCTTGTTCTGTACCTCACCTATATTAGTTTTTGAAAAAGAATAACCTGTTGCAGCAGGTACAGGGAGATTAAAGATTAGATCTGTAGTTGTAATATTATAAATTGAAATATCTATACCTAATCTATTGTCAAGCATACTTAATTCAAGACCAAATTCCGATGAAGTTACTGTTTCAGGCTTTAAATCAGGATTAAGTTGGATTTCTGGTGACCCAACTGTTGTTAGACCAAGATATCCCTTACCTGGAAGGTTAAAGGTTTGATATAATTGATATGGATCAGTATCGTTTCCTACCTCAGCAATACTTCCACGTAGCTTAATTAAATTAAAGACCTCTTGACTAGGATCAATAAATTGATTTAGTATTAAAGATAAACTAGCAGAGTTATATAAGTACGATCTGTTTTCTTCACTTAATGTTGAAGACCAGTCATTCCTTGCAGATACATCTATGTATAAAAAGTTATCATAAGCCAAATTAAGAGATCCATATAAAGAGTTCACTTTTTTAATTGATTGAGGAACTACAATAGGAGCATCTTGCTGGTTAAGGTTATCTATAAAATACTTTGTAGGAATTTTAAAGTCTTCTCCAAATATTTCCCATCTCTCTGAAGTTCTTTTAGACATTGATCCACCAGCATTAAAAACAAAACTTAATTTATCAGAAATATTTTCTTTTGCTGTAATTAAAAAGTCAGAATTTAATTCACCGTATTTTTGGGTTCTAATATTCATTCTACCCTCAGGATAGAAGTGATGACCAGGCTTGTAGACTTTGCTAAAATCTATATTAGTTATATCTGCTCCGACTCTAGCGAAGGCACTTAACCAATTAGTAAATTTGTAATCAATTTTAGTAAATCCTAAAAATCTATTTCTCCTCTCTGATTGTTCGTCATTAAGTAACATCCAATAAGGATTACCCTCTTGTCCACTTGCATAACTTATTGATTGGTATTCAAAAACATTTGACGGGTTGTCTACCTGATAATTTCTAAGATCGTTTTGATTTACATTTCTTGGCATTATGTAGAGATTATCTAATAGACCCTGTGCACCTGTAACCTGATTATTATTATTTATCTTTTGAGTAAAGTAAGTTGCTTTTGAGTCTATAGTTAATTTATCACTTAATCTAGCGACAGCTCTTAAATTAAAGTTGTGGCTTTGAAGATCAGAATTTGGTAACATTGACTCAGAAGAGTTGTTTGTATATGAGAATCTGATTGAACCATTTTCATAACCTTGGTCTAACGATATTGAATTAATTGCTCTAAATGCATCTCTAAAAAAGTCTCTAACATTATCAGGCTGAGCTGAGTATGCTCTTACATCATCATTATAATAAGGAGATAATGCTCCGTTAAGTTTAGGTCCCCATGAGCTTTTACCCCAAGCATTTAAAATACTTCTATCAGCATTGAAACGAGGTGAAGGATAAGAAGCACCCAACGTTCCTTGTCCATATTCATTCTGATAACTTGGAAGAGTCAATGACATTGGCGTGTCTACATATAGATTAGATTTAATTGAAATTCCTAATCCTTTAGAACTTGAACCTTTTTTTGTTGTTATTAATATAACTCCATTCCCTGCCCTTGAACCATAAAGTGCTGCTGCATTTGGTCCTTTAAGTACAGATATTGATTCAACGTCATCTGGGTTAATATCCGAGATACCCCCTCCAGTAATTTCAGGTTCGTAACTTGGAGTTCCTCCATCATCATTACTACCAGAGTTAATACCAGATCCATTAATAGGGATTCCATCTACAACAATTAACGCTTGAGTGTTTCCACCAAGTGAATTATTCCCTCTAATAGTTACTCTTGATCCAGAACCAATAGCTCCAGCTTGTGTTATTTGTAATCCTGCAACTTTACCAGCTAAAGAACTAGCAAGGTTTGAATCTTTTATTGTATTTACATTGTCTCCGGACACTTCCGAAACTGAGTAACCAAGTGATTTCTTTTCTCTTGATATACCAAGAGCTGTTACAACCACCTCGCTAAGTGCGTTATTGGGCATAAGTTGAACATTCATTGCTGAAGATGATTCTACAGGTATAGTTTGAGATTGATAACCCACAAATCTAAAAACTAAGACATCACCTTGAGAAGTTTCAATTGAATAATTACCATCAAAGTTGGTAGTTACTCCATTTGAAGTTCCTTCAACAACAACAGAAGCCCCTGGAAGAGGTATTCCGTTTTCATCAGTTACTGAGCCAGTAATCTGTTGAGCGTAAACTGAAATGCTAAAAGCAAAAAACAGAAGTACACTTAAAATTGTATTTTTTCTCATAATTGATTTTATTTTGCTCAAATATGAAAAAAATTAAGTTTGACTGCAAAAAAATAGCTACTGCATAAATACTGCAGTAGTTTTTTTAAAATGATATGTAGTGTTTATAAAAGGCTCGGTATTATATTTCTAAAATATAATTATTCAGATCATGGCCTTTATCTAAATTAAGTTTTTTTGAAAGCCTGTACCTCTGACTTTCTACTGATCTCATTGATATACCCGATATTCTAGATATTTCGTTATTGGTATGATTCATCTTTATATAAGAGGCTAATCTTAAATCAGTTTGAGATAATTTGGCAACTTTATTTAATCTTTTATAAAATTTTGGATAAACTTGACTAAACATTTTATCGAATTCTTCATACGCTTTTTCTGAAGTGGTAATATTTTTAATTTTTGTTTTTATATTTTTTAAATTTTGAAAATTGTTAAGATCTCCGTCTAATTGATCTCTTATATTATTCAAATAATCATTTCTTTGAGATATAAAATTAACCTTACTAAAAAGCTCTCTTCTTTTTAATTTTAACTCATCATTAATTTTATCTTTTTCTAGATTTAATCTTCTATTTTTTTCTTTTTGTAATTTATTATTAAATTTTAACGATAAAAGGATTATTAATAAAATTGATGATGACAGAAAAGAAACAAGGATGATTCTGTTTGTTCTCAACTTAGATAGCCTTAAATCATTTTGCTTTTCACTAACAAGTATTAGGCTCTCTAGAGTATTAAATTCATTTTCCTCTTGACTTAATAGTGGGTCTTCAATATAATAAACAATTGAATCTTTAACACTTAAAAGTTTATTCATAGACCCCTCATCAGTGTATATTTTTTCGAGAAGTTTAAAATTATCTAACTTTTGGGATTGATTAGTATTTGCATTAATTAGGTTTTGTTGAATTAATTCCTTTGCCTTATTGATCATGCCCATTGAATATAATGTGTTTGAAATTTCAAGATTAACATTTGGGATTCTCTGAGGAATCGATACGAATAACTCTTTTGCTAAAAACAAGTATTCTAAAGACTCTTCCAATCTACTTTTTGATTGTAAAAAATCAGCATAAACTAGATTTGCCTGACCATATTTAAATTGAGATTCCTTGAATAAACTATCATCTAATAATGATGAATTTGTTTCATATACAGTCTTTATCTTATTATAATAATTTACAATTAACTCATCATTACCAGATACAAGAAATAATTCCATATATGAAATATATACTTGAAAAACTTCTGTAGTCCTAATTGCATTGCTGTTAACCCTTTCAAAAAGTTGATCCAATAACTCTTCAGATGATTTTAGATCTCCTTGATCTCTTTTAATTATTGACAAATTAAGTAGGGAAGTATTAATTCCATAATATTTTTCATCATCATAATTTGAATCAAATAATTGAAAGTTAATTAAAGCCTCGTTATAAAATTTTTCGGCATTAACATAATCCCTTTTTTGGTAGTATACAATACCCATTGAATTAAGAATCCAAGGCGGTTTTATTACATTTTTATTTCTTCTTTTATTTGGCTTTAAAAAATCATAAAGCTCTAAAGACTTTGATAAATATTCAAATGAAGTTTTATATTCTCTTAAAGAAAAATATACCTCACTTATATAGTAATTTGTGTTTACATATTCAAGAGTAATTTCTTCTTCATCCTTAAAAGATTCAAGAGCAAAAAAACCAAAATCTAATGCTTTTTGAGGATCTCCTGCCTTATATTTTGTAATTGAATCATTTAAAGATCCTATAAAATTTTGAGCATTAAGAACACTAAAGGCTGATCCTGCAACTATAAATATACTTATGGCTATATTTCTTGTTTTTTCTATCATTCAAAACTTGACACAGTTCCCTCCCAATCTCTGTCTGCCGCACCAATCCATCTGTTATTTAATGAGTCGAGTGCAATTGCGTGAACCCTTCCAAAATATCCTTTACGTTCTACCCGCTCTATATTATTAGACTTTAAATAAATTTCCGAATCATCAAACCATTCTAAACCAATATGGCGCTCAATATAGATTGGACTATCATCTTTATAAACTCTTTGCATAAACAAAGCTTCTGTTAAAGGTACATTTTGTTTGAGGTATCTATAGGCTACTTGATTTATTGCAACTGGAATTTTATTTCCCCCAGCTGCACCTAGCGCAAGAACAACTTGGTTGTTTTTGGTAAAAATAGTTGGTGAAATATGTGAAGAAGCTCTATCTCCAGGTTTATCCTCTCCTAAGTATCCTCCTAGGTAAGGACCCATAGTAACATTATATAGAAACCCTAAACCTTTAGTTGCAACCTTTGAGCCCATGTTAGGTCCTAAAGTCTGTGTTAACGAAACTACATTTCCATACTTATCAGAAGTTGTTAAATGAGCAGTATGGCCTTGTGCAATATCTGATATATCAAATTTCTTTGTTAAATCGCTGTATGCAATTTCCAAATTAGAATTTTCAATATCTAATGCAATTTCCTCAGCTCTTTTTTGAGATAGAATGCTCTTAATTGAGTCAATGTTTTTCTGAAATGGCCTATATTTATATGCCTCATCTATTGCACTTGAAATTTTAAAAGTCCAATCTACTTCAGATTCAATCTTCAGTTTATCAAAGATTTGAATCATCTGAATTGTAATCATTCCATAAGAGGGAAGATTAAGAGTGTGAATATCAAAACCATTAAATTTACCACTTAACACCTGTGATTTTTTAGCAGAGTAATTTTTTAAATCCTCTTTTGTAATAAACCCACCGTTAGCTTGAATATCATTTGCTATTTTTTCAGCAATTTTTCCTTCATAAAAGCCTTTTTTTCCATTTTCCGCAATACTTCTAAGAGTATTTGCTAAATCTTTTTGGACCAGTCTATCACCTAGCTTAAATGATTCTCCATCAGAATTCAAGAAATAATTTTTAGTTCCTTCAAAAGAAATAATTTTTTCTTTTTCAGATTGTTGTCTTCTAATTTCTCCTGGCATCAAAATAAATCCATTTTCAGCTACACTTATGGAAGGCTGCATAACTGTTTTAAGATCTAAAATACCATTCTCTTCATGAAGTTTTATAAGACCTGCAACTACACCTGGAATTCCAATTGTTTTATATCCATAGCTAGGTAAA
>Ga0257106_1001808_pt1 | contig 10271 bp, 9 predicted proteins | sample LP_taG_3_FD_190177 | JGI IMG/M metagenome (GOLD analysis project Ga0257106, IMG submission 190177) | Marine microbial communities from Northeast Subartic Pacific Ocean, Canada - LP_J_2011_P26_10m | ecosystem: Environmental > Aquatic > Marine > Oceanic | place: Canada: Northeast Subartic Pacific... | reverse complement strand
GCGCCGGTAAAATTATGGTAGGGCGTCATAATTCTCACGCGCGACCTTGAGACATCGTCGCCCACCCCAATCCGCGAATATTTTTCAATGACAACCTCGTCCGAAAAATCTATTGTGCCTGTATTCTCATTGTCGTGGATTGACGCGACTATGTATGATACGTCGAACACTTCTGGGTCGTTGGCGGATAAATCGAAATAATATATGCGATTAAAACTATCATCATTTCTAACTCCATTCTTGATTCCCGTTATACTGCTCGTGCTAATATCGAAGGTGTATGAGAGGTCGCCAATATCATCCCCGCCAACATCACTCCATATTTCGTTGCTAATATCTTGGTACAAACCATAACAAATATCGTTGCCGCTGTATGTAATCTTATTTCTCATAGTAACAGAATTCCACGAGACATCTCTATTTAATGTCGTTATTTTGACAACATTTCTCGCCGATTTCTTTACATATAATGTTATGGGAGGGTTATCTGGTCTCACCGAGGAGGAGTCGACGCGGACATCGAACTTTTCCAAACTAACATCAGTATATGTTGTTTTTTTAGGAATTAATATAAATAATGCACCGACCGCCGCATTGGAGTGCTTCATAATCTCAGTAAATTTGCCGACCTCTGTGGCACCATACAAATAGGGCATTTTTCCATATATCCCTCCGTTTATCGATACGTCGCCGTCGAATATGATAGCCGACGAGTCTTGATTTTTGCTATGTAAACTTATTCTATTAGTTTCTATTTGACTAATATCCAATTTATTATCAAATGTCACCTTTCCTTTGAGCGCGATTTCGTCGCCCAACGATCGGAATATTCCTTCCATTGAAAGAGTTTCGCCTATAATTAGGTTGCTGTTAATGCTTACATCGCCAGTAAGAGTGATTTTGTCAGTGTCTAACGAATATATTTTATCCAAATCCAAATTGGTAATTGATAAATTCGCGTTAAAGGATAGGTCGGAGTTTATTGTTATTTTATTAGAGGCTACATTAGAGGTCGATATATCTCCTACTGTAAGCGTGTGCGCTCTACCGCTACCGCTCGCCGAAACATCACTCGCACGTATAATTTTGTTTACACATATATCATTCTCAATCGTTAATTCCTGATCACCCGGTTTACTAATAATTTCCGTCATTATGGTGTTTGCTCTTAATTTTTTATTTAAGGATACATCCGCGTGGATGTTAGCAACATTATTGCTAGAAATAAAACTGGAATCGATATTGTCAGTGTATACATACTTCGTAAATGAAACGTCGGTCTCGAAAATTATTTTACTGCCAATCGAACGAATAACGTCGAGAGACATATCCGTGGTTTCTAGTTTTTTACATGATATATCAACCCCATCTAATTCATATATACCGGCAGATTTCCTTGTAACAATTTTATTCGCTATAATTATATAGCTATTGTCGTATTCCGAAACAGCCATATCTATCGTATTACATTTAAGGTCTTTGGTCTTAATTGTCTCTGTTGTCTTTAGACATTTGACATTGTTTACCACCGTACCCTCTACTAATACTAAAGAAATATCGTTAGCACTGCCATCTAGCAATTCATTTATAAAAACCCCTTTATTTGATACTAATTTATTGGTAAATATTGTAGTCGCATTTATTATTGGTTTATTGGTGTGCCCCCTTTTCCACGTTTCAGACATATATATATAAATAATATACAAAAGTAGTTTATAAAACTAATAAGTTACATACTACATATGTAGTATTTAATTTATAATATACAATATATTGGTTTTCATACACGTAGCATATATTTTTAACACTAGACAACACTAAATTCTCTGTAATCTTGGTAGGCTAATTGGGTAAATCCGTCTTGCTCGACTGCGAGGTCTTGGACATTAAATCGCGAATAGTTTCGGGCATCTGTTCCGACATTCGGTCAAGCGGTATGGTTTTGCTGGTCTCTGTTGGCGATTCCGCGACAACGCTCTCCGAAGATGGATACGGCGTGTATCTCATGGTTTTGGTGGGTTTTTTTCTGGATGTTTTCCGTCTCGTATTCCGCCGGCGCGTCTTGCGGACGCCGCGCGTTTTGGATTTTTTCCTCGGGTTCTCCCGCTTACGCTTAGTGTGTTTGCTTGTTCTTGCGGGTATCGACGATATCATTTCGGCAAGTTTTAGCGACTCCCGTAGTTTTTTATTGTATCCACGGTGTTGGCGTAGCGTGGGTCTTCTAAAATTATACCTACACTTGTAATCGGATTTGAGGCGGTCCTCTAACGAGCTCGAACTAGCAGGGCGGGCTATCATATCCCTAATATCGCTGGCGGTTAACTGTGTGATATATATATTTTTATTCTCTCCATCATCGTTCATAGTCATTATGTCTAATTTATCCCCATCATACTCGGCAACTACGCTGTTCGATTTGGATTCGCTGAATAAAGTCATAATATAAATATTATATATTTTTATTTATAATGTTGGATAAAAAGAATATCCCGGTCTATGAATATTCAAAAGATTATATTAAGAAAACCACGCCAACCCGCAAGTATATGGACGATTATTACGGCAAAACTGTGAAGAAAACAGACAAATCATTTTTACATATTTATTTTGGTAATGTATATGAAGGCGACAAAACGAAATAAATATGGGAAACCAGAAAATAATAAAAGGGTCAAAGACGGCGATTGTATATTCCCATTCAAATACAAGTGGACGAATCACGACGCGTGTTACGAAACAGAGCGCGGGGAAATATGCGCGACTTCTATCAATCCCAAAACCAGGACGATGGTTACCTATGGTTATTGCGATAATAGTTATACTAAACCACACCATAGAACAATGAAGCGCAAAAGAAAATTGAAAAGAAAACTAAAATTAGATGATGATATAAAGATTACATCGCCATCTAAAAGAATGAAACGATACAACGAGGAGTTCATCGACGCTCTTAATGAGCTGGAGGATATTATGTTAAAAAAAGGCGAGCCGTTCAGAGCCAAGGCATATCGCAGCGCGAGCGAGTCGATTATAAACTATGAGAAAGATATACATAGCGCTGGTGATTTGTCGGATACGCCCAAAATAGGACCCACTATTATTAGTAAGCTGAACGAGTATGTCGAAACCGGCAAGATAAAGCTCTTGGAGGACGAGCGCAACAACCCCGCAAATCAGCTCGCAAAGGTATACGGGATTGGTCCAAAGAAGGCTCGCGAGTTCGTCGAGAAAGGCGTCACCACGGTCGAGGGGCTGCGCTCGCGCGACGACCTGACGGCGGCGATGAAGATTGGGCTGCGGTATTTTGATGATATCGAAAAGCGAATTCCACGTTCCGAAATTGACGCGTATAAGACGGAGATGGATAAGATATTCGCAGAGGTTTCGCCGCCCGAGTCCTCCTTTAGCATTGTGGGGTCCTACCGAAGGCAGGCGAAAACGTCTGGCGATATCGACATTATCGTCTCCAATGCGGCAAACGACCGCGCGGCATTTGAGGCCTTTATCGATGGGCTCATTGCGCAGAAAATAATCATCGAGGTGCTCAGTCGCGGAAAAACCAAGAGTCTCACCGTTACGAAGCTGCCCAACAAACCGGCGCGGCGCGTGGACTTTCTCTACGCGCCTCCGGACGAATACCCGTTCGCCATACTATACTTCACGGGGAGCAAGAACTTCAACACGGCGCAACGCCACCGCGCTCTTACGTTGGGCTACAGCTTGAACGAGCACGGTTTGTATCACATGGCGAGCGGCAAAAAAACTACAAAAGTGGACCACACGTTTCAGAGCGAGGACGACATCTTCAAATATATGGGGATGGAATATGTAGAGCCCGACAAGCGGATTGATAGCCGTTCCATTACGATGCGGAAGCCTACGACAAATGTGGTGCTACCCAAAAAGAAACTAAAAATGGCTAATAAAACCATAAAAAAGAAGCAGACCAACCATATAGAGATATTCAGAACCGAGGGAATCGGCGCGCTGAAAGTCCTCTCTGAGGAGGAGCTCAGTAATATGATACGCAAGGCAAACGACGCGTATTATTGCGACACAAAACCTATAATGAGCGATAATGAATATGATATTCTACGCGAGACGACCCTTTCCCTCTTTCCGAACAACGAAGCTGCCCTCGAGGGGCACACCAAATGCGCGATCGATAAGCTGAAGGTAACGCTTCCGTATGAGATGTGGTCTATGGACAAAATCAAGCCGGATACGAACGCGCTGGAGACTTGGAAACAAAAATATGACGGCCCATACGTGCTATCGTGTAAATTGGACGGAGTGAGCGGCCTCTATTCCACCGAGGGTGCGACGCCGAAGCTTTACACGCGCGGAAATGGTAAAATAGGGCAGGACGTCTCCCACCTGATTCCGTATATGAAACTCCCCGAGGAAAAGGGGCTCGTGGTTCGCGGCGAATTCATCATTGACAAATCGGTATTCGCAGAGAAATACAAGGCGAACTTTGCGAACCCTCGCAACTTTGTCGCCGGAGCGGTAAATCAGAAGAAAATAGACGGTGAAAAATTCGCCGACATCGATTTCGTGGTCTACGAGGTGATTAAGCCGATGATGAGCCCGTCTAAGCAAATGGCGCATCTCGGCGACAGCGTAATAATGGTGGAAAACGAAGCACGCGACGACGTCACGAACGTGGCGCTCTCTGAACTCCTGGTCAAGTGGCGCAAAGAGCACCGCTACGAGATTGACGGCGTCATCTGTATCGACGATAAGGTCTATGACCGTGAGTCTGGCAACCCCGACCACGCGTTCGCGTTCAAGATGGTCCTCTCCGACCAGAAGGCCGAGGCCAAGGTTCTGGATGTGCTGTGGACTCCGAGCAAAGATGGCTACTTGAAACCGCGCGTCCAAATTGACCCGATTGTGCTCGGCGGCGTCACTATCTCATACGCCACCGGTTTCAACGGAAAATTCATAAAAGACAACAGCATAGGTGTTGGGGCGTTGATTACTTTGATTCGGTCTGGCGATGTCATACCTCATATTACGGATGTGATACAACCGGCTGCGGCACCGAAAATGCCTACACAGCCCTATGTGTGGAACGAAACCAACGTGGATATAATGTTGGAAAACAAGGATGACGACGACGTCGTAAGAACCAAAACAATGACCGGATTCTTCCGCGTTCTCGGCGTAGAGGGGTTGAGTAGTGGAAACGCGAAGCGCATCATAGATGCGGGATTTGATACGATTCCGAAAATCATCAAAATGACCCAAGAAGACTTCCTCTCCATAGACGGGTTCAAAGACAAACTCTCCGCCAAAATCAAAGGCGGAATCGAGGCGGGGCTCAAACGGGCAACGTTGGCCGAATTGATGCAGGCGACCAATATATTCGGTCGCGGGTTCGCAGTCAAAAGATTTCAGCTTATATTGGACGAGGAGCCAACAATATTAACGGGGAAATTATCCGACGAGGATAAAATAGACCGCATAAAGCTGATTAGCGGAATGGCCGATAAATCATCCAAGAAATTCGTTCAGTTCCTTCCCGCGTTCCAAGAATGGTTGCGCGAGGCCGACATGGAATATAAAGTGGGGGAGATGAGCGTCGTGGTGAAGGACGCGTCGCACCCACTCTACGGTAAAAAATATGTAATAACCGGATTCAGAGACTCGGTCTTGTCAGATAAATTAAAAAAATACGGGGCGAAGGAGTCTTCGGTCGTTACTAAGAAAACCGATTATGTAATCGTAAAGGAGAAGGGTTTTGCCAATACGAAGGTGGAGAAGGCGACCGAATTGGGCGTCGCCATCGTGACACCACTAGAGATGTTATCTGTGACTAATTAATAAAATACATATAAATATATAAGCATATATATAGCAAATGATGAGTCATATTAATAAAATAATGTATATTTTTTTATCGCTTACCGCGTGTAGCGCCTGGAATCCGCGCCGCTATGCGTACGATCCGCGCATCCACAACTTTGGCAACCATGGCGCGCTGGGTTCGGTACACTCGCTTATTGCGCCCCTCTTCACGCTATACACGGACACTACCATTTATGGACGAAACCTCCGAAAAGAAATCGTGGATAACGAGGGTGCCGACAAGACCATTCTGGACGTTGGTTGTGGGACCGGCTTCTCGACGTCCGGCGTGGCGGGAAGCAAGGGGCTCGACGTGAGCAAAGAGATGCTCGCTACCGCGAGGACGATTTTTCCCGACAAGGACTTTGAGCAGGGCCACATCGAGGAGTGGATTCCGGACAAGCAATACGATATTGTCACGATGATGTTTTTGTTTCACGAGGTGCCGCAAGAATCGCGATTGAACATCATTGAGATACTGAAGAGCATCGCGCTAGAAAAAATCCTGATAGTGGACATTTCACCCGAGTATAGTCCGAGCAATCTCATGTTAACGGGCGAACCGTATATAATGGATTATTTAAAAAATATTCAGACAGATTTGCGGCATTTTGACGAGGAGATAATCATAGATAAGCACGTTCACGCGTGGTCGATTAACATCCACGATTAGACAAACTCGCACTCAACCACGTTTTGAATTTCTACTTTTATCTTTTCATATATCCCTTTGCGAATCGCGGCGGAAATTCTTTCTTTTTTGAAATTTCCACCGTTTAATTTTTTTATGTATATCGGCATATTAGTGGCGAAATCGTCACCCCTATTACAGTTTTCGTTATTCCACCCCAAACCGCGGGTCATTATTTTCTTCGACATCTTTCCTAGGAATCCATTGAAATCGTGGGACGAGGCGATGGTCCACTTATCGGTGTAAATATATAGTTGGTTCGTCTTCCGGTCAAACGATTTAACGGGGATATTATCCTCCGAGAGATGCGGTTCTAGAATGAGCAGCAGACCCTCAATATAGTCGTTGTCAAATATTAATCGGAGCGCGCTCTCGTCTATTTCAATCATATTTAGCCATTGGTCAAAAGTAACTTCGGGTGTGGTCTCGTTCTCGTTGAGCCAAGCGAGGATGTTTATTTTCTTTCTCTCCGCAACGCTTATTTGTTTGAGACGTGTCTCCGCGGCATTAACTCTCTTGTATAGCTCTAGTATCAGCTTTGACGTCTGTTCGGGCGTGAATATATCGGCACTTTCCTGACACTTTATTTCGAGGTCTCCGGTTGACATTGAGATAACACGACAAGCGAGGACATGGCGGTCGAAATGGTATTTGCGTTTATATTTTTTATTGCAATAATCGCAAGAGTAATTCATTTAATAACTGCTATCTAATTATAATAATATAATCAATTTTATATAGAATGACTACTTATGTTAATTACAGCTGTGATTGCTCTGGAGTTGAATATATAGTAAGCAGACCGGGACCGATTTCCAAATCGATGAAGGAACCCGAAGACGTGAAACAGAAGCGTATGTGGAATCAGGTGAGAGCGCCCGCGTCGAGCTATGCGATGAACCTTTCATCGCTGGTAGTCGCGGGGACGACGGACGCGGCAGGAACGGTGGCGGTTAAACACAACTCGTATGACAGATATTTAGCAAGAAAAAAAGGGGGCAACCTTCTAACCCAGACCACGGTTACGACTCCGACCTACGGAAACAAAACGAGAACGTATGGAATGATTGCGAACGCGACGTCGGATTGTAACGCAATATGCCCCGTTTAAATGTGCTATTATATTAGATGAGCGGTAAAATGGGGATGATAATGACGTCGGGGTATCAGCAAGGACCGGCAAAGAGCGGGAGCGGCAGCGGCAGCGGGAGCGGGAGTGGCGCTACGGTCCGGTCGGGGCTTATGGTCTCCTCTAACTTTCGCAAGGCGGCGCTAGTTATGGACTTGTATGGGTTGGCTAAATCGGAATCCTGCGGAAGCTGTAAGTAACCGCCAATATTTCGCTAATAAAATTGATATAAACAATAAAATTTATATCAATGTAAATGGCAGACCGAGTTAACCAACTAGACCGTGTACAAAGTGAGGCGCGAGAGCTGTTCGTGAATAAAAATAAGGATTATGGAGACGCATTCGCGACATATGGTCCGGTGGGGGTGTTGGTTAGAATCGGCGATAAAATTCAGCGCCTCCAGTCAATCGACAAGACGGGGATTGCGCTGGTTGCCGACGAGAAATTAAGAGACACGCTCATCGACCTCCACAATTACGCGGCAATGGCGGTAATGTTAATGGATGAATCAGATAAAAAGGATTAAAAGGATTTGTAAAAACACATATATATAGTAAATGGTCGATTATTATGATGGAGTCATGAATGAAAATACTTATATTGGAATTTATCCTAGTAATAATCCGTATCCGTATAGGACATTTAAATCTATTGAAAATGCTTCGCGCTATGAATTAAATAAATTTATTAAGTCGGTTACAAAAGCGGGCAATTCTAACGAGAGCGGACTATTAAGTCAAAACAATGAGAATATAACTGCTGCTAGACAAAAACTTTTTCTCTGCGGTGCAAATTCTACGGAGGCGCAAAGAATATTCGGGTTCAACGTATTGGTATATCTAGGAGATATATATCAAAAAAAAGTGTTACCTCCGCACGTTCGAAGTAATAATTTGTCCACATCCTATCCTATAGACAATCCCGATGAAATAAATTTCGAAGATTACATTTATGCGATTATCAATATATATAATGCTCTTACTTCGATTGATTTTAACGATGGGGACGAAGAGGATGAATTGCTGATATATTTAACTGTGTTTGAACTATATGATGAACTAGATATAGATTCGGATGAGCCACAAAACTTATTAGAGATAGGCGAGACCGTTTTTGATGAAACTCCAAATAATCGAACTGAAATAGTAAAAGAGATAAAGGCGCGGTTAAATGAAATAAAAAATAGTCAATCTGAGCCATTTATTGGATACCGTCAAATTGACGGCGATAAATCCGCAGTGAAGGAGGGTTTTGTTAGTATGGGTAAAGAGGCGGCGCCTAACGTTGTTGATAAGGCTGGGATACGAGAGGAGGCGTTGAGCCCCTCTAGCGAGTATGCGATGGATTATAAACGGCTCTACGACCCGTTGCCTGTTGGATTTTACGGAAATAAAACGAAGGCGCAGACAATTAAACAGGCGATTAGCATTGACTCGCGACACCGCGACAATTACTACGCGACTCTCTCCACCGACTACACATTCAATATGCCCGAGAGACAAAATAACGTGATACAGATGTCAATAATTGCCATTGAGATGCCAATGACGTTCTACTCCATATCAAATAATCGTGGAAATAGCACCATGGTAATTCTCAGCGACGCGGCGGTGAATTATGCTGGCGCGCGGATAGCGGACCTCGCCTACGTCGGCGCTTCGGGCGAGGCTATCGTGGGGTTTAAGCCGGTGCGGTGTGCGTGGCGCGTTCGGTTGTCCGACGGCAATTACGACACGCGCTCCTGGATGTCTACCAAAACCCTGACCGAAATAAGCATGAACGACGCGATTATGTTGGCTTCGCCGGGTGCCGTTGACGAGAGCGGGCGTTTTTTCAGTTTTGCCGCCCCAGCAATCGGCGACGGTCTTAACAGCAGCTACAGCGATGATGACATTAACGATATACGGTTCAAAATAAATAATATAAATGGAAAATCGGTATTCGCTAGTCAAATAACTACTAATGTGGGTGTTAACGCGAAGCGAATATCGCGATTGCGATTTAATGTGGACAACGACGGTAACTTGGACACGAACACGAACATCCAGATGCGGTTAGGGTGGGCGCTGGGATTTCGAGCGGCGGAGTATGTGATGGGCGCTGTCTCGCCGGTCACGGTATCCACGCCCATTTCGGCCGTATCGGAGGGGGTTGGCTTCATAAGCTCCATTCGCTATGGGTATCTTTCCATAGAAGAATATCAGAACAACGGCCATCCGCCACTCATCGTAGCGTTCAATGACCACATTATAGACAAGAAGATAATGACGCGCATCTGCCTAGCGCCTATTAAATTGGGACACGACCTCACCTCTCGAGAGACGGGGTTCATTTCCCACAGACGAACGCCGCGCGAGTATTATAACGCGGTAAATATAGACAAACTAACCATCAAGTTATTTGATGAGTATGGACGAATTATCGATTTGAACAATATGGATTGGTCGTTGACGATGGAATTTGTTAAGCTGTATTAAGAAAAAAATCTGATTAATAACCACCGCCACCAGCAGCAGCGGCAGCATCAGCGGCAGCAGCGGCAGCAGCAGCAGCGGCAGCAGCGGCAGCATCAGCAGCGGCAGCAGCAGCAGCGGC
>Ga0257106_1001806_pt1 | contig 10273 bp, 11 predicted proteins | sample LP_taG_3_FD_190177 | JGI IMG/M metagenome (GOLD analysis project Ga0257106, IMG submission 190177) | Marine microbial communities from Northeast Subartic Pacific Ocean, Canada - LP_J_2011_P26_10m | ecosystem: Environmental > Aquatic > Marine > Oceanic | place: Canada: Northeast Subartic Pacific... | reverse complement strand
ATGATTGCAGGATATCGCGATCTTTTTCTGAAATGAGCTCGAAGCCTGAGGCCGATGCCATTTCCATGACAGCTAGTCCCGTATTGGTGATGGCGTAACGGGTTCTAAGAGGGCGATGAAGGGCATCTACGGTGTCGCATTCAACCCACTGGCCGCCGAGTGCTGCAAGCATAGTAGAAGTGAATCCTTCTCCGCCGTCAGCAATGGGGCAGAGATCGACTTCGCAGTTGGAAGGGAGTCCTATCTGTATCGCTTGAGCGACCTCAGTTGCCGGAAGAGAACCTTTAAACTTATCATTGGCAATAAGGACGCGCATGACAGATCTGAAGCAGTAAAAAGGCCAAGCGTCTAGCTGACAAAGCGAATGCAGAGAGGGTAGCGGTAAGTAACTCCTTCATTCGATCTCACGGAGGCTATGATCGTAACTACGAGCCAGAATATGCCGAGAATGGGTAGGAGAATAAATCCGATAACAACGAAGCAGAGTGCAATGGAAATCAGACCATACAGAGTGCAAGAGATATTAAAGTTAAGGGCTTCCTTGGCCTGATCTCCTCCAAAGGGATATTCGTCTTTTCTAATCAAAAACATGATCAGTGGTCCGACGATGTTTCCGAAAGGGATTCCGACACACGCGGAGAATGCTGAGAGGTGGGCAAACATGCCCCATTGGCGTTCGGGAATGGGAACGCCGGGGGGATGAGATGGGCGTTGCGCGGCGGCAGGTGGAAGCTGGTCCATTCGAGAATGGTATTCTTTTATGGGATTTTGCCTATTACAAAAGATCTATCGTGCCCCCAAAGGCAATTTACTCGCCGTGAGATTCCGCTTGTGCCAATCTATAGCCATGTCAGACGAACTATCACGCATGAGTCTCCTTTGGGAGACCATTCAGCAGGAGGAAGAATACCCCATTTTCCGACTGACTTATCTCAGTAAACCAACGGACCCGTTTACGGATGCTGACTTCGATGACATCGAAAGTAAATCTGTTAAAGCCAACAATGAAAGGGATGTGACTGGTCTTTTGGTGGTGAACGAGGATCGGATTCTTCAGATTTTGGAAGGCCGTGAGGAAGCGGTGCGCGAACTTTATGATAAAATCGAAGCGGATAGTCGTCATACTGTTGTAAAGTTAGTCTGCGCGGTAGAAGATGAGGTTCGCCTGCTGCTAAATTGGAGTATGGTCGTTCGAGGATTGCATGCCACTCCTCCTGATCTTCTCGACCAGTTTTCGAAAGTTTTTGACGATTTACTGCATGCTGAATCACAAAGTGAAGTTGCTATTGATCATGTTGAACTTTTCAAAGAAATCGCCCTCTTTGGGACGATTCCAGAGAAGGTTTAATTATGCGTTCTGGCGGTAGACTAAACCAAGATAATAACTCTCGTTGCCTATTTGTTGCTCGGAAAAGGATCATTTGGGTGCATTTTGATGCGTTTAAGATACGAGACAAAAAAAGGACGTTCCCATTGCTGAGAACGCCCGATCCTTTCTGTGATGAAGGAAAGCTATGGCGGAGGGGGAGGGATTCGAACCCTCGGTAGCTTGCGCTACGTCGGTTTTCAAGACCGGTGCATTAAACCAGACTCTGCCACCCCTCCGCGTTGGGCAAACTCTCAGAAACAAGGCGGTTTTTGGCAAGCAACAAACTTTAAAAAATTGTTTTTTCTAATCCAACTTAGACTCCTGAATTAAGTAGGAACATCTAAGGACGCAGTCTGGAGGATACCTTGGCTGAAATTAGCATGAAAGAACCCACTCGTATTCGGCGCTGATTTGATCAGTCAACGGTTTTTGGAGTTGGTCGGGGAGAACTCCCCAAGTGTAGGTTTCAATCTCAAGGTGCGGGCACGTTGTAGGGTGTTCCTTGAGATAGGTGAGAGCGGCTTCAGCGTGATCAAGGGTGGAAGCCAGTGGGGAAAGGGGTTCGGAGTATAGCGGAACGTGGAAATGGATTCGGCCTTCAGTGGCCGTGGTTGCCTCTCTAAAATCTGGGAGGTCTTTGAAGCGGGTGAGAGGTTCGGTGTTGAGAATGACTTGGTGAAGGTAGGTCGGTTCGTCGAAGGGCCGTATCGCTTCGAGAGCTTCAGGGTTTTGCGGATCGAAGGAGAGAGCGTTGGAGAGATGAATTTTCGAGATGCGAAGTCCAGCCTCGGTTAGCGCCCTGAGGGATTGGTGGCAGTCATTAAACTCGAGCGCGAAGTGGCAGGTATCGTAGTTGATACCGATGTGATTTTTAATTGGGTTGGAATCAAGTTTCTCGATATCACACCAAGTAAAAAAGCGCTCAAAAAAGGCGAGGGTTTCTTCGGTGTTTTCGAAGTGGCCGAGTGGTTCGGGTTCAAGGCCGAGGTGGAGGTCTTTGCCCGTTTCTTTTGCGAGAGTCTCGATGGTAAGAGCGCAGGAATAAAGGTTTGCAAAAATGAGGTTTTCGTCGGCTCCAAATTCCTTAAAGGAACCTGGGAGAGTTGAGACCGATCCTCCCGATTCGGTCGGACAAAGGCGCGAAATGATCTTAAAGAGCTGCTCGGTGTAATCAAGTCGGCTCATGTGAGTCCAGTCCGGCTTGTAGACATTTTCTTTGACCCGAGTGCCGTGGAAGGCCCCATAAGGAAAGCCGTTAATTGTAAAAACGTAGCAGTTTTCTTGCGCCAGCCAGGATTCGAATTGATCGAGGTGATCGTCTTCGAGAAGTTCAAGAGCCGCTTGAGCCGAGAGCCGAAGGCCGATAGCGAACTTCTTACCGGAAGCGACACGATCGCGCACCGCTAGGACATCAGTCTTGAGAACATGGAAAGTCTCATCCCAGCTCTCGGCAGGGTGAATGTTGGTGCAGTAGGCGAGGTGGTGGCTTTCAAACTTCACCCCCGCTTCATAGCGTTGGTGGCGGTGGCCGCAAGGAATTACCTTTCGATTGCGACGACACGGTAAAACCGGAAGGGGTTCGCAAGCGGGTAGGAACGGCAGATCTGCGTGCTTGTCCCATTGCGAGTTTCGACTGTCACCCATTGCCTCGCAGAAAGGCCCGGCGGGCTGCGCTGATTAAAGCGCGAAATTCGGGCACTGTGAGAGGAAGGTTTTTGGATTTTCGAAGATGACTTTATCAATGATCTGAGAAGAATGCTGACGCTTTTTCATTTCAAGGGCACATTTAATCACGGCGAGAGGATCCGAGATTCCCCAGTCGCAGGCGGAGTTCATCCAGATGTTTTCCATTCCAAAAGTTTCAAGGATGTCGATAGCCCGGGCAGGGGAGCATTTCGATTCGGGGTAGAGAGTCATTCCAGCCCAGTAGCCCTGATCGAGAACGAGGGGTGCCGTATGCTCTTCAACGTGGTCAATGATGACGCGGCTACGATCTACATTAGCGTTGTTGAGAGCGTCGAGAATAAGGCGTGTGCCTTTTAATTTATCTTCAAGATGGGGGGTGTGAATAAGAATGGCCTGATCGTATTTCTTAGCAATTTCTACGTGCTCTTCAAAAATAGCGAGTTCATTTTTAGTGTTCTTATTGAGCCCAATTTCACCAATCCCAAGAACTGTGGGCTTGTCGATGAAGTCAGGAATGAGAGACATTACCTCACGTGCGAAGACCGGGTCTTCGGCTTCTTTTGGATTGATGCAGAGCCAGCAGAAATGCTTGATGCCGAACTTAGCAGCACGGGCCGGTTCGTATTCGGTAAGTTGTCGATAGTAATCGTAAAATCCTTGTGGAGAGGCACGGTCGTATCCGGCCCAGAAGGCGGGCTCACAGAGAGCTTCGCAGCCGACTTGAGCGATTGCTTGGTAGTCCGCGGTCGTGCGGCTGACCATGTGGGCATGGGGCTCAATATATCTCATGATTTCACCTCCTCATTGTGCGCACCATACGCGAATTGAATTCCCGCGGATTGGACGGGCTCGGTGGAATGATCTGAAAAGGCGAGATGAACAGCTTGCGCGCGTGTCGTGCCTTCTGGAGGGTTTTGCATGGCCGCGAGTGCCTTTGCAAAGGCGGGGTGACGAAAGTCTGCATCGCCTTCGTGGCGATCGACACGATCTAGGAAGGAGGCGATTTCAAGGAGCTTGAAACGCGCATCCATGAAATAGAGATCCTGAATTTCTTTCTTCGTCGGCATATCTAACGGTAGTTTTGATTTAATTAGTTCGCAACGCCTGTCACATGTGCGAAGAACTCAGGATTGAGTTCGGCGAGAGGTTCGCGAAGCTTGTCGAGTTCATCGGCGGGGCCGTGGAGCTCAAGGCGAAAGAGCTCAGAAAAGGCAAGGGCTTCTTCGATACAGGAACCTACGTTTTCGAGGTGTTTTAGGACACCGGCAGCACCGATGTAGGCTTCGCGGCAGAAGATAATGTTACCGTTAACTGAAAAGTCGTAGTAGAGGCACGTGTCTTCAGTTTTAGTACGGGCCACGAATTCCTTCATTGTTTCCTTAAAGGCGTCGAGTTTGCCTTCTTGGACTCTAAAATAGGGGTGAATACTAACGGCGTTAGAGAGATCGCTCATGAGAGTGAGTGTGAACGCCGAACGCCGAAGGTCCAATCATGAATTTTGAATGATGGCAACTGGTATGCGGGTGTGGGCTGTCGTGGGATCGCCTAGGAGGATCGCACTTTTGGGAAGAGGAACGCCTTTCGGAATGGTGGTGAGAGTGAGTGAACGATTTGGGCAAAGTTTGAGGCGTAAATTATGAGCAAGTCTTCCCATCGACCAACGAGCATTTATTTCGCTGACTTGATGCCACTCTAGGCCTTTCGAGGTGCGGTGCAGGAAAGAGTCTATGCAGACTGGGCCCTTGTAATTGTGGGATTCCAGTAGTGTGTGAAGGGTATTTAGAACCTCTTTTTTGGAGGCGGGAAGGACTTCGTTGGCAACGAGGCGGGCGCATTCTGTAGGAAGGCCATTGGCGGGTTTGGGGACCGAGGTCGACGAGATCCATCGTCCGGTATGGCTGACCTCCTGGTGGCAGATGCCTAAGAAACGCAGTCCGCCTTGGTCGATTGGATTTGATTGGTAAAGGAGAGAAAATTCCTGCTCTTTGTTCAGCCAAGGCTCTATGAGGTGGGCCTCTTTGATCGAGGGTATCTGGTCAGAAGAGAATTTAAGGAGGCCGCGGCCTGCTGAGCTGAGAAGAGGCTTAGCAAGCCAGTTTGGGTTTGGGTTTGCTTCGATGAAGGCCTGAACTTCCTCTGAGTTACAGCAGATTTGGGCGGAGACCGCATCGTCTAGCAGGCCACGGAGTTCGAGGCCGAGTTTTTTTGAGAGGAGGGCGGGGTTCGGAGTTCCCCAAGGCTGTTCTTGCCTTATTTTTCGATTCTTGCGGATGTAATTAAGGTCAGAAATCGGCGAAAATTCGGGGAACGTGAGATTGTGGCGAGCGAGGGCTTCACGGTGTCTATCGCTGGGTTGATTGCGAAGAAGAATTAGATCATCTGAGGAGGGCGCGGCGAGGGCGAAGGCGTATTCGAGGTCGGCTGCGAGCCTCTCGAGGCGTTGGGGCGGAGTCCAGTTTATGTCGTTAGCAGCAAGTTCAACATCTGGATTGAACCAGTAAAGGTCTGGACTGCGGCCACGGGAGGCCTGATAGCGTTTAATGAAGCCGATAAAGTGTTCGTCCATTCCAGCTTTGCGGCGACCTTCTTCATTAAAGGGTGCCAGGCCCTTTGCGCGGATGGGGGAGAGAGGGAAGTGGAGTTGCTTGTGCCAAGCGTCCCAATCAGATTGGGACTTTTGCTTCCAGCGGCGTAACCATTTGAGGCCGTAACCGACGTGGGCAATTTCGTCCCTGTAGATCTTGGAGAGAAGGTCAGCGGACTTTTGGTCACCAGCTCGGGCAAGGACTTGTGAGTAGTGTTTTGCGTAGTCGAGATTGGCTTGCTCGAAAGTGAGGGAGAGGCGAGAGACGTAATCGAGTGGACTTTCCATGGAGGAAATATGCGACCAGATCATGGGACTGAGATGGTAGTCGCCAAATTTGAGCCCGCAGTCCTTCATCCGCTCCAGATACCAAAGGGTATGGTTTTGTTCTTCTTGTAATGTTCTCAATATTCCTTTGCGGAAGGAATCGGGAGCATCTGGGAATTTGAGCAAAGCAAGAGCCATGAGCTCAACAGCAAGGAGTTCGTGGTTGGCGAAGAAGTGGAGGAGAACACCGCGCTGCTCTTCATCCTGAATTTGATCAGCTGAGGGGAAAGGTGATTTTCCTTCATTAGGCCTAGGTTTGAGGTAATCAGGACGCCCGGGCACGGAAGGAGCGGTGAAACTGCCTCGTTTTGGTGGATCAAGGGTCAAAGAGACCGGGGCGCGGGTGAGTTTGTCCCCCAGCGAAGTGGACATGAGCACGCGTTCGGCGAATTCGGAAACATTTTGTGGTTCAGCCATTTCGCTAAGGGAGACTTTGTTGAAATCGGCTTTCATGCAAAGAAAATTCAGTGTGACGGTTGAGCTGGAATAAAATTTCTTCTGTGTCATCTTAGCCGTGACAATATGAAAATTCGATTGATCATTCTTGGAGCGGTTGCAAGTTGGGCTGTAATGTCAGGACTTGCAGAACCACTCCCTAAAGCTGATGGCAAGGTTTCGGCTACGACTCTTCCTCTTGATGCTAAGACATCAAAGGTGAAATTTGAGACTGCGACCTTTGGTTTGGGTTGATTTTGGGGGCCTGACTCCGAGTTCGGAAGTCTCAAAGGTGTTCTCCGCACACGTGTTGGTTATGCGGGCGGTGAGAAAGCTGATCCCAGCTATTACAGTCTGGGGAAACACACCGAGGTGATTTCCATTGATTACGATCCCAAGGTTTTGAAATACGAAGACCTTCTGGATATCTTTTGGTCGGCTCACCGGTGTGACCAGATCAATACGTCGCGACAGTATATGAATGCCGTCTTTTATCACGACGAGGCGCAGAAAAAAGCAGCTGAAAATTCTCGGGCTGGTGCTGCGCTTAAGCAGGGGCTAGGCGTCGACGAGGTGCAAACAACGATCGCTTCGGTTGGAAAGTTCACTTACGCCGAAGGCTACCACCAAAAATATTATCTGACCCGGTTTGGGGAGATTCGGGATATCCTTACTAGGTCCTATAAGACGGAAAAGGAGTTGGCTGATTCTACGGTGGCGACCCGCCTAAATGCTTATCTTGGTTCTGGGATGAAGCGCGATTGGGCAATTTTCATCAAGGAACTTCCCGACTACGGGATGCCGGAGGAACTCGAGAAGGCTCTATCCAAAGCGGCAGTGCGGATGCTCGAAGGGGCCAAATAGGTTTTTCTTGAGGTCTTTTGTTAGATTAACTCCTGATCACTTGCAGAGAGCATCAATTCAGACATACTTGATTTATGAAGGTCATGGTTATTTTTGCGATACCAACGCTTGTGTTCTCTAGTCTGGTTTCTTGTGAGTCAGGAGCCAGCCGGCGCGCTGGCGGGGCCGCTTTCGATGATTCTGAACTCGGTCGAAAGCTCGACGCAAATTCTCACCTTCCCGATCCAGAAAATCCAAGTGGGCAGTCTTTTGCAGAGTGGCGTCAGAAAAGTCGTTGATCGCTTGAGATTAAACATTTTGAGTCGGAGCGTTTTTTCTGATTGTCCAAGTCTCCATCGCACGGTTTGTTTCAGCTATGGACCCAAGGTATATTCAGCTTGCACAGCAACTCGTTCGCTATTCCACCGCTCTGAAGAAGGATGAGAAAATCCTCCTCGACCTGGTTGATACGCCAGAAGATATGGCGGTGGCCTTGGTTCGCGAAGTTCGTTTGCGAAAAGGGGTGCCGTTTTTGCGACTGGGGTCAAATCGTCTAAGTCGAGAAATGCTTATGGGTGCGACTGATGATCAATATCAAGCGACTTCCAAGCATCTACTCAGCGAAATGAAAGACATGGATGCTTATATCGCGATTCGCGGATCTCACAATATTACCGAAACCAGCGATGTGCCCGCCAAGAAGATGGGCACTGCGATGAAATACCTCAGAAAGGTTTTAGATCACCGAGTAAAAAAAACGAAATGGTGTGTCCTGCGTTGGCCCCATCCCGCAATGGCGCAGCAGGCAGGAATGAGTACAGAAGCGTTTGAAAATTTTTACTTTGATGCCTGCTTACTTGACTACAAAAGCTACGTCCCCTCGATGAATGCCTTAAAGCGATTCATGGAGAAGGCTAATGATGTTCATATCATAGGGAATGGAACTGACCTTCGCTTTTCAATCGAGAAGATGTCGGCAATTGCTTGTGGGGGGCAGAATAATATCCCAGATGGTGAGGTTTTCACGGCCCCAATTAAGGACTCGGTAGAAGGGGTGATTTACTACAATACACCCACGATTTATCGCGGAATCAGTTTCGATGGTATTAGGCTAACTTTTGAGAATGGTAAAATCATCAAGGCTGAGGCTGATGGTGGTATGACCCGTGAATTGAACAAGATTCTCGATAGTGATCCGGGTGCCCGCTATATTGGTGAGTTTGCGATCGGTTTTCACCCAATAGTTCGCGAGCCCATGCGCGATATTCTCTTTGATGAAAAAATTGCGGGAAGCTTTCATTTCACGCCTGGTCAGGCATACGAGGAGGCTGATAATGGCAACCGCTCTACAGTGCATTGGGACATGGTGAATATTCAGCGTAAGGATTACGGAGGAGGGGAGATTTACTTTGATGGAAAGCTTTTCCGCAAAGACGGGCAATTTCTAGCAAAGAGTCTCGAGAAGCTAAACGGTTGATCCAATAGCTTGTTCTTTTGTTTATCCAAGCTTAGTAATCGCCATGAAGATTCTTACTCACCAGGACAAATCTTACCCTACCTTCGTTAAAAAATTGTATCGCCGAGCGATCCCGAGCGATGCTGTTTCGGATACGGTGGCCGAAATTGTTTCTGAAGTGGCAAGGAAAGGAGATCGCGCTTTAATCGCTTTCGCGAAGAAATTTGATGGAGCGAGTCTCACCAAAAAGTCGTTGAAGGTGACTGGTAATGAATTAGAAAATGCGCGTAACTCGGTGAGCCGGGAAACGAAAGCTGCCATAAAATCTTCGTTGAAAAACATCCATGCTTTTGCGGCTAAGAGTCTTCGTAAGAACTGGAAAGCGAAGAATCCGCAAGGAGTAGAAGTGGGCGAGCGATTTGTGCCTTTTGACCGGGTGGGGGTTTATGTGCCGGGCGGTAAAGCTCCTCTGGTTTCGACCTCTCTAATGACTGCGGGATTTGCGCAAGCGGCAGGTGTGCCTGAAATTGTGGCGGCTACGCCACCAGGACGAGACGGTTCAATTAATCCTGACTTGTTATATGCGCTCGAAGCCGCAGGTGCGACCGAGATTTATAAAGCGGGGGGTGCTCATGGAATTACAGCACTTTCGCTCGGAACGAGATCGATAGCGCCGGTCGATAAGGTTTTTGGGCCTGGTAATAGCTTTGTGGTGGAAGCGAAGCGCCAGATGGTGGGCGCAGTTTCGATCGATCTTCTCCCCGGTCCGAGTGAGGTTTTAATTGCGTCTGATGCGACCGGGAATGCACGCTTCTTGGCATCGGATCTTTTGGCCCAAGCGGAGCACGGTCCCGATTCTGTTGTTGGAGTGGTCACACACTCCAAGAAGCTTTTTAAAGAAATTCAGCGTGAGCTGGAGATTCAGCTTAATGAAACTCCCCGTCGTGAGATCGCAACCAAGGCCCTGAAGAAGGCGGGTTTTCTTTTACTGACGAAATCAATGAGTGAATCAATTTCGATTGTAAATGATTGGGCGCCAGAGCACTTGATTTTGGTAGCAAAGAATGAAGACAAATGGCTTGAGCAAGTTCGAACAGCAGGTGCAATTTACGTTGGAAATTACTCAGCTGTAGCCGTTGGCGATTTCTTGGCTGGACCGAGTCATACCCTGCCTACCGAGGGGTCGGGACGTTCGTTTTCTGGTTTGCGGGCCGATCAATTTCAGCGGCGAGCAAGCGTGGTTCGGATGGACCAAAAAGCGGTTCGGAAGTCACAGAAAGTGGTCGAACATTTCGCTAAAATGGAAGGTTTGCATGCCCACGGTCGATCTGTGACTTTAAGGGCTGAGAGTTGAAAAAAATTCGAAAGGCAGAGATGGTTCAGAATATTGATAAAGAAACGGTAACGGTAGTTTTTTAAAGCGCAATGACTTGGTTTAATTGCCAGGTAAGTGGTGAGTGTCGAGTACACTCTTTGTGGACAAAAAAGGGGCCGAGTTAGCCTTCAGGTTTGGCCACGATTTCTAGGTAGAGCCCCCCAATCTTCAAAACTCCCGGTATTGTAGTTTTTTCAT
>Ga0257106_1001805_pt1 | contig 10274 bp, 8 predicted proteins | sample LP_taG_3_FD_190177 | JGI IMG/M metagenome (GOLD analysis project Ga0257106, IMG submission 190177) | Marine microbial communities from Northeast Subartic Pacific Ocean, Canada - LP_J_2011_P26_10m | ecosystem: Environmental > Aquatic > Marine > Oceanic | place: Canada: Northeast Subartic Pacific... | reverse complement strand
CTTAATGTAAATTTTGTAAATACAGAACTTAACATTGACAATACAAGTACTTTTCAATTGAAAAATATTAAAGGAAAATCCAATAAAGATTCCATAAAAAAGATGAAAATTGGAGATGTTATTACCTTAAAAACTAGCGGATTATTCACAGAAGATTCTGAACTTACTTCTCATTTAAAACTAAATGATGACAATAAAGATGTGGTTAATAGCATAAATATTAATTTAAAGGAAATAAACGAGAAGATTCCAGCAGATTTAGATCAGGAATTATTTGATAAATTATTTGGAAAGGACACCATAAAATCAGTAACTGATTTAAAGAAAAAACTTAAGTCTGATGCGGAAAAAAACTTCGTAAATCAATCAGATCAAAAACTATTAAATGATGTGACAGAATATTTAATTGAGAATACTAAATTTAATTTGCCTGAAACATTTTTGAAAAAATGGATGCAAACAGCTGGCGAGAATAAATTAAGTAAAGAAGAAGCGGAAGCAGAATACGAAAAATCTGAAAAAGGATTAAGGTATCAATTGATTGAATCTAAAATAATTGAGATGAATGAAATTAAAATTGATTCAGATCAAATTAAAAATTTCTCAAAGGACTTAATTAAAGTTCAAATGATGCAGTACGGTCAAGCTAATCCTGAAGAAAAAGAGTTGGAGTCAATATCTCAACGTATACTTTCGAATAAGGAAGAAGTAAAAAGAATTTCAGATCAACTTTTAAGTCAAAAATTAATTACACTATTTAAGTCGGAGTTAAAGTTTAAAACAAATAAAGTTTCTTACGAGAAATTTATTGAAATGGCTTATAGTAAAAATTAATTAACTTTATTATAATAATACTTGATAATATAAATATGGATTACGCTAAAGAATTTAAAAAATACTCTATTAAACATCATGGAATTAACTCATTGTATTATGACAAGTTAGTTGGAAGTATGACTCCTTATATAATTGAAGAAAGACAATTAAATGTGGCTCAGATGGATGTTTTTTCTAGACTTATGATGGATAGAATTATTTTTCTAGGAACTGCTATTAATGATTCAATAGCAAATATTATTCAGGCACAATTACTTTTTTTAGAGAGCACAGATAAAGATAAAGATATCCAGATTTATATCAATTCACCTGGTGGATCAGTATATGCAGGTTTAGGAATTTACGATACTATGCAGTTTATAAATCCTCAAGTTGCAACTATTTGTACTGGAATAGCAGCATCTATGGCGGCAGTTTTATTATGTGCTGGAGAGAAAGGAAAAAGATCCGGACTAAAACATTCTAGAGTCATGATTCACCAACCATTAGGTGGTGCACAAGGTCAAGCTTCTGATATTGAAATTACCGCTAGAGAAATAGGAAAATTAAAAAAAGAGTTATATGACATAATTGCTAAACATTCTGGACAAAAATACGATAAGGTCCATAGTGATAGTGATAGAGATTACTGGATGAAGGCCCAAGAAGCTAAAAAGTATGGAATGATTGATGAGGTTTTAACTAAAAAGTAATTTTATGGCTGAGAAAGATTTAATCTGTTCTTTTTGTGGATTAAGCAAAGTACAAACAAATTTACTTGTTGCAGGCCAAGATGCACACATTTGCGATAGTTGTATTGAGCAAGCTTATGGAATTATTATTGAAGAATCAAAAAGAGAAGAATCTTTACCAAAAAAAGAAGAATTAAAAGTTGCTAAACCAAAAGAAATAAAACTTTTTTTAGATGATTATGTAATTGGACAGGAGCAAACTAAAAAGATTCTGTCTGTTGCTGTTTATAATCACTATAAGAGGTTATTTCAGAAAAAATCAGAAAATGATATTGAAATTGAAAAAAGTAATGTTTTAATTGCTGGTGAGACAGGGACAGGAAAAACTTTGATTGCTAAAACAATTGCAAAAATGCTAGACGTTCCTTTAGCAATTGTTGATGCTACAGTTTTGACTGAAGCTGGATACGTAGGAGAAGATGTCGAAACAATTTTAACACGATTATTACAAGCTTCAGATTACGATCAAGATAAAGCTCAAAGAGGAATTGTATTTATTGATGAAATTGACAAAATTGCCAGAAAAAGTGATAATCCCTCAATTACAAGAGATGTTTCTGGAGAAGGTGTTCAACAAGCTTTATTAAAACTATTGGAGGGAACTATTGTAAATGTTCCACCAAAGGGAGGAAGAAAGCATCCAGATCAAAAATTTATTGAATTAGATACACAAAACATATTGTTTATTGCTGGGGGAGCTTTTGATGGAATAGAGAGAATTATTTCCAAAAGGCTGAACATGCAAGTGGTAGGTTACAAAAGCCCATCTGAAATCAAGTCTAATGACTCAAAAAATTTATTAAGTTATATTTCTCCAAAGGATCTTAAAGATTTTGGTTTAATTCCAGAAATTCTTGGAAGATTACCTGTCTTAACACATATGAACAGTTTAGATAAGAAAGCTTTAAGATCAATTTTAACGGATCCAAAAAATGCTATTATCAAACAGTATGAAAAACTTTTTGAAATGGATGAGATTAAAATTTCATTTAATGATGAAGGGTTAGATTACATTGTTGAAAAAGCTTTAGAATATGAACTTGGTGCAAGAGGTTTGAGATCTATATGTGAGATAGTTCTTAATGATGCAATGTTCGAATTGCCTGGATCTAAAAGAAAAAATTTAAACATAGATAAAACATATATTTCTAACAAGTTAACTAATTCTAAACTCAATGTTTTGAAAGCAGCTTCTTAAATCAATTTTAATAATTCTTCAACTAACTTTCTGTCATTACAAAGTCTTGGTATTTTGTTTTGTCCTCCCAATTTTTTCTTAGCTTTTAACCAATCATAGAACAGGTTTTTTCTAGCTATTATAATTTCAACTTCAGACATTGCAATATCTTTAAATCTTTTTGACTTATAATCTGAGTTTGTATTTTGTAAGTTCATATCCAAATCCTTTTTAAATTCTTTTAAATTTTTTGGAGGAATTTTAAACTCAATTATCCACTGATGATATCCTGACTTTTTATTATTCATGAAAAATGGAGCAACTGTATATTCAACAACATTTGATTTATAATCTAATAATGTTTTTTCAAGCGCTTTTTCAGCATTTTCAATTATTAATTCCTCACCAAATGCATTTATAAAATTTTTGGTTCTTCCTGATATTTGTATTCTAAAAGGATTAAGGTTGGTAAATTTAATTGTATCACCTATTTTATATCTCCAAAGTCCTGAACTAGTTGAAATAATCATTGCATAGTTTACCCCTTTTCTAACTAGAGATAAGTTTATTGTTTTTTGATCAAGTATTGTCGAATTATCCATTTCCATAAATTCATAGTAAATTCCGTAATCCAACATTAGTAAAAGTTCATTGGAATCATTGGAATCTTGTAAAGCAAAAAACCCTTCAGAAGCATTATATGTCTCATAAAAATGTGTATTATTAGATAGAATGTTTTTAAATTCTTGCTTATAAGGACTGAAATTCACTCCGCCGTGAAAATAAACTTCTAGGTTACTCCACACCTCTGAAATGTTAGTTTTTTTAGTTTGGACCAAAACATTATTTAATAAAGTTAGCATCCAAGAAGGAACACCAGCCAAGCTTGTTACGTTCTCATTAACAGTGTTTTTAATTATAGCCTCAATTTTTTCATCCCACTTATCCATTAGAGAAATTTCGTTATTTGGTGTACTTATCATTTCTGCCCAAATAGGCAAATTATCTATCAAAATAGCTGATAAATCACCAAAGATGTGGTTATTGTTTTCGTATAATTTTTTACTTCCCCCTAACCTCAACGATTTTCCGGAAAACAAATTTGAGTTTATGTTATTGTTGATATATAGACATAAGGCATCTTTTCCTGCTTGAAAGTGACATTTTTCTAATGTTTCGCTGCTAACAGGAATATATTTACTTACTGAATTTGTAGTACCACTTGATTGGGCAAACCATTTTATTGGTTCACTCCAAAAAATATTTTGCTCTCCTTTTATTGATCTTTCAATCAAAGGATAAAATTGTTCATAATTAGTTACCGGAACTCTGTTTGAAAAAACTTCGTAACTATTTATAGATTTAAAGTCATATTTTTTACCAAATTCTGTTTCTTTAGCACTAAATAATAAGTTCCTTAAAGTTTCATTTTGAACTTCAATAGGATATTTCATAAATAGTTCAATTTGGTGAATACGTTTTTTTAAAAACCATGACACAACAGTATTTAAGAAAGAAAAAGGCATTTTTGTAGTATATTTATTCTATAAATTTAAATTAAATTTTTTAACATGTTTAATGGTGTTCTAACAAAAATGAAAGTAGAGATGAATGGGAATGTAGATTATTATCTAGACTTTAAAAATGATTTTATTTATATGAACTCTTTAATTGGAAAAAAGATAAAATTAAAACATGAGGGGTATGAGTGTCTAAATTGTCAATCAAATCAAATTACATTTCGACAGGGTTACTGTAAAAATTGTTTTTTTGAAATACCAAGTACTGCTGAATGGATAATGAAACCAGAGTTAAGTAAAGCGCACTTAAATATTGAAGAAAGAGATTTAGAATTTGAAAAAAAAGTACAATTAAAACCACATGTATTGTATTTAGCTTTTTCAAGTAAAATCAAGGTTGGAGTAACTAGAAAAACACAAGTGCCTTTTAGATGGATAGATCAAGGAGCTACAAAAGCTATTCAAATTGCAGAATTTCCTAACCGATATTTAGCAGGAATTAGTGAAGTAGAGTTAAAAAAATATTATGCAGATAAAACAAACTGGAGAGAGATGCTTAAGACAGAAAATAGTGATGTTGATCTTGATAAAGAAAGAATCAAATCTTTGGAATATATTCCTAATGAAGCTAAGCTACATTTAGGAAACCATTCTTTTTCAACTTTAAACATCAAATATCCAGTGAGAAAATATCCCTTAAAGCCTAAAAGTTTAAATATTGTAAAAGAAAATAAATTTCAAGGTGAGCTAATTGGAATAAAAGGTCAATATCTAATCTTTAGTGACGATACCGTTTTTAACATTAGATCAAATGAAGGGCTAGTTGTTGATTTAAGTTTTCCTTAAATTTTAATTTCTTCTCCGACTTTTAAATCAAACTTTTTTCTAAATAAATAAACGAAAAAATATAAAATAGGGGTATCTAAAAATGCAATAATAATTTTAAAAACAACTCCGGATATAACAAGTCCAGTAAAACTTTCCCAGCTTAAAACCTTAAAAAAACATAAAAGAGAGATTACCGTAACAGTATCAATAAATTGTGAACTAAAAGTAGAAAAATTATTTCTGAGCCAAAGCATTTTCCCATTTGTTAGGTTTTTCCAAAAATGATAAATTTTAATATCTATAAATTGAGCAAATAAGTAAGCCATCATGGAGGCTAAGACAGCTAATCCAGTCAGAGAAAAAACCTCTGAAAAAGTCTCATCGCTGATTGGTGAGGAATCTAATGCTGGAACGTAATTAGATATTAAAATTATTAATAATGAAAAAAAAGAAGCAAAAATACCTGCTATTACAACTTGAGTAGCTTTTTTCTGCCCATATATTTCAGAAATTAAATCAGTAACTAAAAAGGTTATTGGATAGGGTAATATTCCGACAGAAAGTTCAAATAATTTGATGCCATTTATGGAAAAGTCAAAAGGATACCAATAAAAAAATTTTTGAAAAATTAGATTTGAAACTACTAAAGATGTAATAAATAAAGCAGCTAAATAAAGATATATTTTATTTGCTAGTATTTTTTTTGACTTATCCATATCAATCTTTTTTGTAAAAGTATAAAATAGCGTTTTAAATAAAGATAAATAATCTTAATTTGGCTTTATGAAGATGGAATTAATATACTTATCTATAGGTAGTAATATAGGGGATCGTGAGAGTAACATACAGTCTGCTTTAAATCAAATCGACAAGAAAATAGGCAATATTATTTCTATTTCTAAATTATATGAAAACCCCTCTGTGGGGTTTGATGGTGATATGTTTTATAATTGTTGTATTGGAGTTGAAACAGTATTGAAGCCTCATGATCTGTTAAATATCTTACTAATTATAGAAAAAGAAGCAGGTAGAATCAGAAAAAAAAATGTGGGATACTCTTCTAGAATAATTGATTTAGACATTTTATTTTATCAGGATCAATTGATTAATACAAGTGATTTAATAGTTCCACATCCAAAATTACATCAAAGAGAGTTTGTTATTAAACCCTTATTAGACATAGCTAATAGTAAAATTCATCCAAAATTTCAACAATCAATTTTAGAAATCAGTCATGATTTAAATAATTTTAGTAATGTAGTGGAAATAGAAAATAAATTATATAACCCAGTATTGAACTCGTTATCAAAGTTTAACAATATTGTAGTCGAGGGAAATATAGGAGTTGGTAAAACCTCACTTTCTAAAAAACTTTCTGAAGACTTAAATAAAAATATAATTCTAGAAACTTTTAAAGAGAATCCTTTTTTAGAAAAATTTTATGATAACCCTAGCAAATTTGCTTTGAATCTTGAACTTACTTTTTTAGTGGATAGATGTAGACAGTTGAACGATTATAAAAATCAATTGGATTTGTTCAATACTGGAGTTGTTTTTGACTATGATATAATTAAATCGTTAATATTTGCTGGAGTAACTTTATCAGAAAATGATTTCAATCTCTATAGAAACATTTTTTATTTTATGACAAAAGATTTAATAAAACCTAATCTTATAATATTTTTAATGCAATCTCCTGAAAAGTTACTATTGAATATTGAAAAAAGAGGAAGGTACTTTGAAAAAAGTATTAAAAAAGATTATTTAAAAAAAATTAATCAAGCTTATTTAAAATCTTTAAAGTCTAAAACAGATTGGAATATATTATTTGTTGATGTTTCAAGCATTAATTTTGTGGATAATAATTCGGATTACTTAAAGCTATTGTTTAAAATCAAAGAAGGTCTAAGAAAGTGAGTTATAAAACTCCCAAATCACGATAGCTGAACATGCAGAAACATTTAACGAGTGTTTGGTTCCAAACTGAGGAATTTCAATAACATTATCTGATAAATTTATAGCATTTTGAGACACCCCCTTTACTTCATTTCCTAAAATAATAGCATGTTTAAGTTTGTTTGAAATTTTCAATTTATTTAGTTTACTAGAATTCTCGGTTTGCTCGATACTCCAAATGTGAACTCCTTCTTTTTTTAAGTTTTTAATTACCAAACTAACTTCTTTTTGATACTCCCAATCAACACTCTCAGTCGATCCTAATGCTGTTTTTTGTATGTCTTTGTTTGGTGGGCTAGCTGTAATTCCACAAAGAATTATTTTTTCAACAATAAACGCATCAGCAGTTCTAAAAATAGATCCAATATTATTTAAACTTCTAATATCATCAAGAATTATAATTAAGGGAGTCTTTGGAGTTTTTTTGAACTCTTCTACATCAATTCTTCCAAGTTCACTATTTTTTAATTTTCTCATTTATTATTTAAGAATGTTTTTTTACAAAGTAAAAGATTAAATTTCTAAATAATAGTAAATTAGCTTAGAATCAATTAATACATGAATAAAGAGGTGAAAAAAGTAACACCATTAATGAAACAGTATAATAAGATTAAGGAAAAATACCCTGATGCTTTGTTATTGTTTAGAGTTGGAGATTTTTACGAAACTTTTCATGAAGATGCAGTTAAAACATCTAAAATTTTAGGCATTGTTTTGACCAAAAGAGGTGCAGGAAGTAATAGTGAGACCAAATTAGCAGGCTTTCCACATCATTCATTAAACACTTACTTACATAAATTAGTTAAAGCTGGGGAAAGGGTGGCTATTTGTGATCAATTAGAAGACCCTAAAAAAACCAAAACTATTGTTAAAAGAGGAGTTACGGAGTTAATAACACCTGGAGTTTCTTTAAATGATGGAATTTTAGAAAAAAAATCAAATAATTTCCTTGCTTCAATCTATATTTTAAAGGATTATTATGGTATTTCTTTTTTAGATATATCAACAGGAGAATTTTTAATTTCAGAAGGAAACATAGATTATATAAAAAACTTACTTCAAAGTTTTGATCCAAAAGAAATTTTGATTTCAAAAAAATATAAGAAAGAGTTTAATTCTCTTTTTGGAGATTACAAATCGATATTTTACTTAGAACAGTGGGTCTTCAACAAAGATTTTGCTACAGAAAAAATTAAAAATCAATTTCAGATTTTAAATCTTAAAGGATTTGGAATAAAAGAAGACAATTTAGGAATAATTGCATGTGGATCAATTTTACATTATTTAGACGAAACACAGCACTCAAATTTATCACATATCACTAATATTAATCAGATTATTGATAAAGAGTTTGTTTGGATGGATAGATTTACAATGATAAACTTAGAGCTATTAAGATCAAATTCTAAGGATGGTATTTCACTGATTAGTGTAATTGACTGTACCTCAACTCCAATGGGTGGCAGAATGCTTAAAAGATGGATAATTCACCCTATAATAGACTTAAAAGAATTAGAATTTAGACATCAATGTGTGGATTACTTTGTTAAAAATAATCACGATTTAGATCAAATCAATACCATACTAAAATCGTTCAGTGATTTAGAAAGAATTATGGCAAAAGTAGCAACTTCTAAAATAAGCCCAAGGGAGTTAGTTCAGTTAAAAAATAATTTAAATTCAGTTAAGCCATTAAAAGAATCTTTAGATTCTAGTTCAAATGAATTTGTCCAAAAGATTTCGAACTCACTAGATTTATGTGAAAAGTTAATAAATGTTTTAGAAATTACACTTGATGAAGAAGCGCCTGTAAGTGTTTCTAAAGGGAATGTGATTAAGAAAGGATTTAATGTTGAGCTTGATCAACTAAAAGACTTATCTAAATCAGGAAAAAATTATTTAAACGAAATTCAAAATAGAGAAATAGAAAATACAGGGATTAACTCTTTAAAAATTAGCTTTAATAATGTTTTTGGTTATTATTTAGAAGTTAGAAATCTACATAAGGACAAGGTACCTGAAGATTGGATTAGAAAACAAACTCTGGTTAATGCAGAAAGATATATAACACAAGAACTTAAAGACTATGAATCAAAAATATTAGGAGCTGAAGAAAAAATATTGTCATTAGAAACACAAATATTTAATGATTTAATATTAAAATTAAGACCATTTATAACCGTCATTAAAACCAATTCTCATTGGCTAGCTGTTTTAGATTGTTTGTGTGGATTTGGGGTATTAGCTGAAAAAATGAATTATTCTTATCCAATAATAAATAATTCTAATGAAATAAAAATTATTGAAGGCAGACATCCTGTAATAGAATCAAAATTACCCTACGAAAGTCCATATATTCCTAATGATATTTCTATTTCTAACGAGTCAAACCAAATTTTAATGATTACCGGCCCTAATATGTCTGGAAAATCCGCAATTTTAAGACAAACTGCTTTAATAGTATTACTGGCTCAAATTGGAAGTTTTGTTCCCGCAAAAAGAGTTGAAATGGGTATTGTAGATAAGATTTTTACAAGGGTTGGAGCTAGTGATAATATTTCTATTGGAGAATCTACTTTTATGGTTGAAATGAATGAAGCCGCTGCTATTATAAATAATATTTCTAGTAAAAGCTTGATTTTATTAGATGAAATTGGAAGAGGAACAAGTACCTATGATGGTATTTCTATAGCGTGGGCAATGGCTGAATTTTTACATGACCATCCTTTTAAACCTAAAACATTATTTGCTACTCATTATCATGAAATTAACATGATGGCAGATACTTTTGAAAGAATTAATAACTATAATGTTTCAGTTAAGGAAACAGAGGATAATGTAATTTTTTTAAGAAAATTAGTACCTGGGGGTAGTGCTCACAGCTTTGGAATTCATGTAGCAAATATGGCAGGAATGCCGAAACAGCTTATTTCGTCAGCTAAAAAAATATTAAACAAATTAGAAAAATCTCATCAGTTTAATAAATCAAACAAAAAGAATAAAGATTCTGACTTACAACTAAGTTTTTTTAATTTAGATAATCCAAAATTAGAGGAGCTGAAAGAAGATATATTATCTTTAAATATAGATGAATTAACACCTGTAGAAGCTTTGATAAAATTAAATGAAATTAAAAGAATTCTAAACACTTAATTTTTCAGTTTTATTTATGAGAATATTATTTACTTTTTTTTGATTTTTTGTTTTACATTTGCAATCCAATTT
>Ga0257106_1001804_pt1 | contig 10276 bp, 8 predicted proteins | sample LP_taG_3_FD_190177 | JGI IMG/M metagenome (GOLD analysis project Ga0257106, IMG submission 190177) | Marine microbial communities from Northeast Subartic Pacific Ocean, Canada - LP_J_2011_P26_10m | ecosystem: Environmental > Aquatic > Marine > Oceanic | place: Canada: Northeast Subartic Pacific... | reverse complement strand
GAGGAACATGCCGAGGTAGCCAAACCCGCTGCATAGGTCGATGATCGTCGCGCGTTCGTCCGGGTCTGTCGGAGTCGGCATCTTCGCCACGCGGTCCATCGCGTGTTGAATCACGGGCGCGCACTCGTTGAGCTCCTTCGCGATGCGACCGGATTTGACGACTCGGATCCACACCGCTTTCGGAAACGACCGCCGCCACTTCTCCAATATCGTCACCGATCGCTCGTAAATCTCGGGGTACTCGCGGTAGATCATCATCGAGCGCATCTCCTCGGCGAGCCACGACACGGTGTCTCGCACGATGTCCTCGTCCGTCTTGCCGGCGTACCAACTCGTCTGTCCGGAGACGTCGCCGGAGCTGACGGCTTCGTTGCCGCGCTCCACCATGGCTCCGCCATCGTCTTCGTCGGCGCCGCCGCCGCCGCTCGAAGACGCGGCGTCTTTGCCGTACCTGCCGCCGCCTTCGATGCCTTTGATCCAATGCTTGCCCCGTTTACCTCCCTTGAGGTAGTTCTTACCTCCGAGGCCCGGTAGTCGCGCGGCGTCGTACCACTCTTGTTTCTTGACGCGATTCGTGCCGACGTACCCGGCGGCTCGTTCGCACTCGGCGAGGCGGCGGATGATGGCGCGCTGACGCTCCTCGAGCAGGCGCCAGTTCTCCGGGAGGGACGCGGTGACCGCGCGGCGCTGTTCACGCTTCTCCATGCGCTTCAGCGAGCCCGGGGTGGACGGTTTGCGGGGCTGCTCATGCGGTTGGGCGGCGGCGGCGGGTTCATCGGAGTTTGTTGTCGCCGGCTTCATCGCCTGCTTCGAAGGCGACGCGATGACCTCGGCGTCCTTCACCGGCTCGGGCGTATCATCGGGCGCGTCGGGCTTGCCGCTGAAGAGCTCTGCACACTGCGTGTTCTTGTTCCCCATGCGGACCGACGGCGCGTGTCGAGAGTGCGATCGATGGTGGCTAGCACGAGCGTTTGTTTTCTGCGCAACCACCGAGATCTGCGCGCACACGCGGGTGTGCCGCTCGATGACACACAGGCTGCGTGACCTGTCAGAGGATAAGAGCGGGCGTGACGCCGAGCCACAACACGCCGCGCCCGGACCCCGTTCGTCCGCACATCGCAAGCGAAATGTCCGCACTCGCCTCCGCATCTTCCGTCTTCACCGGTGCGTATCCGCGCGGGCGCCGGACCATCGGAAACCCACGTCGCGGGCGCGCCAATCCAACGGCGGGGCGCTCCCGACAAACGACCGCGAGTGACAGTAGGGCACGTGTTTCCAACGCGACGACTCCACTGACCGTGTCTCCCTCCCTTCCCCCGTTTCCGACAGGCCGGAGCGTCCGCGTCGCCGCGCCCAAGCGCACCGTCGCGCGCGCCTCCAGGGTCGCCGCCACGGCCAAGCTCGAGGCTGGCGACAAGGTCAAGGTGCGCACCGACGTCCACTCTCGCCTCCTCGTCATCAATCATCATCGCCAAATAAATCATCATCGCAATTGCCAAAACCGATCAGACCGATCGTCCGCAACCAAATCTCACCTTCACTTCACGCATTCGATCCATCGCAGGTGACTTCCAAGTTTGTCGTGTACCACGTCCCCAAGGGTGACCGCAAGAACGGCACCGACCTCACGGGCTGGGAAGGCGTCGTGGACTCCAGAGCCGACGACCTGAACGGCGTGTACATCAGCGCCAACCTGGAGGTGAAGGTGAAGTTCGACGTGCCGAACGACCCCAAGGGGAAAACTTTCATCGTGCACTGCAAGGAGGACGAGCTGGAGAAGCAGTGAGGAGGACGCGGTGTCGGCGCCGGGCGGATTGTTCGAGTCGCGGGTGGGTGTTCATCAGCCCCGCGGCCTGAATGGATTTTTTTTCTGTTCGAGAGAGAGATTGGCTGGAGTACGATGAAAGGGGGGTGACCGCGGGCGTAAGGGCCGCGGCGAGCGCGCGCGGGTTCTCGATGTGGGGCCGCGCGATTGGTGGGGTTAGGATCGCCCCGCGGGACGGGCGCCGTTCCGGGCATATTAATGAAGAGGTCCGTATAGTCTGAACACTTTGCCAGTAGTCGTCTCTTGGCCGATACCAGCGCAGTCAGCATCCGAGCGACCAATGACCGCTCCCGTTTCCCGCCCGAACTTGCCGCCGGCTCGCCACACCCATAGGACGCGACCAGGCGCTTTGGTATCGCCCGGTTAAGGTTCGAGGGTACATGACGACGCGGGCGATGGCATCGACCGCGTGTCGCGCGACGTGCGCCGCGACGACGCGAGCGGAATCCCGGCCCGGCGCGCGGGCGGGAAGGGGCCGGTCCCATGGCGAGTCTGGGGCTGTGGTGAGGCGTGGAGGCACCGGGGCTGGTCGTGGGAGGACCGGCGCGAGGCTCGGGTCGTGCAGACCCGGAGCGAGGGGAAGCGACGGCGCGCGCAGAGGTCCAAAATCGACCGGCGCGTTGCTAGGGGACCAGGAGGTGAGACTCGAGACGCGCGTGTACCACCCGGACGTCGCGCGTGGGCGCCCCGATCGCCCACGCGCCAAATATCGCGGCTCGATCTTCTCTTATTTTTCCCACGCGCGTCTTTCGCCCTTCCCTCGCCAGCCGCCACGGCTACGAGGGCAACGCGGCATCCCCACGTCGCGGCACGCGCGCGGGATCGCCGATGGATGACCGCACGATGGATCCCCGCCCGCCTTCCGCGTGACCAACGCCAGATCCACGCGACCGCGATCGACCAAAGCCGCCCGCCGTGGATGCGCGCCAAAACCAAAAGCGATCCTTTAAACTGACCCACCGTTTACCTTTGCCCATACTCGAACAGGACAAAGACTTGTGGGACGAGCTCGAGATGGAGGCGAACGCGCTGACCGCGACGGACGCCCCACTCTGGGACAAGGTCCAGAGCGGAATCCCCGCGTTGACCCCGGACTTCGACGCCGAGGCGCTCTCCGAGTCCCTCTTCGGCGACTCCAGCGGCGACGGCCAACGCAGCCTCCAGATCCAAAAAGCCGACTTCACGGTCAACTCCATCATCGACAAGATCAACCGCGGCAAAGTAAACCTGCGGCCGAGCTACCAGCGCGAGTACGTGTGGACGGTCAAGACGGCGTCGAAGCTGGTGGAGTCGCTCATGCTGAACATCCCGATCCCGACGATGTTTTTCCACGAGGTCAACAGCGGATGCCTCGAAGTGGTCGACGGGAAGCAACGACTGACGTCCATCTGGAGCTTCACCAAAGGCGCGTTTCCCGACGGCACCCCGTTCAAGCTCAAGGGACTCGACGTGTTCAACGAGTTCAACGACCTGAGCTTCGACGAGCTCCCCGGGGATCTCCAGGAGCGCATACTGGACCACCCGCTCAACGTGCACACCATAAGCAAACAGTCGCAGCCCGATTTCGTGTTTGAAGTTTTCGAGCGGCTCAACATGGGAGCCACGCAGCTCAACGAGCAAGAACTGCGGAACTGCATCTACCAAGGGCTGTACACCGACATGCTCTGCGACCTCGCGTCGGACGAGCATCTCCTGTCCGTGTACAGGTCCAAGCAGCCGCACCTTCGCATGAAGGACAGGGAGCTGATCCTCCGCTTCTTCGCCATGCAGCGAACCAAGCCGCAGGGGATGACGTCCCCGATCAAGGCTTGGCTCAACGAGGAGATTCGCGAGAATAAAGACATGACGCCGCAGGAGGCGAACGCGATGGCGGAGATGTTCGCGGAGACGATCGGGTTGGTGTGGGAAGTGTTCGGAGACTGCGCTTTCCGACCCGTGAAGAAAGACGCTTCGCCGTCCGAGGACGACGTCAAGGGTTTGTTCTACAGGGACTACTTCGAGAACGGCGAGATCAACGTCGCGCTGTGGGACACCGTGATGCACGCGTTCGCCGGACGGACCCCGGAGGAGGTGCTGCCGAACAAGGAGCGGATCATGGCGGCGTTTATCAAGCTCGCGGGTGGGAAGACTTTTCGGAAACTTTTGGTGAGTCAGCCCAAGGCGGTGGCGGCGCGCGCGGAGGCGTGGGGGGCGATCATGGACTCGGTGTGCGGGCCCAAGGGGGCGAAGCGGGGCGCAAAGGCGCGATGATAAACCAAAAGGCTTGTGATACCACATCGACTTGACTTATTATTCGGCACTTACGCCACACTCTCCTCCTTCTCCTCCTCCTTTCGCATGGATTTGAGCGCGAGCTGCCCGCACGCGCCGTCCACCTCCCGCCCCCGTCGCGTGCTCCACCGCACCTTCGCCTTGACCCCGTACTCGTCGCTCAGGATCGTCGCCATCCGCTCCAGGGCTTCATCCGCGGGTGACTCGTACCCGTGCGTCGAACCCACGTCGGTTGGGTTGTACGGGATGAGATTCACGAAGTACCCGCTCTGCTCGCGTCGACGCCTGCCTTTGCCTTTGCTTTTGCCCCCGAGCGAGTTCGAACCCGCGACCTCACTTTCGTCGTCATGCAGCAACGTCCGTCCAACTAGCTCGCCGAGATCACGCGCGTGAAGTGGCGAGTCGTTGACGCCGTCGATGACGATGTACTCGATCATCGCGCCGCGGCCGGACAGTCGCCGGTGATATTTCAACGACTCGGAGAGACGCCCGAGCGTGTGCGCTGTTCCCGACGCGGACGGTAACAGCCGCGCGCGGAGCTCCTGCGTGGGCGCGTGCAGCGACAACGCCAGACCCACGTTCGGCGCGTCGTCCGCGAGTTTACGTATGGACGTCGGGACTCCCACCGTTGAGACGGTGACGGATCGCTGGCGCATGTCGAAAACCGCCTGGTGCGTCATGGCCCTCAGCGCGATCAGCACCTCCTCGTAGTTGTCCAAGGGCTCGCCCATGCCCATCATCACCACGTTGCGCACACCGGTTTTACCGCAGAGGTTACGCGCGTGCCAGACCTGCTCGCAGATCTCGCCGGCGGTGAGATTGGCTAAGAGCCCGAGCGTGCCCGTCTCGCAAAAGGTGCATCCCATCGCGCATCCAACCTGCGACGACACGCACACCGTGTTTCGAAATACCTTCCCGTCCTTCTCTACATCGCCGCCGTCGCTCGCCGCTCGCGCCGCACCCGCGCCGCCGTTACTCTCGTCGGCGTCCTTGGATCGCGAGTGTCCGATGACCACGGTCTCGATGAGTTTCCCGTCGTGCAGTTTCACCACCATCTTGGCGCCGCTTCCGTCCTCCGTCGTCTTCGTCTCCACGACCTCGCTGGTGCACACCGTGAAGTTTTCTTTGAGCAGCTTCATGTCCCGCGCGGAGACGTCCGGGGTGTGTTCGAACGTGGACTGCCCGCGGCGGAAGAGCTCGCGGTAGCAGAGCCGGAGCGTGTTCTTCTTGATGCCGTGGTCCCGGGCGAACGTCTCGACCTCGTCGATGTCGAGGAAGGAGCGCTTGGGCGGCGGCGGTCTGGCGCGGTCGCCGGTGGACGGCCAGAGCGCGACGCGCGCGTGCTCGCGGCGCGCGTGGATGTTCGCACCCTCGAGCAGCCGCCACGAGAAGTCGTCGCCGTCAGATGATGGGGAGGGTGCCGCCTCCGAGGCGGCGGTGGCCATCGAGGCGGCGACGCGTAGTGGGAGTCGTCGCCCCGTGGACCTCCGCGTGTCCCCGCGCCGGGCGCGGGTACACGGTACCGGCACCTGGGGTAGAGCCCACGCGACGGTCGCCATGGTCGCGAGGACGCGCTCCGAAGACTACGCGGCGCAGGGCCGCACAATTTGGATAAAAAAGTGCAGAGTGGAAAAAACGTGTCAAAAAACGTGCTAACGCCGCCGGCACTCCAAGCGCGCATTCGCCGCCGTACACGACAAAACGGCTTCAGCGATGAGCGCATCCGACGTCAAGTTGGAGGTTCCCGCGGGCGCGGCTGCCTCGACCGCCGATACCATGGGCGTTCCCGGCTCGTTCGCCGACCTGACCCTCTTGAACACCAAAGGGATTCGTGTCACCGTTAGGAACTTGACCTATACCGTGCAGAGCTTCCGCGATAAGAAGGAGACCGCGGTGCTCCTCAACGACGTCTCCAGCATGTTCAACCCGGGCGAGATGACCGCGTTGCTCGGCCCGTCGGGCTCCGGAAAGACGACGTTCCTCGACCTCATCTCCGGCCGCAAGACTGTCGGCGAGATCGACGGCGTCATCCACTTCGGCGGCAAGGCTCCGTCCACGCGCTTTCTCCGCAGGCACACCGGCTACGTCGAGCAGTTCGACACCTTGATCCCCGCGCTGACCGTGTACGAGATGCTGATGTACACCGCCGAGCTCAAGCGGCCGCTCGAGGAGAGCGCCGAGTCCAAAGAAGCCGCGTGCGAGAAGCTCCTCGAAGAGCTCGGACTCGCCGCCGCGAGGGACGTCCTCGTCGGCTCCGAGATGGTCAAGGGCATCTCCGGCGGACAGGCCAAGCGCCTGAACATCGCCATCGCGCTCATCACAGACCCGTCCGTTCTCTTCCTGGACGAGCCCACGAGCGGCCTGGACTCCTTCACCGCCAACGAGGTCATGTCCGTGGTCAAGCGACTCAACACCGACGACGTCACCATCATCGCCACCATCCACTCCCCCACCGCATACGCGTTCTCACTGTTCGACGCCGCCATGATTTTGTGCAGCGGCAAGCAGGTGTACTTCGGGCCGAACGGCAAGGAACTCGTGGACTACGCCCTCGACGCGCTGCCCGGCATCGAGAAGAAGAGTGACGGCCATTCGGACATCGAGTGGCTCATCGACGTGTTCACCCGAGCGGACCGGGACGGTACCGCGGATACCTTCGCCACCGTGTACCGCAGCTCCGACCTCAAGTCACGAGTAGACGCCGCGCTCGACGCGGTGGACAAGATCGCCGCGAACCCCGATGACGAGGCTTCGCGAAAACTCCAGGTTGATTCGTCAACCACGGTGCCGTTCAGTCACGCGCTTTGGACCATGTTCAAGTTTCGCACTCGTAAGAACTACGCCGACGGCGAGTACCTCGGCCCGCGGCTCGGCGAGAAGGTGTTCCTGTCGTTTCTCATCATGACGCTGTACTGGGGCATCGGTGACGACCACTCCGACGCCAACGTCGTCAACGTGTCCAGCGCTTTGTTCATGTGGACCACGGTGGGTTTATTTGTTTATTTTTTAACGCTCGTCACTTACGGGCGATTGTACTTGTCACTTACGGGCGATTATACTGACGTCGTGTTTTGTTAACAGCTACCCGCGTTTGGAGCCGCCGCGTACGTCCCGCAGATCGTCATGGAACGCCGGCTGTTCATGCGCGAACGCGCGGACGGTCTGTACCGTCCTATGGCGTACCTCGTGTTTAAGATGCTCGACGAGATGTTTTTGCTGTTACCCGTCACGTTGGTGCTCGGCGCCGTCGTGTTTTACGCGATGGACCTCACAGGTTCCTTCGTGCTCTTCTGGCTGGTGTATTACTTCACGCTGGGTAACGGCGTGGTGCTGGCGTACTTGGTGTCGGCCATCTCGCCAAACATGGAAGCCGCGAACGCCATTTTGCCGACATATGTGGTCACGCTGCTGTTCTTCGCCGGCTGGCTCATCAGGCGTGACGATATTCCCGCGTATTGGAGCTGGTACTATTACGTCGACTTGATGCGGTATTCGTTCGGTGCGTTGATGATTAATCAGTGGGAGGATAACGACCCGATGTGGGCGGGTGGGCAGACGCTGCTCGACGCGTACGACCTCAAGGGTGTGGACAAGTGGGCGTACCTGGGTTACCTGCTGGTGTTTTTCTTCGTGTTTTTCTTGATGGCGCTAACCGCCATAACCAAGATCGACCACAGCCGTCGCTAAGTGGATAGAATCGTGTGTAATTCAGTCAGGAGATTTTGTTTGCCTGGTATTTTCTATTTAGTGTTCGGCTCGTAACTGTTTGTCAGTGAGATGACCCGCGCGGCAAGATGAGGCAAGTGACGTGTCTTCACGAGATTTTGAGAAAAGCGTTTCGAAACGCCGATCCGTGAAGACACGTCGCTTTTTTAAGATAAAGCCACATCACATCGCACCTCCTCAACACCAACCACCCACTCTAAAACCATGTCCGCCTTCCTCGTCGGTTCCCCCATCATGGCCAAGGCTGCCGCCAAGCCCACCGCCCGCGTGAACACCACCGTCCGCGCCGCCGCCGCCCCCGAGTGAGTAGACTATTGTACCCAACCCCACCCATCCGAAAGAAAGATGCTACCGACGTTTCACGAGCCCGATCCGTCGGCGCCCCGAGACGCGTCGCCCCGTCCCCACGCGCCCCGCATTCACGCGATTCGATCCCAACGACTTACCGGCGTGACCGTTTCTTCATCTTCGCAGGGGTCTCTCGCGCCGCGCCGCCGCCGCCGGCTTCCTCGCCCTCGTCATGTCCACCACCGCCGGCGAGGCCAACGCGCTCGAATTCGCATTTCCCTCGCCGCCGCCGCCGCCGCCGCGAGGTGAGACCAAGCGCGTCCGCACTACCGAGAAGGCGGTGGTGGCGGACATGGGCGTGAATGCGAGGACCTCCAAATCCGGCGGACGGCTTCCCGGCGGAGGCCCCGGCTTCGGCAAGAACAAGGCCCCCCGCGCCTTCCTCAAGGACAAGCAGGCGGAGATCCTCGAGGCGTACGGCCTCGAGTCCCTCCCCGGCCAGTAAGCGGCTCGAAGAGAGAAAAAGGAGCGGAGAGTCCTCGCCTCTCCAACCGCACGCAAGTTGATCAATCTATTCGACGAAGATAGTCCATGAATCGCTTGGCGAACCAGAGGGACGGTCGGCAGACGGACGGTGTCGCGTCAACCATCACGTAACTCGCGTTAGCTGATATCACTGAATCACAATTCCACCAAACTCTGGCTCTATCATAAAACGACGATCACATCCCGTCGCGACGACGCGCCCTTCATCAATCAAACCTCGTCAACAGTCATCAATCGAACATTCACTCGGGCTCGATCGCCGCTCTGGCCACCTTCCTCAGGTGCGACAGCTTGAGCCTCGGCGCGCTCCGCTTCGCCTCGTCCACCGCGTCGTCCGACATCGCCGCCAGGTCACCCACCGTGTGAACCCCGAGCGTCGACAACGCCGCCACGGACCCGGGTCCCAAACCCTTCAGACCCGAGACGCTCGCGTTCGACGAATGTTTCTTCGGCGCCGCCGCGGGTGTCTTCGTCACCGCGGTGGTATCCACCACGTCCCCGAGCTTGCGAGGCGCCGCGGAGCGAACGACGCGGCGACCCACCGCCGCGCGCTTCGACGCCGAGCTCAGCGGCGCGAGCCTCGCCCTCGCCCTCGGCGCCGGCCTCGACGGAAGCGGCTCGACGATACCCTTCGGAGACGAGGCCATATCCGCGGGCGTCGAAGAGGAGTTACCCGTAGACGCGTCCTCGTCCTCGTCGCCTCGAGCCCTGCGCATCCTGTCCAGCCGTTCCTGCGCGCCCATGGACGCCGGGTCCATGCCGTACGGCCTCGAATCGCTCCGCCGCGCCTTACCGGGCGACGAGGTACCGTTCGGATTGTCAGTGCCCAGCGTCGGGTCGTACGATTCGGTGGTTACGGTGAGGGACCCGTCGCGGCGGACGACGACTTTCTTGCCATCCGCGCGTCTCTGCCGCTCGCGGTACCCGTCCATGCCGCCGAGGTTACTCGCGTCGGTGCGGTTGTTGGCGTCGTCACGGTTCCGCGGGTCGTACTCGTTAACCTCGAACGCCGAGTCGGCGACGATGTCGTCGAAGATGGCGTCGGCGACGGATTTTAAATCCTTCGGATCGGATCTCGACCCGTCGTGCTCGCCGAGGACGTACCTCCCGCGCCCGGCGCCCGCTCGCGGCGAGTTCTTCACGATGCGGCCGGTCTTGTCGATGTCGAACGCGGCCATGCCGCGGCGGGGACGCGGCGGGTTGAGCCGGTCCTCCTCGTCGCCGTCGGAGACTTGGCCCGTGTACGGATGTCGCCGGTTTTCACCCTGCACCCGGTGCGAGAGCTTGACGCCGCCGGGGACGACGCGCGCCTCGTCGATCGTCAAGCCGGCGACGCGCAGCAGGAGGGACTCGAGGTACGCCACGCGCTCGTCCTCTCGAAACCCGAGCTCGTTCCACTCGTACCAGGGAACCCTCAGAACCTGTGTTTACGTGTGCGGTTGGGGGGGAAGTGGATGTGAGTGAATGTTGAGTGGACGGGGATGACTCGGGGTGAACTCGTCGGGGGAAAACAAAACGTGAAGTGCATCGCTCAGCCTTAGATGTTCTGTTGTTTGGAGCTCCACTCGCATTCCCGGTAAGGGATGTTGAGGTCAGCCAAATGTTTTTGGCATCACCGCG
>Ga0257106_1001801_pt1 | contig 10289 bp, 7 predicted proteins | sample LP_taG_3_FD_190177 | JGI IMG/M metagenome (GOLD analysis project Ga0257106, IMG submission 190177) | Marine microbial communities from Northeast Subartic Pacific Ocean, Canada - LP_J_2011_P26_10m | ecosystem: Environmental > Aquatic > Marine > Oceanic | place: Canada: Northeast Subartic Pacific... | reverse complement strand
AAACCCTAAACCCTAAACCCTAAACCCTAAACCCTAAACCCTAAACCCTAAACCCTAAACCCTAAACCCTAAACCCTAAACCCTAAACCCTAAACCCTAAACCCTAAACCCTAAACCCTATGGTTGGTTAGGGGAGTTTCGGATTTTTTTTTGCATTCGTAAAATAGTAAGAAAGAGGCGGTAGGGCTGAGTAGGGGAGTTCCGGTTTTTTCTCCATATATTTTCAAATACACTCAATGTCGCTATCTATATGGTACACAATGTACTCGTACACGTTTTACTTATCTCACTTACACATGTATTGAAAGCTCATTCGCATCGATAGAGTCACGCTGACTTGTCTCCCTCTTCGGACTATATTTATTTTTCAAAATGTGAAATGCACGCAGCATTACATCATCGTCGTCGTTGTTGTTCGCAGTGATCAACTCTGATGCCTCACAGCGGCGCAAGAGCGTTTGAATCGTTTTCTTTGTCTCTCTGCTATCCGATTTGAACAAATCGAGAACCACACACGCTATGCGAATGTTCGCGAATGCACCACTACGGGTCGAAAGAAGGTCGTCGTCGTTATAAACGACATCGGCCGCTTTGGATACCATCTCCTTCGCCCACGTAATGCATTCATCAACAAAGGCTTGTTCTGACCCTCCGTACAGTTCCACGTTCTTCTTGTTTAAAGTCCCGCGTGTCTCAGCAAACGACGCAACCACGTAGGCAAGAGCAAGATACGCATACGCTTTATATTTGGTTGAATCCTCTGTACTCATCTTTTCAAGCATCGTGGACGCGGTTGCGATGGCATAAAACGAACCGTATTCGGGATGACCGGCAGGATTATCCATCAAAACTTCCGAGAGTTTCAAAACGAAAGCGTGCACTCTTTCAGCACGTAAACTCTCAATAGCGTCTTCAATATCTGTAATCGCAGAACTAATCACGCCGTCGACTTGCGCGTGTAATTCGCACGCCGTGGCATATTTTGCTATTTCGACAATCAACTTCAATCGCGCTTCTATATCTGCAACGCTTGGTATGGTGATTTGACAAAACGCAACGCTCGCCGCCGCTTGTGCTTGCGTCTTCTCGCTTTTCTTCACGTCCGTAGTCACGCAGCGCTTTACGATGGAGATGGCTCCTTGTACTACTTTAATGAGTGCTCGGTCGGCGTTTGTGAAAGCAGAACGACAGTTCATAAGAAATCGAAGCTCTGCATCAACATCGGATTCCTCATAATGAACTTTCGAAACAAAGCTCGATACCAAATCAAACGCGCTGCTCACAACGTCCACTCCATCCGGTGAGCCTGTCCTCAACGCGAGCGCGTCGACGCTGTCGTGAACGGCTTTAGCACAATCGAACGCGTGACTGATTACGCTACTACCTTCCAAACGATGTTTTGACTTCTTGATGCGCTCGAGCATCTTTATCGAGAATAGAACTTTCGAGTCACCGCCAAGCTGATTCACCAAGTACGAGAACCCAGAGAGAGAGATTGCTAACGAGATGTCCTCGAAACGAAAGAGGATCTTCGTGCAAATATTTTCGATATTCTTTGCTAAATTGCCGCCTTGAATTTTCCGGCGAGCTGCTAATTCTTCGTCGCCATCGAACAACTTCGTTCTCGATTTCTTCACACGCTTGGCTAAGTCTTTCAATAAAATTTCGAGTTGATTACGCGTAAAGTTCTCGGCGACGAAATCGACAAACGCGTCCGTTACGCCGGCGTAATGTTCCAGCTGATCCTCGTTCCATTTTCCTAAAACCTTCCACACTTCCATCAGTACGTCTAATCTGAACTTCTCTTGCGGTGGTAGTTTCGCGAAAGCATCGCCCAGAACGATGAAGCATTTCGCGCAATCACGGACATCCTCCTCGAAGTTACTCGATGAAGAAGAATCTTTCACGAGTCGTACTAATCGCAGCGCGTTCTCGGCGCAAACATCTTCGGATAAAGTCTCAAACAATGCCGAAAGAAACGATAGAGGTGGTTTGCCCTTAAACTCGTTCGAGCACATTTGTATCGATCGTTCGAGCGTCGAGGATTCCGAGAGCTTTGCGTTTCGAGACAAAATCCATGCCAGCGATGGATGCATCAAGCGCAAAAGGATATCTTTTCTCAATCCTAAGCGTCGCATTGCGGCGCTGATATTGTTCAGATCTGACTCATCTAGGTCGTTTATGGCTACATACCTTGAGATGAAATCACCAAGGAGCGTTTTCAGTGGATCTTTTTGCAACTTTTGCGGTAACACCGTGACGATTTTCTTGGCGGCGTAGCATCGCAAGTACGCAGCGACTAGAGGATCGCCCACGCCTTTAATCTGAGCAATCAATCTATTCAGCCGATCAACTGGAGGCTCGGGACGTAAGAAGCGCATACAATCTAGAAGCGTAAACTCGAGATATAAGCGAGGCACTAGTTCGCGGATAGACGCGACTTTGAAAAACCAGTTTCGACACGTTGCTTTTGCCGATTCGCGTATATCGTCCGAGTTCCAATTCTCAGGTAAAGGTGCTTTCTTTCTTCCACTATTCTGATTTGTTCTATATTCAATCTCGTCAATCTCGTCGTATGTTTCTTCGCTCTTATTTTCAGCTTTCATTTTTATTCGCTTATAAACCAATTGACCGACTGTATCTGCGATATCGGTGACGAGGAAGAATAAGATTGGATAAAATTCTGGCGCTTTCCCTCCTGCGTTATATCCCAACAACTTGACTACTTTTATCGATAGTTTCAAAGCAGCCACTCTGTCTGCTTCCAACCACGCGCGCGCTATGTTGTCGTTGAGTTTCTGCAGACGCTCGACGCAATCGCGCTGCGTTGTTCGAGCGATATCTTTCGAGGACGATGTATTAGACGAGGACGCGTTCTCGAGTTCTTGTAAACGCTCGTCGCCAAATTTATCTTCGTTCCTAAACAACGCGTCTATGTCAATATTCGCCGTGTTTTCCATAGAAGAGGACGACCGGCGAGTCGGCGTCCCGGGTGTTTTCTCTTCTACATTTCTGTTGATGTTTGTGTAATCGCGAAAGAACTGCTTTTCTTCGCCGTTGTTATTATCCACCCAAGACGATAAGTTCAACTCCAAAACGGCGTCGTCTGAAGCTTGCGTAGCAAATCGATTCACGAATACATTTTGTTTGTGTGCGCTCCATTCCAACAAAGCAGATCGAACGGTCTCAGAAGACGTTTGTGCGAGCGAGCGAACTCTTTCGCTTTCTCGTTGTTGATGAAGTTCAGCTAAGTTGGTTGATGGAGACTTCGTTGTTGTTGTTGTTGTTATTATCGTTGATTCCTTCAATTGAATACCAGACAGCTCGATGCGATTGACATCATTTATCAACGCGTTCATACTATTACTGTTATTGCTTTTGCTCTTTTTCTCATCATCATCATCGTCGTCGTCGTCGTTGTTATTGTCGTCGCGAATTTCTTCTTTTTTCAGTTCGTCGTCAAGAGTAATTTCCCGACGACGAGAGCGAGAACGAGGCACAATATCCTTCAGCACGCGTTCGAGCAACACTTTATCATCATCATCATCAGTATCACTCGTCGAAGTCAGTCTGAGTTCCATTTCTACCTTGTTGGTTGAACTTGACTTCTTCTTTCACTTCTTCTTCTTCTTCTTCTTCGAATTTGAGAGGAGTTTTCACTAAAAGCAAACAGTTGAAAACACAAAAATCAACACGAAAATCTTTCTCATGCAGGGGAGACTCTTTTTGTCATCACCACAAGAATATCTTTCACAAACTATTTAACCCCAAACGACGCATCATCATCATCATATAAATAAGAATCTAAAATGGGGAAACGAGTAGTAAACGCACTCATGGTTGGTGCTGGAGAGTACACGACGGGATCGGTGTTCACCGCCGCCGGAGCTGCTCCGGATAAACCAGCAGGCGTGGTGGCGATTACCTTCACCGATTTGAAACGTCGTGGTCGAATTAACGACATGTATTTAGCCGATGCGGTTGGAACAAGAATGTCAGCTGTTCGAGATACCATGCGAACGAAGATTGCGGAAAAGTATAAAGGCATGGAATCCGTGAATGCGATCAAAACGTTCCCGAACGATGACGTGGCATTCGATGCGGAGGCGTATAAATTAGCGATTGCGAAGTGTTCGCCTGGCGACGTCGTCACGATTTTTACTCCGGACGACACGCACTTTGACATTGCAAAGGCTTGCATGGAAGCGAAATTGCACGTGCTCGTCGCAAAACCTGCGGTAAAAACTTTAGATAAGCATCTGGAACTCATTCAAGTGGCCAAAGAGAACAACGTTTTGTGCTGCGTCGAATATCATAAGCGTTTCGATCCTCTGTATACAGACGCTCGAGACCGAGGGGATTCCCTCGGCCCGTTTTCGTTCTTCAACGCGACCATGACGCAACCAAAAGCACAGCTCGACACGTTCAAAAATTGGGCGGGTAAATCGAGCGATATTTCGTATTATTTAAATTCGCATCACATCGATATCTGCGCTTGGATTGCCGGAAAGAGTTCGCGACCGACGAGAGTGACAGCGTTTGCCGCCATGGGCGCCGCGAATAAGTACTTAAACGTTTCGGATAGAAAGATTGAAGACACAATCACACTCACAACTGAATGGGAAAACAAAGAAGATGGGTCGAAGGGCATCGGAATATACACCGCTTCCTGGATTGCACCGAAGAGCGACTCGCACACGCAACAAAACTTCCACTATTGCGGCCAGAACGGTGAAATTCGCGTGAATCAAGCACGCAGAGGATACGAAATGGCCATGGACGATGAGCAGCGCCCGTTTGCGAATCTCAACCCATTATATATGAAATACACTCCGGGAAAAGATGGTTATTTTTCCGGTCAAAATGGCTATGGTTATCGATCCATCGAAAGATTTGTCGAAGTCTGCCAGCAAATGAACGACGGCGAGATTACTAAGGAGGACGTAGAAAACATGGGAGATTTGGCGACGATTGAATCGTCAGCGCGCGTGACCGCGATATTAGAAGCTGGGAGACTTTCATTAGATAACTCGAGTCGAGGTGTCGAATTAGTTTACGATGAGAGCGCGCCGTTCGAAAGCGAGCCGACGGCGTTGCGTTTATTTTAGTTTGATAAATCTTTGTTGTTGTTGTTGTACGAATACTACTATTGAAAGATACTATTTCACTTTGCTCACGGCGTTTTTGGTCGAAACGGTTCTCGGCGCTTCCAAACTCTCAAGGATGCGTCGTACATTGGCCAATTCCCAACTGGAACCTCGTTCACGGGCGAAAAACATTTTTCCACGTACTTTTGAAAAGGTTTCGAAAAGCTCGCGCCAGATTCTGGCAAAAACGATACGTATGACCCGTACGTTCGATCGCTCCATTCTCCGACTAGAATGAGCGTATCTCCTTCGTAGCATTGCACCATATCTAATCCTCGATTACCTTCTCCGCCCTTATCTATCCACATGAGCACGAGTGTTTTATGACGCGCCAACGTTTCGGCAACGACCACGGCTTTCTCGTCCTCGCACGTCATCGTGCTGTCGAACCACCGAATTTCGCGCACATCGTCATCAAATAAGGACGAGGTATACGATGTGACATCGCACCCAATCTCGTGTAACCTACGTGACCATAACCCACTTCCACAACACATTTCTAAAACAGGTGAATATTTTTTTATCTCCGCTAAAGCTTCTCTCGTAGGCACAGATAACGCGTGACGTTTTCTTAACGCCGAACTTTCTTGCGCGATCGCGTTTGCATCCGACAAAGAAAAGATGTGCGAAGTTGTTAACTGGGAGAATAGCCGACTCGACCAGTTTCGCAAGATGCGATTATATGCGCCGGGAAGTAACATCTCACCCTCTTCACCGTTGTGAGCGTTTGGCTCGCCGTTCGAGCCGTCCAGGCCTTGAGCCGCCAGCGCATCCAAGGAGTCACACACGAGTACTGAGCGTTCATTCATCGGATCATCTTCTCGCATCGGCCACGTTTCCTCGTGTGACTTCGCGCGAGCGAGAAGTTCTGCACTTTTCACCTCGGGCTCACTCGAATCGTCGTTCACTTGTTCCGACGTCCGCACGTGCCCCGTCATCCACAAAAAGCATACATTCAGCACTTGGAGATGGGCCCGTAACGGCAGCATGTCTTCAATACCACTAATGGCTACACGGCTAGATCTACTCGATTTACTTTGAACTGCACCATCATTCTGAGCTAATACGTGCACCCATGGGCATCCTGATTGCTTGCACACGTCGCAGTGGCCGCAAAAACCATCGCGAATGGAGAAAGATTTGCGCAAACACGCCTGAATCGCAAAATGTAATCGACGCCGAGCTTCTGTCGAAGCTTTCTCCACGATACGCTTTTCTACACCACGCACGCGAGCTGCACACCGCGCATGGAAGTCTGGACTTGAGTCATCCTGCGCAAGGCGCTCGGATTCTTCTGGAGTTTCTGACCACGGTTGATTCTTACGTATGCTTTCCAACAAAGACACGGTTGTAGCCAAGGCACCGACTTCATTCGCGTCGTCCATGATGTACTCGTCGTAAGGAAGAGACGACGACGATGTTGTCGTAGGCATCGGTGGTGGTAATTTACTGCATGAGTTTAACATTCGAGCTACGATTTCTGGATTGCAACAATCTTGTTCCGTAAGAAATTGAACGCGGGCGTATGCCAACAGAGATGACGTCAACGGATTATTTTCCGGCAGCGAGTGTCGAACGATGAACTCACCAGACTCGCCATCATTGGGCGCGTGTAACACATTCACAACCATAGGCAAGTACGCGTCGCCTTCATACTTCATACTCTCTTCGTTCTTATCGTTCTCGTCCACAACACGTTTTTTTTGCTCTTTCCATTCGCTATCAATTTTGCGCAAGTACACTTGCGCGGATGCAAAAAGCGCCTGTTTCAAACACTCCGCGCGGTCTGCAGAACACTGCGAAGTTAACGTAACGTCTGATTGTTCGAACGGGTTTTCACCCTCGTTGAGAGGTGCGAACCCGTACCATAACAGTAATTTCGAGCTCGACGCCTCTCCGCTGCCGTAACTTATATAAGCTTGCTCTCCTTTTGGAACATTTGCCGTGGCGAATGCCGTGACGAGGCCTCGGGAGTAGTTCAACTTGTGCGAACTCCCGAGCGGAACTTTTGAGGAGTGGTTAAACATGTCGAATTCAGGTACCAACACTCTTAATCGCGTAGTTTCCGGCGCTGGACGCAATAAATCGCATTGTCGCGACCACAGCGTCGCTCGAACCCACTTAAACCTGTCCATAGTTATGTTCTGTTCTCTGAAAAAGTCTTCACCGAGATGATGTTTTAACAACTCATAATCTTGAATCACTTCGTCGTCTAACGCCAGGGTCTCCGCATACGTCGTCGTTCCAAAAAGTGAACGCTTCCGTTCTTCCTCGCTCCAGAAAAACGGTAAGTCGTATGCTTTAGGTAAGGAAAGAATGTGCTCGTGATGAGAAGATTGTTTACCCAGATTTTGTTCAAGAAGAATGTGCACGGCCATGTACTGATCGTGCGTTGGTGTGAAACGAGTTCCCGCCGCCGCCGCCGCCGCTTTTGCCATCGCTTTCGTCAACACCTCCGATTTTTGCGCAGACTCCAAAGAGAAACATCTCGAAAGTGGTATTTCCAGCAAAACATCCCCTCTTTGTACATCTTCTGTTACAGCGTTGCCTCTTCCAGTCTCGGGAAAGTCGAAGGCGACGACTTTGTTTATCAGCGGTTGCGAATCGTCATTCTCGCTGCTCATACTTTTCATGCGCTCGCTTCTTAATCTTTGTGTGGATCTAATATATCTATATAAGGGTGGTGGTGATGGTGGTGGCGCCGACCCACTTCGTTGTCTGGGTCACTGTTTCGGTGGAATGTTTCGGTGGGACTTTTTGTGCATGTGAGTCTAAAAATTCCCCTAAATTTTCATCATTTGATATATGAACAACTGAACGACAACACAAAAGTTCAGAATAGTTTTGCATATCATTCGTCCCGCCTATAATCGGAAAACGAATCATCAGAGATAAGAATAATGGAGACGTCCTTGAAGATTGATTCGAAAACGCGTCGCTCGTCCATCTTCGTCAAGCAGCGTTTCACAAACCGCGAAAACTATTGTCTCACGTTATCCGGTACAATTGACCTACAAAACGCAAAGTGTAAAGGGAACGCGTACGTGCGGAAGAAGTTTTTCCCGTCCGATTTAAACCCAATCGTGTCTAGAATTGATTGCGGAGTAAATTACGATACTGAAACAGACGATGTTATATATAAACTTAGAGGAAGGAAATCGTTCGATATCACCCGGGATGGGTTAACGACATTAGACTTGAAAGGAGGCGTCGATTTCGCCTTGACGTCGAGCACGCCGAAAATGGACGGAAAGGTTGAACTGAGTAAAACGATGTTTAACTTTCAACCGGACCAAGACTTAAAGATGAAAATAGGATTCGACGCGCAAACTAAACGATTTTATGGACAAATACGAGAGAATAACTGGTCCATAAGCACAGACTTTTCGAGGAATACCAGGTGGAATTTTCAATACGACTTGTAGTTAAAAGTAGTTATAATATTATGTGTGTAATAAACCTATAGTATATCTTTCATTATTCGTTTAAAATACAACGTGTGTTTGCGTGCGCGCTCTAGAGATACTCCGTTTGTGCTTCGTTTCGCGTTTCGTTTCGACGAACGACGAATAAACGTGTCCTTCGTTCAACTCAAACGTCCTAAAATCAGAGGCGAGTTTAGAAATCCTTCGATGGCTTTTTTCCGGTGACTTACTTTCGATTGCTGTTCGTACGAGAGTTCCCCGAAAGTCGCACCATCTGTCTCATCGTTAGCAGCTACTTCAAAACACGCGTTCCAGGACGCTTTCCCGTGTTGTACGCTTCCTCTCGGTTCGACTATTTTCCCCGCGATGGCGCCTTCGAATACGTGCACGCACTTCTCCACGAACAAAGGATATTTAAAAGCGACCGAAGTTTCTAAAACTGCTAAGGTGCACGTGGCCATAGCGTTCCTTTCCCCTTTTTCTTCGTCGTATTTTAAAACTAAATTTGCTAAACCTTCCACTCCAATCGTCTCCAACATCGGTTTGCAATACGGGCCCGGGAAGCCGTTCAAAGCATCTAATCGGAGCCCAACGTCCTCGGTGATTACGAAATCTATATCAATCGTTAATGCTCCGGTATATTTCACGCTTTCGTATGCGCTCACGCACTTTTGTACGGCTATTTGACGATCTGAACCTTGAACCTCCGTGGGATCTGGGTCGGCCTGTATCAATCGAATATCAATACTCCATCCGTCGTTTTCTTTCAACCAATTGTTTACGATTATTGATGCTTCTGCAAATTTGCCTTGATTCCCTGTGCAATACAATATGTGCACTGGTCTTTGACGATTGACAACGGCGGTGCGATGATGATGATTGTGAAGATGGGAATAGTATTGTTGTTGGTTATTATTCATGTTTTATGTGTTTTATATGTTTTACGTGTGTGTGTGATAAACTTCCTCCCTTTCTTTTTGTTTTTTGTGGCGGAAAACAACAAAACGACGAAAGAAGAGTTTTGTGGACTTCCCTTTCAAACTGAAAAAATCTAGTTGCAAAAATCACATCCCGCCAAAAGCCCAACAAAAAAAAACAGCTCCCGGGAGGGGCGGTTAAAAACTACTAGGGGTTCACACACACACAACCGCACAAAACCATGTCTCCTTCTCCTCCGAACAGTAATACTAATACGAATAACAAGACAAACGCTGCTGTTCCTCCCCTTCTTCCCCTTCGAGTGTTATTTCCGAAGAGTGCAAACGCTCGACAGAGAGCGATATTGCACGAGTTCGCATCGAAGAATGGATTGCTTCACTATTCCATCGGAGAGTCTGAAAACAAAAGCAGAAGAATAGTTTTGGAAAGACCGGACGAGAAAGAAGAAACGTGCTCCGGAAACAATACCGTTGAGATCGACGAAGATGAAAACGATGGATCAAGCTTGTCGGAACCGACGGACGAATATCTTTGCGACATTGTTCGCACGCACTTTCAGATTGATTTAAAGTCGTTCGACGAATACGACATCGTTGAGAAAAACGACGACGAACAAAAGAAGAATAATAAAAGCAGACAGACCAACGCGAGTACTAGTGCTGCGAGCATCACCACGATATCGGAATGGACGGCAAAGACTTTACAGCTGTTAGAGCTAGAACGCGTTGAAGAAATCGCGCAGTCTTTAGACGCTTTGAATACATCCACATCGAAGAAA
>Ga0257106_1001798_pt1 | contig 10304 bp, 7 predicted proteins | sample LP_taG_3_FD_190177 | JGI IMG/M metagenome (GOLD analysis project Ga0257106, IMG submission 190177) | Marine microbial communities from Northeast Subartic Pacific Ocean, Canada - LP_J_2011_P26_10m | ecosystem: Environmental > Aquatic > Marine > Oceanic | place: Canada: Northeast Subartic Pacific... | reverse complement strand
AAACAGTGTCTGAAAAAAGTGTTGGTTCTAATCTTGGCGCTTTAAAAACGAATGTTTTAGCGCCTTTCATGATAGTAATGTCATCGGAATGAGCAACATCCATTATAAAAGAACTTTGCATATCAAGCAATCTATCTTTTAAATCTTCGGCAAGAATCACTCTAACAGAAAAATACATTAAGATACTTCCTAAGAAAAAGAATATCGCACTAGCAGAAATAAAACTTAGACCAGATTTAGTAGATAGCTTCATTTTTAATTACTGAATTTATAACCAACACCATAAATATTTTTAATATAATCTGAGCATCCAGATTTTTCTAGTTTTTTCTTTAAATTCTTAATATGTGTATAAACTAAATCATCAGAAAAGCTATAGTCATGATAGTTAGAGGACATATATTCTCCTAAATTAGTTTTACTTAAAACTCTATTTTTATTAGTAATAAAATATAATAATAGATTAAACTCTGTATTTGTTAAATCAACTCTTGTTTCATTTACTAAAGTTAACATCTGGTCAGGAATGATCTTTATATCACCAATTATTATCTCATTATCTCCTTCAAAATTTAATCTTCTTATCAAAGAATTAATTCTAGCATTTAATTCTGGCATAAAAAATGGTTTTGTCAAATAATCATCCGCTCCTAAATCTAGTCCTTGAATTTTATTTGATAAAGCATCTTTGGCGGAAATTATAATCACACCTGTTGTTTTATCTTTATTTTTTATTTCTTTAATTAGTGATAATCCATCTCCATCTGGCAAACCTATGTCCAATAGAACAGCATGAAAATTATTATTCTTTATCAAATCTCTAGCATTTTTTAATTTTTCGACATGTGTACATAAATAATTACTTTCTTTTAAATATTTAACAACAGATTTAGCTAACTCTAATTCATCTTCTACTAAAAGTATTTTATTTTTATTATGCATTTTTTAACATATTCATGAGTAATGAAACTGTGATAAGAATAAATGATAATCCAAAATAAGTTAAATTCTTTTTAAATCTTTCTACTACAGACTTAATATTTTTGGTATAAAGCAAGCCAAGATGACCAAAAATGATAGCAAAAAGCATTAATATAGTATGCTCTATAGCCCAAAATCTATATGAAAAATATGCATCTGCATTTGACTGACTAATAAAATTTTCAAGCTTGCTAATATGTAAGGCGTATAATAAAAGCCCTAATATTAGTTCAAGGTATAAAAGAATGACAGCAAATTTTGGAATAAAGAAATCGTGGAAATCAGAAAATTTAATTTTTTTATAAACTCCAACCAAAGAACGAATAACTATATATAAAGCTACAAAAGAGACCGCAAAACTTAGAGCTATATGGGAAATTAAGATAGTGTAATACATAATTATTACAAATTTAGATAAAAATCAAGGGAAAATATCTTTTAAACGAATTACAATTCTTGTATTTCAAACTTAGGATAGCCTTTATCTCCACTACTGTTGTAATAGTCTATAAAATGAAGCTTGAAATAGCGACCATCTTTATCATTTAAAATATAGTTTAAGTTAGTATTAATAGAATATTCTCCAGCATTCATATCGTAGGATTTCCAGTTATAGCCAATCACATCTCTATTATTATTGAAAGAATACTGATTTAAATTTTCATTAGAAATATTTTCAAAGGAATTTATAGTATCTATAGCAACTAAAACATTTGCTTCATTAATAAGCACGCCAGTAACTAAATATGGTGTTCTAGGGTTGTAGAAGATATGTGTGTATTGTGTGAAGACTAAATCCCAATTATTTTTTTCTGGTTCCACATCTACAACAGTATTTTGAGAAAAAGAATATGAAATATAATTAAAGTTTTGATTTTTAATAATTTCAACAACTGTATCAAAAGAATTGTCAAGAGAACCATAGCGAATAAAGCATGAGTTACTTGTACTAGATTCTACAGCAAATTTTACATATCCAGTATGATTTCCAGAGAAACTATATCCTTTGTCGATTATATATATCTCGTTATTTATAATTCCAAATAAAGCTGAGCTATCATTATTTCCATCAGGGCTATCACACAGCCAAGTAGCGCTATTTAAATCGTAAGATTGATCAAAATTATAGCTATTTGTTTTCCATGCTGCTGCTGCTCTAGATGTATTTATGCGGATATCTAAGTTCTGAATATTTGATGAAATAGCTAAATCCCAATCGGTTTTAATATTTTGAGAAATAACCTCACCCTGCTTTAAAGAATAAAAAATCTGATGTCGATAATCAGGACCTAACTCAATTACTGAGGTAAACACACTACCAGAGCTATGGGGCATGATAGGAGTTTCACCTTTTTCACAGCTTGTAAATATGAAAAATAAGATAATTGCTATATATATTTTCATTAGAAGTAGAATTTAATTGAAGAATAAAATGTTCTTCCATATCCAACAGATGTAGAACTAGAAGAAGTAGAATGAACCTGGCCAATACTAAAACTTGACACGTCAGTTATATTAAAGATATTTTTAGCTCCTAAAGTAATTTCTCCAATATTTGTAATACTCTTAGAAAAACTTACATCTAAAATTTGATATTTATCAATATTAGTTTCAACAATTTCTTCATCCGAAAGTTTAGCGAACGATGGTAAATTACCAGTAAATTTATAAAAAGAAGCAAGTTGTAAATCCCAAAAATTTAGATCCCAAAAAATTGAAGCTTTATAATCAGAAGAATAACTAAACCTTTTTACATCCTGATCAATGCTTAATGAATTATATCTTCCAAGTAAAGAATTTCCTATACTCATCTTTAATCTATTTGTCTTTAGTTTTGCTTGAAATCTAGCACCCATTGTTTGATATTCTCCTAAATTAAAATAGGTATACTCAGATGAATTTGGACTTTGAGCTAATGAAATTAGATTTTTTATATTATTATGGAATCCACTTAATTCAAAAAATAAAGTTTTAGATAATAAATTCTTCTTCCAATCAATATCTAAATGAAAATTATTAGACGCTTCTGATTTTAAGCTAGAATTACCTAAAATGTTATGGTTTATATCTACAAATTCAAAATATAATTCTTTTAAAGAAGGGGCTCGAAAGCCTTTAGCATAAGATAATCTTATCTTAAAATCTTTAAATGGATACATTAAGTTTAATGATGGAATTACAGGAGCTTTATAATCTGAATTATATGCAAATCTTAAGCCAGGTCTAAAAGTCAATTTTTTCATATAAAACTCAATATTTGAGAAAATTGCATAATTGGTCTGATATTGCTTAGAATTTATTATCCTCTGTCCCTTTGCATACTCATTCTTAACTTCATATCCTATCTGATAATTTAAATTACTATCAGCTGTATTTGAATATATTACTTTATTTAAAAGTGACGTGAATAATGATGTATCTTGATCGCTTTCTGATTCAGTTAAAGTTTCCTCTAATGTTGTTAAGTTCTTAAAATAAGTATTCTTTATTCTATTATATATATTATATGCTAATAAAAAATTTAAATTTTCATTTTCTTTTAATCTAAGATTAAAATTTACACCAAAATTATCTCGCAAAGTATAATAGTAATCGTCGAATGCATTTTCATAATATGGAAGTCTAGGCATTCCTCTATTTGTAATTTTTTCATTAAAATGTTGATAGAAAATTCTAAGATTATAATTTTTATTAGTGAGAATATACTGCATATCTGCAAAATACTGCTCTTTTGGCTTCCAGTCTAAGAACCTAGATGTATCTGCTAAAGCATTGTATGTAATTAGCTGAAAACTTTCTCCTTTAGACCAGCCGTCAAAATAATTTCTTCCACTAGAAATTTTGAAAAGATTATTTTTTATTTTTAATCCAAAGTCCATATCAAAATTATAATGACCTACACTTTCATAGTAAGTGGAAAGTGATGTGGATAACTTTTTTTTTTGTTGCTTCTTCGAAATTAAATTAATTGTACCCGCTAAAGCATCTGAGCCGTAAGAAACAGATAAAGGGCCTTCAACAATTTCCACCCTTTCAATATTATTAAGATTAATTTGTGATAAATCTATATTGCCATTTAGTCTTCCTATAACCGGAATATCATCGAGTAAAATTTTCACATTTTGCCCTGAAAGACCTTGAATACTAATTGAACTTCCCAAAATATTATCTTGTGATAATCTTAAGTTCATTTGATCTTGTAATAAGTTTTGAAGATTAACTGCTCCTTTAGCCTTTATATAGCTTTTATCAATAACACTAATCTTGTGTATGCTTTTGCTAGATGTTCGTGGTGATATTTGAGCTGTTATAACTACTTGATCAAGTAAAGTATTCTTGCTAGTTAAAAAAATAATACTATCCCTTATAAAATGCTCTGATATAGATTTATGAAAAGAAATGTGAGATGCAATAATATCATATTTTAAGTATGATGGAATAAAGTAATTCGATAAAGATATTTTACCATTTATATCAGAAGTTAAATTTACAACAAGATTTGATTCAGGATGAGACACAACTACATTAACATCAGAAATAGGCCCATTACTTTGATCAGTAAAATAAATATTTTGCGCAAAAAGATTTGAAACATTAAAAAAAATGAATATTAAAAAAGAAAATTTTAATAAAATAATTATATTCTTCATTACAGCTGAAAATTAGCCACAAATCTATGTTTTTTTTGATTCTTTAAAGTGAAAAAATTAAAAATATCTTTTTAAACAATCTGTTTAAAGCAATTAAAAACTAGAGTAAAATACTGAAAATCAGCATCTTATTTATTATTTTTATCCAATCTTAATAAGCTCAATATTCTTATTAAGATTAATTTTAAATAACAAAAATTACGTCTATATTTGCCAAAATTATAATACTAAATAAAACAAAAAATGAAAACTAAAAACTTTATAAAAGGATTACTACTTTCTTCAGTAATAATTCTCTCATCATGCGGTACGGATTCAGATCCTGAGCCAGTAGGAGTTAATGACTGTAACGGTATTTTAAACGGTCCAGCTTTAATTGATGACTGTGGAGATTGTCAACAAGCGTATGTATATGATGTTGTTTCTCATACAGTACAACTGTTAGATGATGTTAATGATGTTGAATTGGGACAAACTGAAATTCTTGTTATGCCTGATGATGCATCAAGCCCTTACTGGAACCAAGGATGTATTACTGCACCATCAACATATACTTTTGATAGAATGGGACAGAGTACCGTAAGTTACGGAGGACAAAGTGCAAGACTGTTAATGGCTATTGAACTTTATAATTCCTTTTCTACTGGTTCTGAAGCACAACTATTAGAAATGTTTAATGACGGTACAGGATTTGGTAGTGTAGATTTTAATGGAACTACTATAGACTTAGATGCAAGTGGAAAAAAACTTGGTAACAAAACTGCAGCATATGGTTCTGCAACAGTTAAGCCTTTATTTGACGCGATGCTATCTAAGCAAGCAAATGTTGTTATGCCTGCTGTTAATGCAGGAACAATTGCATCAGCAGGAGTTGCTGGATCATTTACTGGCGTTGGAGGTAGAACTGTGAAAGTAGACGAAAAAGGATTTGAGCTAAATCAGACATTTATTAAAGGGTTAATTGGTGGGTTATGTGTAGACCAAATTGTAAATGGTTACCTAAGTCCTTCTAAATTAAATTCTGGCGATAACGAAACATCTGGTCTTGGGGCAGGAGAATATACTAATATGGAACACTACTGGGATGAAGGTCTAGGATATCTTTATGGATTAGAAGCAGATATTACTGCACCTACATTTTCTGCTAATGGATCTGTTTTATTAAATAAATATGCTGGAAAAGTTAACACTTCTGGAGATGTTGATATGAATGCGGTATATACTGCATTAATAGCTGGAAGAACTGCAATTGTAAATATGGATTACGTAGAGAGAGATGCACAAGCATTAATTGCAAGAGAGCATATTTCTAAAATTTTAGGAGTTAAAGCTTCTGATTACTTAAGAGGTGGTGCTGAACAACTACAGAATTCAACTCCAGATATGGCTGAAGCAATTCATGATCTTTCTGAAGGATATGGTTTTGTATTAAGTCTACAGTTTGCTCTTGATGGAGGCGGAAATTATCTATTTACAAATTCTGAGGTTAATAATATGCTAGCAATACTTGAAGCTGGAAACGGTCTTTGGGATGTTGATGCTGCAGCATTAGTTCAGATGGCAGATGATATTGACGCAAGATTTGGAATGTAAAACTAAACATATAAAAAGCCCATTAGTATTTGCTTCTGGGCTTTTTATATTTTAAAAAAATCTAAAATGAAAAAAATATTTACAGTACTTAGTATAGCTATAATAATAGTTGGGTGTGGCGGAGCTGATGACAATGACATTTATAGTGATGGGTTTGACAGAAATGCTCTTCTTATAAACATTACTGATAATATAATAATTCCGGCATATAATAATTTTAGTACTAAAACAAATGAGCTAGAAAACACAATAGATCAATTTATTGCAGAAACTAACCAAAACAATCTTGATTTAGTTCAAACAAAATGGCTGGATGCATATATGGCTTGGCAACATATTGAGATGTTTGATATAAATATGGCTGAAGAAATTAATTTTAGAAAAAAAATGAATTCTTATCCAGCTAATAGTTCTAGAATAGAGTTAAACGTATTATCTGAAAGTTATGACTTCAATGACCCTAATCATTATGCTGCACAAGGATTTCCGTCATTGGATTATATGATAAATGGTTTGCAAAATGGAATTACTATATATAATGGAGCAGATGGAGGTAAGTATTTAGCATATCTTAAAGCCTTGATAAGTACAATAAACTTTAATACAAATGAAGTGAAAAATGAATGGATTTCAAATCGTGATAATTTTATTTCTTCAGCTGAAAATACTGCAACCTCAAGTCTAAATAAACTTACTAATGATTTTATTTTTTACTATGAAAAAGGTTTTAGAGCTAATAAAATAGGAATACCTGCTGGAGTATTTTCAGGATCAAAACTACCCCAAAACATAGAAGCTTATTACCATAACATTAGCAGTAATAATACATCAAAAACTTTAGCCCTTGAAGCATTTACAGCAATAAATAAATTCTTTAGTGGAGTTCATTTTAATAATTCGACAGAGGGAAGTTCTCTTAAAGAATACTTAAACTATCTTAATGCTACAGATGATGGTGATACTTTAAGTAATGTAATTATCGCAACATTTAACACGGCAGAAGCAGCTATAAATGATTTAGATGATGACCTAATGAATCAGATTAATACAGACAACTATCAATTACTTGTAACTTATGATAAAATACAGGCTGCTGTTCCACTACTTAAAGTAGATATGATAGGGCATCTTAGTATTGATATTGACTATATAGATGCAGATGGAGACTGATATTTATTTCTATAAAGATTAACTGAGATTCTCCATATATTTGGGGAATCTTTTTTTTATGATATTAAGTGTAAAAAAATATATCAACGCCTATACAGACTCCTCTCCTCTTGTAGTATTTAGGATAGGTTTTGGATTAATGATGCTTTTTAGTATCATAAGATTTTGGAGTAAAGGCTGGATTGAAAAAATATATATTGAACCTTCATTTCATTTTACTTACTATGGTTTTGAGTGGGTTAAACCTTTAGGAGATAAAATATATGTTCTTTTTATACTTTGTGCTATATCTTCTGCTTTAATTGCGATTGGGCTTAAATATAAACTTGCAATAATTACCTTTTTTTTAAGCTTTACATATATTGAACTTTTAGAGAAAACAATATATTTAAATCATTATTATTTTATCTGTGTTCTGAGCTTTTTATTAATTTTCCTGCCTCTAAACTCCTCATTTTCAATAGACAATCTTATAAATAATAAAAAATCAAATTCTGTGCCAAGATGGACAATTGATAGTATCAAACTAATGCTTGGTATCGTATATATTTATGCTGGATTGGCTAAGATAAATTCTGATTGGCTTTTACAAGCACTTCCTCTAAAAATTTGGCTTCCATCAAAATACGATCTTCCAATAATAGGCGAGACGCTTATGCAAGAGAATTGGGTGCATTTCGCAATGAGTTGGGGAGGAATGCTTTATGATCTACTAATCCCATTTTTACTGCTTTACAAAAGAACAAGAACATTTGCATTTCTTTTGGTAGTATTTTTTCATGTTTTTACAAGAGTTCTATTTCCAATTGGTGTATTTCCTTACATTATGATCATCAGTGCTTTAATATTTTTTGATGCAAAATTTCATAAGAAGATTATTAATATTTTAAAAAAAATTATAAATCCAATTAGCAAAAGATTATCACAAATTAATATTCAAAATGTTAAATTTTATAGTAATAAAAAGATTATTTGGGTACTAGCTATTTTCTTTATTCTACAACTAACAATACCTTTAAGACATCTGAGCTATAATGGCAATATTATGTGGCACGAACAGGGCTATAGATTTTCTTGGAGAGTCATGCTTATGGAAAAACTTGGATACACAACATTTAAAATTTTGGATAATGATAAAAATCAGTTCTTCTATGTCCAAAATGAAGAATTCTTGACAAGCTATCAAGAAAAACAGATGAGTTTCCAGCCTGATTTTATTTTAGAATATGCGCATTTTCTTGGCAAACACTTTAAAAGTAAAGGATTTGAAAATATTGAAGTATTTGCAGAAAGCTATGTATCTTTAAATGGTAGAAGAAGTCAAATGTATATTGACCCAGAAATTAATTTACTTAATATTAAAGATTCTTTCAAAAATAAATACTGGATTCTTCCATTAAAATAATGAGATTCTTTAAAAATATACTTTTGATTTCTTTCATATTAAGCTTTAATTTTTTGAGTAGTCAAAATATTATCTCAGGAAAAATAATCTCTTCAGAGTCTAAACAAGCTATTAAAGGAGTTGAAATATTTGAAAAAAACATTGGTAAAATAGCTCAAACAAATTCTGAAGGATTTTATGAGTTCTCAACTAAAAAAAATAATATAAGCTTAATTTTTTTCGCATATAATTATAATGTCTATGAACAAAAATTGAATTTTAATGGAGATACTATTATTAATAAAGAGCTTTTACCTCTTTCGAAGCAGTTGATTGAAGTAGAGATTACTCAGAGAAAACAAAAAATATTTGAAATTAAAAGACTTAATGATATTGAAGGGACTTCAATATATGCTGGCAAGAAAAATGAAGTAATATTAGTGAACCAATCAATGGCTAATCTTGCCTCTAATAATGCAAGACAAATATATAGCCAAGTATCAGGACTAAATATATATCAAAATGATGATGCAGGGCTACAGCTTAATATTGGAGGTAGAGGGCTCGACCCAAATCGAACAGCTAATTTTAATACTAGACAAAATGGGTATGACATAAGCGCTGATGTTTTGGGATACCCAGAGAGCTATTACGCTCCTGCTTCTGAAGGGTTAGAAGAAATACAAATTATAAGAGGTGCTGCTTCATTGCAATATGGAACTCAATTTGGAGGTCTTGTTAATTTTATAATGAAGAAACCAAACTTGGAAAAAAACACAGAAATAATTAGCCGTAATACAATAGGAAGTAATCAGCTTTATACCAATTACACAAGTCTAAGCGGAAGAGTAAATAAGTTCAGCTATATCTCATTCATAAATTACAAAAGGGGAAATGGATTCAGGCCTAATTCTAAATTTGAATCCTCAAATATATATACTCACATAGGTTATGAACTTAATAGCAAATTAAAATTATCTACAGAAATAACTTTTCTGGATTACTTAGCACAGCAAGCTGGGGGATTATCTGACATGATGTTTAATCAAAACTCCTTACAAAGCAATAGAGAAAGAAATTGGTTTAAGGTTGGATGGCTACTATACAATTTCCAGGTTTTTTATACACCGTCGAAAAACAACTCATTATCACTTAATTTATTTGGCCTAAAAGCAAATAGATATGCTCTTGGATTTAGAACAAACAGAGTTAGTCAGATAGATTCATTTGAGGAAAGAGATTTAATAAAAAGTGATTTTAATAATTTTGGTTTTGAAGCAAAATACCTAAAAAAATATCTTTTAAATAATCATCAATCAGCATTTCTGATTGGAACGAAATTTTATAAAGCAGATAATTATAGCGAGCAGGGGCCCGGATCAGATAGTATTGAGCCAGATTTTAATTTTGATATTTCTAATTATCCAAACTATAATAATCAATCAAATTATAGATATCCAAATCTAAACATTGCATTATTTGGAGAAAATATCTTTAAAATTAATAATAGTATTTCCATCACCCCA
>Ga0257106_1001797_pt1 | contig 10311 bp, 4 predicted proteins | sample LP_taG_3_FD_190177 | JGI IMG/M metagenome (GOLD analysis project Ga0257106, IMG submission 190177) | Marine microbial communities from Northeast Subartic Pacific Ocean, Canada - LP_J_2011_P26_10m | ecosystem: Environmental > Aquatic > Marine > Oceanic | place: Canada: Northeast Subartic Pacific... | reverse complement strand
AGAAACCGTACTGCGAAAAGAAGGGCCCCACGGAGGCCGACTGCCTCGCTCTAGCCGGCAAGTGCGTGTTCGCCGACGGCGCGTGCGTCGAGGACCCGGACGCGGAGGGCGGGGGCGGCAAGAAGGGCGGCAAGAAACCGTACTGCGAAAAGAAGGGCCCCACGGAGGCCGACTGCCTCGCTCTCAAAGCCAGCAAAAAGTGCGTGTGGGCCGACGAGGCCTGCGTCGAGGACCCGGACGCGGAGGACAAGAAGAGCTGTAAGGGCATGAAGGGCAAGGAGAAGAAGAAGTGCAAAAAGTGTAAGGGCAAGAAAGGCAAGGCCAAGGAGAAGTGCGAGTGCAAGGGCAAGAAGGGCAAGGCCAAGGAGGAGTGCAAGGGCAAGGATTCCAAGTAGTAGGCAAGGCCAAGGAGAAGTGCAAGGGCAAGGATTCCAAGTAGCCCCCCGCCGACCCGAGACGCGAATGCGCCTCGATGATCCCTCTTCGCACTCGTGATTCGTGTAAGACATTGTATGCAAGTGCCCAGCGCCGCCGCCGTCGCGCGCGCGCGCGCGCGCGCGACTCGCGGAGACGGTGAGCTTTGCCAGGGAAGCTTCCGAGGGGACGGCGAGAGCTCCCTTCCCGGCGAACGGATTCACTGGGACGTGGGCGGACATCGTCGGTGTTCGGCGCCGCGGTCGAATGCGCCGTCGAGGAGGCGTCGAGGTCAGCGAGCGGCGCCTGTTTCGACCGAGCCTCGACTCGAGGATTTCCTAAAGGTTTAGGCGCGCCGCCTTTTGACCTTGCGCACGCCCGGACGCGCCCCGAGGCGGAGGGCGCGCGCGAGCCACCTCCGAGCCACCACCGAGCGCGCCTCGCGACCGACGCCCCGCCGACGGGAGGAGCAGGCGACCGAAGAAACGACGAGCACTGTTCGACCATGAACCGCGTCGTCGTCGCGCTCCTCGGCGCCGGTTTGGCCGGGTTCGGGCGGGCCGAGACGGTGCGCGTGGGCTACTTCTCCGAGCCCCAGCCGTTCGTGGCGGGTATCGCGCGCGAGTGGTTCGACACGGCGGACGACGACTTTGCGTTTTTCAACCAGCAGTCCGGCTACTGGGTCAACGCGAAGCTCGACCAGGGCGATTTAGACATCGCCTTCCTCGGGTCCAACCCCTTCGCCGTCGGTGCCGCCAGGGGCGTCGCCGCGACGAGCTTCTACGTCCAGTACGTCATCGGCGACTCGGAGGCGTTGGTCATGCGGCGCGACGGCGTCGAGTCGCCGCTCGACCTCGAGGGCAAGACCGTGGGCGTGCCCTTCGGGTCGACGACGCACTACCACCTCGCCTACACGGCGACGCTGAACCCGTCCGTGTCCTTCACGCAGGTGAACCTGCAGCCCGGCGAGATCATCGAGCGGTACGACGCGGGGGCCATCGACGGCGCGTTCATCTGGGACGCGGGCGTCGACGCGAAGAACCACATCATCGACAACGGCGGCTTCCAATTGCTGAGTTCGGGGCTCTACGAGGTCTGGGGCAAGCCCACGTCCATGGTCTGCGTCGTCTCGCGGCGGTTCCTGGAGCGGCGGCCGGATCTGGTCGAGCGCTTCGCGGGCGTCTACGGCCGCCTCGACGCGGCCTTCGACGACCAGAGGGGCGTCTGCGACTCGGCGGACGCGGCCTTGTGGGACCCGGCGTCGGAGGAGTCGCTGCTCGCGTCCATCGCGTTGGCGCACGCGGGCGTCAACGACGCCGAAACGCGTCTCGACTTCAAAACAAAAATGGAGAAGAACTACCTCTTCCGCCCGCCGGCGACGCAGCTCACCTGCGACTTCCTCGGCGACGGCTCGGGCTGCGACGCCGGCTTCGGGCCGACGATCGAAGCGCACGCGGAGTTCAACTTCGACATGAAGGAGCTCACGGCGCCGGTGCCGTCGAGCTCGGACCTCTCCAGCGCGGCCTTCTACGCGTCCAACGTCGACCCGACGTTCCTGCTGAACGGCCTCGCGGCCGCGCCGACGCTCGACGAGCTCGTGGCGCTCGGGAAGCCCGTCGCGCCGGCGACCGCGGGCTCCGCGAACCGGGGCGACTCGACCTGCGGCGCGGCGACGCTGACCGGTTCGGGCACCGCCGACGACGGCGCCGGCGGCCGGCCGGGCGCGAGCTACAGCAACGGCCTCGCCTGCTCCTGGACCATATCGGGCTCCGGCGTCGCTCGAGTCGACTTCGACGTTCTCAAAGTCTGGGCCGGCGACGCGGTCTCCGTCTACGGCGGCGACGCGGCGACGGGCGTGCTCCTCGCGCGGCTCAGCGGCCTCGGCGCCAAGGCCTGGCCCGCGTTTCGCTACCCGGGCACAATCACGGTGCTCTTCGAGACCGACGGCCTCGACGACGGCGCGTACGGCAAGGACTTCGCGGACGGCGTGAGCTTCGCCTACGACGCCGACGCGCCGCCCTGCGGCGCCTGCGGCGGCCACGGCGCCTGCGGCGGCGACGGCCTCTGCGTCTGCGACGCGGGCTACTTCGGCGGCGACTGCTCCTTCTCCGAGCACTGCCTCGGCCACGTACCGCCGTCGGACGCGAATTCGGGCACCTTCAAGTCCGGCGCCGACGCCCTGGAGAGCGGCGCGGCCTACGGCGCGCGGAGCGCCTGCCGCTTCGCCGTCCGGGCGTCGCCGGGGGACTGGGTCCGGTTCGACGTGGACTACGACGTCGAGGACTCGTACGACTACCTCACGATCGCGGGCGCCGCGGGCAGCGACGTCGCGCTCACGGGCCGGGGCGCCGCCGTCGTCGCCGTGCCCGTCGACGGCGACGGCCTCGCGACGCTCAGCTTCGACTCCGACGACTTCGGCCAGCGCGGTGGCTTCGTCGCCGACTGGGCCGTCGCGTCGGCCGCGTGCGCGTCCGACGGCGACTGCGTCCACGGCGACTGCGTCGCCGGGACCTGCGACTGCGAGGACGGCTGGGCGGGCTACGCCTGCAGCCTGGACTTCTGCCTCCCGTCGAACCCCTACGTCGCCGCCGCCCGGGGCTTCGCGTATTCGCAGCCGCCGGGCGTCGAGGCGGCGCCGCGGCACGCGGACTGCGCCTGGTCGGCCGGGCTCGCGGACCCGACGAACGAGCGCGCGGGCACGCGCCTCTACTTCGACGCGTTCGACGTGGAGCGCTTCGAGAAGACCGCGGGCGGGACGTACGACGCCGCGACCGCGTCGCGGCCCGACGGCGCCGTCGTCGCGGGCCCCCTGCTGTGTGGAAACCAAATCTTCAACCCGACTTCAATGTGAGCGTATTCGAATGTTTTGACACAAGCTCTTTGACTGGGCTTCGAGAACTCGACGAGAGCGATCGATTCGTCCAAAGATCAGCCGAATCGACTTCGATTTGACCGAGCTAGAGAATTCTCAAGTTTGGTCAGGACCACCCAAACCAGTGGTTGGTTTCCACACAGGCCCCCTGTCGCTCCTGCGCTGCCGGGCCGACTACGAGTGCGACGAGAGATGGATGGCGGGCGCCTGCGTCGACGACGACCGCGCGCCGGGGCTCAAGTACTGCGCGGTGAAGCGGACCTGGGAGCTGGACACGGAGGACGACCTGCGGATCGGCTTCGCGTCGGACCGCAACGACGTCGGCGCGGGCGGGTCGCCGGCCTTCGCCGGGCTCCGGCTCCACTGGTACGCCGTGGACCGGTGCCCGAGCTCGGACCTCTGCCTCGACCTCGGGGGCGTCTGCGTGGACGGCGAGTGCTACTGCGGCGGCGCGCAGGGCGAGGGCGCGTGCGACTGCTCCTGCGAGCCCACGGGCTGCGCCGCGGGCTCGTTCCTCGACGAGGCCGACGGCACCTACCTGGGCTGCACGCCCTGCCCGCCGGGCTCTGAGCTGAGCGAGGCGCAGCTCGCCGAGGGCCTGCGGACGTGCCAGCCCTGCGACGTCGGCTACTACGCGCCCGACGCCGGCTCGCACAAGTGCGAGCCCTGCGCCGCGGGCTCCTACGCGACGGACGACCCCCGGGACGCGGACGGCATCGGCACGCACCCCTTCACGGGCGCCGTCGCGTGCCTGCCCTGCCCCGCGGGCACGTACAGCGAGAACGCGACCTCGTTCTCGTGCTCGGCGTGCGACGTCGTGCCCGGCGGCTACTACTCGGATCCCGGGTCGACGGTCTGCGACATCTGCCTCGAGGACTACTACTACGAGCCCTTCAGCGACCCGCTCCCGGAGGACTGCGGCGGCCCCGGCCTGCTCCCGGAGGGCTGGTGCCGGCCCGGCGGCGACCGCCGCGGCCGGCCCGACGGCCTCTGCGTGGACTGCGCCGACGAGTTCGGGTCGTCCGAGGCCGACTGCCCGCAGGGGACCGTCATCGAGACCGTCGACGTGAAGAAGAATTTCTACCGGCACCTCAATGTCGACACGGCGATCAAGCCGTGCCCCTGGCCGGGCGCGTGCGACGGAGGCGAGTACTGCAAGGAGCGGATGGCGGCCGGCCTCGCGGCGAACTGCACGGAGAGCGGCGACGACCTCTGCGCCAAGGGCTACTTCGGCCGCGCGTGCGCGCGCTGCTGGGACGAGGACAAGGGCCGCGAGATGCTCAAGAAGCCCAAGGCCTACCACCTCGTCGTGCCGGGCATGGTCTGCGAGCGCTGCGAGGCGGCGGGCAAACTCCGCGAGACGATCACGGTCGTCATCCTCGTCGTCGTGGCCGTGCTCGTCTTCGCCGTCACGGCCTTCTTCTCCCGCGTGCCGACGTCCGTCGAGGACGTCAAGAAGAAGCTCTTCAAGGCCATGGCCGTCGCGGACGTCCCGCTCGTCGACAAGACGGTGTCGGAGATCCTGCCGCACCCGGCGGACGCCGCCTTCGCGGGCCAGCGGCCCCTGAGCCCCGCGGAGCGCCACACCGTGTCCAAGGGCCTCAGGGTGAGCGACACGACGGAGACGAAGATCACGCTCGCGTCGTCGCAGTCGCAGTCCCGGGATCTCTCGTCCGGGTCCGTCGGCTTGGACGCGTCCCCGAGCGCCGACGGCGAGGACTCGACGACGGCGGGCTCGCCCGCGCTTTCAAAGCATGCCGTGTCGGCGCGGCGCCTGCTCGACGCGACGCCTCGACCGAAGCTCGACCGCGGCATGTCGCTGCGGTCGCTCAAGCTCGACATCTTCCGCGGCCTCGCGGACGGCCTCAAGAAGGGCGCGACGCTCCAGGAGGTCCTCGAGAGCGACCCGGAGGCGCGGTCGATCCACGAAGCGGAGAACCCCGTCGCGGCCTTCAAGGACTACGTGCTCACGAACGGCCTGAACAACCTCAAGCGGTCCATCAGCGACGCCATGGTCATCCTCTACTACCGCCTCAAGATCAAGTGGCGCATGGGCGTCACGGCCATGCAGATCATCTCGTCGACGACGTCGTCCTTCGACCTGCCGTGGCCGCCGGCGTTCGAAGCGCTGCTCAAATTCTTCCGCATCTTCATGCTCGACTTCTCCGCCATCCTGCCCCTGGACTGCCTGCGCGAGACGTCCTACTACACCTCGCTCTACGCGACGTGCCTCGGACCGATCGTGCTCGTCTTCGCGTACTTCGTCTTCGCCTTCGTCGCGAACAAGTACACGCGGCGGACGGCGCAGCGCCGCGACAGCTTGGAAAGACAGGACACGTCGGCGCTGGGCGTGGCCGAGTGCGTGACGCCGCGGGACCAGAGCGAGATGAAGCCCGGCCTCAAGTTCTCCTACGTCGCGGGCGTCGTCTTCGTCTGGTTCTTCGTCTTCCCGGCGTGCTCGGCGACGGCGCTCGCGTTCTGGCGCTGCGAGGGCGGCTGGGGCGACGGCCACGCGTACCTGCTCGCGGACCTGAAGCTGCGCTGCGGCGGCGCGCGCTACGCGACGCACCAGATCTTCGCCGCGCTCATGGTCGTCGTCTGGCCCGTCGGCACGCCGCTCCTCTTCTTCGGCCTCATGTACCGGGTGCGCTACCGCGTGAACCCCTACGGCGCGTACATCGAGAAGATGGACAAGGCCGAGTTCAACGCGCGCACCAAGGTCGTCACGGAGGCGGACCTCGTCGTCGAGCAGTACAAGATGCTCTGGCTCGCCTACAAGTACGAGCTCTGGCACTTCGAGGTCGCGGTCGTCGTCCAGCGGCTCCTGCTGACGTGCATCACCGAGCTCGTGTACCCGGGGACGCAGATGAACATCATCTTCGCCATCATCGTCGTCCTGCTCTCCCTCAAGGTCTTCACCTACTACGAGCCCTACATGGACGTCACGGACAACGACCTCACGGAGATCTTCCACTGGGTCTTCGTCTGGCTCTTCATCTCCGCGCTCATCATGACCTGCAAGCTCAACAAGCTGGTCATCGACGTCGCGCTCATGGCGAGCCTCCTCGCGGGCCTCGGGACGATCACCTACATGATGATCTACGAGGTCCGCCGCGAGAAGAAGGCGATCCAATCCGCGAAGAAGCTCGCGCGGCGCTGGCTCTCGCGGTGGGGCCTCGCCCGGCCGCCGCGGATGGACGACTCGTACACGGGCCACGACCCCGTCGCTCTCGACCGCAGGCGCTCCCTCGCCGCCAGCAGCAGCGTCTCCTTCTCCGACGCGCCGACGCCGCGGGCGAGCGACCGGCCGCCGGACTTCGCCGAAGGCGCCGGCGAGGCCTGACGCGGCGGCTCCCGTTCCCCTCCCCCCGCCCCCACGCGTGTCCATCCGCCCCCGCACCCAAGAATGCGACCCTCCCCTGTTACATCATGACACGCGAAGAACTCCCGGGGCGCGCGTCCTCAAGGTGGAGGCGTCAAGTGGCTTTGAGCACCTTCACGATGCACTCGAGAAGCTGATTTCTGCGGCGCAATGAGGAGCTCCATGCGCCGCATCCCGGCCCGCGTGCCGCGCCTCGCGCGCCGCCTTAAGTCGTCGTCGTCGCTGCTCCAGGATTTTCCGCCCTACGAGCACCCGGCGGTCGCGCGCGCCTGGTCCCGGGGCGTCGACGCCCACGTCGCCGCGGACAAGCGGACCCTGTGGCACCCCTACACGTCCATGGCGGCGCCCGCGCCGGCGCTGGCCGTGGCGCGCGCGTCGGGCGTCACGTTGGAGCTCGAGTGCGGCGCGACGCTGGTCGACGGCATGAGCAGCTGGTGGGCCTGCGTCCACGGCTACGGCGTGCCCGAGCTCGACGGCGCCGCGGCGGACCAGCTGTCGCGGATGTCGCACGTCATGTTCGGCGGCCTGACGCACCGGCCCGCCGTGGCTTTAGGCGACGCGCTCGTGGAGATCGCGCCGGCGGGCCTCGAGAAGGTCTTCCTCTGCGACAGCGGGTCCGTGGCCGTCGAGGTCGCGCTGAAGATGTGCGCGCAGTACTGGCGCGGCCGCGGCCGGCCGGCGAGGACGCGCGTCGTCGCGCTCCGCGGCGGCTACCACGGCGACACCTTCGGGGCCATGGCCGTCTGCGACCCGGACACGGGCATGCACGCCGCCTTCGGGGGCGCCGTCGCACCGCAGCTCCACGCGCCGCGCCCCCCGGCCGCGGGAGCGGCGCCGGAGGCGGTCGACGGCGCGGTCGCGGCGCTGGACGCCTTAATCGGGGCGCACGCCGACGAGGTCGGCGCGTTGATCCTGGAGCCCCTGGTCCAGGGCGCCGGCGGCATGTTCTTCTACGACCCGGCGTACCTCCGCGGCGCGAAAGCCGTCTGCGAGACGCACGGCGTCCTGTTCGTCGCCGACGAGATCGCGACGGGCTTCGGGCGCGCGGGCCGGGGCCACGCCTTCGCCTGCGACCGGGCGGGCGTGGCGCCCGACATCATGTGCGTCGGCAAGGCGCTCACGGGCGGCTACTGCACGCTGGGCGCTACGCTCGCGACGGCGGAGGTCGCGGAGGGCGTGTCCGCGGCGCCCGCGGGCGGGCCGCCGCTGCCCCTCATGCACGGGCCGACCTTCATGGCGAACCCCCTGGCCTGCGCCATCGCCGGCGCGTCGCTGTCGCTCCTCTTCCGGCCCGACGCGGCCGGCGCGCCCTGGTGGCGGGCGCGCGTCGACGCCATCGAGGCCCAGCTCGCGGCCGAGCTCGCGCCGGCGGCGGACCTCCCGGCCGTCGCCGACGTGCGCGTCCTCGGCGCCATCGGCGTCGTCGAGCTCCACCGGCCCCTCGACGCCGCGGCCGTGTCCGCGGCCTGCGTCGACCTCGGCGTCTGGCTCCGGCCCTTCGGCCGGAACCTCTACACCATGCCGCCCTACGTCGCCGAGCCCGCCGACATTGCCAAGATCGCGGGCGCCATGCGCTGGATCGCCGAGCACCTCGCCGACGCGCCCGAGGAGGAGTAAGTTTTTCCCTCGAGCGGCACTTTAGAACTTCTTCAAGTCCCAATTTGAAGGTCAGCGACAACGGGATGGCTTCGATCGGGGCTGCGGGCCCCAAGCGCTCGACGACGACGCCGACGGAGGCCGCCGGCGCGAGCGTGCTGCCGGCGACCTTCCGCGTCGCGTCGCTCGACGCGTCCTTCGCCGTCGAGTACGGGCTCTGGCTCGTCGCCCTCTTCCCCTTTTTGCTGCCCTGGGCCGCGTGGCACGCCGCGCGGGGCACGCTCGTCGAGGCGCTGTTCCCGGCGTCCTGGGAGGCGGATTTCGTCGCGCGCCTCGCGGCCACGGGCGGCCTCTGGCTCTCGAGCTACGGCCTCGCGTTCTGCGTCTACCGCGGCGCGCGGTGTTTTTCGCGAGGGCGCGCGGCCAAGTACGACCCGCGGGTCCCCGGGTGGCGCTTCGTCGCGGGCGAGGCCCTGCGCAGCGCCGGGGGCATCGCCGTCCTCGCGGCCATGCAGGTCGCCGTCGCGGCGCGCGCCCGCGGCGCCGCCGGGGCCGCGGCCGTCCCGCCCGGGCCGCGCCTCGCCGCGGGCGCCGCGGTCGTCGCGCTCTGGGCCGACTTTCATTTCTACGCGACGCACCGGCTCCTGCACACGCCGGCGCTCTTCCGCGCGATCCACAAGACGCACCACAGGAGCCACAACGTCGACCCGTTCTCGGGCCTGTCGATGCACCCGCTCGAGCACTTGCTCTACTTCTCCGCGCTCCTGCTGCCGGGCGCGCCGCTCTGGGTGACGAACCTCATCTCGATCGCCATGGTCGTGAACCCCATCCCCGCGCACCTCGGCTACGGGCCCCTGGACCGGCACCACTGGGACCACCACACGAGGTTCAACTGGAACTTCGGGAGCTCGATGCTCTGGGACGTGCTCCTGGGCACCGCGGCGCCGAAGCGCGGCGCCTCCCTCTCCGCGGCCGCCGCGGCGCGGGCGGCGGAGGCCCGGAACCAGCGCGCGCTCTGCGTCGGCGGCGCGGACGAATAAAGGTCTCACGGTGAAGTACGACTTGAAGGACACTGTATTCGAACGAACCTTCGGGGCTGGACAACTCGTGGACAGGGTGTTCGCGTGCCCGGGCAGCCCCGAACCATGGCGGCCCCGACCTGGCGGTTCAAGAAGGCGAGCGGCGAGAGCTGCGACCCGCCGCCGCCGCCGGAGCCCGAGCCCGAGGGCCTCTTCCCGGCGCTCGACGGGGCGGAGCTCGCGTCGTTCTTCCTCTGCTGCAGCGCCGAGGAGACCCGCGGCCTCCTGGACCCGCGGCAGGCGACGCTCGAGTTCGAGCCCGGGCCGCCGCACTCGCCGCCGGGGACGCGCGACCGCAAGCAGGCCGGCCCGGGCGCCGCGACGGCCGGAAGCGGCGAACCGACGTACCTCCAGAGCGCGTTGGAAAGCCTCTACGGCGCGGACCCGCCGCCCGAGCGGCGGCGGCCGCCGCCGCTGGACACGGCGGCCCTGGGCCGCCGCGCCGCGACGGACTCGCCGCCCGTGCGGCCCAAGGCGAAGCGGCGGAGCCGGAGCCAGCGGCCGCCCGGCGGCGCCACCCCGGCGACGCCGCGGACGCCCGCGCGGCGCCGCCGCGGCGCGAGCCGCGAGTCGAACGAGGCGTCGCCCCCGCGCCGGAGCCGGAGCGCGGGGCCCGGCATCCTCGCGCCCGCGCCGGCGCCCGCGCCGCCCGCCGACGCCGGCGCCGGCGCGCGCGCGCCGCCGAACACGCCGACGCCCTTGGAAGCGCCGCCGCCGGCGCCCCCGCCGCCGCCGAACACGCCGACGCCTTTAGAAGCGCCGCCGCCGGTCGCGCCGCCGCCGAACACGCCGACGAGCGCGCGCCGCTCCCTGTCGCCCAAGCCCCTGCCGCCGGCGCACGTGGGCAACGACGAGCTCCGCGACAAGCTCGGGGCGCGCCGCCGCCTCTCCGAGGGCGCGCCGCCTCCCGTCGTCGACGCGACGTGTGCGCCCCCGAAGCAGGCGGCGCCGCCGCCGTCGCCCATGCG
>Ga0257106_1001796_pt1 | contig 10312 bp, 6 predicted proteins | sample LP_taG_3_FD_190177 | JGI IMG/M metagenome (GOLD analysis project Ga0257106, IMG submission 190177) | Marine microbial communities from Northeast Subartic Pacific Ocean, Canada - LP_J_2011_P26_10m | ecosystem: Environmental > Aquatic > Marine > Oceanic | place: Canada: Northeast Subartic Pacific... | reverse complement strand
TAGACAATCCTTGTGAAGCTCCAAATGTTTGATTTGACGATATAAAAAGACTTTGTACAAAAATATTGCTGGAATCATAAATAAGTGAGGTCGAGCAATAATCTTTGAGCAAAATAAACAAAAAAAAGACTAATATTAAAAGACGACAAAAACAAACTTAAAATAAAAAGATTGAAATAAAATATAAAGAACAGTAATATGTCCGCCACCTGATTAAATAGAATGAAACAGGGGATTATTGAATATCCCCTGTTTCATAGAATCACTTATTGAGCCTCAATCTCCTTTAGAAAAAGATCCAACAGTTCGTCCGTGAATGCTGGATGCTTAGCAGTAATAAGGTCACCATCAACAACACTACCAACGGTGCCATCATCGCCATATTGAACGTCGCCACCAGCATTCTCGACATCACAGATAATATTGTGTGCACAAGTCACTTTTTTGCCTTCCAGGAGTGATCTATCAGCACATAGCAACCAGAGAGAATGACAAATTGTTCCTACTTTTACACCAGGCGTTGCCATGATCTTCCGTAGAAGTTCCACAGCGGGCGCATCATTTGCTTTCCCCTTCTCAGGTTTTACGGTATACCGAAGTCTGTCGGTCGCATAGGCACCGATAATTAAAAAGCCACTGTATTCTGAAGGTACAACATCCTTAACATCCTTAGCAACTATAAGATGCTCTTCAACCCATCCATTGTCAGGATTCGAGCCAAATTGCAAGGTCGAGTTTCCCCACAAATTGGAGATATATTGAAGGTCAAAACCTTCAGCAGGTAGTCGTTTATTAAATAAGCGATATTCGGTCATGTCAAAATGTTCTTCAATGAAGACTCCTATTTTTCCTTTAGTACTGCCGTGTGCATTAAGAAGCATGAAGAATACCTAAGAGAGGGTAGATTCTGTTTAAGGATTAATAAAGGATCCTCATTTCAAATTATAAGTTAAAAAATCACAAATAGTGTTAAAACAAAATGCCAAGTATGCCTTGTACCAAAAGGTCTTAAGCTTTTACATAGGTTCTGTGTAGCGAATCAAGAACCAAGGTCAGAGGAACCGAATATTTATACCATCTTAAAACTTTCAAGTAGAGTGATGCTTATATTGAAGCTACAAGATTACCCAGGAAGTATTCGTGACCCACACCTCGGAATTAAAGAACGGATCGGAGATTGGCAAGGCAATGTCATTAATTTGTTTAATAGCTCACTGCGTCAATAGCATGACTTGAACTCAGGCTGTTGACCTTTCCAATCCAACTTCACATTAACGTCAAATGGCACGTCGAAATTACTACGAAAGCTTATCAGCTGATTATTCTCGTCCTGGCCTTGTCAGCGATGAATTAAAGGCAAGCTTAATCAAGCGCTCTGATGAAATTGGAAACCTTCAGGAAGCTGCGTTGCCTGCAATTGGTCCGGATTACACGCTAGAGCAGATTGAGAAAGAGAATCGTGAGTTTTGGCCAACTCACTGTGAAGCCCTACGTCAAGGCCGTGGTGACCTTCTAACCAAAGAGTATCGTCCTGATCTGGTTTACCACTGTCAGGATGGTCCCTATCACGGCATAACAGAACAACAGAAGCGTGAAAAGCATTGGTGGGCAATCATCGCCCAACCAGGTGTAACCATGGTTTGGCCAATCGTCCAAATCTGGGGTGAATTCACCCACTTCGAGTGGATTTGCCTTGACGACAATACTCATGAGCAACTGGCAAAAGGTAGTGTTTGCTGGGTGAGACGAGGACATCGTGGCGGTTGTTACTACAAGAGCGAACAACTAACATTCACTCGCGATGTTTTTGCGTCTGATGACTTACTCAAGTTGATCAGTACTTGAATCTAAGTAGTAAATAACCAGAAGATGAAGGTCCCCATATAGGGGGCCTTGTTTTTATGAGTAATTAAAGGCTATACATATTCTATTAGAACTTGTTGTTAATGGAATAGTTTCATGACCAAGATGACTAGGAAATAAAACTACAAGCCCTTCTTCCGGTGTAATCATCACATCATTATGAAATGAGTGTAGAAGTAAGTTGCCTCCATTAAGTGTCTCATTTAGACATTCGTGGGAGAGTTTAATATAAATAACTCCACTTACAATTGCTTCAGGATGAATGTGTCTTTTCTGGTAACCACCTTTGTTTAAAAGAACACCCCAACCACTAAGCTTATTTTTAAAATTCTTAGTATTGCACATTTCGACCAATAGAGGTCTAGATCCTACGAATTTGGAAATAAGAGGACTCAGTCTGTTAGTTAAGTTAATCATATTTTCATCATTCGTACCAAGAAGAAGTTCATGTGACTGCATGCCAAATCTTGTTGGCTTACCAGCTCGATCACAAATTAAACTTTCTTGATTTTTAATATACCTTTCAATTTCAGGAAGATACTTATTCCGCTCGGCAACAGAAGCGTACAGATTAAATCTTTCAAAATGTGGAAGTGGCATGACACTATTAATATCCTCAATAGAAGAAGCTATATCCAATGGAAGGTCAGAAATGACCGACCAATAATATATGGGCTCAATTAAATGTTTATATTCGAAAAGTAATTTTGTGACTTTCAGCCAACTACAGGATTCTACATTATGATACAAATTGGATAGAATAGAACTACTTTTTTGATTAATTCTTTGAATTTCTGTAACAGCCTCTGGCGCATTAGGTACAATATTAAGGCATTTATTCAAAAGCTGAAGAGACTCCTCGTCTCTACCTAACATAGACAAGAACAACGCATAATTATAATTACTTAAGAAATGATGGCCATGAGTTTTGATAAGGTTCTTATGAATATCTTCTGCTCTTTGATAGTTGCCAAGCTCGCTTTCGGTAATTGCTAACTGCGTAAGAAGGCTTGGATCATTAGAATTCAATAGACATGATTGTTCGAGAATTAATTTTGCTTTAACTAATTGCCCAGAATTAATTAATATAGATGAAAATCTACATGCCAGTTCAATATGATTAGGACAATGCTTATGAAGAAACTCAAAACATTCACAGGCAGCAGAGATATCCCTAATATTAGACGCACAATCCCCAACAATATTAGAAATTGCAAAGGGGAACTGTCTTAAGGCCTTAGTCCTAATAATATGATTAAAAGTTACAATGGCTTCATGGTATCTATGCTGTATATGCAATAATTTAATCAAATTAAAGGCAGCCTCAGAAAATTCATTATCTAATCTCGTGGCCTCTTTAAAAAGCTCTTCTGCCTTTTGCATGCTTCCACGCATGGCTGCATCGACGCCTTTTTTATTAAGCTCAAAAACATCAGAACTCATTTTTGTTATGCATAAAAAAGGGGTATTCCTGGGGAATACCCTTTATACTAAGGAATTTTAAATATTAAATCATAAAATCATCCGATGACTTTGAATTCTTCGTCCAACTCAGCATCCTTAAGAGATTGACTGATTGAGGGATTGACTCCCTTTAGAGAGAGACTGAAATCAGCTCCTCGCTGCTGTTTTGTAAACAGGAGGTAATTCCATCCAATATCGTCAACAGTCTTAAGGCTTGTCATATCCAAAACCATTCCCTTTACGCCAGTTAACTTCTCTACTTCTTTCTTGAAGAGAGAAATTTCATTCTTATTTAGATCACCATCTAATGCAAAGTTAGCAATTCCATTTTCAAAATTAACTAGGTCAGCACTAAAACCAAGACCTGCTGGCTCTATACGCACGCGAACACGTACTGGTTTATCAGTTTCTGGAAGATTAACAATAAGATTCTTTTTATCGAAATCAGTATAGGCTTTATCATCAATCCAGACCTCGGCTAATTCGATGCTTCCTGCAGGCAATAAATCGGGTGCGACTCGAAGTTTATTATCTGGCCACGCCTGTGGATTAGGCTTAAAGAAGAAATCCATTGGTTGTTTGTTAACAAGCAGATTAGTATAAACAGCTGCTAAGAAGCAAAGTTCAAATGAATGATATCCAGCCATTGAGTGACTGCCCTTGCCTCTTTCCGAACCGAGTGAGTAAGGCTGGCCATTAGCAAGAACATTAAAGTAAATTGCTCCTTCTTCATAATCAAGGAACCAACCATTATAAAAGGCGGAACCTTCACGTGCATAATTAAGGTATTCAGGCTTGTCATTGTAGACCCCAGCCATAATGTAGTAAGCAAGAATTCCTTGTTCTTGTTGCCACCATGCCTTTCTGTCATGCCATACACGACGATAATTCTCTTCCCCATCCTTAAGCGTTCTTTCCATCATGTCGTACCAGCCACCGCGCTGATTATCGCAACCTGCAGCTGGTATTGCATCAGCGATTTGATGAGCAAAAGTCTTATAACTCTCTTTTGGCATCAAACTATGCATCCTTGTCAGATTCCAAGCCACTTTCAAGTTGTGTCCCACAACACAACGAGCTTGATGAATACCCCATTTTAGATCATGTGACCAGTCATCAAAGAACTTTTCATTCATGAAAGGACTGTAGCCATAATCTGGAAAATGATCGCAAATAGTATCAAAAGTATCCTCTAGGAATCTTCCGTAGTTTTCGTCACCAGTAGCAAGATAAAGATTAATTAAATATGCAGGAGCATGATCGCCTACAGAATTCCAGTTTTTCTTAGCCTTATTTACACCAAGAGATTCAGCATGTGCGTCAAAAGTTACCGGATCAATGTGGGAATAATAACCACCATTAGGACCATGATCTTTGTAGTAACGATTTAAAAATGAGATAGTATCATCGATATCCTCTTTGATATCGTTACCTCCGATTATTCGCCATGTTTGCGTAGGACCAGCTAAAGCATAAATCTGTTCATAACAAGGGATTGCGTTACCCCCTTCATCTCCACCTGCCGTGGAGCCCATGTACTTACGGACACTGCCATCACCTTGTATATCAATTTGGCTGTACCAATAACAAATACCCTCACTCTTATTCTGATGTCTAAAATGTCGCTGCATATATTCCGTACCATTTGTAGCTGCTTCTAAAGCACGCTCATCACCCGTCATCATATATGCGGATGCGAAACCGTAGATAAGCCTGGAGACGGTATCCAAGTTTTGAACACCATCTTGTTTTTCACCTTCTGAACTCAGATCTGTTCTAAAGTTTTTGAAATCAATCTTCTCACCTTCATTTACCTTAAATTGCGCTTCAAGATAAAAATTCAATAATTGTTGAACTTGCTTGATCCACCAATTTTGGTCCTCAAATCTGAGATCCTCTTTAGTGCGACCGAAGAGCAACAAATGTTTTGCTTCAAATTTAAGACGATCTGTCTCTGGATAGAAAAGACCGTATACATGAATAAAACGATCTACTACAAGAATATGAGATAAGTCAGGTGCCATTTGAAATGGCTCACCTAGATTTCTTACTAATTCAGCATAGGCGGCATCTGTAATTTTGACAGTAAACATCCTGCCATCAGATGTTTCAAGCTCAATTTCACCCTTACAATCGAATACTTCTGGATAAGAGACTTTTCGAATGTAGCCGGCGATGAGGTCAGAGAATGGAAAAGAGAGTGAATTGGAAGAAGTCATTGAAAATCAGAAAAAAATTCAGAAGCAATTAATAGTGACGAAGACTTATGGAACAGCCTTCGAAGAAAGTACAACCACACTTCTTGGAGTTAAAGTATAAGATTTATCATCAATGGGGATTTGCTTCTCTACCGGAGAAATATCGTTAGGGGAAGGAAGCGCAGTATCGATAGCTCGATACCATTTAAGTCCATTTACTTGTGGAATCTCAAATTCAAGAGCCTCCCAATACATATTAAACATCACATGAATATTTAGCGTTTGATCGCCATTTACATCTGTATCACCAAGAGTCATAGAGAGGCATCGGGCCTGAGAATCATCCCAACCTGGGCTATTTAATTTAGTACCATGCCATGAAACGTCTGCAAGACCATACTTATTGGTAGCTCCAGTAAAATACTTACCTTTAAAATGGTCTATATAGCGCTTACGCTTTTGAATAAGTTGTGACCAAAAACGAATCATGTCTTGGCTCTCGTTCGAAGCAATTTTTTCCCAATCGAACCAATTAATTTCATTGTCATGACAATAAGTATTATTATTTCCTCCTTGACTCCTCATGAATTCATCCCCAGCTACAATCATGGGCACACCCATAGAAAGCATATGGGTTACTGCAAAATTTTTGACCTGTCTCTTTCTCAAATCGTTAATCCAAACATCATCAGTTTCTCCTTCAACACCACAATTCCAACTTACATTATCATCAATACCATCATTGCTTCCCTCGCCGTTAGCCCAATTACGTTTTTCATTGTAAGCAGTAAGATCGTAAAGAGTAAAGCCGTCGTGAGCACAAACGAAATTAACACTATTGGTTGGCTCATGATGGCGGTATTGATAAAGATCAGCACTACCAGTTAAACGTGCAGCCAATTCTCCGATAAGTCCTGGATCACCCTTAACAAATCCTCTTATACAATCCCTATATTTACCGTTCCATTCCGCCCAACGTGCTCCTGGGAATGTTCCAATTTGGTAAAGACCTGCAGCATCCCAAGCCTCAGCAATAACTTTTGATTGTCCTAAGAGATCATCTAGTTCAATGGACCAAACAACAGGAGGATGTTCAAGAGGAGCACCATCTTCGCCTCGACTCAGAACAGATCCTTCATCAAATCTGAAACCATCTACGTGCATTTCCTTAACCCAGAAACGTAGTGAATCGATAATAAGTTTTTCGCCTACAGGATGATTACAGTTAAAAGTATTACCACAGCCTGTATAATCATAATAAAAGTCTTTGTTACCGTCGGCGCCTGTTAGGTAATAGTAGGAGGAATTATCTATACCCTTGAAGCTAAACATCGGACCTTGATGATTGCCCTCATCTGTATGATTATATACTACATCAAGAATTACTTCAATTCCAGCATTGTGAAGTGCTTTAACCATGTCTCGAAATTCATTTAGATGTTTAGTCATATCATCATTAATACAGTAGGCTTGATGTGGAGCAAAGTAACCCATCGTGCTGTAGCCCCAATAGTTTTTGAGTTGTCTACCCTCAAATTCCTTAAATATATCTGTGTGATCAAAACTAAAAACTGGGAGCAATTCAACAGCAGTTATGCCTAAAGTTTTGAGATAGGGAATTTTTTCGATGAGTCCCAGATAAGTTCCGGGGTTTTTAACGCCGCTCGTTGGGCTTTTTGTAAAACCTCCTACATGCATCTCATAAACAATTGTCTCTGCCATTGACTTTTGAAGGGGCTCGTCACCCTCCCAGTCATAGTTATCTACATCAATAACAACGCTACGAAGACTTGTATGAAGGTTATCTCCTGGTACACATGCTGATCCACGATCCCATAGATCAAAGCAATTTCCCTTTGAATATGGATCTATAAGGACCTTATCCGGATCAAAACGATGACCATTCCAAGTTTCATGAGGCCCATCAACACGATAAGCATAACCCATTCCCGGCTTTACACCTTCAACAAATACATGCCATATATTGAAACTGCGATTATCTGTACCATCAAGAGGTAATTCTAACAATGGCTCTAAATCACCTGGATTTTTAAAAATTAGTAGCTTTACGCTTGTTGCATTAGCACTATATAGAGAAAAATTTACACCATCACTTTCTACAGTACTTCCAAAGGGATGTGGAGAACCCTTATATAGACGATAAGACTTACCTGATGGCTCTAATGGATTTCTTTTCAAAGAAACATCAGTCAGGCCTGAAGCAGATGCCATTTTTAAATCTTTGAGATTTGGGTACGTTAATCGATTATATGTACTGAAAAGGAATACAGTACACATCTCTTATAGCAAAACAGGACAAGGCAAATATTATTATATAATTAAGTTTTGTCGACTTAAGCTTATCTATACGCAACGCGATGCTCATTATTTACAGTTGATGGTATGAAATTAACATATTCAACTCATCTAACAGGGGATATTGAGGAATACATACTTCATGAGTAAATCTGACTCATTGATAGCTTAATTGAATCCCTCACAAATTTTAATTAACTTATTATTCAAATATAGCGGATATAAGAAAGACGAGTATATATTCCAAGACTGAAATGAAATCAACAGTCGAGTCATTAGTTTCTTCATAGGCCTCATGAATATACCCATGGAATGAAATCGCTAATACAGCCTAGTGAAGAAAAAAAATAAAATTATGCCTTATTAAGCACCACGAGCTTCTTTCAACAACGTCCAATCTAAATATAAATATAATTAAATCACACAGACAGTAAAAACAGAGCACCAAATAGCTAAGATTATTACGCAAGACATTTCACTTCACCTCAGCGACACCACTAGCTAGACCGTCTTGAATGTTGGTCACCACAAAAGCGAGAATTACAGAGGAAATGACTTAAGAAGTTTACATCAAGGTAATCTTAAAACTAATGACTTCGGGATACCTTCTAAAATCGAACCTATCTAATGCCAAAAGCCTCCTACCTTTGATCTACTGCCCTATACATAAATGTCTTATACCTTCATAGTTTACGAATTGACGATATTCAAACACCCCCTTATAATTAAATATGTAGAGAATTGATACATAATTAATACAAAAGGCCAGCCTGTTATTGCGTAATAGTTGCTATAAATTTCAAATGCATGATGAACCAAGTCGCAAGAAAAAAATCCTGTTAGAATTCCCAATGCTTAACTTTAGGCTATAACCTAATTTTTTTTTGGTTATTAATTCAGAATTAGGTATAGATCTATTGGTAAATATTGTTGCAAACAGCCAGACAACACTATCCAGAGCTGAACTACATATTAAACACGCAGAATAGATACATAGGATATATTCGGTATTGAGCAATAATTCATACAAATAGCAATGTATTCTCCAATTTCTCCTTATTTTGTCTTTAATCCTAATGGACAAGTATAAAACCTCTTAAATACTAAATATTTACATTGCTTAAAAAATTTATCCACAAATAATTTTCTTTCGCATTACTGTAATGGGATGAAAGGTGATGTGACTAAATCAGCAATTTGTGCTTTTGAATGAAATTTTTCTCAAAATATTCGAATTAGAAAGATTCATATTGATGACAAAATCAATCAATTAGGGATCGCAATCCTCCATACTTTGAGTGAAATTTATACTTTTCACTACAATGCGACTTAATAGCAAAACATTTTATATCTCGCATTATTGTTTTAGGTGTACTGAATAAATAATCTGCTATTTTTGCATAGGTCCAGCCTTGCTTCCTTAGGGCAACTGCAATATCTAACCTTTTACATCTCCAACCTTTAATGGGGCCTAAATGATGTGATACTGGGGTTGCCAAGGTAATTAATCAAACTATCATTCTTTTAAGGATACTTTTATGACGCTTAATATCAGATAAAAATTACATAAATCAATTATAAGATGTGACCAATCAGGAGTTCAAATGATACACTATTGCTACTTAAGTAATTATTACTACGAGAACCGACAACAGTATCAAAACGATCATTGCGAGGTAACATAAAAACTACGCCTTCAATCAAATCGAAGAATAATAGTTTTGATTAACCTAATAGATGTCGGTTTTCAAAATCACAATGCATACTTCAAGTGGTATGCAATCATTTGAATGCCAAGATGATGAGTACATCCTTGAGGCGGCAGAACAGGCTGGTTACGACATGTCTTATTCCTGCAGAGCAGGAGCCTGTAGCTCGTGTGTGGGAAAAATTTTAAATGGGACAGTCGATCAATCCGATCAAAGTTTTTTAGATGATGATCAAATGGAACAAGGATATGCTCTTCTCTGCGTATCTTACGCCACATCTAATCTAACTCTAAGAACAGATTGCGAAGAAGAACTTTGGTAGATCAAATGTGAACACATATTCATCAAGCTTACAAAATTAAACATTATTAAAATATGCACATTTTCGAATAATTTTAAAAGTGTATGAGTATTAGCTTATTTTAATTCTTTGGTTATTAGACAAGTTAAGTATAGATGCTTTAACGAATTAAGTAATGTTTGTTTAGTGCATTTAGAAATTCCTTTTCTTTCCGTCATTGATGAAATGCTTATTTCTATGTAAAGTCTTGTTTACTTCCTATTGGAAGCAAGGGCAGTTAATTGTGTTGATTTCCTTCTAGAAGAACCAAGGGGGTGTGGGTCAGTATCAACAAAGCTACAGGAATTCTTTGTAATTTGGCAAAATTAATTGAGCCGATGTCAAATCACAGCGCATTCAATCTACCGCCAGGCGAGTGGTGACATTTCTTACAGCAGTATGCTTATTAACTTACATTCTCT
>Ga0257106_1001795_pt1 | contig 10314 bp, 16 predicted proteins | sample LP_taG_3_FD_190177 | JGI IMG/M metagenome (GOLD analysis project Ga0257106, IMG submission 190177) | Marine microbial communities from Northeast Subartic Pacific Ocean, Canada - LP_J_2011_P26_10m | ecosystem: Environmental > Aquatic > Marine > Oceanic | place: Canada: Northeast Subartic Pacific... | reverse complement strand
GAGAGTTACGATAGGAAACATGGTAATGGTTTTGATCATAGAGATTTACTTGCCACGACTTACGGAGGTCTTACGGTTGGGATTACTTTAAACATATTTGCCAAATCTCCTAAGAAAGGTAAAAGTGTCCTTAACTTTGGATTCATAAAATAAAAAACCCCTCCGTTTCCGGAAGGGCCTTCTAAATTCGCGCGTGGCGACTTCGTCGGAGAGAGAAACGCCCCCCTCCTCCAAAATTACTTTGTTGCGTCCATATTTGCTTTCTTGTAAGGTGTTATTAATTTCTTAATTGCACCTGCTGCTTTTCTAGCTCTTGCTTGAGAAGCTTTTGTAGAGCCTGTATGGTTTTCTTGTAAAGTGTTCATTTCCTCTACGATTTGTTCAAATAATTCGTCTTTGTTCATAATTAAAATTTAATTGTTAATACTAACCCATCATCATGTTAGGATCTATTCCTGCCATTGGGTCTTTCTTTTCTTTCTTACTACTAACTACTGCTTCAGTAATTAATAATGTACCTGCTACAGATGCAGCATTTTCTAATGCTAATCTAGTAACTTTAGTTGGATCGATAATACCTTCCTCAAACATATTTACTATTTGTTCTGTTCTTGGATTATACCCTGTCCAAACGTCTGAATCCTTTATGATAATATCTTCTTCAATTCCTTTGATCTTATCTTTAGGATATCCTGCGTTTTCTAAGATTTGATAGAATGGTCTTTCTATTGCTTGAATAACAATATCGTATCCAATTTGAGCATCACCATTTATCTCTCCTATTCTTTCACAAAGCATTTTAGATGCATTAAGTAAAGCTATACCACCACCGGGTAATATACCTTCTTCTAAAGCTGCTTTGGTAGCATGTAAAGCATCATCTACTCTGTCTTTTTTCTCTTTCATATCAACTTCAGTAAATCCACCAACATGTACAATCGAAACTCCTCCTATAAATTTAGCTAATCTATCTTGTAAAGTTTCTATTTCAAAATTAGAAGCACTATTATCGATTAAGTTTTTAATATCTTCAACTCTCGCGATAATTTTTTCATCTTCTCCTTGTGCATCTATAATAGTAGTAGTATCTTTAGAAACAGTAACCTTATTAGCTTTACCTAACCAAGAAGGATCAAATTTATCTAATCTCATTCCTTTTTCACTAGAGACTACTGTACCTCCGGTTAATATTGCAATATCTTCTAACATCGCTTTTCTTCTATCACCAAAGTCCGGTGCTTGTACTGCTGCTACTCCTAATATACCTCTCATCTTATTAACTACTAAAGTAGATAGCGCCTCTCCTCCAATATCATCTGCTACAATTAATAGTGATTTGTTTTGGGAAGAACATGCTTCTAAGATAGGAAGTAGCTCTTTAACGTTATGTATTTTTTTATCAGTTAATAGTATTAACGGATTTTGAAGAACAGCTTGCATTGAGCTATTATCTGTGACGAAGTAAGGAGACTTGAAACCTCTGCTGAATTGAATACCTTCAACAGTTTCTAAATATGTTTCTCCTGTTCGCGACTCTTCGATTGTTACTACCCCATCACGTCCTACCTTATCCATGGCAGTGGAAATTAACTTACCAATTTCGGTATCATTGTTGGCGGAAATAGTAGCTACTTGCTTAAGCTGTTCTTCATCCGTAATGTCTTTTGAATACTCTTTTAAGTACTCTACAACTTCTTTAGTTGCATCTGTAATTCCTCTTTTAATATCAACAGCGTTATTACCTTTCTGTAACTGTAATAAACCTGCTTTTAGTATTTGTTGAGCTAATAGTGTAGAAGTTGTAGTTCCATCTCCTGCTTGTTCTGCAGTTCTAATAGATGCTTGTTTAACAATAGAGGCTCCTATATTTTCTACTTTATTTTCTAATTCTATTGATTTAGCTACTGTAACTCCATCTTTTGTAGAGATTGGGTTACCCATATCTTGTTCTATAATAACATTTCTACCTGATGGTCCTAAAGTTGCGGTTACAGCATTTGCTAACTTATCTACTCCCTGTGCTAGTTTACTTCTAGCTTCTTTTGAAAACGTAACTTTTTTACTCATTATCTGTATTTTTAATTATTGCTAAAATTTCTTTGTCTGGTGTTATATAGTATTCTTGTCCTTCAAAATCTACTCTTAATGAACCGATTTTAGGAATTAAAACTTTATCACCTACTTTTGCGTTTACTCTAATAAAGTGTCCAAATTCAGACTGTCTTCCTGGACCTACTGATATTACTGTTCCCATTTCCGGTTTTTCTTTACCCATATCTGGTACTACAATATTACCGTACATTTGTTCGACTTCGTCGACTGGTTTAATAATTACTCTATCATTAAACGGTATTAATTCTGTTGCCATGTATAACTTATTTTTAGTGTTAATATTAATATAAGAAAAATATATTTAAGATCAAACTCGAGAGCGGAAAAAAACTACTTAATTTTCAAAGTTTTTAACTCTGAACCTTTGCTAAAAGGAATTGCAATCTTTAATAAGCCATTTTCAAAGTTAGCATCTGCTTTACTTAAATTAAACTTACTATCGATTTTCCAACCTAAATTAAAAGCACGTTTAGCTATACCTCTATGTATAATCGTGTTTGTATCTTCTTGTTTAGGTTTGTCGTAAATAACTCTAAGGATGTTTCCTTGAATTTGAATCTCAATATCCTCTTTATCAATACCCGTGCAAGCAATATCAATACCGATACCGTTTCCGGATTCGTAAATATCTAAGGGGTGTGGGACTTTGGAATCTTGTAATGGACGAAAGTGTCCTTGTGATTGTAAAAAATTTCTGACAAGTATGTCAAAAGGGTTTGCGTGTAATAAATCTAATGTACTCATATCATTTAAAGTTTGTGAGCGCCTAAGCTACTCGATTAATAAAAAAATAAAAAATCGCTCTCGAGTCGATCCTAAATATTATTTCAATAAAGCTAAAGTACCAGCTGAAGTCTTAATATGACTAAATTTCATAGGTACATTTGTTCCTGCTGGAACTACAATTGACAATCCAGTAGTTTTAGTTGGGTAAACAAAAGCGTTAGGAGATGCTGCAGTGTTTTTACCATGCCCATATCCTATTTCAGTTATAGTTGCTTGTACTATACAAACAAATCCTGAGAAATTTTCATTTGCTACTTCTGTTGCTCCTACTATAAAACGTTCTGTTGCCATGTTGTTACTTTATTTAATTATAAATATACTTAATTTACCTTTTAATGCCCTTCTCTCCAGTTATCAGCTATTTCAGGAGGAGCTTTCAAAGTCACACCAGGTAGCTTAGTAGTATTCTCCATAATCTCTTGTACTATTGGTGCAAACATTGCTGCATCTTTTTCAGCTACATTAATTATCAACTGATCATGAACCTGTGCTTGACATACTGCATCTATACCTAATTCTTTCGCTTTACGGTTAATTACTAAAGCTGCTCTATTTACTACTGCTGCTGCTAATGACTGTAGTTGAAAGTTTAAACAGTTATTAAGTCCATTACGGTAATCTCTATATGCCTGTAAAACAGCATCCTTACCGTAAGTGACTTCTAATTCTTTTCTAAATCTCCAATCTAACATTCTATCTTGAAACTTAACATAGGTTTTATGAACTTTAGGTAAATGTCTTACCCTACCAACATAGTTTTTAATATAACCATGAGCTTTAACTTGTAATCTTGAATTTTCTCTCCATTCCTTAAGTTGAGGAAATCCATCTAAATATCCATCTACAAGTCCTTGAGCAGTTTTTTGATCAACTCCTAATGTCATTTTTAAAGCATAAGCTTCCATTCCGTATGCAATACCTAATGAATATGCTTTAGCTTTATTTCTAGCGTTAGGATCTACCTTTTTAAGGTAGTTAGGGGCTTTTTTATCAGCAGATACTCCTTTTAGTTCTTCAGTTTGAATAGCTACGTAAGAATAGAAGTCTAAACCATTATTAAATATCTCTTGAAGTTTTTTATCACCGGTAACTGATGCGAAGCAGTGAGGTTCTAACGATTCATAATCAGCGTCAATTACTTTTCTCCCATTACCTGCAGTTAAAAATGCTCTAACTATATTAACGTATTTCATGATTACTGGAGCATCGTCTCCTTCTTCTAGAGGTTTAGGAAGTTGCTGTGCATCGGAACCATACCTTCCGGAAACAGTACCATTTTGCTTAAAGTAAAAATAGTACCTTCCATCTTCGTTTCTATCTCTAAATCTATCTACATAAGTAGATTTAATCTTAAGTAACCTGTTGTAAATACGTAGATTCTCAGCCCAAGGGTATTCTTTAGCTAAATCTTTAACCATATCCATATCAAACTTAGCTCTTCCAGATTTAGTATTAGATCCAGCTACTTTAGGCTTAATACCCATATACTTAAATACTATCTCACCTAAATGCTTTTTAGATTGAATATTCACATATTCTCCGTTATTAGATTCTTTCCACATAGACATAGAAATTCTTGCTACTTCTAATTCATCTAATAATTTAATATCACCAGAAAGTAAAAATTGTTTAGTAACAGAATCATCTAATGCTTCAACATTCTTCTGAGTAATGGAATACTTGCCGGTTTTTTCAGATTTTGGTAGAGGTAAGGAGTACCTTTCTATGAGCTTTTGAGCCCAGTTACCTTTATGTGATGGAGGAAATTCTCTGAATGCAGTATCCATTACCCAGCTCTTAACATCAGAAATATCAAGTAATGATTTCATTACTATCTCTTTATTCTTTTTCTGATCTTCGAGTATATCGTCATGAATATTATTTAGTAAGTCCATATCTAAGTCTACTCCATATGATTCCATAGGAACAGTGACTTCTCGATATATAGGCATTACTTCATCTTCGAAAAAGAACTTTTCAAGTCCTTCTTCTTTTAACTTCTTTAAGTATAAATTACAAATACGTAAAGTTAAGTCTGTATCCGCTGATGCATATTTAGATAGTATATCTAGATCAGCTTTGTAAATTTCGTATAAAGCTTTAGTAGTAGAACCTCCATTACTTTTAATAGATTCTTTTAGTTCTACTTGCTCTTTATTAGCAGCTTCTTCTACATTTAATCCTAATTCTTTTTGATTCATTATAGCAATAGACTTAAGCCCAAAAGGAGTACCAAAACCGAATGCCCCTTCTTCATAAACCGTATGTACTAACAAACCAGTATCTACATAAACACTTGGAAGTAAGTCTACTCCAAAGTAGTTTTTAATAAACTGTATATCAAAGGATGCATTATGAAATACTAATCTTTTACCTATTAATAACTTTAATAGATTTTTAGAAATAACTTCAGTAGATTTACCGTTTATTTCTTGAAGTACTAAATCGTCTTTTTCATAATCAAATACTAATGTAGGTAAATAAAAACCTACCCCTTCGTCACCGGATACTGACCAACCTATAATTTTATTCTTACGAGGATTTAATCCAGTAGTCTCAGTATCAACTGCTATAACATCTGAGTCTATGATATGTTGGTGGAGGAGTTTTAAGGTCTCTTCATCTTGAACCGTATAGTATTTTTTTTCTAATTGCATATATAACCTTTTATTTAATTAATAATATAAGAAAAATTATTCAGACTAAAAAATTCTTGAACAGCTATTTTACCGTCTTTTATATTTAATTTATCTTGATATAATTTTTCTATTGTATCTAATCTTGGAGTATATTGAACTTCTATATCGTCATCCATTTCTACTCTTGCTTCATCAAATGCTCTATAGTATATTTCAAACTCTCCTCCAAACTCTTTTAAGAAAGAGTGCATAGCAGGGGATAACCATCCTGTGTTTGATCCTGTTCCTGCTAAATAGTTACTACCGATTCTTTGATAACATTTTTGTGAGCATCCTACTTTAAAGAGCTGTTGGGTTCCTGATCTGCTTTTCCATACTATAATGTAGATTAAACGCATTACAGGGAAGTCTTCTGGTTTATAACTAATATGAGAAAGTGTTTCTCTCCTATTTTTAAGTTCTAGAAAGTACTTGTATCTATTCTCTTCAGTAATGTGCTCAGTTAAAGCTCTATTACTACTTTGCATTATCTTTGGTAATACAAATGAATCTAAGTATTCAAAGTTTTTCGGTATCATATCGGTTTTTAATAGGTATTTTTAGTTTTAGTATTAAGTACCGAAGTAATTAAATCGTCGCAAACCTCAGGAGATATTTTACCGGATGTTAATAGATCGTAGATTACTGTTGATAATGTTTCGTGTGAGTGAATAATTACTCGAGAGTTTAATTTAGTCATAACCTTTATTGCTTTATTATTATACCTTAATATACGAAATATAACAATAGGAAACAACTTATCCTTTAAAATTCTCCATATAAATCCCACTTTTCAGGTTCAGGTTCTGGGAGGTTTATTTCTTCTTCGACTATAGCAAATAACTTGCCATTTAAAGGTTCTAATCTATAATGTCCTTTAAATTTAGTTTTACGCATATATTGAGTTAGAGTTTGAACCAACCCGTCAATAACTGTTTCCTTATCTATAACAAGTTCCCAATTATCTCCAGGTGGTACTCTTATTGCAATCAATTTAGAATTTTCTATAGTTTCTTTACCCATTACTGTCTTAAGGTTTTAGCTAATCTATATTCAGAATTAGTAAAGAAGTCTGGTATAAATCTTGAATGAGTAGCTCTAATAGGGTTAATATCTAATCCTCCTCTTCTAGTATATAGACAAGCTACCATTAAATCCTCTGGTTGATATGCATCCATTAGGTGTTTAAATACCATTTCGCAAATCTCTTCATGAAAATGACTTACAGTTCTATGACTAACAATATACTTAGCTAATGAATCTATTGCTGGTAAGTTCTTACCATTCATTCTAATAAATACATCTCCCCAGTCGGGTTGATTAGTTACTCTACAGTTAGACCTTAATAGGTTAGATCTTAATTTTACTTCTTTTGAAGTATCAGATGTATCCTCTATAAGTAGTTGAGAAGCGTCAGATTGAAATGCAGTAAAGTCTATTTGATCTAATAGCACGATTTCACCTAAATCTTGATAACCTTCAAAAGATACCGCTTTACCGTCTTCTTCATCTGTGTAGAAGCTTACAGTAGTATCAGTTTCAAGTAACTTATCTAAATCACCTTTTACTCTATCTTCAATTTCTAAAATACATTCTACTGTATTATCACCTAATCTAGTCATATTAAAAGAATTTAAGTATAACTTTATAGATTTAGATTCTACGTGATGTTCTGAGTTAGAAGGGCAGACAATTTTTAACATACCTGCTACAGGTAGCCCTTTAGTTGTAATAGCTGATACTTCGTAGCAATTCCAGGTGTCAACTCCTACAAAATCTTTATTAGTTAATCCGTAACCTTCTCTATTTAAGTATCTTGGTACTTTAACTAATAATTCAGGAGCATAAGTATCCTTATAACCATCTCCTCCAACTTTACCTAAGTGTTTTGAAGCAATATTAACTACTTCTTGATAATTTTTTACGTCTGCCATAGTTTTATCCTTTAAATATTTGTTTTTTGCCACCCTCATAAACATAAGCATGACCGTTTTCTATTAATAATTCATTTAACGACTTATCTTCTCCGTCGATAAATATTTCAGCAAGTATTCTTCCATACTTACCTTTGCCAAAAGATTGAATAATAAATTTACCATCATTCATCTCTAAGTACTTTTTAGTAAAAGCAGAAGCTTCTAAACCTTTTGCTTTTTCTTCTAAATCTCTAGTTCTTTTTTCCCAGGTATCTACACCTTTAAATCTTAACCTTGCTTTTACCCAAGTATCAAAACCTAAGTCGATCATTACATCTGCTGTATCTCCATCGACTACTCTTAATAATTTTGCTCCGTATTTATACATTTATAAATTTTAATATTTGTTCTACCCTTTGCAGAGGAGAACCTGTTATCGTCAAGTAAGGCTGACGTACGCCTTCTAATACTGCTTTAAACTCATCATCTATTTTAACTCTCCATTCTTCATTAATACTCCTTACTCCATCATCTACTGAGTCAAATTCAATAGGAAAGTAAATATAATGAGTGTATTCACCTTTAATCCTATTCCAAGTATCTTCTATATATGAATAAGTCATAGGTTTTATTTTATCCATAAACCTAGAATATACTACAACATCCATATAACATCTATCCAGTACTAAGTTATAAGGTTGAAGTAAAGCTTCTAAATGAAAACTGCTAATAGCTAACTGAGTAGCATCTGTACCTTTCTCATTTATAGGAAAACCGTACTTACCTACACTCCTAGTAGATTCATTAATAAATTCATACTTAGGGAGTTTATTTTTAATTAACTCGTACACGGTAGTTTTACCTGTACTGCTTGCTCCTACTAAAGCTATTCGTTTCACCATTTAAAGCTGCGTTTAAGAAATTACACCACATATAGAGGCTTCTGTCTTTTAAGATACGAAATAAATCGTTTAATTCCAAATTAAATACGTTAAAAAACTCTTTCATAATTATTTTACCTTCATCTACCCCTGGGTCTACTCTATGAAGGACTGCTCCTGCTATATCATACTTACCTTCTTTAATACCTTGAAAAGCTCTTATTTGAGGATCTTTACCTTTAAGTTCAGGGTATTCAGTAATTAATCCTGGATGACCTTTAAAAATATTAAATTTTTCACATATTTCAGGAGGCATAATTCTTAACCATCCATGCAACGTAATTAATGCTTCCGGAAAGTTTACTAATAACTCTTCATAATCTTCTAAAGTAGGTTTATTAGGAAAAACAAAGTAACCTTGTTTCTCAATACGAGGGTCTATACTACGAAGATGTTCCGGTCTTTCATTAGTAATAATTCTATCTGGCCATTTGCCGATAGATTCTGCTATATCTGCTATTTCTGCTCCTGTTTGACTAAAGAACGTTATCCAATGCATTTTTACCATTTGTAAACCATCTAAATTTCTGTATATTATTTTTAATTGTATTTAACTGATCCATTTCAATCTCTGAGTTAATCAGTTCAAATAGTTTTTGTCTTTCTTTGCTCCATAATCCTTCTTGACCATATGTAATTCCTTTTATTCCGTGAACTACTGGATTAGAAGTGTCTAGTGAATATAACCAATCGTAATCAGAATGCTTATAAAAAGAAAATTCTTGAGGTAATCCACATCCTAATAAATGATGCTTCTTATCCTTATTTATTATACCGTCTTTAAGTAAATCTCCAAGTAACTTAACACGTCCTAGCATCCAACTAACGTACTTGTTAGCATGAGGTACTGACTTGCTATAATACGAATAATCAAATGATATAGCTATCATATCTACATTAGCAGATTTATCCATATATTTATAGCATTCTACTATTTCATTATATGTTTTACCTTGAACAACCCCTATAGCTTTACCGGTCGCAGTACTTTTATACTTATTATTCCAATCTATCATTTTATTAATAGTAGCATTACTATCCTCTAAAACATCTGGGACTATATACCAAGTCGGTCTTAATTCATTAACCCAATGTAAAAACTTATCGGGATTAAATGCTTCTTCTAATTCAAAAATAGAATTATCTAGTATAATTTCTCTACCTTTTAATGCTGCTTTTTTAAATTGATTAAAATACTCTTTATCTTCTTCAAAAAGGTGTACTAAGGCATAATCATAATCAGTAAATCTCTGTACTTCATCAAAAATACTCTTAGGAGCTTCGTGTGCTATTTTTATCATTTAATACTTTCTATATCTGTTTCTACATTAGCTAATTCTTTAGAAAGAGTAGCTATTGCTTCATCTAATTTACCTAATACTTCGTTTTCATTTTGTATGCTAGCTATTGCTTCTTTTATAGCCTCTTCTGCTATTGAAAGAGGTACCATCTCCATTTTATGTGCTTCTACATACACTTTATGTTCTTCTAAATTTATCATATTATTTTCTTATTTCGTTTTTAAACATTACTTTAAAGGTTTTTAACATAACAAGTACTTTATGTAATAGTGCACTTATTATTGAAATTCCTACTCCTCCTATTAATAGCTTTATATCCATTACAAAGGATTTAGCTATAAATGTGTATCCTAACGTAGCAACGGAATCTAAACCTATCATAACGGGTACTAATCCTAATATATCTTTAGGGAATATTTTACACAAAGTTATTACTATATAATTTGCTATAAGCAGTAAAGGTAAAAGCCCTAACCCTATTAGTAGATCAATCATTCCTACAGTATTCCGTTTCCTTTATGAAACTTTAATAATTCATTATCTGTAAATAGTTTAGATAAGTCTGGTTTGTAGTAGTTAA
>Ga0257106_1001794_pt1 | contig 10323 bp, 2 predicted proteins | sample LP_taG_3_FD_190177 | JGI IMG/M metagenome (GOLD analysis project Ga0257106, IMG submission 190177) | Marine microbial communities from Northeast Subartic Pacific Ocean, Canada - LP_J_2011_P26_10m | ecosystem: Environmental > Aquatic > Marine > Oceanic | place: Canada: Northeast Subartic Pacific... | reverse complement strand
CCCCAGGTACGGAGCCGGCCGTTCCACCCGCGGACCTGCGCGCGCGGCCCCGACGAGGTCGACGACGCGGGCGACGGCGCGCTCGCGCTGCGGTCCGCGGCCGCGCACCTGCGGCGCTTCGCCCGGGCCCACGGCTGCGGACCGCTCCGGCTCTACGACGGCGGGTCGGCGCCGGCGGCGCCCGTGGCCCACGCGGAGCACGTCGCCGAGTACCTCTTCGGCCGCGCGGACCTCGCCGGCGGCGCGCCCGGCGCGGCCGTCGCGACCGCGGACTACCGCGGACTCCTCGCGGAGCTCGACGGGTCGGCGGACCGGCGCGGGACCCTCGCGGCCTGGCTCGCGGCCGACGCCGACGACGGCGCCCTCGAGCCGCTGGCGAACGTGGCGGAGGCGACGCGCGGCGCGGCGTCGGTCGACGTGCTCGTCGGCGGGCCCATGACGGCGCTCGACGCGCTGGCGACGAGCGACCCGGACTTCGCGGGGAAGATCGCCCACGTGCGCGCCATGGCCGCGGCCTGGGACTGCTCCACGGCGAACCTCTTCGCGAACCAGTTCAACTGCGCCGCGGACCTCGGCGCGGCGGCGGCCGCGCTCGGGCCCGGCGGCCCGCTCGGGGCCGCGCCCGTGACGCTCTACACGACGGAGTTCTGCAAGGGCGCGCTGAGCCTCTCGCCGGCCGAGGTCCGCGCGCACGCCGCGCCGCCCGTCGCCGCGCTCTACGACCTGTGGCACGACCTCACGGGCGGCCGCGGCGCCGTGACGCTCTTCGACGTCGCGCCCCTCCTCGACCTCGTCGCGCCGCCCCTCGCGCCCACCGTGCCCGTGGCCTGCGCGCTCCGGAGCGACGGCGTCTTCGCCATCACGGAGGTCGCGGAGAGCCGCGTCCGCGCGACGCGACGCGTCCTCTCCGCGGAGGACGCCGCCGCGGCCAAGGGCAAGCTCCTCGACCTCCTCGCCAACGCCGCCCTCGCCGCCCTCTGAGTAGGCGTCCCTCTGGGTGCCGGGGGGGGCGTACGCGTGGGAGCTGCTCCGCGGGTCGAGGCGTCGGTCGCCGGGGGTCGCGCGCGCGGCCTCTCGTCGCAATGGCCGGCATGCATCACCCGCGCGCCTGGCCGCTGCGTGTCTGCGCACTACTGCTACTACCACACACAGCACACGCATCCTGCGCCGCGCCGCGCTTCGGCCGGCGCGACGGCGAGTTGGACATGCGGCGCTGGCGCGTGGCGTCGGACAGGGACGTCGGCGCGGCGCGCGACGCCCGCGCCTTCGGCGGCTACACGTTCAACGTGAGCGACGGGAGCGAGACGTTCCCGCTCTGGTACGGCATGACCGAGGGCTACCCCTGGAGCCAGCCCGTGGACGGCGCGCGCTACGACGCGCTCCACGCGGGCGCGAGGCTGCGGCCGCGCGACGTCACGGTCGCGAGCTACCCGAAGACGGGCACGACCTGGGTCGAGCAGATCGTGCTGCTGCTGCTCCACGGCAGCGGCGTCGCGCCGAAGCTCGACCCGGCGAGCCGCAACTCCTACGTGCCCGGGCGGCGCGACGTCGGCTGCGTCTGGCTCGAGCCCACGGTCGCGTCGAAGCGCGGCGGCCGCTTCACGCTGGACCAGTTCGACGCCATCCCGGCGCCGCGCGTCATCAAGTCGCACGCGCCCTTCGACAGCCTCGTCGGCACGCGGTCCGTCCCCGGGAAGCGCGGCGTCGACGCGCTGAAGGCGTCCGGGTCGAGGGTCGTCTACGTGTCGAGGAACCCCAAGGACGCCGCCGTGAGCCTCTACTTCCAGCGCGCGCCCGTGCCCGGCCCGGCGCGCGGCCGCCGGCCGCCGCCGGCCGACGCGGCGCGGCCGCGCGGCCTCGCGCGGCCGCCGGCGGCGCGGCGCCGGCCCCTCGCCGCGGCGGACGCGGCGCGCGCGCCGGCGGCGCGGCGCCGCCCCCCCGCGGCCGGCGCGGCCGGCCGGCCGCGCGGCCGCCGCGACGCCGGGCGAAGGCCGGGCGAAGAGCGCGGCCGCCGCCGGCGCCTCGCGGCCGCGCGGCCGACGCGGCGCATGCCCATGGACGCGTGGTGCGCCCTCTACACCAAGGGCTACATGGCCTCCGGGTCCTACTTTGAGCACGTCGCGCGCTGGCACGCCGCGTCGCGCGCGCCGGGGTCGCCCGTGCTCTTCCTCAAGTACGAGGCGCTCCGCGCGGACCCGAGGAAGCAGATCCGGCGCATCGCGGCCCACCTCGGCCTCGAGCGGGACGCCGCCGAGATCGACCGCGTCGCGGACCTGTCGTCCTTCGAGCGCATGAAGGCGTCCGCGGCCGCGGCCGACGCCGGCGCGAGGTCCGACGCGCGGAACCCCAAGTACGCCGTCGCGCCGGGCGGCAATTCGTCGAACCCGGCGCACACGACGGGCCACATCCGCGAGGGCGGCTCCGGCGGCTGGGTCCAGCACTTCTCGAAGCTCCTCAGCGACCAGTTCGACGCGGAGTACCGGCGCCAGCTCGACGGCTACGCGGCGAAGGCCGCGGCGGACTTCGGCGTCGACGTGGAGGCGCCGACCTTCGACTTCGGGGGCGGGTGCGTGGCGTAATGACGCTGGCGTGCTTGCGTCGTGCTTGGCCATGGACTTCCCTATCAGGACCGCCAGCGTCACGTCGCGTGGGAAGCGCCGACCGTGGAGAAGGGTGCGACGCGGCGAGTGGCGAAGGCGCTGGGTTGCTCGAGAGGCGTCCAGTTCGCTTTCGCACGGTCCTGCACGCCGGGGCGTACGCCAGGCCGGCCCAAGCTGAGACGACGTGGGCCGAAACTCGTTTCTAGTGGTAAATCCCCCCACTGGCAATTTTCGATGTATTTCTCTCCACTCGTTCATCGACGTCGCCTCAGCTCGTCACACCACTTGGGTACTTTTGTGTACGTCTGCTCTCCGCGTCGGCTTCGACGTCGCGCAGGCGCCTCCGTGCGCTGCAGTAGTTGCAGCGCCGCCACCCCAGCGAGTCGCAGCCGCCGCGGACGCGCGCCACAGCCATGGGCCCCCTCAAGCGCAGCCAGTCCATGGTGGGCATCGTCAACAAGAAGAAGATGCCCCTGAGCCCCCAGGGCATGGAGATGAAGGCGAAGATGGTGTCCTACGTCGAGGCCCACGGCGGCCAGCGCCCCGTGCACACGATCCTCATCGCGAACAACGGCATGGCCGCGACCAAGGCGATGATCTCGATGCGCGAGTGGGCGTACGACACGCTCGGCGACGCCAAGGCCGTGACCTTCGTGGCCATGGCGAGCGCGCAGGACCTCGACGCCAACGCCGAGTTCGTGCGCCTCGCGGACCGCGTCGTCGAGGTGCCCAGCGGGTCGAACAAGAACAACTACGCGAACGTCGAGCTCATCATCGACATCGCGGTCAAGGAGGCCGTCGACGCGGTCTGGCCCGGCTGGGGCCACGCGTCGGAGAACCCGGAGCTGCCGGACGGCCTCGCGGCCCGGGGCATCGTCTTCATCGGCCCCGACGGCGGGCCCATGCGCGCGCTCGGCGACAAGATCGCGGCGTCGATTTTAGCGCAGACGGCCGAGGTGCCCTCCATCCCCTGGTCCGGCGACGGCCTCACGGTGGACCCCAAGGTCGTGGCAGCCACGGGCGCCATCCCCCCGGACCTCTTCCGCAAGGCCATGGTCACGACGGAGGACGAGTGCCTCAAGGCCGCCGCGCGCATCGGCTACCCCGTCATGCTCAAGGCGTCCGAGGGCGGCGGCGGCAAGGGCATCCGCATGTCCCACTCCGAGGACGAGCTCAAGTCGAACTTCGTCCAGGTGTCCAACGAGGTGCCCGGGTCGCCCATGTTCATGATGCAGCTCTGCAGCAACGCGCGCCACCTCGAGGTGCAGATCGTCGGCGACAAGCACGGCCAGGCCGTCGCGCTCAACGGCCGCGACTGCAGCACGCAGCGCCGCTTCCAGAAGATCTTCGAGGAGGCGCCGGCGGCCATCGCCAAGCCCGAGGTCTTCCGCGAGATGGAGAAGGCGGCCATGCGCCTCACGCAGTCCATCGGCTACTCGGGCGCGGGCACCGTCGAGTATTTGTACCACGCGGCGACGGACAAGTTCTACTTCCTCGAGCTCAACCCGCGCCTCCAGGTCGAGCACCCCTGCACGGAGGGCATCACCTTCATCAACATGCCCGCGACGCAGCTCCAGGTCGCCATGGGCATCCCCCTCCACCGCATCCCGCACGTCCGCCGCTTCTACGGTTTGGAGGACCTCGACGGGTCGTCGGCCATCGACTTCTTCGAGACGCCCTACCCCAAGGTCACGAACCACATCATCGCCGCGCGCATCACGGCGGAGAACCCCGACGAGGGCTTCAAGCCCACGTCGGGCTCCATCCACCGCGTCAAGTTCCAGAGCACGAAGAACGTCTGGGGCTACTTCTCCGTCGGCGCGAACGGCGGCATCCACGAGTTCGCCGACTCCCAGTTCGGCCACCTCTTCGCGTCCGGCGCGACGCGCGAGATCGCGCGGCGCCACCTCGTGCTCGCGCTCAAGTCCGTGGAGATCCGCGGCGTCATCCGCAACCCCGTCGAGTACTTGGTCGAATTGCTCGAGACGGACGAGTTCAAGGAGAACCGCATCGACACGGGGTGGCTCGACGGCATCCTCAAGGCCAAGTCCGTGTCCGTGCCCATGAACACGCCGCGCCTCGTCCTCGCCGCCGTCATCTTCCGCGCGCACGCGGCGATCAAGGAGAAGACGGCCGAGCTCTGCGCGTCGATGGCCAAGGGCCAGCTCTCGACGGCGACGGTCAAGGACCTCGTGCGCTTCCCGTCGGTCATCACCTACGAGGGCCTCAAGTACGACTTCTCCATCGCCAAGTCCGGGCCCGAGACCTTCGCGCTCCAGATCAACGGCCAGACGGTCACGGCCAAGGTCCGCGAGCAGCCCGACGGCACGCTTTTGGCGGCCTTTGGGGGCGCGACGCGCAAGGTCTTCGGCGCCGAGGAGCCCCTGGGCCTGCGCATCATCTGCGACGGCGTCACGTGCCTCATGCCGACGATCTTCGACCCGTCGGAGTGCCGCACGGACGTCACGGGAAAGATCGTCCGCTACCTCCAGGACGACGGCGCGCAGGTCAACGCGGGCGAGCCCTACGTCGAGGTCGAGGCCATGAAGATGATCATGGCCTTGAAGACGGCGGAGAGCGGGGCCATCGAACACAAAATGTCGCCCGGGTCCATCATCTCCACGGGCGACCTGCTGGCCTCGCTGACGCTCAGCGACCCGTCGTCCGTCGTCAAGATCGAGCCCTTCACGGGCACCTTCGACGTCATCGACGCCATCGACGAGGATTTGACGGCCAAGGAGGCCTGCGCCCTCGTGCTCCAGGGCTACGAGTGCGACGACGTCAAGGGTTTGGCGTCGGAACTCTTCGACGAGAACCCGAACATCGCCGTCGCGGACGCCGCGGAGCTCCTGGGCGCCTATTTGGTCGTCGAGGGCCGCTACGCGGGGCGCCCCCTCGACGGCGTCGTCCGCGACCTCATCGCGGAGCACAAGGACGCGCTCGGCGGCGCCATCGCGGTCGCGCGCGCGCACCAGGCCGTGTCGCGGACGACGGATTTGTGCTTCCACATCTGCGAGCATCTGCTGGAGACTTACACGGACCGCCTCAAGAGCGGCGTCAAGGGCACGCCGCCGACGCTGGGGTCCGTCGTCGCCCAGCTCGCGGCGCTGCCGGGCGACAAGTACAGCGACCTCGCGCTCCTCGCGCTCCGCGTGTCTCTCGCGGCGTCGGACGACGAGCCGACGACGCCGCGGACGCTCGACACGAAGCTCTTCAACAAGTCGAAGCTCACCAAGGGCTACGCGTTGATGGAGCTCGAGACGGGCACGCCCTTCGGGACCGCCTTCCTCGGCAACAAGGCCGTGGAGGCGTCCGCGCTCACGAAGCCCGGCCGCGGCGGCGAGCCGCCCGTGGTCTTCCTGCTCTACGCGTGCCAGAGCGACTTCGGCGGCGGCGTCGCCAAGGTCCAGGAGGCGCTGGAGACGGCCCTCGAGGCGTTGGCCATCGCGCGCAAGGACAGCAAGGTGCCCATGACGTCCGCGTCGTCCGTCGTCGTCCGCGTGCCCAAGGGCTTCGGCACCGTGTCGTCCGTCGTCGGCGCCGCGGCGCTGGATTTGGTGATGAAGAACCTGGCGGCGAAGCTCGCGGCGCTCCACGTCGACTCCTTCAGCGTGCGCGTCGGCGACGCGAACTTTGCGATGGCGTCGCCCGCGTCGACGTCGTGGCCGGCGCTCGAGGCCGTCGACGCCAAGGTCGCCGACGACTTCGTGCCGTCGCCCTTCGCGAAGCGCCGCGCGACGGCGCGCCGCGCCGGGTCCACGTTCTGCTACGACTTCGTCGGGCTGTTGGCGTGCGCGGCCAAGGGCGCCGAGGGCGGCTTCCCCGGCTCGCTCAAAGCCGACGAGCTCGTCTGGGCCGACGACGCCAAGACGGCGCTCAAACCGGCGCCGGGCACGCCGCCGGGCACGAACAAGGTCGGCATGGTCGCCTGGCACATGACGCTCAAGTCCGCGGAGTACCCGTCCGGCCGCGAGCTCGTCGTCATCGCGAACGACGTCACGTTCCAGAGCGGGTCCTTCGGCGTGCCCGAGGACGACGTCTACAAGGCGGCGTCGGTGTACGCGCGGGCCCGGGGCATCCCCCGCATCTACGTCGCCTGCAACAGCGGCGCGCGCATCGGCCTCGTCGAGGAGCTCAAGCCCAAGTTCAAGGTCAAGTGGAACAACGCGGCCAACCCGGGCCAGGGCTTCGAGTACGTCTACCTCGACCGCGCGGACTACGAGGCCCTGGAGCCGGGCACGGTGCTCGGTAGCTTCAAGGGCGACGACTTCGTGCTGTCGGCCATCGTCGGCACGACGCACGGCATCGGCGTCGAGAACCTCCGCGGCTCGGGCACCATCGCCGGCGAGACGAGCCGCGCCTACCAGGACGGCTTCACTTTGAGCTACGTGACGGGCCGGTCCGTGGGCATCGGCGCCTACCTCGTGCGCCTCGGCCAGCGCACGATCCAGATGAACGTCGGCCCGCTCATCCTGACGGGCTACGCGGCGCTCAACAAGCTGCTGGGCCGCGAGGTCTACACGTCCCAGGACCAGCTCGGCGGGCCCCAGGTCATGCACCCCAACGGCGTGTCCCACATGACCGTGGACAACGACGTCGAGGGCGTCAAGGAGATCCTCAAGTGGCTCGCGTTCGTCCCCGCAACGAAGTTCGACCAGCCCGCGGTGCTCGCCCCCTCGGACCCCGTGGACCGCGACGTCGCCTTCCTCCCGACGAAGGCGCCCTACGACCCGCGCCACATGCTCGCGGGCTGCGACGGGCCGTCGGGCTTCGTCTCCGGCTTCTTCGACGCGGGCTCGTTCACGGAGTACCTCGCGGGCTGGGGCAAGTCCGTCGTCGTGGGCCGGGGCCGGTTGGGCGGCATCGCCATGGGCGCCATCGCCGTGGAGACGCGCCTCAGCGAGCAGCGCGTGCCCGCGGACCCCGCGGACCCCGCGTCGAACGAGGCCATCCTCGCGCAGCCGGGCCAGGTCTGGTTCCCCGACAGCGCCTACAAGACGGCCCAGGCCATCCGCGACTTCTCCGGCGAGAACCTGCCCATCGTCATCTTCGCGAACTGGCGCGGCTTCTCCGGCGGCACGCGCGACATGTACGGCGAGATCCTCAAGTTCGGCGCGATGATCGTCGACGCGCTCGTCGACTGCACGGCGCCCGTGTCCGTCTACATCCCGCCCAACGGCGAGCTCCGCGGCGGCGCCTGGGTCGTCGTCGACCCGACGATCAACGCCGACGCCATGGAGATGTACGCGGACGAGCAGTCGCGCGGCGGCATCCTCGAGCCGCCGGGCATCTGCGAGGTCAAGTTCCGCGCGGCGGACCAGCTCAAGGCCATGCACCGCCTCGACCCGACGCTCCTCAAGCTTAGTCAGGACAAGGACGGCAACGCCGACGCCATCAAGGCGCGGGAGGACGCCCTCGCGCCGACCTACATGCAGGTCGCGCACGAGTTCGCGGACCTCCACGACCGCGCGGGCCGCATGAAGGCCAAGGGCGTCATCCGCGACGTCCTGTCCTGGCCCAAGTGCCGCACCTACCTCTACTGGCGCACGAAGCGGCGCCTCGCCGAGGACGCGCTCAAGGCCCGGTTCAAGGCCGCCGCGGGCGACGAGCTCTCCAAGGCCGAGGTCGCCGCGGCCGTCGCGACCCTCGCGGGAGCGGCGCACGGCGACGACAAGGCCTTCCTCGCCTGGGCCGAGTCGGCGCCGGCCAAGGCCGCCGTCGCCGCCAAGCTCGACGCCGTCAAGCTCGCGGCCGTCACGGGCGCGGTCGCCAAGCTCCTCGCGGGGCTCCCGGCGGACGCGCGCGCCAAGGCCCTCGCGAACCTCCCCGCGCCCCAATAGAGGGCGCGGCCCGCGCGCGAGGCCCCCCTTTCCCTTCCCCGACAACACGCCCGCGCCCCCGTCGCCGCGCGCCGGGCCGACGCCCGTCGGCCCCGGCGCCGCGACCCCGCCGCGGATGCGACCCAGGCAACCCTGTCCCATCTTTTAATCAAAATGCCGGGTACCCCAGGAGTCGAGCTAGGCGAGGCTCGCGAAGAGCTTCGTGGCCTTGGGGAGGCCGTTCTTCTGCCAGTCGTCCTCCGCGGCCGCGAGCGCGGCGGCGTCGCTCGGATCCGCGCGCACGGCCGCGCCGACGAGCTTGCTGCCCATGCCGCAGGCGCAGGCGCCCGCGTCGAGCCACGCGGCCGCGTTGTCTGGCGTGATGCCGCCGCTCGGCAGGAAGCTCACGCGCTTGAAGTCGCCGACGGACCGCAGGTCCTTGAGCGCCGCCGGCGTCCAGAGCTGCGCCGGGAAGATCTTGATCAGTTTCGCGCCGGCGTTCCAGCAGGTGCGTATCTCCTGGGGCGTGAACGCCGCCGGCACGGGGAGCACGTTGTATTTCAGACAGGCCTCGATCATGCCCGGCGGGTTGAAGGGGCTCAGCGCGAACTTTGCGCCCAAAGCAGCGACGCGCGGCACGTCGGCCGCGTCCTGGACCGTGCCGACGCCGACGCAGCAGAAGTCGCCGACGCGCGCGACGAGCGTCGAGAGCACGCGCTCGAACTCGACGCTGTCGAGCGTGACCTCGAGCGCCGAGCAGCCGAGGTTCGCGAGCTCGACGCCCCGCGCGATGGCCGCGTCCGCGTTCTTGGCCCGGAGGATCGCGACGACCTTGCCCCGCGCGACCGTCGCGAGCGCGCCGTCGAGGGCCGCGTTGGATGCGGGCGCCGCCGCCGCCATTGGCGGCGGCGGCGGCGGCGCGGCGCCCGCGCCGAGCGAGGGGCAGGGCACGAGCCGCGGGCTCGTCGGCTCGCCCGCGTAGCGGCGCTCGTAGGCCTCGAGCGCCGCGCGCGGCACGTCGCTGTGGTCGCCCTGGGACTCCTGGCAGAGGGCCGCGAGGAGGTCCGCGCGCCGCAGGGCCTCGGCGTCGGCGAGGCCGTCGAGCCTCGCGTCCATGTAGCCCGCGGCCCACGCGGAGCCGCCGCCGCACTCGTCCTTGGGCGTGTGGAGCACGGGGCAGTCGAACGTCGTCGCCAGGCCGGTCGCCGACGCCAGCACGGACCAGCGCTTCTGCAGCCCCGTGGCCGCGTCGCGCGTCTTGAAGCAGCACGCGAGCTTGAGCGCCTTCGCGCCCGCGTACGTCGCCGCGAGCTTCGCGCGCGCGTCCGCGAGGAGCTTGGGCCAGCACGCGTCCGTCTCCGGGACGACGGCGCCGGCCGCGGCGCCGCCGCGGCCCAGCGCGCTGTGGCCGTCGCGCTGCTCGAAGGACGACATGGCCTCGGGCACGTCCGCGACGCCGACGAGCTTCGCGACGAGGCGCAGCTGCGTCAGCGACACGACGAGCGTGTCGACGGCGCAGGCCTCGCCGCCCAGCGCCTTCGCGACGGCCGCGTGCCACAGATCCTCGAGCGTGCCCAGGGCCGGCCGCCAGTTGAGGTCGAGGAAGACCTTGGTGCCCGCCAGGCCCTCGAGGTCCTTGAGCCAGGCCGCCCTCGCCGCGGCGCTCAGCAGCGGCGTGATGCCCGTCGCGTGGCGCCACGCGCACGTCGCGCCGCCGACGCAGGCGAGGAGCGCGGCCTCGTCGGCCTTCGCGAACGCCGACCCGGCGCGCTCGTAGTGGACGCGGCGCTCGTCGGGGAGCACGTGGAAGCAGCCCATGAGCGCGCCCGGCGCGGCGACGACCCTGGACGCGTCGACGCCCGCGTCTTCGGCGCACATGACGGGCACCGTGCCCGTGCGGCTCT
>Ga0257106_1001790_pt1 | contig 10341 bp, 5 predicted proteins | sample LP_taG_3_FD_190177 | JGI IMG/M metagenome (GOLD analysis project Ga0257106, IMG submission 190177) | Marine microbial communities from Northeast Subartic Pacific Ocean, Canada - LP_J_2011_P26_10m | ecosystem: Environmental > Aquatic > Marine > Oceanic | place: Canada: Northeast Subartic Pacific... | reverse complement strand
TGCGCGGTCTCGCGCGTCACGTCCTTGACGCGCTCCTCCTGCGTGAGCTTCTGGTCGTCCTGCTTCTTCGTCCGCGCGCGGAGCGCCTCGAGGTGCTTCTGCTTCGCGTGGATCTGGGAATTTTGCACGAGCGTCGCCGACTGGGTCTTCAACTTGAGCGCCTCCATCTTCGACCGGAGCTCGTCCATGAGCACGTCGCCGCGCTGCACCTGCTCCATCAGGTCCACGTTCGCGTTGCGCAGCGTCGTGTGGCGGTTCAGCAGGTCCCAGATCTCCTCCGCCGTCTCGTCCTCGGCGCTCTCCACCGTGCGCTCGAGGTACTCCTTGTACTTCCGTAGCTTCTCCAATTGCTCGATCTGCCGCGTCCGCTCGAGCTCGAGCGCCTCGAGCTCGAGCGTCTGCTTGCGCTGCTCGAGCTCCTTCTGGTCCAGGACCCTATGTTCCCCCTTCGCCTTCATGTCCGCGCGCTGGCGCTTCGAGTCGTTCTCCTGGATGAACTTCTCGAATTTCGTGACCTGCTCCTTCATGTCCGCCTGCCGCCGCTCGAACTTGCGCTGCCGCTGCTCGCAGGCCTCGATGCGCAGCTTGTACTCCTCCTTCATGAAGTCGAGGGCGTCGTCGACCTCGTGCATCTCCTTCTTCTTCTTCAGGAGCAGCGTCGACTGCGAGATCTGGTTCACGCCGGAGACGAGGGCCTCGAGGGCCTGCGTCTCCTCGGCGATCTTCGCCATGTTCTCATGCTTCTTGCTCGCGCGCTGCGTGATGAACGCCATGGCCGCACTCCGCGCGCCGTCGGCCGCGCGGCGGCCCGGGCCTCCGGACGGGACGGCAGCCCCGCGCGAGCGCAGTTACCAGCGCCTCGCAAGCAAGCTCGACTTGCACGATGATTCCAAAAGATGCCTTGCAGGGCGCGGTCGACCTGGGTCGTTGGGCAGCCCCGATGAGCATTCACTTTTGCGGCACCGTTAGCCTCTCACGACCGGTGCGTCTCGCAGCGCGCCATGGCGCCGTCGCCGCCGTGGCAGAGGGCCACGTCGCTGTCGCCGAATATGAGCTCGTCCCAGTCGACGCCGCGGTCCGTCGATACGCCGTCGAGGAACAGCTTCATCCAGCCGACGACGAACTGGGCCATTTTGGGGTTGTAGCCGTCGTACTCGAGCCAGCCCTCCCAGTTCGACGGCTCCTGGTGGCCCGCGTCGATCCTATTGACGAGCCCCCGCGGCGTGCCCGCCTTGGCCCGCGCGTAGAGCCGCTCCGTCATGCGGTAGTCCGCCGTCGTGTCGTTCATGCCCGTAAACGCGAGGAACGGGATCGCCGGCTCCGCCTCGGCGACGGGCACGAAGGCGTGGAGCAGCGCCGCCGCGGAGATGTTGTGCGCCGCCGCGACGGCCGCCGCCGAGTTCTCGTACGTCGCGCGGCCGCCGATGGAATGGCCGAAGATGCCCACCCCCTTGGAAAAATCCACCCCGTCGAACGGCGCCGCCTCGCGGTGTGCCAAGACCCAATCCACGACGCGCGTCTGCTGCGCCGGGTAGTCGTCGTCCGGGCACACGCCGTCGAGGCACGCGCGCGGCGCCGCGACGACGTAGCCCCAGCTCGCGACGGCGCGCATTATCTCGTAGTAGACGAACGGCTGCACGACCGAGCCGCCGCCCGCGCCGTGGGCGAAGCAGAGGAAGCGGAACGGCGCGTGGTTGCCGCCGGACGCGACGGGGTACCAGACGTCGACGCGCGACTCGTCGAGCGCCATGCCCGGCACCGTGACCAGCGTCTCCTTGACCTCGTGCGGGCCGTGCAGCACGCCGCGCTGGCTCCAGGCCGCCGCGCCGCGCAACCCGAGGAGCAGCGCGAGCGTGCGAGGGAGCATCGTCGTGCCAATGGCAGAGGCGCGAGAGCTTGAACGCGGGCTGCCCCCAATCGGAAGCTACGGCAACGTCATGAGATGCTGCAAAAGTTGAACACTTGGTGAACCCGCTTGACGTCGGCGCCGAGCGCATCGTTCCGGCGCGCGCGCACGCCGTGCCAATCAACAGAGCATGATCGGCTTCGTGCACGCGGCCCTGCGCCAGCTCACCCTCGCGCTCGCCGCGCTGACGGCCCTGCAAACGGCCAAGCGCAAGAAGAACGCGCCGCTCAAGCTCCTGAAGGACCGGACCTTCGGCGCCGCGCGCTGCGGCGAGGAGCTCAAGACGGTCTACTTCCTGCGCCACGGCGAGTCGCAGTGGAACGACGCGCAGGCGCGGCGCGACCCCGTGGGCATGTTCGGCAAGTTCGACCACGCGCTGACGGCCGAGGGCGTCGCGCAGGCCGAGGGCCTCGCCGCGCGCATCCTCGCGTCGCCGCGCTTCGGCGCGGAGCGGCGGGGCTTCGAGGCGGCGACGGCCGTCTACTGCAGCCCCCTGACGCGCGCGCTGCAGACGGCGCTCGTCGCGCTGCAGGGCCACCCCGCGCTGCGGCCGAGCGGCTCCGGCATCACATTAGTACCGGCGTGCCGCGAGCTCTGCTACCCCGTCGGCGGCTTCGACAGCCTGCGGGGCACGACGGGCCGCGAGATTCTCAAGCGCGTCGTACGCCGCGCGCGCAAGGTCGTGCCGAACTCGTCCCTGAGCCCCCTGCTGAAAGGCACGGTCAAGGTCGACGTCTCCGAGGCCGAGGGCGCGTGGTGGGGCCCGGAGGGCCGGCGGCGCGTGTCGGACCGGCTCCAGTCCTTCGTCGACCGCCTCGCGGGCTCGCCCGACGACGTCATCATCGTCGTCGGCCACTCGCTCTTCTTCCGCACGGTCTTCGACAACTTTGCGTCGCCCGCGGCGAAGAAGCGCGACGGCACGCTCCGCCACCTCAGCGCGAAGAAGCTGAGGAACGCCGCCGTCGCGCGCGTCGTCTTCAACTGCAGCGACGCGCGCTACCCGATCCTCTCCGCGGAGCTCGCCTTCGCCGAGGACGACGGCGACGGCGACGCGGAGGCGGACGAGCCCGGGGACGAGCTCGAGGGCTAACACGCAAGCTTGCCAAAGAGGACCAGATAGATGGTTAGGCTCAGCGCGACTTGGCGCCCTTCGTCGCCGGCGGGAGCCGGGGCACGGAGCCCGACCACTGCTCCGCGGGCTGCGTGCGCGCGTAGCGCGTCGGCGCCTTGGTCTCGAGGGGCGCCCAGGCCTCGTTGCGGTAGCCCGGCCCGCTGAGCTTGCCCGAGCTGATGCGCTTCCAGATCTGCTGCTCGTCGCCGCCGGCGACGTAGGACGGCGTCGCCGCGGACTCGACGGACGCGAAGCGCCCGAGCCCCAGGCTCGACGTCGACTTGGAGAACATGGACGACCGGCCCGTCGCCGCGCCGACGGCGGGTCCGCCGCGGCGGCCCTGGTCGAGCACGGAGCCCGGGCGGAACTTGCGGAGCTCCGCGCGGCGGAGTCCGAGCGGCTCCGACGTGCCCGGGCGCGCGCCCGGCGCGCCGCCGCGCCGCTTCGCCGCCGCCGCCGCCGCCTCGAGGGACGGCCCCTTGCCCTGGACGCGCGCGAGCTGCGCGTTGCGCGCGAGGCGCCGCGCGCGGGGCCCGCCGACCTCGAGCTCGCCGCGCGCGAGCATGCGGCACTGCTCCTCGAGCACCTTGCTGAACCAGGGCACGGCCCCGAAGGTCCAGGACGTGCAGGGCCGCTGCTGCCGGGGCGGCGGCGGCGCGGCCTCGTCGGGCCCGAGCGCGTCCGCGGGCAGGCCCTCGAAGCCCGAGAAGTCGTCGAACGAGAGCGCGGGGTCCTCGCGGCGCTCGGGCTTCTCGGGCCGGCGTTGCGGGCTCGACGCCGCGGCCTGGCCGTTCGCGTCGCCGTGCACGGGCACGCCCTCGGACGGCGGGAAGCGGTAGCGGCTCACGGGCGTCGTCTGCCGCGCCGCGGACAGCGGCTGCGGCACGGGAGCGCCGCGCGCGCCGGCCGGGTCGCCGTAGGGGCCCAGGGCGCCGCCGGCGGGCGAGGACCAGGTGAGGCCCGCGCCGACGCGCGTGAAGTCCGACGGCGGGAAGAGGCCCCGCTCGACCGCGGACTCGCGCCGCGCGTCGTACGTGAAGAAGAGGCGCTGGGGCTCCTTCGTCCGCGCGAACTTCGTCAGCAGCTGGGAGTCGGTCTCCTGCGTCGACTCGGCGCGGCTCGCGAAGTCGCCGCCGTCGCCCGTGAGCGGGCTCGTGGCGTCCAAGGCGCCGCCGCCGGCGCTCGACTCGTCGCTCATGCCCCGCGCGCGCGCCTCCGGCGACCCCGGCGCCCACTGGGCCTCGGCGTCGCCGTCGCCGCCGGCGGACTTGACGGAGCCGCCGCCGACGGAGTCGCCGCCGACGGACTCCTCGAGGCTCGCCGCGCGGCTCCGCTCCGCCGCGGCCGCGGCGTCGCGCTCCGCGTCGTCGCCGCCGTCGTCGCCGCCCTCGAGGCTCCCTAAACTGCCCCGGCTCTTGGCCGCGGCGCTGCCGGGCCCGCCGCCCGCCGACGCCTCGGAGGCGTCGTCGAAGACGGGCTGGCCCGCGGCCGCCGCGGCCGCGCCGCCCGGCTCGCCGCCGCCGCCGAGGGGCGACGCGGGGTCGCCGGCGCCGCCCGGGGACGCGTCGCCGCCGTCGTCCAACTCGGCGCCGTCGGCGGCGCCGCCCAGGGACCCCAGCGAGCCCCCGCGGCTCGCGCGGCTCGCGGAGCCCGGCGCGGACGCGTCGTCGCCGCCGGCCGCCGCCGCGCCGCCCGCGGACGCCTCGCCGAGGGACCGCGCGTCGGCGTCGCCGAGTTCGTTTCCGCCGAGACCGTCGCTGCCGCGGCTGCCCCGGCCGCTGCGCGCGTCCTCGGCCGCGAGCGCCGCGTCGCCGTCGCCGCCCGCGGCCGCGGCCGCGAGCGACGCCGCGTCGTCGTCCGCCGGGGCCGCGGCGTCGTCGGCGTCGTCGACGACGACGCCCGACGCGCTCCGCTCCGCGGCGGACTTGGCCGACGCCAGCGACGCCGCGTCGTCCATGGGCCGGAACGAGCCCTCGGCGACGGAGCCCGGCCCCGACGCGTCGTCGCCCGGCACGGGCGACGCGCGGCCCTCGTCGCCGGGCTCGCCGTCGCCCGTCGACGCGCGGTCCCGGCCCTCGGCGTCGGCGCCGGCGTCGGCGTCGGCGTCCGCGGCGCCGCCCGCGGCGCCGTCGGCCGCGGCGGGCGCCGCGGGCGCGGGCGCGGGCGCGGGCGCGGGCGCGGGCGCCTTGGACGCCTTGCCGAAGGCCGCGGCGGCGTCGAGCTTCGTCTTGGACTCCTTCATGGCCTTTTTGGACTTGGAGTCCTTCTTGCCCTTCTTGTCGACGACGGTCTTGCGCTTCGAGTCGTCCTTCTTGGCGGCCTTCTTCTCGGGCTTGCCCGGCGACTTGGCGCCGTCGGCCGCGACCTTCTTCGCCTCCTCGGCGGCGGAGGCCTTCTTCTCGATGGCCTCGATGGCCTCGCCGCCGGCCTCGTAGCCGTCGAGGTGCACGCCCTTGCCGACCTTGGGCGCGAGCGAGTCGATGAGCTTCGCGGCGTCGCGCGCCTCCTTCTCCTTCTTCGACATGAGCGCGTCGAAGGGGTTCGTCGCCGGGTACTTGGAGCCCTTGCCGCTCAACAGCGACGTGCGCCGCCGCTCCTCGACGACGCGCATGGGCTCGATCTTCTTCGCCCACTCGGGGTCGCTCTGCCACTTCCACGCGACGACGGACTTGCGCCGGACCTGCCCCCCCGGCAGCACCTCCTCGACCTCCTCGAGCTCCGTGCACCGGTCCGTCAGGAAGTCGATGAAGCCCACGTAGGCCTCGCCCGTGATGTCCGGGCCGTCGCGCCACGCGTCCGCGAGCTGGAAGAAGGACCAGAAAAACAAGCGCTTGTCCATGGTCTCGCAGCCCTGGCTGTCGAACTCCCACTCGCGCAGCGCGATCTTGCGCCCCTCGCTCGGGTCGAAGTCGTCCATGACGGCCTGCTGCAGGTTGATGTTGAGCCGCACGTACTCCTCGCGGTCGACGGCGCCCGAGTCGTCCATGTCCACGAGGTCCCACATGCGCTGGAGCATGGTCTGCACGCCCGGGTCGAAGCGCAGCAGCTCGCGCTCCAGGAGCCGCTTGTCGCTGAACTCGTCGTCGGGCGCGCGCCGCCGCCGCTCGAGCCAGACGTCGGACGTGTTGAAGAGCCAGCGGTCGAACTCGTCGACCTCGATGCCGCCCGAGCCGTCCGCGTCGAGCTTCTCCATGAGCGTGTCGATCTCCACCTCCTTGACGAGGATGCCGAGCTTCTTGATCATGGCCGTCATCTCCTCGCGGTCCAGGATGCCGGAGCCGTCCTCGTCGACCATGTTGAACATGTCCTCGACGCCGAGGTCGAGCTCGCGGCAGAACTTGAGGATGTCGCGCTTGACCATGTGGAGGCGGTACTCCGGGTCGAAGTAGGCCCGCAGCTCGTGGAACATGGTGAGCTTCGGCCGCGTCAGCCGGTTCTCGAGCTCGCCGACGTCGAAGCTGTGGCGCCGCGTGATCGGCGGCGTCAGCGCCGCGGACGTCGCGGACGCGAGGCCCTTGCCGCGCCTCCGCTTCTTCTCCACGGCGATCTCCGCCTCCTCGACGTACATGGCCTTGTCGCTCACGATGCCCAGGGGCGCCGACGTCACCAGCTTGAGCCCCGCGGCGCCCAGGCCCGCCAGCGACTTCATGAAGGGCGCGCTCCAGGCGCCCCCGGTCGACTCGCGCCGCCGCATGCCGATGTCGCCCGTCGTCGCCGACCGGTGCAGCGCGTCCATCGCCCCGGGCGGCGACCCGGAGGACCTCGACCCGGACCGCCGGGCAGCTCCGCAGACGAGGCAGGCCGCGTTCGAGCTTGCTCGCGCTGATTGGGGGTACTGTAGTATCAGATTCTGTCGATGGAGCATGCAACACCTCGGCGCGGCACCTTTGCCCTCAGAGTCTGGGCCTCTCTCGCCTGTGGACACCCTGTGGCTGTGGCTGTGCGTCGAAGTCCTCTACCTTTTCCACCGCGCCGCGGGACATCGCTCGGCCATGTCGCGCCCCGGGAACCAGCTCATCGCGAGCCACCCCATGCACAGCGGCGAGGAGAGCGAGCAGAGCGCCCAGTACCGCGCGGAGCAGCAGAAGCAGCTCGAGTGGTTCCAGCGCAAGGCGAAGAAGCAGGCGCACTGGGACAGCATGGAGTCCGGGCGCAAGGCGCGCGTCGAGGCGCTGGCGAACCTCATGGGCGGCGCGAAGCCGCCGAAGCGCGTCGCGGCCGAGGTCGAGCACAAGCGCGTCGGCCGCGGCGCGAAAGCGGCGCTCCGCGCGTACGTCGCGTGGGCCAAGGACCACCCCGGCGCCCTGGAGAAGGGCCAGAAGAAGGCGCTCCGCTCGCTCATCGCCGCGTGGAACGAGATCCGCGTCGCGGGCAACGACCTCGAGGACCTCGACGCGGACGGCCTCGAGCCGCGCGCGGCGCCGCCGCACGCGACGCTCAAGGCGCTCCACGAGGCCGTCGCGCGGCACGGCGTCGGCAACGCCGACGTCTGGCGGCGCTACATGGGCGCCGTGAAGACGTTGCTCGGCGCGACGGACGCCGCGGGCCGCCCCGCGGACGCGCCGGCCGACGAGCCGGACGAGGCGGACGACGAGGAGTACCGCGACGACCGCGAGTGGGTGTCCATCGACGACATGAACGACATGATGCAGAAGAAGTGGAGCGAGAACAAGGAGCAGGAGTCGCGGGACCGCGAGGAGAAGAAGCGCAAGGAGGCCGAGAAGCACTTCAAGAAGGAGGCCGAGGCCGCGCGGCTCCGGCGCCTCGACGAGGACGCGGCGCCGCCCGTGCTCGACGACGACGGCTTCGTCGTGTCGCGGCCGTCGCGCACGGCGACGCCCGCGGCGTCGACGAAGCCCGCGGTGCTGGATGGCTACTCCTGGACCGACGACGAGGTGCTCGTCGTCCTCTACGTCGAGCTGTCGCGGCCCGTGAAGTCGAACGAGCTCACGGTCGCGCTCGGCGCGCGGACGCTCCACGTGACGCACCTCGGCGGCACGGTCATCAAGCGCACCTGGGCGCGGGGCGTCCAGCACGCCCACGACGACACGGTCTGGTTCCTCGAGGACAGCGGCGACGTGCTCCGCTTCGAGCTCGTCAAGGATTTGGCCGCGGACGCGGGCGCCGAGGCCTGGCCCTGCGCCTTCGAGGGCGACCCCTACGGCCACCGGCGCACGACGCGCACGGACGAGGAGCGCTACGAGTGGACCCAGAGCGAGTACGACGTCACCGTGTCCGCGCGCGTGCCCGAGGGCACGACGAAGTTCGACGTGTCCGTGACGCTCCAGCGCGACGCGCTGCGCGTCTACGTCAAGGGCCTCGGCAGCCTCGTGGACGGCGTGCTCAACCGGGCCATCAACCTCAAGGAGAGCACGTGGGCCCTCGACGACACGGAGCTCGTCGTCGTCCTCGCGAAGCTCGAGAAGACGCAGGCGTGGCAGCGCCTCATGGTCGGCGGCAACGAGATCACCGTCGAGGCCGCCTACCGGCAGATGGGCGACGAGGCGCCGGAGCGGGGCGCCGTCGCCTACGACGACATGGACGAGCGCGAGAAGGCCTACGTCCGCGCCAGGGCAGCACAAGAGAGCGAAATTCCCAACTTCAAAGGCTCATATCTCGGCCGTTTACCACTCGTTTCGGCTGATTTTTGGACGGGCGATCATCTCTCGGAACGGTCTCGAAGCGTGGATGTGTGTTTCGTAACGCGCGCGCGCGGAACACTCATGTTGAAGCGACGTTGAATCTCTCTTGTCCTGCCCAGGTCCGCGCGCGGCGCGAGCTCGACTACGCGCGCGCGGCCGGCGACGACGAGCTCGTCGACGAGATCCTGGCGGACCTCGAGGCCATGGACGTGGCCGTCGCGCCGGACGTCGACCGGCCCTACCGCGACGAGCAGCTCGAGGCGACGCTCGACCTCGACGAGGAGGAGGCGCGGCTCCGGGCCGAGCAGTTCGGCGCGGACGACCCCGCGCTCCTCGAGGAGAAGCGGACGCACGCCGCCAAGTTCGGCTGGGCCTGATGAATCTTTTGGGGTGCCAGAGTGCTCCTTTTCTTTTTGCTAACAACTTGCAGGCCTACTTGCCCAGTAGCCTCCCAGTGAGCGACCGCTCCAACAGCTCCTCCGGCGTTCGAGATCAGCGAGTCGTTTGGCCAACGTCACCTGGTTTAGAATGGACGAAGACGAGGCGCTCTACGAGGAGGAGCTTACTATCGCGGCGATCCTCGAAGGACGCGGCGGATTCTTTTACATAATAAATCACTAGTGCTCAGCCCTGGTTAGTAGTGCCCAGCACTGTGCCGCCGCCTGGCGGAAGGCCCAACACCATTACGCCCTCCTACCTCACTCGGCGATGGTCACGCGGCGCGCGCCGCGGGGCGCGTGGATGGGCTGGCTCTGGGGCGCGCGGAGCGTGGCGAGGTTGACGGCGTCGACGACCAAGGGCTCGCGGTAGTTGCGCTCGTAGGCGTCGGCCGCCGCCGTAATAGCCCGCACCGTGAGCGCCTCGTGGTCGCCGAAGTCGCGCGCGAGGTCGCCGAGCCGGTCGAGCACGGCCCGCGCGGCGCCGGCCATGCGGTCGCCGTCGCGCGACGCGAGCGCGGCCGCGAAGGTCGCGGCGACGTCGCCGTCGAGCGCCACGCCCGCGTCCTCGAGCGGCGCGAGGTACGGCGGCCGCCCGAGCGCCGCGGGCGCGCGCAGGGCGTCCTCGACGACGCGGCGCTTGCGCTCGAGGGCGTAGAGCGCCTGGACGAGGCTCTTGGCGCGCGCCTGCACGCGGAGCCGCGCGGCCGCGGCCTCGAAGGTCCGCAGCGCGGCCGCGTCGTGCGGCCGGTCGCCGCGGAGCTGCTCGAGGAACGCGCGCGCGCCCCGCGCGTCGGCGCCCGCGGCGGCCCAGGCCTGGCGGTACGCGCGCCGCGCGCCGTCCATCTCCGCGTCGTTCTCGACGGCGAGCGCGGCCTCCGCGGACTCGCGGACCGCGTCGCGCGCCTCGCGCTCGCTCCGGTCGTCCTGGAGCCGCAGGAGGCGGTCCGTCGCCTCGCTCGTGCGGTCGAGGGCCGCCCGCGCGCGGTCCTCGAGGCCCGCGGCCTCGGCCTCGAGCGCGCCGAGCTTCTCGGCCCACGCGCGCTCCGTGGACCCGACGAGCGCGTCGACGCGCGCCTGCGCGTCCGCGCGGCGCGCCTCGACCCGGGCGAGCACCGTGGCGTCGGCCTCGCGCCGCGCGTCGCTCAGGAGCCGCGCCCAGTAGGCCTCCTGCTGCTTCTCGAGGCGGCTCGCGAGCGTCGCCTTCCACGCGGGGTCCCCCGCGGGCGAATCGGACCCGCCGCG
>Ga0257106_1001789_pt1 | contig 10344 bp, 4 predicted proteins | sample LP_taG_3_FD_190177 | JGI IMG/M metagenome (GOLD analysis project Ga0257106, IMG submission 190177) | Marine microbial communities from Northeast Subartic Pacific Ocean, Canada - LP_J_2011_P26_10m | ecosystem: Environmental > Aquatic > Marine > Oceanic | place: Canada: Northeast Subartic Pacific... | reverse complement strand
CCGACGCCCGCGCCGACGCCGCGCCCGACGACGCGCCCGACGCCGCGCCCGACGACGTCCGCGCCGAGCGCCGCGCCGACGACGCCCGCGCCGAGCGCCGCGCCGACGGCCGAGGAGTCCGACGGCGCCTCCGCGCTCGTCGCGACGGCCGCCGTCGCCGCCGCGGCGATGATGGTCTCCCTAGTTATCTAATGGCCCGCAGTAGCTCTGGCGCTCTCAAAGGTCCCCGGGCGTCGTGAAGGTGTTAGGGGTGCGCCGATTCGCAGAAATTGTGTTCGGGGTGCGCGGATCTCGCAGAAATTAACGGCCGCAGCACTTCTTGTACTTGCGGCCGCTGCCGCAAGGGCACGGATCATTGCGTCCGACGACCGCGGGCACGTCCTGGCGAATCTCCGGGAATTTGTGAGCCTCCGCGGCTTGGGGTCCGAATTCCAAGCGGCAGGCGCCTCCAACGCACTGGCGGCATCGCTCGCACGTCGGCCGCGGCGCTGCGCGCTGATCCGTCGAGAGGCATATCAACTGCCCGCGCACGACTCCAAAATCCGCGAGAGTGCCCCCCTCAATGGTGTCGAAATCAAAACGGTCGGGAAGTTCTTCGACAGAACGTATCATCGCCCCCCTAAATTGGTAAGTGAGCACTTGGGCACCCACCGCCACTCCAAATCGGTCTCGGATCTTTCGCTTCACGTCGTCCACAGAATCATCGTAGCGCACGCAGAGCGGGAACCATACATGTCCGTCAAAACCCCGATCCATCCACAAAACGGCCGCGATCCAGGTCGCCTCGCCGCGATACTTACGGGCGATGCCGTGTGCGCCGCAGCGGGGCTTGTGCGAGAGCCAGCCCTTCTTCTGGCACTCAGGAGAACAATAAAACGCCGCGTGGCAGCACTCGCACATCTTCTTCGCGTCGGAAAAAAGTTTCCAATGTGTCGGTACGCCAAATTTATCGTTCACCGCGGACTCACACTTCAGTTCACACATCCGAGGATTTAGTTTCTTGAGCGCAGAAGTCTCATCGAAATCGTCCTCGAGATCAAGATTGACCTTCGAAGTAAGCATTGAAAGTTGGTGAGCGTCGGGGTCCCATTCCTTAGCCTTTTGTGTGCTCTTTGTAGCTGCCGTCATACGATCGATCATGGCGTTCTCCACTATGTTCTGCGCCATTTCTTGACGCTCTTGTTGGTTCGCCCCCTTACTCGCGTTCGCAATGGTGCGCCGGAGCGCGTCCATAGAGCCGGGGCGCGGGGCGCGACCTGCTCCCTCCTGTCTCCTCGCGAGATTTTGCCGCAAGGGTGAGGGGGGTAAAAATCATCGAGAGACCCAGGAAGGCGTCCGGGAGACCCCGCCCCTCTTTGATGCTCGCGTGAAACAACATGGTGCAAGCCAAGAGCCCTAAACCACATCCCTAAGAACACCCCTCAGCCGCCCACGACGGCCTGCACGACCGCGCGTTCCTGGGTCTTGTGGAACCGGCAGAGCCGCGCGAGGAGCGGCGGCGCGCCGTCGACGCCGCACGCGCGGTCGACGGCCGCGCCGAGCGCCGCGAGGAGCCGCGCCTCGGCGGCGACGGGGAAGCCGCCGCCGCACTTGCGGTCGACGGCCGCGACGGCCGCCGCGTGCGCGGCGACGGCGCCCCGGTAGAGCGCCCCGTCGAGCGCGAGCGAGGCCGCCGGCGCCGGGGGCGCCGCCTCGGGCGGCCCCCGCCCGCTCCCCCGCCGCTTTGTCGCGCCGACGGCCAGCGGGAGCGCGTCGAGGAGCGACCAGCGGAGCCGCCGCCGCGCGACGGCGAGCGCCGCGTGGAGGTCCTCGACCAAAAGGACGTGGACGCCGGCGGCGTCGAGGGGCGCGCCCCGGAGGTGCGCCTCGACGAAGCTCTCGACGTCGCCCGGTGTGAGGAGCCGGAGGTCCTTTGCGAGCGGGTTCCAGCGGTCGCGCGCGCCCGCGTACCAGCGCCGCGTGTGGTTGTAGTACGCGAGGAGCGAACCGAGGTGGCCCGCGGGCTCGCGCCTGCGACGAAGGGGCGCGTCGGACGGATGTTCGCAGTTGCACGAAGCGAAACCAAAAAAGGCGCTTCGTCGCGACGCCGGCGCCGCGCAGCGGCAGCAGGAACGCGACGTCGTTTCCCATCAATTCGCGGCAGAGGCGGAAGAAGCCGTCGACCCAGGGCCCGCGCTCCCCGCACGGCGCGCGCTTCTTCGTCCACCAGTCCTTGATGGGGAAGACGTGGCGGAGCGCGACGTCCGCGCGGCGGCCGCGGAGCGCCCTCCGGAGCGCCTCGGGGCACATGCCCTCCCGCCAGAACTTGCCCGGCCACGCGGCGGCCGCGGGCCTCAGGCCCAGGCGCAGGGCGACGCGCGCGACGAGGGCCTGGAGCGTGCCCGACCTGGGCAGGAAAAGAGTGCGAAATTCCCAACTTCAAAGGCTCCTCTCTCGGTCATTTTCCACTCGTTTCGGCTAATTCTTGGACGAGCGATCATCTCTCGGAACGGTCTCGAAGCGCGGATGCTTTTTCGAGAACGCGCGCGCGCGGAACACTCATGTTGAAGCGAACTTGAATCACTCTTTTCCTGCGCTGCGCCCGACGCCGTCTTGTGCGTCTTGACGAGCGCGACGCGGCGGTGCGCGCGCGCGTGGGCGCTCGCGGCGACCGCGGCCTCGAGGACGCGCTCCACGGCCGCGGTCGACGCGTTCGCGCCGAGCTTTTCGACGCGCGCGGCGACGTCGGCGACGTCGGCGCCCGGGCACTCGAGGCCCGCGGCGGCGGCGGCGGCGGCGAGGACCGCGACGAAGCGGCGCATCTACGGCGACAGGAAGGCGACGCGCACGGTCGCGCAGACGGCGAGCGTGGCGACGAAGCCGAGCTGCAGCGCGAAGCGGCACACGACGATGCAGCCGCTGATGGCCACGATGCGCGCGCCCTTGCGCCGGAAGATGGGCAGCCGCACGACGACGAGGTGCTCGAGCATGAACGTACGACGAGCTCTGAAACGAGCACAAGGTGCGATGCTCGTACGTTACCCGAGCATCACCGGAGAGGCACTATAAAAATCATGCCCCATCGAGAAGCGCGTCAATGACGCGGCTCCGTGCCGGAAAGATCCGCGCAAAAGCGGCGCTGTTGCTAGCGGGCAGCATCGGGACGGCGCTGGTCGCAGCCCCGGACCTGCGACATGGCGCAGCCGCCGCCCCGCGACGGCCCGCGGCTGCGCGCGCTGGACCAGCGGTCGCTGCTCAAGGTGAGCATGAAGAGCCGGCGCGAGCAGATGAAGGATAACCGCGACAAGGCCTACGCGTCGCGCGGCAAGAAGAAGCTGCGCGGCATGCTGCGCGCCGCGGCGCACCAGGTCAAGTACACGCACGACGACCGCAGCGAGCTCGTGCGGCTCCTCGAGGAGGGCCAGGACCCGGCGTCCATCGTCGGCCCCCTCGGCGCGTTCCGGGAGCTGCCGCCGCGCGTCGCGTCCGCGTCGGACCTGCTCCGGTCCTACGGCGTGGACCAGACGGCGAAGCCGCTCCACCGGTCCCAGTCGCTCCGCCAGTACGACCTCGGCGCCGACGACGCGGCGACGCTCGGGTCCGCGGCCGCGCGCGCGCGCGCGGCCGCGGCGGCCGCGCACTACGTGACGCCGACGGACCGCATCGCGCGGCTCTACACGCCGACGGCGGCGACGCTGACCATGCGCGACGCGACGGCCGTGTCCCGCGCCATGATGGGCCGCCACGGCGGGCCGCAGCTCGCGCCCGCGCGCGAGCGCGAGCGCGCCGCGCTCACGGGCCTGCCCGAGAGCCTGCGGCCGACGTGGGCGACGCACTCGCTCGGCGCCAAGGCCCGCGACGACGCGCTGACGCGCGTCGCCCGCGTGGCGCCGGCGGCCTACCACGCCGCCGCGCGCACGGCCGCCGGCGGCTTCGGCGAGTCCATGAGCCTCGACGAGTCGTCGGACGGCGACGCGCGGTCCGGCGTCGACGACGCGCCGGGCGCGCCCCAGGTGTCCATCGTCGACGAGGCGCCCCGGGACGCCGAACCGGCGCCGAAGCCGGCGCCCGCCACGCCGACGTCGCCCTCGAAGCGGCGCCAGCTCGCGCGCGAGAGGCGCGGCGCGGGCGCGGCGCGGTCCTCCGTGTCGCCGTCGGCCGCGCCGGCGACGACCGCGACGTCCTTCGACGCGGAGCTCTGGAACCCGGGCGCCCGCCTCCCCGGGGGTGAACGCGACGACGCATCCTTGTCCAGCGTCGCCGACGCGCCGCGGGAGGCCGCGCGGTACCAGGAGGCCGTCGAGAACTACTGGGCGCGGGTCCGCGCGCTCGTGCACCGCGGCGCCGCGCACGCCGCGGGCGCGGGCAAGCGGCGCGCGCTGGCCCAGCTCCCCGACGCCTGGCTCGGGGGCATCGCGGGCCGCGTCGCGCCGCCGAAGGCGCTGCTGCGGGAACGGGCCAAGGTCCTCCGCGCGCGGCAGACGGTCCGCGCGCGCGAGGGCGGCCCCGACGGCGACCGGGTCGGCGAGCTCGCGCTGGAGAAGTCCATCGACCACTTCTTGGAGGGCCACCTGGACGACGGCGTCGAGGACCAGAACGACCACTGGTCCTTCTCCGCCGTGGAGCGCGCGGAGCGCGTCGCGGACGAGGCGCTCGAGGAGAGCCGCCTCGGCTTCGCGGACGGCGTCGCGCGGGCCATGGTCGACTACGAGATGCGCGACGCGAACCTCGTGGGGCTCCTGGACATCGACCCGGCGCACCTGCGGGCGGCGCCGCGGTGGTGGACGTCCGTGGAGCACGGGACCTACGAGTGGCGCGTCCTGCGGAAGACGGGCGTCGCGAGGAGGCGCGTGCACCGCGCGTTCTACGCGGCCGCGACGCGGCTGCGGGTCGTCGAGCGCGTCATGTACGAGCTCCACGAGGCCTGGCTGCTGCCGCGGCAGCCCGCGGCCTTCGGCGCCGCCGCGGCGCCGGCCGCGGCGCCGCCGGCCATCACGCAGGGCGGCGAAGCGGCGAAGGACGACGACGACGACGCGGAGGGCGACGACGACGGCGAGGCGCTCGGCAGCGGGCGGCGCCTCTCCGCGCGCCACGCGCCCAAGCTCCGGCGGGACTCGCAGGCCGCGTCGGGCATCATCACGGCCGCGGCCATGGCCGAGACGGCGAGCCACCACCACGAGACGTCGCGGCCGCCCTTCTCCACGGTGCTGCTGACGGACGCGCCGTCGACGGGCTTCCGGCGGCGCCTGCCGCTGACGCTGGACGTGTTCTGCACGCACGTGGAACGGCACGCGGGCGCGGTGAGAGATTCGCTCAAGGAGGACTGGCTCGCGGTGTCGGCGCTGCTCCTGGGCGCGCACCTCCAGCGGCCGCGCGAGAGCGCGTTCAAGGACGCGTCGCGGTTCTTGGAGGGCCTCGGCGCGGCGCCGCCGTTCGGCGTTTCGAGCGACGTGCCCGCGTCGCTGGCCGCGGCCGCGCGGCACCACCTCATCGCGCCCGAGGACGCGGACGCGTTCCAGGAGGCGGGCGACGGCGACTCGGCCGCGGACGAGTTCGACGCGGGGCAGGACGAGAGAGCGACATTCCCAACTTCAAAGGCTCCTTTCTCGGCCGTTTTCCACTCGTTTCGGCTGATTTCTGGACGAGCGATCATCTCTCGGAACGGTCTCGAAGCGTAGATGATGTTTTCGAAACGCGCTCGCGCGGAACACCCACGTTGAAGCGACGTTGCATCTCTCTTGTCCCGCCCAGGTTCGACGCGTGGTTCACGGAGACGTACGGCGCGGCGGCGACGGGCGCGCCGCCCGCGGAGCGCTTCGACGCGCGGCCCGCGAAGCCCCGCAAGGCGCCCGCGGCGGCGCTCGCCGTCGACGGCGCGACGGCCGCGCCGTCGCCGTCGGCGCTCCGGGCCCAGTCCATCCTCGGCTGCGCGTCCGCGCTGATGTCGCGCCAGCTCCGGTCGCTGTGCGAGGAGTCGCTGGACCACTTCGTCGCCTTCTTCGAGCGCTTCGACGGGGCCATCGCGAAGCTGACGGACGAGGCGGCCTTCGAGCTGGGTCTACGGCTGGACGAGCTCTACGCGAACGAGGACGCGCAGGCGGTCCGGAAGCGGCACGTCGTCGTCCTCGAGCCGTCGCTCGAGCGGCTCCAGGAGCACTGCTGCGACTGCATCGAGTCGATCATCCGAGCGGCCCAGCGCTTCCCGCGCGTCGACGTGTCCGCCGCGCTCGGCGCGGGCGGCCCCGCGTCGCCGGCCAAGGACGCGCCCGCGGCGACGACGCTGCCCGTGCTCGGCGTGCTCGACACGGAGGAGGACGGCTCGTCGGCGGCGTCGGGCGACGCCGAGAGCGCGGGCGACGGCGGCGCCGCGGCGGCGGCGGCGGCGCCGCGGGAGACGGTCCTAGAGGCGCACCACCGGTCGCCCGACGAGTTTCTCGGGCCCGCGACGATCGCGTCCGAGGACGAGTGCGTCGTCATGGCCAAGGCCCGCGTGTCCGCGGCGCTGGCGCGGCGCTTCGAGGCGCCGTCGGCGCTCGTGCCCCTCTTCGAGGACTTTGGGGTTCTGTTGGACGGCACTTTAGCGGACCGCGTGCGGGCCGCGATCCACGAGGCGCGGCGCGTGCCCCCGCCGGACGGCCAGCAGGTCGAGATCGACGCCACGGAGGCGTCCCTGACGGAGCTCTCGAAGATGAACGACGAGCTCAGCGCCCTCGCGGACCGCATCCGCGGCGTCACGGGCGACCTGGTGGACAGCGCGATGTTCCGCGTGCAGACGGCCGAGGCCAAGGAGCTCCTCGCGGCCAAGGCCGACGCGCTCAACCTGTCCATCACGGAATCAGTCGCCGCGGACAACCGGGAGCACATGCAGGACGTCTGCCGCAAGTACCAGAACATCGCGGACCAGCTCGTCGACGAGCCGACGACGTCCGCGGAGTTAAGAACGTTGAAGGAGTTCAGCGAGCAGGCCATCGACATGCTCAAGGGCCTCGAGCACGAGTACAAGGAGGAGATCCTCCAGCGCGAGAAGTTCCTGCTCGCGCGGGGCTACCGGTCGTCGAAGGAGGACCTCGCGGCGATCTGCACGACGTTCAACTGGCCCAAGTCCATGGAGGCCTACCTCAACCGGAGCGACGAGCTCCAGGAGAACCGGAAGAAGCACCTCAAGATGGTCGTCGAGGGCCAGCGCGAGCAGCTCGGCCGCGAGGTCGCGTCGCTGGAGAAGAAGGTCGAGAAGCTCGCGGAGACGGGCTCGCTCGCGCCGAACGAGGTCCAGATGGTCACGCGGCGCGTCCAGGCCATCCGCGAGGGCCTGGACAACGCCCAGAAAGAATCCGAAATCGTCGTCGCCCAGGAGGACCTGCTCGAGCTGCAGCCCACGGACCACGAGGCGCGTTTGGCGGTCGTCGCCAAGGAGCTGAGCCCGCTCGACAAGCTCTGGACCATCGCGCGCGAGTGGGTCGAGCGGTCCCACGCCTGGCACGAGCTGCCGCTCACGGAGGTCGACGCCGAGGACGCCGCGGCGCGCGCCGCGGAGTACGGCACGACGCTGAACCGCGTCGTGAAATTGCTCGAGAAGAAGGGGCCGTCGCGCGACCCCGCGCGCCGCGCGTGCAAGCTCCTCATCCAGGAGGCCGCGGCCTTCGAGCAGGACGAGATCCCGCTCATGCGCCTCGTCTGCGAGCCGGGCATGCAGCAGCGCCACTGGGACGAGATCAAGCGCACGACGCGGCTCAACTTCGACGTGTCGCCCGCGACGAACGTGCTCCAGCTCATGGACGTGGGCCTGAACCACTACGTGCACCTCATCGAGGACACGTGCGTCGCCGCGTCCAAGGAGGCGGCGCTGGACAAGGCCCTCGTGAAGATGGAGGCGGCCTGGGGCTCCGCGATCTTCGCGACGAAGGAGTGGCGCACGGGGCGGATCCTCGCGGGCATCGACGAGATCCAGCAGGAGCTCGACGACCAGATCGTCAAGACCCAGGCCATGCACGGGTCGCGCTACGTCAAGCCCTTCCTGGGGCGCGTCGAGGCCTGGGAGCACACGCTGACGTCGCTCCAGGACATCATCGACAACTGGCTCAAGGTCCAGGCCGCGTGGCTCTACCTCGAGCCCATCTTCTCCTCCGACGACATCACGCGCCAGATGCCGACGGAGGCGAGCTTGTTTACGACCGTGAACCAGGTCTGGATCGACTCCATGGCCGAGACGGCCGCGGACCCCGCGGTGCTGTCCGTCGCGACGCGGCCGGGGCTCCTGGACGCGCTCGTCGACGCGAACGAGAAGCTCGAGACGATCCAGAAGGGCCTCAACGACTACCTGGAGACGAAGCGCCTCGCGTTCCCGCGCTTCTTCTTCCTCTCCAACGACGAGCTCCTCGAGATCCTCGCGGAGACGAAGGACCCGACGCGCGTGCAGCCGCACCTCAAGAAATGCTTCGACGGCGTCGCGAATCTGGAATTTACGAAGAACCTCGACATCACGGCCTGCCTCGACGCGCCGGCCCCCAAGGGCGAGCGTTTGGAATTCGCCTACGACGCCTGCAGCCACAAGATGATCAACCCCAAGGACTCGGGGGGCAACGTCGAGAAGTGGCTCGTGGAAGTCGAGGCCATCATGAAGAAGTCGCTGGCCAACGCCATCGACGAGGCCGTCGTCGACTTCGAGAAGAACGACCGCAAGTCCTGGCTCGCGGCCTGGCAGGGCCAGGTCGTCCTCACGGTGAACCAGATCACCTGGGGCCAGCTCACCGAGGGAGCGATCAACCGCGGCAAGCACGCGCTCGCGGAGCTCCACGGCAAGCGCGTCGACGAGCTCATGGACGTCGTCGAGCAGGTCCGGGGCAACATCCCCAAGGCGCTGCGGTCGACGCTCGGGGCCCTCGTCGTCATGGACGTGCACAACCGCGACATCACGGACGAGCTCGCCAAGTCGTCGATCTCCTCGCCGCTCGACTTCGACTGGCAGGCCCAGCTGCGCTACTACTGGGAGGAGGGCGGCGCGTCGGCCCAGTCCGGCACGCCGGGCACGATCCCCTGCCGCATGATCAACGCCATGATCCTCTACGCGTACGAGTACATCGGCAACTGCGGCCGCCTCGTCATCACGCCGCTCACGGACCGCTGCTACCGCACGCTCATGGGCGCCATCCACCTGAATCTCGGCGGCGCGCCCGAGGGGCCCGCGGGCACGGGCAAGACGGAGACCACGAAGGACCTGGGCAAGGCCATCGCGATCCAGTGCGTCGTCACGAACTGCTCCGACGGCCTCGACTACAAGGCCATGGGCAAGTTCTTCAAGGGCCTGGCCGCGTCGGGCGCCTGGGCCTGCTTCGACGAGTTCAACCGCATCCAGCTCGAGGTGCTGTCGGTCATCGCGCAGCAGGTGCTCACGATCCAGCAGGCCAAGGCCCGGAAGGCGGAGCGGTTCATGTTCGAGGGCACGGACCTGCCGCTGAAGCCGACGTGCTGCCCCTTCATCACGATGAACCCGGGCTACGCCGGCCGCGCGGAGCTGCCGGACAACCTGAAGGTGCTGTTCCGCACGGTCGCGATGATGGTGCCCGACTACGGCATGATCGGCGAGATTTTGCTCTACTCCATGGGCTACACGGACGCCAAGGCCATGGCCATCAAGATCGTCACGACCTACAAGCTCTGCAGCGAGCAGCTGAGCGCCCAGTCCCACTACGACTACGGCATGCGCGCGGTCATGGCCGTGCTCCGCGCCGCGGGCAATCTGAAGCGCGCCGAGGGCCACCTCCCGGAGGACGTGCTCGTGCTGCGGTCCATCATCGACGTCAACCTGCCCAAGTTCCTCTCGCCGGACGTGCCCCTCTTCGGCGGCATCACGTCGGACCTCTTCCCGGGCGTCGAGCTGCCCGCGCCGGACCGCGACGCGATGGAGCTCGCGTTCAAGGAGTCGTGCGATTCCCGGAACCTGCAGCCGACCAAGTACTTCTGGGAGAAGGTCGTCCAGATCTACGACATGATGGTCGTGCGCCACGGCTTCATGATCGTCGGCATGCCCTTCTCGGGGAAGACGTCGGCCTGGAAGGTCCTCGCGGACACGCTCGGGTCGCTCCACGACCGCTACCCCGACGACGCGCGGTGGACGCAGGTCGTGCCCTTCCTCATGAACCCCAAGTCCATCACCATGGGCCAGCTCTACGGCCAGTTCGACGACGTGAGCCACGAGTGGACCGACGGCGTGCTCGCGATCAACTACCGCAACGCGGCCACGTCGAAGGTCGGAGGCGCGGAGGACCGCAAGTGGGTGCTTTTGGACGGCCCCGTGGACGCGATCTGGATCGAGAACATGAACACGGTGCTCGACGACAACAAGAAGCTCTGCCTGATGTCCGGCGA
>Ga0257106_1001788_pt1 | contig 10352 bp, 10 predicted proteins | sample LP_taG_3_FD_190177 | JGI IMG/M metagenome (GOLD analysis project Ga0257106, IMG submission 190177) | Marine microbial communities from Northeast Subartic Pacific Ocean, Canada - LP_J_2011_P26_10m | ecosystem: Environmental > Aquatic > Marine > Oceanic | place: Canada: Northeast Subartic Pacific... | reverse complement strand
CGAGCTGGCGGAGCTGGGCCACGAGCGCCTTGCACGACATGCGCTTCTTGGCCACCGATAGTAGCTGCACGAGCGCCCACGCGCACGCCTCCTTGGGGCCCCAGCCCGCGCTCCGCGACGCATCTAAGTCGTCGGACTCCCCAAAGGCCACGGCGAACAGGCTCGCGTGGCCGCAGGCGCCGACGATCGCGTGCGCGTTCGACCAGCCGGACTCGGAGCGGACGCACGAGTAGCCGAGCGAGAAGGCCGCGCGCGCGCAGGACGCGCCGAGGCCCTCCCGCAGCGTCTGCGTGCACCCGGGGCAGAGCTGGCGCAGCAAGCCGCCGGAGGCCGCCATGGCCCGGTAGCTGCTGAGCTGCTCGACCATCGCCGCGATGTTCGCGTCGCTGAGCTTGGGCGCCTCGGCCGTCCGCGCCCAGTTCTCGAAGGACGTGTCGTCGCCGGAGCGCGCGATCATGGCGCGGATGCCCACGTGGCCGCTCAGCGTCTCGAAGGGCCAGCGCGCGCGCCGCGTCGCGCGCGACACGCCGGACAGGAGCTTGACGTCGTTCAAGGAGACGCAGGCCTCGAGCACGAGCTCGACGAGGCTCGGGTCGAGGAAGACGTGGCGACTCGCCGTGCCGGCGACGCTCAGGCCGCGCTTCCGACGCGGGGTCGGGGTCAGCTTGTGGGCCTCGCACGTCGTCATGCCGAACACGAGGGCTTATCGACAGTTTGGGTAGGCTGGAGCTTGCCCGAGCCTTGCCGTCAACATCTACGTCCACAAGTCGGTCCACCGTAAGCCGCTTCATTTCGAACTCGCCTCGCTGCCCATCACCGGCCGTAGCGTCCGTGCGCCGCCCGCGCCCGCTCCGACGCGCCGCGGCCTGGCCGTCCTCAGCGTTCCGCGCCGCCCGCAGGTGTCTCGAGCGCTCTTCGGCACCATGGGCTTGCTCGTGCGGCCCCCGCGTCTCTGGCGTCGACCATCCCTGGAAAATGCAGCGGGGCAGCCCCCGGGGGCCGGGGACGGGCCGGCGCGGCGCGCCCAGCCGGTGCCGGGCGGGCCCGGGGCGCGCGCGCCGGGGCGCCGCGCGCGGCCGGCGCGAGCGTCTTCCCCCCGCGCGCAGACACTCCTGCGGAAGCTCAAGCGCACGGACAACGAGGCGCGCATCCTCGTGCTCGGCCTCGACAACAGCGGGAAGACGACGATCCTCAAGAAGCTGAGCGAGGAGGACATCTCCCACATCATGCCCACGCAGGGCTTCAACATCAAATCCCTCATGCAGGACGGCTTCAAACTCAACGTGTGGGACATCGGAGGCCAGAAGTCGATCCGCCCCTACTGGCGCAACTATTTCGACCAAACCGACGCGCTCGTCTACGTCATCGACTCGGCGGACTCGAGGCGCATGGAGGAGACGGCGACGGAGCTCGGCCAGCTCGCGCGTTCCGCCGCGTCCTTCGGTCAGGCGCGCGCGGCGGCGGCCGCTCCCGCGCGCGCCGCGCGGCGCGGTCCTCGGGGTCCGGTGCCGCGCGCGACGCCCGAACCCCCCCCTAGGTCGACGAGGCGAAGCTGTCGGAGATCCCCGTGCTCTGCTTCGCGAACAAGTGCGATCTGATGAACGCCATGGAGGAGGAGGAGATCGAGGAGAACGTGAACCCGGTGCTCAAGGGCCGCAACTTCAAGATCCAAAAGTGCTCCGCGAAGACGGGCGTCGGCCTCCAGGACGGCATGGAGTGGCTCGTCGACCAGCTCAACAACGGCGCCGACTGAGCGCGCCCAAAGGGCGGCGCGGGCGCGCTCCGCCGGGGATCCGGTGTTCCGGGACGCGCCGCGCCGCGCGTCCGCGCGCGGGCGCCCGGAGACACCGCCCCGGCGGCGAGCGCCGCGGCGGCCCCGCGCCGCCCATCCAAGAAAAGCAAGGCGCCCTCGCCGGCGGCGCCGACGCGAACGACGAAACAACCAGCCGCGCGCGTCCCCATCCCGACGCGCGGGGCCACCCGACCTTCTAATTTCCCGAATCTACGATGAGGATGATGCGGGGCTTGGTGGTGTCGGCGTGGCGGATTAAGTGGCGGATCTCATGTGGGGGAAATTGACTTCAAGGTGCTCTTTTGTGGCAATCAATCATTGGCTATTGAGATGGCCATGGCAGCGCGTCTTCTTCCGGCGCTCCTCGGCCTCGCGGCCGCAGCTCCGACGGCGGAGCGCATCACGAGCCTCCCGGGCTATGGCAAACCCCCGAGCCCGCAGTACTCCGGCTGGCTCAAGGGCGGGAACGCGACGTCCGGCGGCATGAGCACCCTCCACTACTGGTTCGCGGCCTACGAGGGCAAGGACGACTGGCGCACGAAGCCCGTCGTCCTCTGGCTCAACGGCGGGCCCGGGTCGTCGTCCCTGCTCGGCTTCATGCAGGAGGCGGGCCCGCTGCTCGTCGGCCAGGGCGGCGCGCTCGTCGAGAACCCGTGGTCGTGGAACAAGGTCGCGAACGTCGTCGCGCTCGAGGCCCCCGGCGGCGTGGGCTTCTCCTACTGCGAGGCGCAGAAGACCGGCGGCCACTGCGGCTGGACGGACAAGACCACGGCGAAGGCGAACGCGAACGCCGTCCGCGACTTCTTCGTGAAATTCCCCGAGCTCGCGGACAACGACTTCTTCATTACGGGCGAATCCTACGCGGGCGTGTATTGCCCGACGCTGGCCCGCGAGCTCGTCGACGGCAACGACGCGGGCGCGAAGCCGCGCGTGAATCTCGTGGGCATGGCCGTCGGCGACCCGTGCACGGACAACGCCGCGCAGAAGGATTCCATGGACATGCTCTGGTACGGCCACAAGCACGGCTTCGTGCCCGACGACGATTTTAAGTTGCTCTGGAACGAGTGCGGCAGCCGCGTGGCGCGCGACGTGGACCCCGCGGGCGGCCTGCGGGCGGCGCCGACGCTCCGGGAGAGCGAGAACGCGACGTGTCTCGCGGCGCACCGCAAGTTCCTGCTGACGACGTCCCGGTCCTTCTCCCAGACCTGGGCGAAGGGGTTCATCAACGACGTGTCGCTCTACGGCGTGTCGGCGCTCGTGCGCTGGGACGTGCCCGGGTCGCTCAACTACGAGCAGGCCTCGTGGCTCAACTCGGAAGACGTGCGCGCGGCGCTCCACGTGTCCGACGCGCCTTCGAAGGACTGGCCGGGGCCGTCGGACGCCTGGGTCTACGAGTCGTCCTACGCGGCGTGCTCGGGCATCGCCCGCGACGCCGAGCACCCGAGCATGATCGACTTCTACGCGTATTTGGCGCCGAAGCTGCCGGGCGCGATCCTCGTCTTCAACGGCGACACGGATCCCTGCGTGTCCTACGAGGGCACGCGGACGGCCATCAAGGAGGTCGGCTTCGCCGAGGTCAACGCCTACCGGCCCTGGTTCTTCAACGCGACGGCCGCGGCCGCGGCCTTCATCACGGAGCAGAAGGACATCCTGTTCGGTCCCGACCTATCGACGGAGGCCGCGGGGCCGCAGCTCGGCGGCCACGTCGTCGACTACGACCACGGCCTATCGTTCGCCACGGTCCACGGCAGCGGCCACATGGTGCCCCAGTTCCGCCCGCGCGCGTCGCTCACGTTCATCGCGCACGTCCTCGAGAACGCGCCCCTCGCGCCGCCGCTCCCGGGCGACGCCGACCTCGCGGCCATGTCCGACGACGACTTCGACGCGTTCCTCGACACGTGGGTCGGCGACGCCCAGACCGCCGCCTACATCTAGGCGCGAGCCGAGTAAACGGCGACGCGTCCGAGGCGTCGCACCGCGTCGGGGGGCGGTCCGGAGCGCCACTCGGCGCTTTGACACGATTCGGCGCGTCCGGTGGCTGTCCATTTTCAAGACCTCCAGCCTCGAGGAGGGGTCGGTCACGCGCTTCGATCGCTTCCCGGGGACCCGCCCGCCGCGCCGCTCCCGCCACGGGCGCCCGCGCGTCGACGACCATGTTCGACCCGGCGAAGCTCGCGGCGAACAACACGCTCAAGGACGCGACGGCGCGCGTCGTGAGCTGGATCAAGGAGATGCTCCCGCCGGACATCCGCGGCGCTTTGAACGCGCGCGCGGACCACGTGATGATCAACGCGCGGGAGGTGGCCTGCGGGGACCCGGACTGCAGCCCCATCGACGTCGTGCTGGCGCTCCTCTTCTACAACGGGCGACGAGCGATGACGGGCCTACCCATGGAGATGAACCGCGTGCGCCGCGAGGACATCGCGTCGACGCTCGAGGACATGCACGACGAGCTCATGGCCTGCCACAACGACACGCTCTGGGTGCCGCCGTCCCAGCTCGGCCCGCCGCCGCTGTCCGCGGCGGGCAACGCGGCGCTCGAGAAGATCGCCGCGGTCATCTCCGAACAACTATTGCCGCTGAGCGCGAGCGACGTCACGGGCGTCTGCGCCATGGCCATGGACCTGCTGGAGCAGATCGAGGAGGACACGAACCGGCCGCCGCCGGCGCCCGTGCGGCCCGGCGCGGGCCTGCCGCCGCGGACCATGGATCCAAATACCAAAATCCTCTCCGCGGCGCAGAAGAACGACGTCGAGGCCGTGAGCCGCTTCCTCGACGAGGGCATCCCGGCGTCCTACTCCAACTCCCTGGGCCAGACGCCCCTCCACATCTCGGCCATGTGGGGCAACGTCGAGGTGCTCCGCGTGTTGTTGGACCGCGGCGCCGTCGTCGACGCCGTGAATCAGCTGTCGAACGCGACGCCGCTCCACGTCGCCGCGGCGTCGAACCGCTCCGTCGAGGGGCGGCTCAAGTGCGTCGCCGTGCTCCTCAACGCGGGCGCGGACCCGACGCTCCTCGACGCGGACGGCATGGCGCCCTACCAGATGGTGCTGGGCCAGGACAGCGGGCCCATCAAGGACCTCCTCACGGCCGCCTTCGAGGACAAGCAGATGGGCTAGCGGTTCCTTTTTCGTGGTCCGCGACCCGCCGCCGGGGTTTTTTAACGGAGCTGCGGACGTGTGTTTACTCTAAACCCAGCCGTCGTCCTCGGCGACCGGCGGGCTCGGCGGCCGCGGCGCCGCCAGGATCTGCTCCCCGAGGACCCGGGCGAGCTCGAAGTCGCCGCCGTTCAGCGCGACGTCGAAGGCGGCGCGGTCGCTCGACGGGAGCGCGGCGGCGCGCTCGCGGCGCCGCACGTCGCCCGCGAGCGCCGCGAGGCCCGGCGGCGGCGCCGCGTCCGTCGCGTAGCGCTCGGCGACGCGGAGCACGCGCCTCGCGGCGACGCGCGCGCGGGCCCAGTCGCGCGCCGCCGCCGCGCGGTCGACGAGCACGAGGTCCACGGCGTAGTGCGGGTAGCGCCGGTGCGACGGCACGTCGCGCGCGTCTTTTAATAGCATCAAAACGTCGCGCGGCGCGTCGTCGGGCGCGGGGTCCGAGAACGGGTCCTCGTCCTCGCCGTCCGACTCGTCCGGCGCCTCGAGCAGCGCGCGCGTCGCCTTGAGCAGCGGGAGCGGCTTCGCGTCGTACTCGTCGCCGGGCGCGCCCGACCGCTGCGCCGCCTCGAGCTCCCGGGCGTGCTTGGCCTCGACGGCGCGCAGCCGCGCCGCGAACTGGGCCTCCATCTGCAGGCGCATGGCTTCGACGTCGTCGGCTGTTGCTGGCGGTCGCGGCGCGCACGGCGGCGCGTCGAAGGCCTGCTGCGCGAGGTCCATCACGGAGGCCACCACGAGGCTGGCCGTGCCCTGCTTCGCTGCGGCAATTCGGGCTCGCTGTGGTGCCGACTCAGCCGCCGATCTCGTGCACCACAAAATGGCACGAGCAGCCGCGCTCGCCGCGGCGCTGCTGTCCGTCGCCGCGCACGCGCTGCAGCTCCCGGTACCGCGCCGGCGCCCGTCGACGAGTGCCCGGCGCGCCGTCGGCGACGAGACGGTCGGCGAGCCCCTGGACGTCGTCATCCTGCAGCGGAGCCGGAGCGCGCTGACGGCCGTCGGCTACGAGCTGGCGGTGAGCCTCGCGGCGCAGGGCTGCGGCGTGGGCGTGGCCTGCGACCGCGACGACGCCGACGCCGCGTCGCTGCGGGCGCTCGCGGGCGTCGAGGTCGCGACTCCCAAGGACGGCGTCGGCGGCTACGACGACGCGGTCGCGACGCTCTTCGGCCGCCTCGGCTCGGCGAGGCCCCGCGCCGTCTGCGACCTCGCGACGCGCGACGGCGACGGCATGGGCAAGCGCCTGGCCTCCGCGAAGGACGCGGACGCCGTCCGCTACGCGCTCGTGACCGACTGGTCGTCGCAGGACGCGGCCGCGGAGCCCGGCGCCGCCGTCGGCGCCGACGTGCCCCTGGGCGACGCGGAGGTCGTGCTGGCGGCGTCGTCCTTCAAGGCGGGCTCCGTCGCCGTGCGCGCGCAGGCCGTTTTAGGCGCGACGGCGTGCGCCGAGAGCTTCCGCTACGGCACGCACCCGCTGTCCTACTTCTTCGACCGCGTCGCGCGCGACGTGGCCATCCCGCTGCCCGGGCCGGGGCCCCGGGGCGGCCTGCCGCCCCAGCTCCTGTCCGTCTGCCGCGCGGAGGACGCCGCGGCCGTCGTCGAGGCGGCCGTGCGCGCGGAGCACGCGGGCCACGCGGCCTACAACCTCGGCCGCGTCAACGCCTGGGACCTCGAGGCGGCGACGTACACGCAGCTCGCGCGCGCGTCGGCCCACGCCGCCGGCGCCGACAAGCTCCGCGTGCCCCTCTACGTGCCGCACGGCGACTGGCGGGCGAAGCTCCGGTTCCCCTTCCGCGACGCGCCCTACCGCCTCGACGCCGACGCGACGCGCGACGCCTTCCCGGACCTCCCGGAGACGCCGTCGGCGAGCCGCGACGCCGCCGTCGCCGCGGGCACGCCCAAGGCCGTCTACGGCGCGAAGCGCCTCAAGGTCGACGGCGAGGCCGTCCGCGCGGGCGTCGACGAGCACGTGCTCTTCGCCGCCGTCCGCGACGCCTACGCGGCCTACGAGGCGGCGACGGCCGAGGGCCCGGCGCCCATCGGCGACGGCGACGCCGCGCTCGTCAAGGACGGCGACGCGCTCCTCGGGAGCCTCATCTTCTCGGGCCTCCCCTTCCACGAGGACCTCGCGCCGCCCTTCGTCGAGAACTAACCCGAGGAGGCGCGGCATTTAGGGCCGCTCCATGGACGTGGCCGCGAGGTCGTCGAGGCCCAGGCCCCGCTCCGACGCGTACTCCGCGACGGCGCGCAGCACGCCCGCGAGCTCGTCGTCGACGGCCGCGTCGGGCCGCCGCGCGGCCTCGGCGAGCCGCCCCGTCGCGCCGACGAGCGCGAGGAGCGCGTCGTGCCGCGCGCGCGTCTCGACGAGCGACTGGTAGGAGCGCAGCGTGTACGCCTTCGCGGCCGCCGGAGGCGCCGCGGCGGCCGGCGGCGCGCCGCCGCCGGGCAGCTTCGGTCGCTCCACCTTCGCCGGGATGGCCTCGTCCTTCTCCTTCTGCTTCTGCCGCTCCTTCGCGTCCCAGTGCGGCCAGGACGTCCGCGCGCGCGCGACCTCCTCGGAGATCCGGCCGCGCGACTGGCCGGGCATCACGGGGAAGGACCGGTCGTCGTCGTCGCCGGCGCGAAGGATGACGCGCTTCGGTCGACCGACGCGCTGCGCTGGCAGGAGCGCATGGCAGCAGCACGCGGCTAGCGCGAGGAGCGCGCGGACCATCGACATCGATTGCGGCAGCACCTTCAAGGAGCAGTTCAAGGAGCACGAAACGAGGACTCACACACACAAAAGTAACACAGGCGCCTAGATGACCACCTCGCCGTCGCCCTTGACCTCCTCGGTCTCGTCGAAGGTGCCCCGGCGCAGCGGCGCCGCGCGGCGCCGGATGACGGCCTTGAGGTTGTCGTCGACGACCTTCGCGCACGTCGTGCAGCACCGCACGTAGCCCAGGTTCGTGTCTTTGGCGACGGTGCGGTAGGTGCGCTGGGCGACGCGGGCGCCGAGGGCCGGTTGGGCCTCGGGCCGCGGCGGGTCGCCCGGCCGCGTCGTGGGCACCGGAGCGACGGCGTTCGGATCGCCCGGGCCGCGCGCGCGCCGCTCGGGCATGAGGTTCAGCGGCAGGCGCGCCTTGGAGCAGTCCCCGCAGACGCAGGCGCCGCAGCGCCGGCAGTGGTGCCGCCGCCGGAGGAGCGTGAAGCGCGCGGTGCAGACCATGCACGCCGTCGCCGACCGGTCGGGCACCCACCCGAGCGCCTCGCCGCCGGGCCCGCGCGGCCGGTCGAGCTGCGCGCGCCACGCGGCGTCGAGCGGGTCGCGCGGCGTGTCCGGCGGCGGCGGCGGGATCGTCTCCGGCGCCGGCGCCGGCGCCGTGGCCTCGACAGGCGGCGGATCGAACATTTGTGGCGCCTGCGGCGCCGGACGCCGCGGCGCCGGTATGGATTGTTGGGCGCGCTCGCGCTCCGCGTTCTGCAGCACTTCTCTTTGCGTGTGCGCCCGCGCGATCTCTTCTAGGGTTTGGTAGGACGAGCTGGCCATTGTCACCTCTCACGACGCAGCCAGCTTGAGATCTGGGTCGACAGTGCAGTTCTAGGGAGGACGGCGGCACTTACGGCGGCGGACGGGTGGGCGGGCGAGGTAGGGGGATTGGATGAGGGCGGCAGCGACGGTGGCGGTGCGCGGTGGGGCGGCGGCGGTCGGGCGGCGGCGGTCGGGCTAGGAGTGGGCGTCCAAGGGGGAGGCGGATGGGGGCGGCGGCTGCGCGTCACGCATCTAATCCTCCTCACAGTCGGCGTCCGCACGTGGGCACTGTTTCCTACCGGGCGCAGCAGGCCTGCGCCTCGTCGCACTGGCACCACGCCTCCTCCCTCTCGCAGTCGCCCGCACAGTCGCAGAAGGCGTCCCAGTCTTCGCACGTCACGGTGGTCCAGCCGCCGTCGTCCTCTGCAACTTCGCACTCGACCGCGGTCCCCTGCAAAGTGCACGCGTCGTCGCCGCCGCCGCCGTCGATGCTCAAGTAGTCGGCTCCCTCGCCCACGTAGTCGACGGTGATCTTGTCGTCGCCCTTGCCCCCGTCGATGTACGTCCCCTGGTCGTCGATATACTTCGCGTTCTTGATGTGTATGTCGTCGTCTCCGTTGCCGCCGCTGATGTCATAAGGAGTTCCGCCGGTCAGCATGTCGATCGTGAGCGCGTCGTCGCCACCTCCGAGCTCGGCGTTGAATTCTCGCGTGTTGCCGATGGAGACGACGTCGTCGCCCCCGCCAGTGATAACCGTGCAGTCGCCGCAGTACTGCAGGTCAATCCTGTCGTTTCCGTCGGCTCCATCGTAGTCGCTTCCATCGTAGTCGTAGTCGTTTTCGAGGCTATAGTCCCCGAAGATTTTCGCGGTCGGGGCAGCCACCACGCTCAGCGTGTCGTCCCCGGCCCCGCCCGACATGCTTCCTGAGAACACGTTCGCGGTGATCACGTCGTCGCCTACGAAGCGCAAAGGTAAACGCGCAGAGACGCGGGGCCGTCGTCCGGGCCTCTCTCGGCGCGGGCGCGGCGCCGTTGCCCCCGTCGACTTTCGTGTACCCTCTACCCTCGTCGGAGCCGATGTCGATCGTGTCGTCGCCGTCGCCGCCGAAGAGCTGCGAATACGAGTTGGCTGTAACCGAGATCGCGTCGTCGCCGGCGCCGCCGAAGACGTCGATGCTGGAATACACGAGCGTGATCGTGTCGTCGCCTTTGCCGCCGTGGAGCTCGTTGCCTGGCTGGCCTCCCACCCTGAGTGCGTAGATCGCGTCGTCGCCGGCGCCGCCGTCGATCTTCTTGCTGTACGCGGACATGACCGAGACGTCGTCGTCGCCGGCGCCGGCGTCGATGATGCTATAGTCTGCCGCCAGCTTGACGTCCACGACGTCGTTCCCGGCGCCGGCGTGGAGCTCCACGTACTCCCCGAGGTTCTCGATGAACGCGCAGTCGTCGTACGGCGTCAGCGTCCACGACTTCGATGCATCATCATCACTACTATCATCATCGCCCATGAGGCTGCCCTCAATGCACACGCACTCGGTCGCGTCGCTCAGGTCCTGCCCCCGTTCGGTGACGGCGATCGGCGTGCACTGCGGGCAGTCCTCTACACACGAGCGGTCGAAGGTGTGGGGCGTCTCCGCGCAATTGTCGACGGTCTGGCTGTAGCCGAAGCCGCGGGCGCCGCCGACGAGGAACACGAGCGGGAGCATGCCGAGGGCAGCGCGGGGGGTCGACATCGTGTCGCCGCTACTGCACGCGAGCTTGCTGCTCGCGGGCAAATTTCGAGGTATAGCTCCCTCGAGGCTCCATCGGCATGCTGGAAACAGCCCCTTGGTCCGTTGAGGCCGTCTGTGATCGAAGATCAGCCCGGCTCGACCCCCGGGGGGCTGTGCTGGAAATGGTGTAC
>Ga0257106_1001785_pt1 | contig 10361 bp, 5 predicted proteins | sample LP_taG_3_FD_190177 | JGI IMG/M metagenome (GOLD analysis project Ga0257106, IMG submission 190177) | Marine microbial communities from Northeast Subartic Pacific Ocean, Canada - LP_J_2011_P26_10m | ecosystem: Environmental > Aquatic > Marine > Oceanic | place: Canada: Northeast Subartic Pacific... | reverse complement strand
AAGAAGAAGAAGAAGAGGGAGTAGAAGAAGGAGAAGAAGAGATAACTGTTAGGAAAGGAGCGAAGAGAAAGAGAGGGCACGAGTGCGATGTTTGCGAGAAGGTGTTTCGATATCCATCCGGTTTGGCCAGACACAGGCGTACGCACACGAAAGAGAAACCGTTTGAATGTGATGTTTGCGAGAAACGTTTTAGTCAATCTAGTAATTTGACAACGCACAAGCGTATTCACACGAACGAGAAACCGTACGAATGTGATGTGTGCGAGAAGCATTTTCGTACATCCAGTCAATTGAAAGTCCACGTGCGTCGATACCACCATTAGCCCTCGTATATAGTCCTTATCGTAGTACAAATACATACCCGCACAAAAGTACCTTCACGCCAGCACTTTCCCTTTATCAGTCTCGCGCGCCGCGCAAATATCTTTTTTGGACCCTTGTAGTCTTCATTTTTCCCCAAACTCTCGTATACAAAACGTTGAGAAATGAATCCTCCTCCTCCTTCTCCTCCTCCTCCGTTGAGGAGTACGGCACCACCGCCTCCTCCTCATTCTCCTCCTACTCACGCTCAGCACAGCAACAGTCAACACAACACGCGTTACCCTTTATCGCAGCAGCCTCAGCAGCGACCAAATCCAATGCAACACCAACACCAACACCACCAATCGTCGTCTCCGTCGTCGTTTTCTTCACTCCCGGTGAATGCGCATGCAACGACGACGACGACGGAAACCGCGAAAGAACAACTCGGGAGAATTACGTTTCAGTCGACCGCTTTGGAAAAAGTAAACTCGGAGTTGTTCTCGCTGACGTACGGGGCGTTTCTCGTGCAGTTGTTGAGAGACGCGAACGGGGACGCTTCGTTCGTGAATGCGAAATTACGGGTGATTGGGAAATCGATCGGGAATCGATTGATCGAGGAGTATCTGGCGAAGATGATGAATACTGGCGGTGGTGGGAACGGAGGCGGGAATGGCAATTATTACGGGGGCAGTAATAACGCGGCGGATTCGTGTAAAACGTTTCGAGAGGTTATGGAGAACGTGGCGTTTGTCGGGTTTCGCATGTTCCTCAACGCGCGGTGTCGATTGGTCGATTGGAGCAGTAATAGTAGTAGTAACGGTAGTAGTGGTAATACTCCCACCACGAATGACAACAGTACCAGCAACATGAACAATAACAGTAGTAGTAGTCACGAGAGCGTGACGTTAGCGATCGAGGATCTCTCTTTGGCGGATTTCGTGGAGTTGCCGGAAAAATATACGAACAGTTTGTCGTATTGTGAGGTTGTGTGCGGCGTGGTGGAGGGCGCTTTGGAATCAGTCAACGTGAGAGTGAAAGTGCACTTTGTTAAAGACGGATTGAGGAGCGATTTGTCGTCCAGTTACGTCGGGCAAACGCAAGAAAGCGATAGGGTGGTGAAGAATTGTAAGTTTGCGTTGCGCGTGACGTCGTTAGGACCGATCGAGGACGAACCGTATCCGTTTCAAGATGACGATTAGTAATCATTTTACCAGGTGCAGTGGGTATATTTATGTGCTAATAACAACGCAGTGTAAGAATACATATTTACTAATACAAAGCGGCGGTGACTTTTCTTATTTTTCTTGTACGCTCTTTAACGATCGAAGACGTTCGTTAACTTCGCACGTGATGTCCGTGATATTTACGACAATAACATGGAATGCACTCAAGTTTTTCGGTAGGTGTTGCGACGCATTAAGTTCGTCCTCTTCCTCGCTCCCTTCATTGTCGTTGTCGAGTATGATGTCTTGCGATCCAGGCATCGGCGGCGGCGACGGCGTCGAGTTCTTCGCGCCGCTCTTTCGTATCCGCTGAAACGTAGACGTTTTTCTCGAAAGTTCCACGCGAACGTGACGAGAGGACGTTGGCTTCTCTTTTGTCGCGTCCTTCCCCTCGTCTCCTCGTTTAGCAGTTGCCGGTGTGATTGGTGTTGTCACTGAAAACTCTTTTGAAATTGAAAACTCTCTCGCAAAGTTTCTCTTCATCGTCTTCCCGGTTTTCTCGTTCTTCTCTTCGCTTTCGTCGTTCAAAAGCTCCTCGAAAAACTCATCAACGCTCCTCTCGCCCGGGTTTGGTTTGATCTGTCCACTCGCGCTCGCTTCGGAAAATAGCGTATACAAGGATTCGCCGGTGAAGTTTTTCTCCTTTGAAAACCCCAAGAGTCTCTTCGTCGCTTTGTTTGCGTACACGATGGACATCATCGCATCGCGTTCCTCTTCGTCTTCGTCCATGTTTTCGCGATTATACACGTACTCATCAGGAATTCGTTCTTCTTCTTCTTTTTCTTCTTCATTACGACAATCGTCATCTTCTTCTTTTGTATCTACCGATCCTAAACTGACTAACATGAACCCTCTATCGCTATCATCAATCGCGTCCATGAAATACATCTGCATCGCCGTCTTCTCGATTGTTTTCGCGCACGCGTCCGCTAATCGAGTCAATAAGTTCAAATCTTCCCCAGACATGTCGTGCCTCGGCTTCGTATCCAAAACGCAAAACGATCCGAACCGCACGCCTCGAACAATAATCGGTGCGCCGGCGTAAAACCGCAAATGCGGCGGTCCTAAAACTAACTCGTTCGTTTGAAACCGAAAATCTTGCATTGCGTCTTCCACGACCAATACTTTCGGTTCTTTCGGCAACAGCGTCCATCCACAGAAACTGCTCTCCCTCTTCGTCTCCGTCGCATCTAACCCAATATTCGCCCTAAATACTTGCTTGTTCTCCCCTACAATGGTGACTAAACACATCGGCACTCTCAATGCCGTCGCACAAATCGACGTCAACAAATCAAAATGTTCGTCGGCGTCCTTGTTCTCGATGTCTAAAATTCCGCTCGCTCGCACCGCTAACAATCGCTCCTTCTCGTTTCTCGGTTTCGGCGCTCCGGAAAACAAAACGCCATCGCCGTCCACGATAACGTACGGTGAGTTTCGGTACCCGTTGTCTATGATATCTAAATCTGTCATCACGTTCGCCAACGCGGCTTCGTGCGCGAGTTTTCTCATCTTCGCTCGTTTCGACCCCGTGGACTCGTTGTAAAACGCCTTGTTGTTTTCGTTTTTACTCGTCGCGCCGCCGCACAAGGTGTTCGAGCCACCAACATCACCACCACCGCATTGTTCTTCTTGTTGTTGTTCGTTTTCTTTCGCGGCGTTGCTCGGGAGCGATAAAAAATCCGCCACGTTGTTGTTCTCGTTGACTTCTCCCATCGCATTGCTCTCCGTTGCTTTCCAATTTGCGTCGTCCATCGGATGAGGAGCACAACGCGCGCGCGCAACAAATACTAATACTAATAACGTTGGTCAAAAACTACTTTTCTGCGAAAACGAGACAGATAGTAATTATACGTAGCTCTAAGAATTGAGTAGGCGCGCGCAATTTAGGTGCTTTTATACATAAATATGCGCGGATATTTAAAGCGTGTGCTCAATTAAGGTTATCCGTCGTTATCCGATTTTGTGCTGCGAATTCTGACAAATCAGACAGAGGAGAAAATGAGATTTTTTTAATCTTTTGAATTTTTTTCAATGCTAAAAATGCGCTACTTATTTCCAATATCTTGACAGGTATATCTCAGATGTATCCCAAACGTCTTCGAATGGTTGCCGGGAAGAACATGCGTAAAATTCCCTCGCCGTTGACGATGGGGACGATGATTTGCGTCGCGCCGCTTAAAACTTTCAAGCCTTCCCAACACCGTTCGGGAGTCGGGAGCGGGACGAGTAAACGACCCATGCCAAACACCGCGACGGCGAAGAAGTGCGTGACTAAATTCAAAGGGTTCGGGTCTAAACCGGAGAGTAAAGCGATGGGACCTCGAGCGTACCCGCCGCCGAGTTTGAGGTATTGAAAGCACGCTTTGCGCATCTCTTCCATGCCGGAGTTTTCGGATTTGGTAAAGACTTTATACAAGGCGTTGGCCAAGGTGTTGATGGTTAACGCCGGTCGCGTTCGGTGCGCGTAGAATTCGTCGACGGCTTTTTGTATGCCGGAAATGTTGTACGCGTCCGACTGGCCGTCACGGAAAGACGAACCCAACGGTTCCAGCGTCGCTTTGAAGGTGGCAATGTCGCTCAAAGCGACGGTCATGCCACCCCCAGTCAACGGATGGCGCATGTTAAACGAATCCCCGAGCAAAACTGCACCTTTTGTTCGCTTCGGATTCGCCGGCATCGTTTTGTTCGGCATTGCCTTAAAGTCGCCGCGTTCGACGGCGATTTTCAAATACGGTTGCACGCGTTTAGGAACTTGCGGTAAAATTTTCTCCAAGACGTACTTCGCCATCGACCCGTCTTTGACGCGAGGCATTTTCACGTGCGAAGGAATATCCACCAAACACCGAACTTCTTTCGAGGAGATCGGGTAGAACAAAACTGGAGATGGATCTCCCAAAACCACGTGGCCTTGATTCGCGTTTTCGCCTAAAATTTCACTCGGCGCGCCGTCTAAAATCAACCCGACAAAGTGCGAAGGGTGATCAATCTTATTATCCGCTAACTTTTTCCTCAAAGAGGAAAAGTGCCCATCGCACACGATGGTCAACGGCGCGTAGGACGTAAACCTTTTCGGTTTCTCCTTTCCTGCGACTAATTGCCCGTTCACCCACTCGTCGCCTCCGATGTCGTACGCGATGCCGGCGACGCCGCCGTCGTTCGCCTCGTCGTTCCACGTCTCCCCGTTTTCTTTCACTAAAAACTTCACCGTCCCTTCTCTCAAAGTCACGTTTTTATTCCCATACGCTTTCCTTCTCAATTGTTGCACGAACCTCCCGTTATGAAACGACCTCCCGGCGATATCATCGTTCAAAGATTGCTCGTCCAGCGGATACATCATCGTCGCCTCCTCCCCGTCTTTATACATGGTGTATCCGTACACTTTCTGCGCGTCGATGTTCTCCACGCACGATTCTAAACCTAACTCTTTCAATTTCTTATACCCGCCGGGTTGTAACAACTCCCCGACGATTCTTTCCGGCGTCGTCGCGTCTCGTTCCACGCACAACACTTTCCTCCCTTCGTCGCCTAAAACGCACGCCAAGGAAGCCCCCGCGACGCCGGCGCCGACGATGATGACGTCCCATTTCTGGTCCCGTTCGTCCGAGGACGACGGGAGCGTAAACGTAAACTCGTTTCTTTTCTTCGGTGGCACGTAATCACCCCCATTCGTATTAGTCTTCGTATTACCACCACCTGTCATTTTTTTCTCCTTGTTCGACGATAAAGACGAAACAAAAGCATTCGACGATGATGAAGATGCGTTCGTCTCGTCGTCGTCATCGAGACGAATGGATTTCTTCTTCTTAAACGAAGAAGACATGACGCGTTTCATCACCGAACCCGCCATCTTTTAACAACAACGACAATATATTCCCCTCTAAACCTCCGATGATGATATGTGCGATGATGACGATGAGAGTTGCAACAAGTGTTAAGTTAATAGTATTATTCAAAGAGATCTCCTAAAAATGTTTCGTGTGTTTTTGTGGCGCAAAATGAGGTCCTTTTTGATCTTTTTTTTGTCTTATGAAGAAGCAAGCTCGGAGTTAAAAAAGGCACACATGTGTTGCAGTATTATTATACGCAGCTTTAACAATTCGAATTACATATGTACGAGCAGGAGGAGCTGCTATACTCATAATCAACACAGGCAATACTTATTCATCATTTTACGCCAACGCGAGGAGTAAAACGCCAAAAAGCGCTAAAAAGTAAAACTCGGAAGAAAAGGCGGCGCGACGCGCGGCTGGCGAAATAATCAAGGTGCTCGTCGGAGGAGGACTCGGTGGAGGAGGACTCGGCGGAGGCGCGAGTTTTACGACGGTAATTGGCGCCTTGATAGAACTGGTAGTGACAGTTAAATCAGCTTGTCCATCGAGCGCCGCGACCAAGTTTGTCGCGTCATCGGTGACCAGTTTCGTTTCCACGACGGCGAGGTTGGCGAACGAGGACGTTTCGACTTTGAAATCGACTTGGACGGCGTTCGTCGCGGTTAATTTTCGTCGCCGGTAATTGTCGTCGTCGGCGCCACTGAAAACAACATCGGTAATATCAGTGATGGTGATTTCATCGACTTCAACGGCCAAGTAGGAAGCCATGCCCGCGATAAAGGCGGTCTTTTGCGCGTCCAAAAATGTTGCGACGGAGTATCCCGAAAGTTCCAAGGAAGATTCAATCGCTGCAACAGAGTTCGGTTTGCACGTGGCAGTACTTATCGTCTTGCCTGCAGAACACGAGGTTGCTCCGGAAAGGGAGTATCCAGAGTTGCAATTGAAAATACACGTTTCGTCGTGCGAGAGTAACTCTTTGCAAGCACCGATACTTCCGTTTTCTGGTGTTTTCTCCGACGCGTCGCATTTTTGCGTATTCGTGATGGCGTTGTTATCGTAATCCAACATTGTAGGGGAGACGCAAGCGCCTATACCGTCGCATACTTTTGAGTAGACGCCAGAAATCGTGTCCGTTGAGCACGGAGCACCCTTCGTTGTATCATAGTACACACCTTCCCACAACCAAAAGCACGGTTTGTTTTCTGCTTGGGGAAGGAGGTCAACTCTGCATTCGTTTTTATAGCACCCACCCGTGTTCGAATCAACTGTGCAAATTGTCCCGTACGGTTTCCAGTAATCGCGCGAATCGCACGATTTCGAAACGCCATCGCACGTTTCTGCAACATCGCATCCACCTTCACCAGCGGCGGCTCTGCACACGACATCCTTCGCCGCGATGCTGCACGCGTCGGTACAACAGCCATCGTGGTAACTCGAACACGTTTTACCTGTTTTCAGTTTACACCTGGACGCATCGCAACAGTTTTGTTCATTTGCACCGTAATATAAAGTGTTCGTGCAATCTTTACCGTAACAATCGCACTCTTCGCCTTCTTCAACGATTCCGTTACCGCAAACGTTGGTATTCCCTTGAGTCAAGCACGACTTCATGCCTTCGATTGCATCGTTGTATACGTCTTTCGAGCACGTCGACCATTGCGTTTCGAGTTCATTACCCGCAAGTGCGGCCATAATTAATCCAGCAGCAGGGCAACTCTCTGTGCCAGAATCGCCATCACCATCGTGCGGAAATCCAAGGTTATGTCCTATTTCGTGTGCAACGGTTGCAGCGCTGTATCGCAACGAATTGGTGTATCTGACCTCGTTTACGTTTTGCGCCCATGTTGCGCAAACCGTACCCAACCACGCGAGTCCAATGGTACCGCCGTCAAAATCGTGTCCAGACAGTACAACGACATCGTCCGCGCCGTTGAAAAAAGAAGCATCCTTCTCAACCACCCAATCAGAAACTTTGTCTAAGAATTTCCCCACGTCGACTTCATCATCATTTTCACAATGAGCGCACTCCTCGGTATCGTCCGCAAGCGTGGCGTGCGTCCACGGTTCCGACGTTCCAAGATTACCGTCCGAAACAGTATTTCCTTGACTCGCGCTAAAGATACCGAATCCACTCACGACCACGTTTAATTCGACATCAAAGACCCCGTCGTAAAGCGCGTTGACAAAGTTCATAACCGCCAACGAATCCATGATGCAATCCATATCCGTCTTCCCAGCAGTTATGTAGTCCGCGGAGCGTTTCATATCGATGACGACGTACGTTTCCAACTGAGCAGTCCAATGTTCGCCGGCGTGATTAAGCCTTCGTCGCATTCGTTTCTTGTGTCCGTGTTCGTCGTCGGCGGTGGTCCCAGGTTTATACATTACCTCGTCGAATCTGGTCCCTTCCAAGTTGCTGTCGAGTTCGTCTTCCGCTCGAAAGGCGATGAAATACGTCGATCGTAACTTCTTACTCAAACTGATGATATCACTGGTCGCAATCGAATCGTCGCCATCCGCGTCATCGTCTTGTAAAAGCGAACGGCTTCTTCGCCGTCTCATCTTCTCCTGCGCCACGTCCTCGGTAAAGTCCGCGTGCGGCGACGCCAAAGAAATGCTCTCATTCTTCGCGACGACGTTGAAGTGCGCGCGAGATCCCCCCGGGCAAAGATTCCCAGACGCGATGTCATTCGCATTTTTCGTTCCCGTCGTCGTCGAAGAAGAAAGCACGGTTTTACCGTCGTAAAAGCATTTCTTCTCTCGTTCCAACTCGAGCGTATTCACCCAATCGATCGACTTCGGTTCGTTTCCGTTCAATTGGTCCACGAACAAGGAGCCATTTTTGAGAAATTTTTTGTACGATTGTTCCACGTTCACGCGAAAGTGCGTCCCGAACGCGGTGAATTCAACCGCGGTAATCTTTTCATCATCATAATTGTCAGAAGTTAAAGATGATTTCGTCGTCGTCGTCGTCGTTTCTACTTTTGAAAAAGTCACGACTTCGAACGCTTTCAGGGAAGATTTCGCCGGCGACTCGAACGCATTCACGACAGTTGTCGTTGTTGTTGTTCTCAACAACACGGCGACGAACAAAAGAACAGAAAAAACAACGTCGTTGTCGACGAAGAATCGTTTTTGTTGTTTTCGTCGTTTTTGCTGCCGCATCGTCGTCGTCGTCGTATTCGTCGATACAAAAAGTGCTTCACTCCTCTCTGCTTCTCTCTCGTCGCGCGCTCTCTTTGTTTTTTCGCGCAGGTACTAGGAATAATACGCGTGTTGTCCCTCCTTTTTTGTTAATTTTGTTTAGGGTTTAGGGTTTAGGGCTTTTGTTGCCGGAGAAGAAGGAAAAGAGAAGCAAAAACCGCCGCCACAACACATCGTCACTTTAGTACTTGGAATACTAATTTGGAATCTCATTCATCAAATAACATATCAGTTAAAGAAAAAAGAAGAGAGCTCTGACTAATAAGACTGTTCTTATATAATGTTTGACCGCAATAAAAGCGACGACGAGGATGGATCTTCTTCTTCTTCTTCTTCCGACGATTCAGACGACGAAAAGAAGATTAAGAAAAAAGACACGCTGAAAATCAACGAAAAATTCGCCTCGCGCTTCGAACACAACGAACGGAGGAAAGAGGAACACCGGTTGAAAGAGAAAGTTGGTAGAGAGTATTTGGTGAAAGGGATGATGATGAAACAGAAGAAGAGTGAAAAAAGCAACAATGGGAGTAGCGATTCTGATGATGATGACGATGAGAGCAGCAGTTCGGACGAGGGCGATATTCCAGAGACGAAAGAGAAGCAGTTCGTGGACGTGTTGACAAAGTTGAAGAATAAAGATCCGTCGGTGTACGATCCGAACGCGAAGTTGTACGACGAATCTTCTTCCTCCTCTTCGGAGTCTGAATCCGATTCTGGACCTGATGACTCCGATAAAAAAAAGAAGAAGAAAAAGATGAAGAAGATGACGCTGCGGGAAGTGCAAGCGAGAGACTTGCTCGAAGGCGGCGCCAGGACGTACGAATCGGACGAAGACGAAGATGGGTTAGGCAAACGAAACAAAGATGCCGGCCCGTCGTACGTGGAAGAGCAAGAGGCGTTGAAGAAGGCGTTCAAAAGCGCCGCCGGTAATAGCAGGAGCAACAACAGTAATAGTAGTAGTAGCGACGACGACGACGGAAATTCAGATTCAGATTCAGACGACGACATCGGAGGATTAGTCGTGAAGAAACGCGCAGAGAAATTCGACAACAACAACGACAACAACGCGAAGGACAGCACTCATAAAATAGAAGACGAGAATAAGAAAAAGTTAGCCGAGGTTTTGAAAGACGAGGACGAGTTTTTGAAAGATTACATCGTCAATCGCAAATGGACGGATATCAACGCCGATGGAAGAACAAACGGAGGAGATTCAGATTCGGATTCCTCCGAGGAAGATTTAGAAAGACAAGAACAGTTTGAACACGAATACAACTTCCGATTCGAAGAGCCAGGGGGGACGTCTATTCGGTCGCACGCGAGAAACATCGACGGGACGCTTCGTCGCGAAGACACCCGTCGTCGCGAGAAGAGACAAAGCGTAAAAGAGAGGAAACAGACCGAGCGGCAAAAGTTGATGGAGGAAGTCAAACGCTTGAAGAACTTAAAGAGAGAAGAGATTCGTAAAAAAGTCGATTTGATTTCGAAAATTGGTGGCATTTCCGGCACCGACGCGGCAAAGATTGCCGATTTAACTCAAGAATTTGATCCAGACGCGCACGATCGGGCGATGCGAGAATTGTACGAGAGTAAAGAGAACGACGAAGCCTATCAAGAGTTGGAGGATGAAGACGGGAACCCAATTAAACCGGAGTTTGACGACGATGTAGAGGACGACTTGAAGGTGTTGATGAAAGCACCAGAGGAGGTCAACGCGGGAGAAAACGAACGCTTCGAGAAGATTCGGAAGAACATGGCAAAAGTAGACGCAAAGTTACAAGCCGAGAAGGATTTATTGGAC
>Ga0257106_1001784_pt1 | contig 10363 bp, 10 predicted proteins | sample LP_taG_3_FD_190177 | JGI IMG/M metagenome (GOLD analysis project Ga0257106, IMG submission 190177) | Marine microbial communities from Northeast Subartic Pacific Ocean, Canada - LP_J_2011_P26_10m | ecosystem: Environmental > Aquatic > Marine > Oceanic | place: Canada: Northeast Subartic Pacific... | reverse complement strand
ATAGACGCCAACAGAATAATTGCTTTCCATTGTTTGGCAAACATGTTTTTTGTCCATTTGTTTCCGCCCCACATACTTTTTTTAATTAAACATTCTTTTAAATATACTAAACTTTAAAAGAAAAGACCTGCGAAAAAGGCAATGTTTAATAACAATAGTTAAAAGGTTTTAACATAAAACTAAAACAAACCGGTACAGTTTTTGCTATATTTATATATATAATTTAAAACATGAAAATATGAGCAGTTTATTTCTTTATTTATGGGTTTTTCCAATATTACTATTACTATTCGGTGTCTTTTTTATTATCAACCAGCAAACGGCAGGTGTAATAGAGAGGTTCGGAAAATTTCATAGTATACGTCAATCTGGTCTGCAATTAAAAATTCCAGTGATTGACAGAATTGCCGGAAAGCTAAGTTTAAAAATACAACAACTAGACGTTATAATTGAAACAAAAACAAAAGATGATGTTTTTGTAAAACTAAAAGTTTCTGTACAGTACAAAGTCATAAAAGAAAAGGTTTATGACGCTTTTTATAAGTTAGACTTTCCTCACGAACAGATAACAAGTTACGTCTTTGATGTTGTAAGGGCGGAAGTTCCTAAAATGATTCTTGATGATGTCTTTTTGAAAAAAGATGACATTGCTATAGCTGTGAAATCAGAGCTTAATGTGGCAATGATGGAATATGGGTATGATATAATTAAAACACTAGTTACAGATATTGATCCAGATTCCCAGGTAAAAGAAGCGATGAATAGAATAAATGCTTCTGAAAGAGAAAAGGTTGCTGCTCAGTTTGAGGGTGATGCTGCCAGAATACTTATTGTAGAAAAAGCAAAAGCAGAAGCGGAAAGCAAAAGACTACAGGGTCAAGGTATTGCCGACCAAAGGAGAGAGATTGCTAGAGGTTTAGAAGAGTCTGTCTCAGTTTTAAACAAAGTAGACATTAACTCTCAAGAAGCGTCCGCTTTAATTGTTGTTACACAACACTATGACACGCTACAGTCAATTGGGCAGGAAACAAATTCTAACTTAATTCTGTTGCCTAACTCTCCTCAAGCAGGAAGTGAAATGCTTAACAATATGGTGGCCAGCTTCACAGCGAGCAACCAAATTGGAGAAGAGATGAAAAAAGCAGCAGCAAAAAAGAAAAAATAACTGTTTCAAATAAAAGAGTGCAAAACTAAAGCGATATAATGGTTTTAAAACGCTTGCTTGTTTATGAACGAGCAAGCGTTTTTAGTATAAAAAAACTTTAAAATGAGTATAATTATAGGGGTTCTGCTGGGTGTAATTGCTGTTTTAGTGGCTTTGATCTTATCAGTTTATGCATATTTTGAGTACAAGCAACTGCCTATCTATGACATTAGGCTTGCTGTTAAAGTTCTATTTGGAAAAACAGACTACACTCCATACAGTGGTCTTGAGAAAAAACTGGGATATTCTTCATCTGATAAGCTATTAATAATACATGCGGATGATTTAGGATTAGCTGGATCTGTGAACAAAGCAACGTTTGATGCTTTAGAAAAAGGGGGGGTGAATTCAGCAAGTATAATGGCAAATTGTAAATCTATTGATGAGGTTAAAAAATACTCCATAAAAAACCCTAACATCGATCTTGGTGTACACTTAACGGTTACTAACGAGTGGAAAAACTACCGATGGAAGAGCATTATGCCCGCAAAAGAAAGTCAATCATTATTAAATAGTGTTGGTGAGTTTCCAATAGGAATAAAAAAGTTTGTTTTGAAAGCAGACCCAACTGAGTTAAAAAAAGAGCTTCAGGCGCAAATAAACAAAATAAAAAGTCTTGGTATAAAACCTACTCATATTGATAGCCACGAAGGTGCTCTTTTTTTTAATAAAGAGCATTTTAGGGTGTATTTAGAGGTTGGTGAAGAAAACAAACTTCCTGTCTTTGTGCCTCGGGGAGTGGATGCGCACTTTGGAAAAGACTTTCCCAAACCAAAAAACGTTGTGGTGATAAAAGATCTTTATATGGCAAGAAAAGGATTGAAAAAAACTAAGTGGAAAGAGTTTTATTTAGACACAATACACGGTCTTAAACCAGGGATAAGCCAGCTAATTGTTCATTTAGGTTACGACGATAACGAAATGAGGGAGATTTCTATTGACCACCCCGACTATGGGGCAAAATGGAGGCACCTAGACTATGAAGCGGTAACTAGCAATAGCTTTAAAAAAGCTTTAGAGCAAAACAACATAAAGTTGGTTACTTGGAAGGAAATTCAAAAAGCAGTTTACTAAATTAATATTCGCGCGTTTCTGTCAGAAACACTTTAGGCATATAACAACGAAAATAGCCCATAATTCCCATGATGTGAGATTGAACAGGACCTTGTAAGTAAAAGGTTTTTATGATAATAGTTTGGGGCACCATTTTTTGATTTTTTTTGTTCAATTTCGGAGGACGGCAGCCTTGTTACGTCTTGAAGTTTGAGTTTAATAATATTATCAATTCCTTTAGGTGCAACAAGTTTAGAAAAAACCTTAATTTCTTTGTTCTGGTTGGCGATTGTGAGAATATAGGAATCCGTGACAATAGATGAGGTGTAAAAAAATTGATTTTGAAAAAAAACTAACCCCTCCTTTTCTGAAATTAATGAGCATTCAAACTTTATAGGACAAAAAAACCGTTTTTCATTTTGTTGGGTGTAAATTTTATAGGCGGCTTCTTTCATGCTCCACAGCTTCCAAACCAGTACGAAAGGATTAAGTGATGCTAAAATAAGCTGCTGCTCATCCTTTGTAAATTGCTTTTCTAAAAAACCACTTCGTTGCCAATTACTCTGTGTTTTTGCAAAAGAAAGGTCTATAATGTCGTTGCCGATCAAGAGTCTAATAATTTAAATTCAATAATTTCCATAGCGGCTTTTACTGAGAGCATTTTTTCCATAGAGTCGTTATCAATCTCAATGTCAAACTCATCTTCTAAGTCTAAAATCACATCAATTAAATTAGCAGAGTTAATTTTTAAGTCTTTAATGAAGTCTGTCTCTTCAGAAAGGTTATTAAAAGCCTCTAAATCTTGAGCGTAAGGTTTTACAATGTTTTTTAACGAGGCAATAAGTTCTTCTCTTGTCATGTTTGTTGGTTTTGATAGGTTTTTCTTTTTCGGTTTAATTTCTTATGTCTTTAGTATAAAAACTAAAGTGGGGTTTTTTAATATTTCTTAAAAACAACACATCCATTTACATCACCAAACCCGAAACTTGCTTTAGCAATAATATTGAGTTTTTTTGAAGACATTTTGGTTGGGATTTTTTCTTTTGGTATCAGCCTTAAAATATCTGGGTGTACTTCTTCACAATTTATGTTTGGAAAAACGAACTGGTGTTTTAACTGCAAAACTGTTGCTACATTTTCTATAGCTCCTGACGCAGCAAGACAGTGACCAACCATTGATTTTAATGAGTTTATAACTGGAAAATCTTGTCCTTTTCTGTTCAGTGCCTTGGTCCAGTTTTCTATTTCTATCGGGTCTTTTATAGTTGCTGTTAAATGTCCATTAATAGCGTCAATCTCTGCGCTTTTTATGTTCGCGTGTTTCATCGCGTCTACAATACATTTTTGGACGGCTTCTGAATTTGGAGCGGTCATTGTTCCTCCATTTCTTTGTCCGCCGGAGTTAACGTTTCCTCCTAAAACCTCAGCATAAATAGCCGCTTTTCTTTCTAATGCGCTTTCTAAAGACTCTAAAATCATCGCTCCTGCGCCGCTTCCAGGGACAAACCCTGATGCTTTTGCGCTCATTGGTCCTGAGCCTTGTTCTGGTGTTTTATTGTGCTTATATGTTGTGACCCTTATCGAGTCAAACCCTCCCCAGATATATGCGCTATCATCGCTACAGCTTCCAACCAACATTCTTAATGCTTTTCCAGATTGAACTCTGTCAAACCCCATAAGTAATGACTCTGTCCCAGTTGTACATGCGGATGAGTTTGTGGTAACTTGATTTCCAAGCCCTAAAATTCCACCCAAATATGCGCTAATTCCACTTGCCATAGTCTGAGCAACTACGGTACTTCCCAGGCGTTTAACTTTTTGGTTGTCTATCTTGTAAATTGCCTCCCTAAGTTTTTCTATTCCAGATGTTCCGGCTCCGAAAACCATTCCAGAATCATAATCAGTCGTTGAGTTTTTATGAACACTGAAGCCTGCGTCTTTCCAGGCGTCAATGCCTGCGATGCATCCATACAAAATTCCTGCACTGTCAAAACCTCGTAATTGTAGTGGGTTTAAATAATCGTTTTTCATTTCTTCAGAAACTAATGGAGCTCCACCAATACAGCAAGAAAACTTTAAATCTTGTAGTTTTTGATGAAACCTAACACCAGACTTTCCTTTTTGAATGGCGTCTAGAAAGTTGTCTAGCCCAATGGCGTTTGGGGCTACAACCCCCATTCCTGTAATAACTACCCTATGTTTCATCACTAATTGGTTTTATCATTCCTGAAATGGCTCCTCTACAAACAAGCTCTTTTTTATCATTAAAGAGCTGAACCTTACATTTTAGTTTGTTGAACCTAAAATATATTTTCTCTGAAACCACCTTAACCCGTTCTTTTGGTCGAACAGGTAAAAAAAAATCAACTTGGTTGGACGTAAATGCAATTTGCAGTTTTTCTATTTCTGAAACCTGATCTTTAAACAGGTAAAGCCCCAAACAAACTACTCCTATTTGAGCCATAACCTCTGTTAAAATAACGCCTGGAGTTATTGGGCTATCCTTAAAGTGACCTCGATAGAAATACTCATCTTCTTTAAAAGTATAGTAGCCCTCTGTTCCGTTTTTCGAAACTAAAGTTAGCTCATCTACAAACAGAAAAGGGGTTTGGTAGGGTAAAAGGTCTATTATTGTTTGTGTTTTCAATTGATTAAAGTCTGTTTTTTGGTTGTTTTCTCATTAATTAATGTGCTCTCCACCGTCTACTGGTATTATAGTTCCGTTAATCCAAGAGGCTTCGTCTTTAGACAATAAATACACAACATTAGCGACATCTTCTGGCAATGTTAATCTAGCGTACGGATTGCGAAGTAAAGAATGGTTTTTTATTTCATCACTGGCAGGAATCAGACGTAAAGACGCTGTGTCTGTAACCCCTGCCTGAATACAGTTGGATCGAATTCCATAGCGAGCAAATTCTAGTGCAACGTATCTTGTAATTACCTCTAAAGTTGCCTTTGCCGCAGAAACGGCCGCATAATTTTTCCAAGCCTTACTGTTGCCTTCGCTAGTAAAACTAACAACTCGTGCGTCATCTGAAAACAACTTTGCTTCAAAAACAGCCTTAACCCAGTCATACAGGCTAATCCCCATGGCTTGAATTGTTATTTGAAAATCCTTTACCTCTAACTCAGGGTTTAAGTCAGAAACCATTGGTTTTAAATTTCCTTTAGCGATGCTATGAACAAGTGTTTTTATTTTACCAACTTGCATTTCTTTTTTTAAATTTTCTATCAGTTTAGCTATATTATCTGGACGAGTGGCGTCCGAATTATAGCTGATAAAATCTACACCTTCTTGTTTAATCACATTAAACTCTTTCTCTATTTGAATTAATTGCGACCTCATGCTTCGGTGAACAACACAAATGTTCATCCCGTGCTTGGCTAACTTTTTTGCTGTTGCCAAGCCTAGCCCACTAGAACCTCCTAAGACTAGGGCCCATTCGTTTTTATGTTCAAATTCTTTTACCATTCTAATAAAATTCTTTGAGCAGAAAAGCCAGGCCCAAAACTAAGCATTAAGCCTTTTTCCCCGCGCTGCCTATCTCCATCCATAAACCGTTGTAAAACATATAATACGGTCGCGCTAGACATGTTTCCGTAAAGCCTTAAAACCTCTTTTGTGTCGTCTATGTTTTTTCCTAACGAGCCAAATAAAGCTTCCACCGTTTGTACAATTTTCTTTCCTCCTGGATGAAAAATTAAATGATTTATATCTTCTATATTTAAATTATTACGTTCTAAGAAAGGGTGGACAATACTCGGGAAATGATTTGAAATAGTCTCTGGAACAGTCTTGTCTAAAATCATTTGTAGCCCTGTGTTTACCAGCTTAAAACCCATCATATGCGTAGAGTCATAAAAATGATACATTGCTTCGTCTATAATTTTGGGGCCTTTGTCTTCTTTACAGGAAGATAAAATAACACTAGCAGCCCCATCTCCAAAAATCGCAGCACTTACTATATTTGCCATAGAAAAGTCTTCAAGCTGAAACGTTGCGGCTGGAGATTCAACAGCAATAACGGCAGCTCTTTTGTTTGGATTTGCTTTTAAAAAATTTTTTGCATAAATAATTCCCGAGACTCCTGCCGCGCAACCCATTTCTGTAATAGGAAGCCTAACAATGTCTTGCCTCATTTGCAGGCTGTTTATTAAATACGCGTCCACAGAAGGAATCATAATTCCCGTACAGCTAACGGTAATAATATAATTAATGTCTGTTGGATTTAAGTTGGCTTTTTCTAAAGATTTTTTTAATGCCTGTTCGGCAATTTTTTTTGATTCTCGAACATAAATATTGTTTTTTTCTTCAAAAGAGGAGTTGAAAAAAACCTCTTTTGGGTCCATAATAGAATACCGCCTATCTACACCAGCTCCTTCAAAAAGCTTTAAAACCTTTCTTTGAAATCTTGCGTCTTGGCTTCGCATCCACAGCTTAACAAAAGGAATGATGTCTTTTGTTTCTCTTGTGTAATTGGGTAATTGCTTTGCTACAGATATAATTTTTACGCTCATGCTAGTTACTATAAAAGTACGTTTTATTTAATTAGTTGGTTCTTTTTTCAGAATCCATAAATAACGAAAAGCCCATTTCCACTGAACAGAATATTGCGCTTTTATTTGTCTTGAGATAGCCTCTAAGTCTTTTCTTTTAAAAGCCCTTAGGACAGAAGTTAGTCCGTCTTCTCTAACCATTTGATTTTTTATGAAAAGTCCTATTACCTTAAAAAGATAGTATGCAAGTTTGTGTCTATGTAGGTCGTTAACAACCATACCTATACTTGCTTTCTGAACGGTTGGTTGTAAAAATGATATAAGTTGCTCTTTTTTAAAATGATGTAAAAACAAAGTACACAAAACAACATCAAAAGATTGTTTTTTAAAATCTTCTGAGAAAATATCCATTGATTCAAGGCTGAGCTCTGAATAATCTTTTGACAACTCCTTAGCATACTCTATCGCGTCGGGGTTTGCATCAATTCCTATAAGCTTGAAGTTGTAATTGTGCTTTCTGCCAAACACAGCAACATCACGCAGGATGTCTGCATGGCCACAACCTAGATCAACAATTGTAATGGTCTTATTTTTTGGCTGATCTTTAAGTAGATATTTTAACCCTTTTATAGTTACGTTGTTACCCCCCAAAAGTCTATTGATGGTTTCAAGTTTATCTAGAGTGTCCCTAAACATCTCTCCCTCTAGGGTAAAATCGTCCATCATTTCCGTTTCCAAAGATCTTTCTGTTGTTTCTACTAAAAAACTCATATAGGTTTTATCTGTTTTCCGTGTGTGTATTGAATTATTTTAGGCAACAAAAAAGGGGCGTTCTTTAAAATTAAATAAGCGATTTTTGAAAAAGTTTGATTTTTGAAAAGCCTAGCAATAAAATGGCCGGCCTTTAGTCGTGTTTTAAATTCTTTATTCCAATCCCTAAGGTACTGTTTTTCTAGAGCTTTTCTTGTTGCTATTTCTCCATTTAGAAATTGTAATATTAGTGTGCTTGCCAATCGGGCGCCTGCGATAGCCATTCCCATTCCATTACCGCATAAGGGATGAATCATTCCGGCGGTGTCTCCACACATAATTATGTGGTCTTCTACTGCTTGTTTTGTTTCAAAAGAGATTTGACTAATCGTTAATGGTTTTTCAAAAACCGGCTTAGACTCTGTAAATATTTTTCTTAAATGTTTGTTTTTAAACACCACCTGTTCTTGAAAATCGGTGATGTTTTTGTGTTTTTTGAACGATTCGTATTCTGTGATATAGCAAAGGTTAATCGCATTGTTTTCTACTTTAGAAACGCCGCAATAACCACCTTTAAAATTGTGTAGGGCTACAAGGTTTTCTGGGAAATCTCCCTTGACGTGAAGCTTAACGGCCAAATAAGGTGATTTCTTCTGAGTAAATTTTCTACTCATTTTAAGGTCTAGTGCTGATTTTTTTCCAAAAGCTCCGATGGTGATTTTGCTTTGAAACAACTTTAGGTTTTTTGTTTGAACACAGAATTGGTTGTCCTTAAAGTCAACAGAATCTACGCTATCTTGTAAAATACTTACCCCATTGGAAAGTGCTTTGTTAGCCAATAATTCATCTAAAAAATAACGGCTCATACCAAAGCCACCTAGCGGAAGGTCTCCTTTTATTAGGCCGCCCGTTATCGTGCTTACGTGAACTTTAGTAATCTTTTTAGCCCCTTCTTTTGTCGGGTTAATTCCTAAAGATTTTAAATACGGAAGCGCTTCATTAGAAATATACTCTCCACATACTTTGTGTTTTGGATATGAATTTTTTTCTATAAGTAACACTCGTTGCTTAAATTTAGATAAATGAATAGCGCTGGTTAGTCCTGCTAGTCCACCACCAACTATAATTACATCAAAAGTTGTTTTATTTTTCAAGTTTTATTTTAAGCTATTTATTCAGACGCTGCTTCGGCTGCTAAATACTGAAGAGTCTGGTTTTCGTCTTCAAGAGCTAGTTGTATAAACAATTTTGCTTCTGCAGGAAAAGGTTTTTTATTTTTTTTTAGTTGAGAAAGACAAATAAGCACAACGGCTCTTGTGCCTCTCTTTTTTGTTGAAGCAGAGAAAAGAGGAGTTAGGTCTACAAGGGTAATATCTTTACTTAAGACCAAGATCCTGTCTTTAAGTTCTTTTTGCTTTTCTTCTGAAACTTTAATAAATTTTTTTCCAAGCTTTTTAATAGTCTCTATAGGTTTTAATTCCGTCGCCTGTTTTAGTGGTTGGTTTGTCGGTTTTTTTATTTTGCTTTCTCTAAGGCTTACTGTTTTATTAAAAACCAGACGGTTGGATGTTGAGTCGTCATCAGTGTTGAAATAGCCCAATCTTTGGAATTGAAACTTGTTTCCTGGGATGGCGGTTAAAAGAAATGGCTCAACAAAAGCGTTTCTAGTTTGCAAAGACTCCTTGTTTAAAAAATTTTCAAAAGGGATGTTTGGGTCTGCGTCAGGTGATGGGGATGTAAAAAGCCTGTCGTATTCTCTAACCTCTGCGCTAACTGCAGTTTTTTTACAAACCCAATGAATCGTGGTATTAACTTTTCTGTGGCTCTCCAAAGAACCGCTACCACTTAGCGATTTAGGGTCGTATTTGCAACAAATAGCGGCCAGATTTCCTAAATTATCAAGCTCTATGTGAGTAGCCTTCACAATATATGCGCTCTTAAGGCGAACTTCACTCCCAATAGAAAGGCGTTTAAATCCTGGGGTTGGTTCTAATGAAAAATCTTCTTTTTCAATATAAAGCTCAGAGTTAAAAACAAGACTCCTGCTGTTTGGGTTTTTACTTTCTGTATTGTCAACAAAAGACAACTCCTCTTTATGTTTTTCAGGATAGTTAACAATCTTCAAAAGAACAGGATTAAGAACCGCCATTGCTCGTTTAGAAGTTTTGTTTAGGTCTTCTCTAGCGCAAAACTCAAGAAGAGATACATCAATAACATTATCTCTTTTAGCTACTCCAACTTTTGAAATAAAGTTCTTAATAGAGTTTGGTGTATAGCCTCTTCGCCTAAGTCCTGAAATAGTGGGCATTCTTGGATCATCCCAACCTGAAACGTGGTTTTGTTCTACCAAAGAAAAAAGCTTTCTTTTACTCATTACGGTGTAGCTAAGGTTAAGGCGAGCAAACTCTCTTTGCTTAGGGGTGATTTTAAGCTCAGCTACATTACATTGAGATTTAATGGTTCTTAAAAACCATTCGTACAAGTCTCTGTGGGGTCTAAATTCTAAAGAGCAAAGGGAATGTGAAATTTGTTCAATATAATCGCACTGTCCATGAGCCCAGTCATACATTGGGTAAATGCGCCATTTGTTTTGGGTTCTCTGATGAGGCTTGTTAATCACCCTGTATATTATAGGGTCTCTCATAAGCATATTGGCGTGTGACATGTCAATCTTCGCCCTTAAGACGTGCTCTCCTTCGTTGGACTCCCCGTTTTTCATACTCTCAAAAAGCGCTAAGGAATCTTCAATAGACCTGTTTCTAAAAGGGCTGTTTTCTCCAACAGAAGTTGGGGTTCCTTTTTGTTTGGCAATAGACTCGCTGTTTTGTGAGTCGATATATGCATGTTGCGCCTTAA
>Ga0257106_1001782_pt1 | contig 10372 bp, 8 predicted proteins | sample LP_taG_3_FD_190177 | JGI IMG/M metagenome (GOLD analysis project Ga0257106, IMG submission 190177) | Marine microbial communities from Northeast Subartic Pacific Ocean, Canada - LP_J_2011_P26_10m | ecosystem: Environmental > Aquatic > Marine > Oceanic | place: Canada: Northeast Subartic Pacific... | reverse complement strand
AAAGAGAGGGAGATCATCATCCGGCGCTCGGTCTCCCGAGAGAGAGATCCAACGTGGATATCCTCCACCTCCCAAGACACAGACTTCTTTTTCCGACGATATATAAACGCGCACGAAGACCACACGAGAATCACAACGAAACGCTTACCACCAGTGAAAACACCAAACACAACGCAAATATGCTCGAATCTAACGCGTCTTTCAATCCTATCGCCGTGGTCAACCCGACCACTAACGCCGTGTGCGACGAAGGCATGCCTCCACTCCCGACCAGTCGTCCCCAATCGACTTTCCCGTGCGTGTGGTAATGCGTGAACACTTTACAGATTTGCGCGATTGTGAAGGAGAGCATCGCGGCGACTAATGCCGGGGACCCAACTAATGAGGACGCTCCTTTCGCTAAGTTGCCCATTATTCTTAGTATTAATCTCTGTTCCTCTCTGTTGTTCCTTAAACTCGCTCGGTTTGTATAAAGCGCATTCGAGCGCTTCTTCGTCCGCTCTCGGGTTTGCCGTTTTTCTGTTTAGGGTTTATGAAAAGTTTTAGAACCTCCTCCTCCTCCTCTGAAACGCTTCTTTTTTCAATCCGCATTAAAAAAAAACAAATTTTCACATTTGCGTTTTTGTTTTGACTTTATTATATAAAGCGTTTCACGCGCATCTATCTTTTGCGCGAAGAAGAAGAAGAAGACAAAAGTAACGACACATGGTGGTCGCGAGTACCGGGAGCGGCGGTGGTGTTCCTTCTTTTGACGCGAAGGAAAACGACGAGGAGCAAAACGAGACGAGAGATGCGGCTTTCAAGATGATGGGGAAAAAAGATGAGGAGGCATCATCTCCTTTCGATTTATCCTCGTACGACCGGTTGGAAATTGAATCGATCGAGAAGACGTTCAATATGGAGTTGAATTCTATCGACCCGAATGCGATCGAAATGGCCGTGAAACGCGCGAAAGAGTTAGCGAACATGTATTTTAAGAGCGGGGAGTACGAGAAGAGCGCGGAGCAGTACACGACTGCGATTGCGGGAGCGAGGAAAGATAAGACGTTGTGGCGTAATCGAGCGGCGGCACGGTTGCAGATCGGGGAGAGATTGGAAGCGATACACGATTCGGTGAAAGCGGTCGAGTTGGACGAGAAGGACGCCAAGTCCTGGTATCGGTTGGGTACGAGTTTGATGGCGAATCATGAGTATTTGAAAGCCGCGCAAGCGTTGAACACGGCGGCGAAGTTGATGCCGGGGAGTAAAGATATCGAAGAACGTTTGGCGGCGGCAAGAGAGATGTACGAGGAGGAGAGGAAGAGGAAAGAGAAGGAGGAAAAGACGGTGAGAAGAGATTTAGCGTTGAGATTGAGAAAGGCGAGAAGGGAGGATAGAAATCAAGAGACGATTAACCAGTGGAAGCAAACGTTGGGTGGACCGGATTGGGACGTCGAGGATTACGCGTGGAGGCCGACGTTTTTACCAATCGCGCGGTCGAAGAAAATTGATTACGAGAGATTCATGGAAGATCCGAGGAAAAGAGGCGTGGTGAATTACGCCATCGGTTTAGCCGAGTTGAGTTCACCGAAAACAGAGATTTGTAAAGGGTTGGTGGATTTCGAGAGGTTTCGCGCGTACGAAAAAGTGATTGGGACCTGGGCGATATCCGGCGAAGAAGAAAGCGCGACGAAAGCAACTGCAATCGTGTTGAGTTCTGGTTGCGGCATTTTACCCGCACTCGTCGCGAACAGCGATGCGATAGAACGCGTCATCGCCATTGAACGTAACCAGTTCTTGTACAGAAACTTGAAGCAAATAGGAAAGGCGAATAAAAAGCTGTTCGAGAAGGTTTCGCTCGTGGATCAAAAGCTCGAGAGTTGCGAGAAAGTTAAAGTCGACGATGAGAAAGAAGACGAGAAAGGCAATGAACCGGAGGTGAAAGAAGTAGTCAAAAGTAGAGACAAAAGTATTGCCGATGATATGAATAGAAATAGCCCGGTCGAGTTGCCATGTCGCGCGAATAAAATCGTGACAGATTTATTCGATTTCACCGCCCTTGGATTAGGTGCGTTATCGGCGATCGATATTTGCGGCCATCGAAAGCTCGTGACGCCAGACGCGACGGTGACACCGTCAAAAATCACAATTAAAGCGAGACTAATTGAGTTGCGATTAACGACGGTTTCCGGGTTCGATTTATCGGCGATGAACAACTATCGATGGAGTCCGCAGTGCGCGAAAGTGAACTTGTACGAAGAGCCGCACGAAGTGTTGTCCAAACCGTTCGAGTGTTGCGCCGTGGATTTGAACGAGCGATTACAAAGAGCTTTACGAGAGAGCCCCGAAAAAGGAAGCGACGGTACCATCGATTACGACGACGTGTGGGAATTTGAAGCGCTGGAAAATGTTGAGATTATCAAGGACGGCACGTGGAACGCCGTGGCGTTCTGGTTCGAAGGCGAACTCGATGAGGCGACGGTATTTTCGTCTCTGCCACCTAAAGTCGCCTCGACTTTCGACGACGACGACGGTAATATTGAAAACGCAGTGAACGGCGGCGGTAAAAGAGAAGGAATTCGTAGGAAATCCTATTGCGAGTCCTTCAACGTTGGCGTCCAGTACCTCGACGACGTTCCGGTGAAGAAAGGCGATATCACGCAAGTCTCCATCAAACGCGACTCGACGCAAATCTACTTCGAATCTTCTCCGTCGCAAATGCGCGCACGGCACGCACACATCCCTACTTGGCACTTCGACATGCTCAACGACTCTGGTCGAAACGACGCGTACGAGAAAGCGATAAAACGCGCCGTCGAGCGCAAGAAGCGCGAGAAAGGCTCTTGCGAGGTGCTCGACGCCGGGGCGGGCAGTGGGATCTTATCCATGTTTGCCGCGCGCGCGGGTGCTGACTACGTGCACGCCTGCGAGCAGAACGGTCACATGTGCGACGTCGGAGAAGAAACCGTGTGCATAAACGGATATGGATTGAAAATTATGTTTCACAACAAAGACGTCCGACGTTTGTTTACGAAAGAATCCGAAGGTTTAATCAAGCACGGTTTGAAACCAGACGGGAACTGTCCAGAGATGGATAAGAAGTCAGACGTTCTCGTGTTTGAAGTTTTTGATTCAGGTTTAATCGGCGAAGGCGCCTTCCACATCGTCGGCATGGCGAGGCACCGATTGTTGAAACCAGACGCCACGCTCGTCCCTCGCGCGGCGAAAATGTTCGCGGCGCCAATCGAGTACAGGTTTCAAAACTACCAAACGCTCGACGGTAAACACACTATCGATTTAACGAACGCAAACAGGTGGAGATATCGAGACGATTACGAGGGCGTCAATTTGGAGAAGCTTCCGAAAACGGCGTGGAGAGCGCTCGCGAAACCGAAACCGTTTTTCAACTTTGACTTTTACGCGTGGGAAGAAAATATGCAGCCGAAAGAAGAGCCGATGTCTTTCGAAATAACCGAAGAAGGGACGTTCAACGCCATCGCGTTTTGGTTCGACTTAGAACTGGATGAGGAAACTACGCTGACGACGAACCCGTTCGCCGAACACGGCGAGAAAGGCGCCACGTGGCAACAAGCGGTGCAATACGTCGAGGAGTTGACGTTGAAACCGGGCGACTCTTTGAAAGTCGTCGCCGCTCACGACACGTACGGCATCAGCTTTCGAGTGGACGACTCCAAGTTGGAGTTTGACAGAGGTCAACGACGCACAAAGTGTCCACTCTACGATGGCACGTGGCAAGCGCATCACATCGAGTTCAAACGCGTCACGGACTCTTTAGCGCGAACCATCACGCAGTCGCCCGTCGCCTTCAGAGAAACGTGCGAAACCGCCGTCGCGTGCGGCAGCCGCCCGGGAGATTTAAAGTTCGAAGCGTGGGCAGGCGCAGATTTCTGCACCAAGTTTATGGCTTAGTATTCGTTCGTTTCGTTTCGTGTTAATTTTAAAGGCTACTTACAATCTGTGTTATATATAATATAATATTTGCTAATGAACTCTTCTCTCTCTCTCATCCGTCTCGCGTCGTCGAGAGGTTTTACGCAAAGGTCATGTTGTACTTCTCCGCAAACCTCTTCGTCTCCGCATCCTTCGCCTCCGGGCTCAATTTGCTCATTCTCGCCTCTTTCCATTTCGGGATGAATAACTTCTTCGGTCCAGTCGGTGCTCTCTTATCCTTTCTCGTCGGTTCTACGCCCGCGTTCGCCGCTAACCACTCGGCTCTCGCCTCGTCCGCTTGTTGGTACGCCAAAGACATCAAGTCTAACCCGGCGTCTTTCGCCATCTTTTCCAGACCTACTTTGTTTAAAGTTTTAATCGCTTTGGTGGAAATGCGCAAGCGAATGTATCGCTTTTGTTCCGGCCAGTATACGCGTTTGTACTGTAAGAAGCGTTGAAAGGAAGATAAAAAGAGAAGTTTCAAGAGGTGAGCTTTTGAGGTAAATTCCGGCTGAGAAAACCCGAACAGGGTGGATAAAAAAAAGAAGAATTATGGCATCGTTGCGGAAAACAAACGCGCAACCCAACTGGCGACATCAAACGACCCTTCACACGTACCTGTAAATTCGCTTGCTGCAATTTCTTGTTGCGAATGTGCGAAAACGACACCGTGTACCCGTTATTCGCTCGTTTCCCGGTGAGCATACATTTTCGCCCCGATTTCCCGTGCAAGGCGAATGTGTTCGTGTCGATTTTCTTCTCTGAAGAAGTCGTCGACGACGCTTTGACCGAGCACGACTTTCTGAACTGGTTGGATAAGTGCTTCGTCTGGGAGACGAGGGACGTTGTCGCCTGTAAGGAGGATTGGACGGACATTTTTACGTTCGCGAGAGGAGTTTGTAGTTGTGTTTATCGCGCGCGCGCTTTATGTGTGACGCTTACTAAAAAACCTCAAGAACAGTCGTTTTTCTCCTTTTTTCATCAACCAAAAAAACGAGAGAATTCGTCCGTCTTTTCATCGTCACAAGAACAAGAACAAGAACACGCCCCGGGGGAGAACGAGACGAAAAGAGAGAGAATAAGAGAGTGATTTTAACGATTCGCCACAGTTTGCCCTTTTGCAATACGTAAATACTTTTGAGAGCAGAAGAACAACCGAGAGAGAGAGAGAGAGAGAGAGAGAGAGAGAGAGAGACAGAGACAGAGAGAGAGAGAGAGTGTAAAGTAGATTTTAGAGAGAAAGAAAATGGATTCGCAGAAACAAGACGGGATTCAAAAGCTTTTACAGGCGGAGCAAGAGGCGAACGCGATCGTGACCGCGGCGAGACAAGGTGAGAGTTGTTGTCGTTCTCGAATTATTGCGTCTTTTTTATTAAACACTTTTTGCGTCCTCGTTTGATGTGCGTTTTCGGTCGCGCTTTTCTTTGTTTGATTTTTCCCTCGACTGCTGGATGTTCGCAAAAAGGATAAAAACACCAAGCTCACCTTCTTCTCTCTTCTTCCCTTTGAACACACAAACAAACAGAAAAAACGGCGAGGATTAAACAAGCCAAAGACGAAGCGGAAGCGGAAATTCAATCGTACAGAAACCAGCGAGAGCAACAGTTCCAACACATGCTGGCGCAAGCCACGGGAGGTTCCGACGAGTTGGCGAAAGAGTTGGAGACGAAAGCGAAACGAGCCGAGGCGAATATGCGAGCGACGATAGAAAAGAACGGGGCGAACGTCACGGGGATGTTGGTGAAGCACGTGACGAGCGTGCAATTGTAAGAGGAGAATAGATAGAGAGAAACACGTTTTATATTTTATAGTACTTAAAGTTCTTTTTGGTATAAAAACTGAATGTCGTCGTCCATACGCGCAGTCTCTCTCGCGCGCTCGCACTCGCGACGCACTCGCGACGCGACATTCGCTTCTCATATTCTTTTTTTCCTCGTATTTTAAAGTTAATCAATAATAAATGATTCGATTCTTCTCCTTCTTCTTTATTGCGACAGGGATAATAAAATATATCAACTCTTTGTCCTCCTCCTAATCACTCTCCTATAACGCCCTTCTATCTCTTTCGCTCTATACACTCACTCGACGCTAACTCCTCCTCCTATTTTTATATATTCTATTCTCACAATCACATAACTCTTCCCTCTCAAATCATTACATTAACCTCCGCTAATTTTTAATTCAACACGTTACAAACACACACACACACACACACACGCACACACACACACGCACACGGCTATCTCTCATTCACTTCTACAACAGATGATCATTAATTCTTCTTGTTCATTCGCTTCTTTTTCTGTACAAAATTATAGTTTATCGCGCAAACTGCGTCGAGGCGCCAGATGCCGTGCTCGCCCCAGAAGCTCCGCTTGCTTCGGTGATATCGTGAATACTCGAACGTCTCTTATCTTTCTTATTCATCGAATTCAAGCGAATAAAATACTTTTGCGCGTGAGAGGCAACTTGCGTGGGCGTTCGCGAAACGACAAAATTTCGAGAAATCGATCTCCAGTCGCCCTTCCCAAATTTGGCCAATCCGAGAAGAAACAAACGGTGTTCTTCTTCCGTCCACGGAATGCCCTTTCTTCTCTCTTGCTCGTGCGTGAGCTGTTGCTTGGAACCACCGGTACTGCCAGCTGTCACGTGCGTTCCCCCGGACGCGGACGATTTCGTCGCACCGCCGCCGTCGGAAGACTTCTTCTTTTGCACGCCGTTGCCGCTTCCGTTCTTCTTGTTCTTCGTCAGCTTACTCGACGGTGATCCGGGCACTTTAAACTGCACGTCGTTATTCAAACTTCCATCCGAGCTACTCGGCTCACTCGACGTGTCACCAAACTGTGCGTCTTGAAACTCATTCCCCCACCACGGACTGGTCATATCCTCGCAACTCCCTCCGACGTGGTTGTTTGGCACTCTCGCTCGACCGCTCTCAATCGCGCGAATATCATCAACCAACTGATTATATCTCTTCCTGATCCCATCCGGCGTCTTTGTCATTTGCGAAATCTGACCCCAAATGTTAATATGATTCCCAGCTCCGATTCCATTCTGCGGCGACAAATCGTTCATCGCGTGCGCGTTGATGGACAAGGGCACCGAACTCTCGAATTGCGCCAACGAGTGCTCGAACAAGTTATCCTCCCCCGGCGTCCAGTGGTCGAAAAACTCGTTCGATTGTTGCTGGTTCTGTAAGGACGGGAGACCGTGAAGGTTGTCGAACGATGATAACCTGTGTATTGGGGTTGTTTTTATGAATGATGAAACGAACGTAAGTAAGCGAGTGAGTTGTTTGTTTAAAACACAAAACAAAGGCCTTCTCGAGGAGGAGGACACACACAAGAAGGAAAAAAATTGAAAGAAGGGTGCACACCCCTCCCCCAAGAAGAAAAAATTTGTTCTTTTTTTGGCTGAAAAATAAATCTCTCGTCCAAACGAAAACAATTCTGGACCAAGGAATTTGCTTTTTTTCTTCTCTCTCGCTTCCAAGTGTCCTTCCGAGAGCGACTGATGCGCGCTCCCAGGAAGCAACGAGAGAGCTTTCTACTACTGGGAAGGGAAAAATCGATTTATCGCTCGTACCTGGGGAAGGTGCTCCCTTTCATCTTCGCCGTCGCCATGATTATATGTATATTTGGACGGTACAAATGTTACGCTGTGTGTTTGTGTGACTGAGAAGGTACGCGTGAGTTCGCAGAACGAGGAGAAGAAGCGCGCGAAAGCGCGCAAATTTGAGAGAGACGGAAACAAATTAAGGGAAGGAAACAAACCTCCTCTCCCCCCTTAAAACTCGCCCAAAACAACTCTCTTGGATTTTTGCATCGACTCGAAAATAACGCGCGTAAAAAATGGCGCGTTAGGCCATCTCGCGATTGGTCGATGTCAAATTGTATCGCATAGAAACATCGATACCATTTTTCTAAACCGAACGATTCATTCCGCGTTTGAGTTCGAGTCGATTTTCGTCCCTCGCGCGCGGGGCGCGATTACCAAAAACAAACGGGACACAAGAACATCGTTGTGAGTCACATTCCCGTAAAAAACAAAATCCAAAATCCATTCTATTTACCTTTCTTCTTCTTCTGTGGTGTCGCGAACGTGTTAGCGCGCAATGAACGACACTTTCGAGAACGAGCGGTAGTTTACTCTTCGCGTTTCCTATCGTAAAATCAAAACGATAGCGAATTACGACGACGACTCCCGACAACAACCAACAAACGCGGTTATTATATATATTGGCGGCAAAACACACGTGAAGTGCGTTTCTTAAAGTGCAGAGTTTTTTTTCGAGTGAAACTCGTTTCCCCTCTTTGAGCTCTTTCTTGGCTCAGAATGCACGAGAGAGGCGAAATCTCTCTTTTCATTCCACGTGTGAGATTCTTCTCGGCCAGAAAATTTTCTTTTTTGTTTGTTTGCCCTTCTTTTTGCCCTTTTTTGCCCTCTTTGAGAAAAACCTGTTGGAAAACGTTTAGGGTCTAGGGTTTAGAGACCAGATTTCTGATTGTTGAGAGAAACGTGAGAGAAATAAGCCGTCAACATGAACGAAGAAGAAGAAGAAGAAGAAGAGTTCATCGAGGATTTGGAAGATCTCGGAGGAGGAGGAAAAGGAGGAAATGTCGTCGGCGTCACGCGAGAGTTACCGAACCAACCCCAAAACGGGTTTGTTTTCGGTGGCCATCGGAACAACATTAGTAACAACAACAACGACAAAGAGAATCATCATTCTGTCCCGGGCACGCAACGAATACACGTGAAAACGTTCGGGTGCGCGCACAATCACTCGGACTCTGAATTCATGTCCGGACAGTTGCAAGCGTACGGGTACGCGTTAACCGACGACCCGAGCGAGGCGAACTTATGGGTGGTGAACACGTGCACGGTGAAAAACCCGAGCCAAGCGGCGATGAATACCGTTCTCACGAGAGCGAAAACGAACGAGGTGCCAGTGGTCGTGTGCGGATGCGTGCCTCAAGGCGACCAAAAGGCGAAAGAGCTAGCGGAGGTTTCGTTGTTAGGGGTCTCGCAAATCGATCGAATCGTCGAAGCGGTGGAACGCACGTTAAGAGGAGAAAGAGTTTTAATGTTGGAGAAGAAAAGCTTACCAAAGTTGGACTTGCCGAAAGTTCGAAGGAACGAACGCGTGGAGATTATTCCGCTGAGCACGGGATGTTTAGGACAGTGCACGTATTGTAAGACGAAACACGCGCGAGGCGAACTCGGGAGTTACGAGATCGAGGCGATCATAGGAAGAGCGAAATTGGCGATCGAGGAAGGGGTGACGGAAATCTGGTTATCGAGCGAAGATACCGGAGCGTACGGATTAGATATAGGCTCGAACGTCGCGGAGTTGTTTAAAGCGTTGGTCAACGTGTTACCCGCGGATCAATCGGTGATGTTGCGATTAGGAATGACGAATCCGCCGTATATTTTAGCGCACTTACCGGCCATCGCAGAAGCTATGCGACATCCGTCGGTGTTCAGTTGGATTCATATTCCTGTACAAAGCGGAAGCTCGAAAGTTTTGGACGATATGAAGAGAGAATACACGAGAGAAGAGTTTGAACAGGTGTGCGATTATTTATTAGAACACGTTCCGGATATTACCATCGCGACGGATATTATATGCGGATTTCCGGGCGAAACCGAATCCGAGTGGCGAGAGACGATGAGTTTGATTGAAAAGTACAAGTTTCCAGAGGTACACATCAGTCAGTTTTACGCGCGGCCAAACACGCCGGCGTTTCGAATGAAACGAGTAAATACGCTCACCGTAAAAAATCGCTCGAGAGAATTAACAAAACTCACCGAATCGTATTTCCCGTGGACAAAACTGGAAGGACAGAAAATGAAGGTGTGGATCACTGACATCGCCGCCGACGGCGTCTCGTTGGTCGGACACACGAAGAGTTACTCGCAAATTTTATTACCGGGAGGAGAAGAAAACGTGGAAAAGTACATGGGCACAAGCGCGCACGTCAAAGTTCTATCGTCCAGTCGATGGAGTTGTAAAGCGGAAATCATAGAAAACGAAAGCGAAGCCGCCGCGGGTATTCAATCCTCGACGAGTTTGCATAAAAAAATAGCCTTAGTCGAAAGCGCCGGCGATACGTCGAATTTGAACAAAAAATACGGCAAGAAGACGCGTCCGAAGAAGAACAACAACAACAAGGGTGACATATTAGCAGATGTCACCGAAGACTACGACGACGCGTACGCGTTGCGCGTACAAAGAATAGACGAAGTTTCGAGGTACGCGGAAATCGCGTTTGGAACCACCTTGTGCGTGGCGAGTCTCGGGATTCTGTATTCAAAGTTAGTCGCCGCCGCGCGCGCATAAAATTTATAAACATAACTAACGCTACTATAGTACAACATTTAGCTACTACTAAAAACTACGCCTACGCTAACCTTTGAACCCAACGCCAACCATATAAATTTC
>Ga0257106_1001781_pt1 | contig 10373 bp, 7 predicted proteins | sample LP_taG_3_FD_190177 | JGI IMG/M metagenome (GOLD analysis project Ga0257106, IMG submission 190177) | Marine microbial communities from Northeast Subartic Pacific Ocean, Canada - LP_J_2011_P26_10m | ecosystem: Environmental > Aquatic > Marine > Oceanic | place: Canada: Northeast Subartic Pacific... | reverse complement strand
TAGCTTAAACGCTTTAGCTTTCGTCCAATTTGACATATTTTGACAATCGCCTCATTTTATAATACAAAGTGAATGCCATGGAACTCATTACCAACGAAAGACACCCAAAAGATATCGCAGCAATCCCCATGTAATTTTGAGCTACTTTTGTAACATATAACCTAGTTTCCTCATTTACTGTACCGGTACTTAATTGGCATTTTCTCTCAATCTCATTTCTTAAAGTATCATTCACAGAAAGTAGTTCACGCTTTTTTGCCATTGACTCGATCTCCAGTGTATTTAATTGAACAGATTTATATACATTTTCAAGCCTCAAATCTTGAAAATGAAGTTCTGATTTAATACCAGAAATTTCAATGGATGCCTGGCGTTCTTCTTCACAGGAAGAATGTCCTGAATTTATTGCGCATTCATACTCTTCGGTGTCTACGTAATGTTCAAAACCGGTGGAATTCTCGCAACCTCCGTAGCAAAAGTGATCCTCGAGTACTTTTGATTCTGTATTCCATTTTGGCGCAGAAGAACCAATTTCGTAACAATGCCCGCCAACACCACCAATTAAAAAAGAACCACCGTGCGGATATCCTTGATGTCCGCAGCCAAATGCAATCGATGCATCTGCTGCTTCATCTTGTGTTGAAAAAGATCTGTCTGACTCACTTTGAAAACAGTTCATTATATTTGATTCAAAAGTGTGGTTAATCGTAGTACTTGTCAAATTCGAACAAGCTTCCTCACATACTCTGTAATCGCAGCCAGCATATTTTTGAAGTTTGCCGTCGCCAGAGCAAGGCTCTGGTAATAAGTAATCGTTGAAACTATTATCCCCACATTTCCCTTCATTTTCACAATGCGTGGTACATACCCAAGGCGTAGTGTCCATGGAGAACTCGGACAGGGCGGTTCTCATCAAGAATATCAGCGTTACGGGCTTCAACAAATTCATTTCAATGAGTCGTATGGTCAAAGAAAGTGTTCCTAAGATAGTGCGCGATAATTTCTTACGAGGGTAAGATCCGGAAAGGTAAAAATCAGGAGGGAAAGTAAAGTATACTTTCCAATTCCTTCGCCCGTCAAGTGTACTCCACTTCCTCTTTATACTATACTCCTCTTAAGAAAACTATCTCCTCGTATCAAAATTGGCACACGCTCGCTATATTAAAGTTGTAGCTTTTCCCCAAAAATCCATTTTTTTCTGCAATAAACAACACCCTAAATATATTTCCTAGCTATTCAAATGAAGAGTCGCACACCACAATTGAGCACACGTCAAATTTGAGCACACGCCAATTGTGAGCATTCGATACCTCTGGGTGCGTGCAGTAAAACTTACGTCTACATTAGATATCAAACTCATACCAGATGATGTCTCCGAAATCGTTGCAAATCATGCTTTTTGCAATCGCTTATACTCTAAGTATGAGAGGTGCTTCTGCGGCGCACTGCTATGCAAAAGGTAGTGCAGGGGACTGGAACGAAACTTCACAAACTGGAGTGAATTGCCCGACTGCTTGGGCATGCTCTGTACAGTGCAAGGCGACGCACAGTTACGATAAATTTGGATCACACAATAATATCGGTAGCTGTGGTGCTGGTAAATACAGCGATTACTTGAAAAGTGAGCCGTGCACAAGCAAATTGTCAGATGGAACAGATGACATCCTTTCGCTCTATGCAGGCTGCGATTACAATGTTTGTGCAGCTGCTTGTGACGGCTTAACAGTCGATGCAGATATGCCTTATGCATCTACAATATGGCATGGAAGCCTGTTGCACTGTTTCAATGTATCCGATTCGAATTCTTTTATTTATAAAGATATCACTCAACATACGGGATTGGACTCAACTGTAATCGTAAATGCCTCCGAGTTCTTAGTTACGGAAACACTGAAGTCACATAAGGCTCTGGCAGAAGAAGCTAGCGTTGCTTTAGGTTGCTCTACACAAGGTATGTCACTTTTTTGCTTTACTAATAAAACTTACGCTTTAATTTAAATGTACAGCCTTTGCCACAAGCAGCGCCAATATGTATTACCTAAATGGCTGCTATAACATGCAAACCTACAGTTATGATTTTAACACTTCATCCGCTGTGAATGCTGATGATTTCTGCTACGGGGGCTGGAATGCAGATAAAACAGTATGCATATCTTATGATTCTCCCACCTGTGTCGCGTCTCCAACTAATGTATGTGTCACAGTTGATTATTTTGATGGTGAGACTGGATATTATTATCTAGATTCGGGAGAGGGTGCAAATGGACCTTCTCCAACCATAAAAATATATGTTGGTCAAACTATTACTTTTAACCAAAGAGATCACACAAATTGGTATCACCCAATCGGCTTTGCTTATAAGCCTGATGGTGCTCATGGATCTAAGTGGGGTTCTGAAGAACTTCCTGAGGTTGAAGGAAAAGGCGAACTTCAATATAAAATTGGAGGTAAGATCCCGAGATGCGTAGATCATGGAGATACCGGGCTTGATTGCTATGAACCTGAATTCTTTTATCCGAAGAATGACTGGATATCTGCAGGTACTTACTCTGCAGAACTGACCATTACTGACAGTGTTGTTGATGATTCACATGGTGGAATCATATACTATTTCTGCCACATTCACTCAAAGATGTCTGGGAAAATTGAGATATACACGGATGCAACTTTATCGACTTTAGCCGGATCAGGTTCAGAGTTGGAGCTATATGATGTCCTTGTACGTGATGATTTCGATAAAACGTGTGGAACCACTGGTACTTCTGAATTTAGAACGGGTGGCACCAAGGACTGTAAACAGCAATTCTTTGGTGGTAATCACGATTCAGAATGGGAAAATTGCTTGCAAGCTATTGACTGTCAAATGCATTGGGATATGTATGGGAAAACACAGTCTGATGCCACGGATAAAGTGAAAGTATTCATGCAGCAAATGATACCTCATCATCTAAATGCCGTGAATATGGCTAAAGTGATCTTGAGACAAGCAACACAAACTGAGCTCAAAAATGCTGGTCAAGAAATGGATGAAGATGATGATGCCTTCATTCATTTTTTACACAGCATCATAAATGTGCAAAATCACCAGATTCATACGATGAGAAACTATTTGAAGGAAGACTCTGGAGATTTAAAAATTTCTCCTGAGAATATTCCAACTGCAGGTGCTTACCTCAGTACCTATTCATTGTTACTTGCCATATTGACGGTTATCATGACCACCTTCATATGTAACTAAGTTAACAAACTATGTTTTTTTATGATTTTTTCCTTTTAAAGCAACCAACGTGATCTATTTATTACCCCTATACCAGGTCAGATAGTTAGTTGTAAATTTTATTTATTATGAAACATCCAACTCTCATGCCTTAGTTTTGAGTAACTTGGAAATTTTTAAGAGTTTATTTTTCTAAAATCTTGAGAAGAGCTCGCGGCACACGCACCCACAAAATGGCACACACCCTTCCCTTTGACACGTGCCCGCAAAAAAAGGCACACTCCCTTTCTTGGCACGTGCCCACATCTATGAAGGCACATAACGACTCTCTTTAATTAACTCCAGAAAATTCAGTTTCGAAATAGAAGAGGTATACAAGCAAATCCATTTTTTTCTGCAATAAACAACACCCTAAATGTATTTCCTAGCTATTCAAACGAAGAGTCGCACACCACAATTGGGCACACGTCAAATTTGAGCACACGCCAATTGTGAGCATTCGATACCTCTGGGTGCGTGCAGTAAAACTTACGTCTACATTAGATATCAAACTCATACCAGATGATGTCTCCGAAATCGTTGCAAATCATGCTTTTTGCAATCGCTTATACTCTAAGTATGAGAGGTGCTTCTGCGGCGCACTGCTATGCAAAAGGTAGTGCAGGGGACTGGAACGAAACTTCACAAACTGGAGTGAATTGCCCGACTGCTTGGGCATGCTCTGTACAGTGCAAGGCGACGCACAGTTACGATAAATTTGGATCACACAATAATATCGGTAGCTGTGGTGCTGGTAAATACAGCGATTACTTGAAAAGTGAGCCGTGCACAAGCAAATTGTCAGATGGAACAGATGACATCCTTTCGCTCTATGCAGGCTGCGATTACAATGTTTGTGCAGCTGCTTGTGACGGCTTAACAGTCGATGCAGATATGCCTTATGCATCTACAATATGGCATGGAAGCCTGTTGCACTGTTTCAATGTATCCGATTCGAATTCTTTTATTTATAAAGATATCACTCAACATACGGGATTGGACTCAACTGTAATCGTAAATGCCTCCGAGTTCTTAGTTACGGAAACACTGAAGTCACATAAGGCTCTGGCAGAAGAAGCTAGCGTTGCTTTAGGTTGCTCTACACAAGGTATGTCACTTTTTTGCTTTACTAATAAAACTTACGCTTTAATTTAAATGTACAGCCTTTGCCACAAGCAGCGCCAATATGTATTACCTAAATGGCTGCTATAACATGCAAACCTACAGTTATGATTTTAACACTTCATCCGCTGTGAATGCTGATGATTTCTGCTACGGGGGCTGGAATGCAGATAAAACAGTATGCATATCTTATGATTCTCCCACCTGTGTCGCGTCTCCAACTAATGTATGTGTCACAGTTGATTATTTTGATGGTGAGACTGGATATTATTATCTAGATTCGGGAGAGGGTGCAAATGGACCTTCTCCAACCATAAAAATATATGTTGGTCAAACTATTACTTTTAACCAAAGAGATCACACAAATTGGTATCACCCAATCGGCTTTGCTTATAAGCCTGATGGTGCTCATGGATCTAAGTGGGGTTCTGAAGAACTTCCTGAGGTTGAAGGAAAAGGCGAACTTCAATATAAAATTGGAGGTAAGATCCCGAGATGCGTAGATCATGGAGATACCGGGCTTGATTGCTATGAACCTGAATTCTTTTATCCGAAGAATGACTGGATATCTGCAGGTACTTACTCTGCAGAACTGACCATTACTGACAGTGTTGTTGATGATTCACATGGTGGAATCATATACTATTTCTGCCACATTCACTCAAAGATGTCTGGGAAAATTGAGATATACACGGATGCAACTTTATCGACTTTAGCCGGATCAGGTTCAGAGTTGGAGCTATATGATGTCCTTGTACGTGATGATTTCGATAAAACGTGTGGAACCACTGGTACTTCTGAATTTAGAACGGGTGGCACCAAGGACTGTAAACAGCAATTCTTTGGTGGTAATCACGATTCAGAATGGGAAAATTGCTTGCAAGCTATTGACTGTCAAATGCATTGGGATATGTATGGGAAAACACAGTCTGATGCCACGGATAAAGTGAAAGTATTCATGCAGCAAATGATACCTCATCATCTAAATGCCGTGAATATGGCTAAAGTGATCTTGAGACAAGCAACACAAACTGAGCTCAAAAATGCTGGTCAAGAAATGGATGAAGATGATGATGCCTTCATTCATTTTTTACACAGCATCATAAATGTGCAAAATCACCAGATTCATACGATGAGAAACTATTTGAAGGAAGACTCTGGAGATTTAAAAATTTCTCCTGAGAATATTCCAACTGCAGGTGCTTACCTCAGTACCTATTCATTGTTACTTGCCATATTGACGGTTATCATGACCACCTTCATATGTAACTAAGTTAACAAACTATGTTTTTTTATGATTTTTTCCTTTTAAAGCAACCAACGTGATCTATTTATTACCCCTATACCAGGTCAGATAGTTAGTTGTAAATTTTATTTATTATGAAACATCCAACTCTCATGCCTTAGTTTTGAGTAACTTGGAAATTTTTAAGAGTTTATTTTTCTAAAATCTTGAGAAGAGCTCGCGGCACACGCACCCACAAAATGGCACACACCCTTCCCTTTGACACGTTCCCGCAAAAAAAGGCACACTCCCTTTCCTGGCACGTGCCCGCAAAAAAAGGCACACTCCCTTTCCTGGCACGTGCCCACATCTATGAAGGCACATAACGACTCTCTTTAATTAACTCCAGAAAATTCAGTTTCCAAATAGAAGAGGTATACAAGCTGCGTTGCATCGAACACGATAACGATAAACCGTTTTTTACACCCACATATACGTGATTTATTCCATGCGAATATCTCATCAATCGACCGTTGGACTTCGCACAGAAAGAGTCAAGCTCGACCACTTTCCCGGGTCAACACGAGTTGCAAGAAAACTAGTTGTAAGCCGGGCCAACTCGCAAAAACAAAAATCTTGTCCACAAAGAATTCGCTCTTTTGGCGAGTGCCTTGCCCGTCCCGACCGTCACTTTAATAAGTTCCTTGCTTCATTTTTAATGATGAGCTCGAATGCGCTACTTGTGCTAGCAGAGCCCGATTTTCTTGCAAACGATAATGTACAGACATTGCAAGCATCTTCAGAAGTTCTTGTAAGCGAAAGTATACCTACAACTGAAGTATGCATTTCGTCCATCATCAATATGTGTGTTCCATCAGCCGAATTAACCTCGTTCGAAGACAAATTAGCTGCAGTGCATAGCCAAGGTAATAGCGTGGGATTCTTCCTAGCTGCAGTCTTCTTTTCCTGTTTCTTCCAAAATTTGAACAGAATCGGGACAGACAGCATTTTCGGCAACTCGATAAGAGAGAAACCATATTCGTCCAAGGCGACCACTAAAAATGCAGTCGACTTTCCGAAAAGAATATTTTTGCGAAGAAAATGGGGCGGAAGTGGGGATTCCGAGCTCAATTTACTTGCTCGTCCAATTGACTTTAAAATGACTTACAATCGTGAGGGTGAATTGAATGTTGATACAGTCAAATTTAACAAAAAAAGATGGGGTGGTAACACACCGAATTGGAGTTCTCCGGGATCAAATTTATCAAAAGTAACAAGTGCACGAGTTATCGATATACAAAAGCCTCAATTCAAACGAAGAATATGGGGTGGTGACGGTTTAATGTACAAAGGTATAGCTAAGTACAATTCACCCGATATGGATTTCAAAGCAGCAATGGTGAAGGCATTTTTGTTTAAGAGACCAAGATTTATTCGCAAAGCTTACGGTGGCGATGATATTTTTCCACATTTAAGTGGAATTAAGTATGATAAGTCAGCCGTTCAGAGTCAGTCGTCGGAACGAGAATTCCTCGTTAAGAAATCAAGTGGCTATATGGTAACTAAACCTTCAAAGATTTCAAGAACAAATGAATTTGAAGAGACAGAAACACAACTAGAGCTGAATGGAGATCCTCATACGGATAGTGCTGAAAAGGACACTGGGAAATCGACAGCATTGGGAAGTCGACGTGAAGAGATTCGATTAGCGAGTGATGATGGATCATTGAATGAATAATGAATTAAGATGAATAAAAAACAGGAATGGAAGAACGTGTGCACCCAGAAAAATGTGAAGCATACTGAATAATTCGGTTAATGTACATACCCACAAAATCGACGTTGGTTAAATATAACCAAAGTAACATAAACCAAACATAAAAACAAGACTAAAGGACGGAAGAAATATACAAACGTGCCGTATCATCACTCAATGGTCGGCTATATGAGCATCAAAAGGAGGGTTAATGCGACATTTTTAATTTATAAAACTTACCTTTTTTGAATCTATGAAAAATAAAAACAAATCTTGTAGGAAAGCAGAAAACAAACTCGCCATACCAAAATGCCAAAATTCATAAATAAAAAAGCATTGAGCATGAAAGTTGTAAAGACATGCAACATGAAGTGCATTCTCCAAACAGCATGGAATACCGTGCCTAGAGGAACAAACAAGACTGTACACTTCATAGTTACGCCGATAGCGCTGATCATTTTGATATCTTCTACCTTTCTCCTATAAACATCACCGAAAGCTGACTTTTCTCCAAATAAGTAATTTACGAGCACCCAGCTTAGTACATATGGAATGGTTCCCCACACAATGGAGAAAAAGTTAGTAGACAAGTTACCATGAAATGATCTCCCCAAGAAAAAAAACGTGTACAAAACAGAATAATCCCCCAAGAACAGTAATATGCAACGCAAATTCATGATTTCCTTACTGAGTTTATCGTCGTTCATATCAGGACAGTTTACACCAAGTTGTGTTCTGGTTCCACGGTATCTCTCGGTAACTTCTTCTCTTGCATCTCCCGACTCGCACATGTTGCCTTCCACAGGTTCAACCGGCGTTGAAACTTGTAACGGAACCGGGAGAAGCTCCTCTTGTTCAGTATCGGTTTTCATGGCAAATACCCTTTTTGTATCAGGAGAAAAAGAGTTAGTTATCTCGGACTATTCACTCGAAGCTCTCTAAATGTACAAACTGAATATTATTGTTTTCGTTGCAATCATATATACACCTACCTTCAACTTCCTTTCAACAGTGCACCGCTCAATCTTAATAAGTCCGAAGATATAGTACAATGTGTGAACTTTTACGTTACACAGAGGTGCACAACTACTGTGAGCGTTGTCCAATTTTCTTTCGTAATTGGCGCGTGCCACTTCGTTTTTCTTCGAAATATGCCACATTTGTCGAAAGATTGTTCTGACTGACCTGAGCAATCGTAATGTATTTTTTCAAGCTAGGATAGATTTTGGTATTTCTTGAACACGTTTTTCCTAAGCAAGCACTACAGCCACACGCACTGGAATCTGAGTAAAATCGCACCGTCTTTCAAATACATCGCGAAGTAAGTCCGTAAAATACTCTTCTTTAAAACCACACGAAGATTTAAGTCATGGTTACTTTTCTGATGGCGTCGCCATTTACACATTTCATACTCAGAAATAGATGCACATCACGTATGAAAAAAAGAGCACTTGTCCACGGTCGTTCCAATATTCCTGCCCAAGCATCTTCTCCCATAGGCAAAGACTTTGACCCTCGCGGATACCGCCGTGGTCTTGGCGCGACCAACAAATACACTCGTAAATTTCTCAATGATCCTGATGCGAAGAGAAGGATGGAAGACGAAGGTATCGGTTACTCCTCGACGGGTCTCGTTGCGCAGATTAAGGAGAAGAATTTTGCTCATACGGAGGAAGGTGTCACTATAAAACTTGCGGACTCGTACGGATTTTGTTGGGGCGTCGAAAGAGCTGTACAAATGTGTTATGAAGCGAGAAAACAGTATCCTACGAAGGAGATATGGATCACGAACGAGATCATACACAACCCAACGGTGAATATGAGACTGAGCGAGATGGGTGTAAATTTTATACAGGAAACGGATGGGGTGAAGAATTTCAATCCGGTGAAAAGTGAGAGTGTAGTTATTTTGCCAGCGTTCGGTGCAAGCATCGATGAAATGAAGTTGCTGGCGGATATAGGGGTGATGATTGTGGACACTACGTGTCCATGGGTGTCTAGGGTTTGGAACTCTGTTGATAGACATGCAAGGAAACAATTTACCAGTATTATTCATGGAAAGTTTGAACACGAAGAGACTATTGCAACAGCGAGTTTTGCAAAGACATACCTGGTGGTCAAGGATATAAAAGAGGCGAGGTGGGTGTGCGATTATATTTTGAACAGGGGTGCAACGAAGACGGAGTTCATGAGGAAGTTCAAAAATGCGCACTCGGATGGCTTTGATCCGGTCAAGGATTTGGACGCGGTTGGGGTCGCGAATCAAACGACCATGCTGAAAGGGGAAACAGAAGCAATCGGGAAGTTGTTTGAGAGGACGATGATGGAAAAGTACGGGGTGCAGAATTTGGGGAAGCACTATTTCGTTACAAATACTATTTGTGGCGCAACGCAAGAGAGACAAGATGCAATTCGTAAGTTGATAGACGAAAAACCCGATATTATGATTATTGTTGGTGGTTTTAATAGCTCAAATACGTCGCATCTGCAAGAAATCTCTGAAGTTGCGAGCATTCCGTCCTATTGGGTGGATACTGCTGATAGAATTGATACAGAGAGTAACAGAATTTCGTGGAAAACCTCGTGTGGTGAAATGCGGGAGACGGAGAACTGGTTACCACAAGACAGTCTGACAGTTGGTATAACAAGTGGTGCGAGTACGCCTGATAAGGTTGTCGAAAATGTTTTGGAGGCTATTTTCAAGTCGAGAGCGAAAATGAAAGTGCGGTGTACAATAAACAATCTTTAATTCCGACCTTCGAAATGCGTACCCTGAAATATATTTAAGCCGTACGTTGCGTACGGCTTAAACGCCACCACGGAGGTTCTTTAATGCGACGTGGTCTATTGATACCACATCTCACACTACTACACACTTTCCCTCCCTCTCCCTCTGAATTATGCACAACAAAACAGTTTTAAACGTCTAAAATAGGAAACCCTCTGCCCATCCACTCTAATTGGCCCATCTGTTCGTTTTCCATCCGTCTTCTCAACCGTTCACTCAACCTCGC
>Ga0257106_1001779_pt1 | contig 10380 bp, 12 predicted proteins | sample LP_taG_3_FD_190177 | JGI IMG/M metagenome (GOLD analysis project Ga0257106, IMG submission 190177) | Marine microbial communities from Northeast Subartic Pacific Ocean, Canada - LP_J_2011_P26_10m | ecosystem: Environmental > Aquatic > Marine > Oceanic | place: Canada: Northeast Subartic Pacific... | reverse complement strand
TACATCTTTTCCCAAATATGCTTCAGCGATCTCTTTCATCTTAACCAGTATCATGGACGATATTTCTTCAGGGGTAAATGTTTTTTCCTCTTCTTTATAATTTACTTCTATTAGTGGTTTATTATCACTATCCGGTTTTAATTTAAATGGCCAATGTTTCATATCAGATTTTACGGTATCGTCTGTGATTTTTCTACCAATTAATCGCTTGGCATCAAAAACAGTATTAAAAGGATTAACTGAAACTTGGTTTTTAGCGGCATCACCAATTAAACGTTCCTTATCGGTAAATGCAACATACGAAGGGGTGGTTCGATTGCCCTGATCATTTGCTATAATTTCTACTCTATCATTTTGCCATATACCAACACATGAGTATGTCGTTCCAAGATCGATACCAATTGATTCTCCTTCTACTGCTGTCATAATATACTTATAATTAATATTTCTTTAATATATTTGCTATATTAAACAAATGGGTCATAGGTAATCACTCATCTAACATAAAAATATAACGTATTCTATTAATCGCCGAACCATCTGTTCATATAAAACGATTCGCTTATTTCGGGTTCCATATCAAAACCATAAACTACAGAACCATTTATTTTTGACGAAACAATAATCTTATCTTCGTTATTTGATGATGGAATATCTTCGTTATAATAATAAATATTTCCCAGTTGAGTTATTTTACCTAAAAATATAATATCATAGCTCGTGTATGATTGATTCTTTTCTTTATGTATTACTAACCAAATATTTTTACCATTATATTTTATTGCACTATTTGTATTAATATCATTCGTTTCATTGAATAAATTCCATTTACCGTGTAATCGGTTCGTTGTGGAATTAAGATTAATGCTCGTCCAACTATTATTTACATGTAAATCTAATAAGTGTAAATTATTCGTATGTATGTTTTCCAAAAACCATTTCCCTGTAACATTATTTTGATTAAGATAAACTGTTGGATCTTTATCGCGAATGAATGTAATATTATGAAACTGTTCGAAAACCGGTTTCATAGTAAAATTGCAAATATAATATGGTGATATTAAACCTTCGCAAACCGACCCGGTAATGTTCAACGTATTATTATAAATTTTCCCGTAATATTTTTTTTCAATATTATTATCTCTCAAATTAAAATAAAATACATCGTCATTTGTAGTCCAATAACCAACATAATTACTTTTTGTAATACCAGATTTATATATTACTCCGTGTGGTTTTATATGTATTATAGATTTTTTATCGTTCTCTCTTACAAACCAAGAGCCAACGAAAGAGTGTTTTTGTAAATGAGAAGTTATTGTATTATGTACCCTATTATTTTTCATTATATTAAATAAAAAAAGAGAGAAACCCCATTTCATATTTAATATAAATATGTTATATTTTTAAACATTATTAAAAATTTATTATAATATAATATTTAATATGTTTGCAAAGTTTGATTACTCTTTATATGACACACATTCTATTGTCAAAGTTATTTTATATAATGAAATTAATGAATTATATTTCAATAATTTTATTGAAGAATGGGAAAGTCTGTATAAATTAAAAAAAAATTTTATTTTTATATTTAATACAAAAAATATTGGCATGATGCCTTTATATTATTCTATACAAATGAGTCAATTTATTTCAAAACTTAAAAGGGAACCGAAACAATACTTACAAAAAAGTATTATAATTGTAAATAGCAATATTGTAAAATATATGTTGAATATTATTTTTACATATCAAACACCGGTAGCACCTGTTTATTTAATTGAATTAAATGATAATACAAACGATATTATTGATAAAATATTACATAATGAAAACAAATTAATAAATAAAACAAATATTACAACAATTTTACCTTCAAAATAAGATATTTATTAATATTATTAAATATAAATTATTATTACTTATTATTAATTATAATTATATGTTAGAATTACTTGTATGGATATCAATGACATGTATAGTATTCGGTTTTATTATATGGTTTTTTTATCCATCTCATATTTATAATAAAAAAAATAAAAAGATCAATCCAAAAAATTAATTTTCTTCAGCATTTATAGTTTCGACAACATTTATAGTTTCGTCTGCATTTATAGTTTCGTCAGCATTTATAGTTTCGTTATCTTTTACTACGGCATTGTTATTTATTACACGATATTTAATATTTTGTAATTGCAAATAATGTAATATATTTTGTGGCAATGTTGAGAGCGAACTCATATAAGTGGTATACTTAAATCTTGTTAGCACACTGTTCTCAATGAAATTAAAACTATACCACCAATATGAAGGTATATATAACATATCCCCCTCTTTCAACGTTATTTCTAAATTCTTAATTTTTTCAAAATCATTTTTATATTTTTCCTGCAAATTCCATGGATTTATAGCGGATAAATATTCATTATTTTCATAATCCTTTATTTCGTGTAAATTATTACTATATTTTGGAGGCATTAACTTAATCTTAATAGAACCTTTAACCGTATAAAAAAAATTTCTATTATACAAATCATATTTTAATGGTGTTATTAGTCCCTTATTTCCAATATTAATATCATACATATTGTAAAAGTTCAAGGGTGGTTTAAGTAATAAATCATTATTTTTAAATACTTTTTTCATTCCTGTTTCAGTTATAAAATCATCATTCGATTCTATTAAATAGTTAGCACCCTTGTCTTTTTCTAATATGTCAAGTGCCTTTTTTAATGGATAAGATAAATATAAAGATTCATTATTCTTGTTATTGCTATCATAATTTACATTTCTAACATTAACATCAAACATAGAGTGATTATTTATAAGATTATTTAAGTTGCAAGTATTATTTATTTCTTTATTATTAAATTTAAACCTTGTTGGTTGTTTTAAATTACATATTTCCTCAAATTTTTCTTTGTTAGGTAGTTCAATATCATAAATTTCCAAATCATTGCTTGTTTTGACATGAAAAAATACGTGGATATATAAAAATAAAACTATACAAAATATTAAAAAAATTATTATAAACATATTAATATTCTAATTATAAATTTTTTTACCGATCTTTACTCATCGTCAATTACCTTTGTTGCTAAATAAAATTTAACAAAACTTTCGTCATCCAAATCATATCTGCCAGTCATGGGTTTATCCTCACTAAATGTCATATTAAATTCGTCGGATAATTTATTAAAAAGACACATCATCGCGATATACTTTAAACTATAACTCTGTTTTATATCTAAATCCTCGACTACAGAATATTCTGTTACATCATCTAAATTAATATTTACCTTCATTAAACCATAAATACCATCCGAAAACATAGATACTTCTTCTTCTGTAAAATGCAAGCTCAAATTTTCATCAAAATTTTGAAACTGATTAATTAACTCATGAAAACTTTTACTCGTCATTATTAGGTCTACATCTGTATCCTCAATTGTTATTTTAACGGTTTCCTGTTGTATATCCATCAAAGGGATTTCAAAATATTTATTAAATATTTTATCATTTCCGCCAATAAATGATATATTTAGTCTATCATCATCTTGTACTTCTAAAACAATAGTTTGTCCATCTTTAAAAATTGTTATAATTTTATGTAATATGTTAGTATTGATACCCAATGTTGAGATATCATTGTCTTCGTCATAATAAAATACATCAAACCAAGAAGGGGTAAGTTTAATTTCAAAAAAACTACAATGGCTTGAATCCATTCCTTGCATAAACAGACCATCTTTACTAATATTCATAACTACGTGCTCAGAATAAGCCCGAATATTTTGCAGGATAATAGAGAACTGCACAACTTTTTTAGCATCACTTAATTCAATCTTCATTATTATTATTAATATTGATTTATCTCTATAAATTAATATCAATTTATTATTTTATTAAATTTTTAGTTAGTTTTAGTCACACTATTTTTATATTCCATGAGAGATGTGCTTGTGTCCATTGCAATATTTTGTATGCTCATCATAGTTTTTTTAAGCTCCGCAATTTGCCCTTCCATCGTTTTTATTTTATTTTTATAGTATTCTATATTTTCTTTATCGTCTACGCCAGGAACAAGTTTATTTTCTATTTTATCCAATCGTGTATTTATTTTATCGTTGTATTCAGTATCATTATCTGAATTATTCATAACAATATTTTCATTATCGGTAAATAGTTTTTCAAAATCTTGAATACGTCGTTCATGATCAATCACAACATCTTGGATTCGTAAACGGGTATTATTATTACCATTGTTTCCCGGGTTATTATTATTGTTATTATCTAAAGAAATATTTGATCCCGCCCTTCTTCTCTTTGCCGCAGATAAACCAGAAGCACCACTCATTATTATATTATATATGAAATGTTTTGTCATTAATTACGCATATTCATTTTGATTGGTTCATGAGATTTATAATCCTTTATTTCAAAATCATCTACTATATAATCATTTATATCATCTTTTTTATCTTTTATCACTAATTTAGGAAATTTGTATGGTTCTTTATTTCTCTGAATCTTTAATTGTTCAATATGGTCGTCGTATATATGACAATTTCCTAAATGATAGCAAAACTCATGGGCTTTTAACCCACAATGAAATGCTATTAAATGGGTTAAAAAACTATACGACGCAATATTAAACGGAACACCTAAACCTACATCGCCACTTCTTTGATATAAACTACACGATAACTTATCACCGGGCAATACATTAAACTGAACTAAGACGTGGCACGGTGGAAGCGCCATTTCATCTAATTGTCCCGGATTCCATGCACTCATCAATAGACGCCTTGAGTAGCGTTCTTTAGGATCTTTTAATTGTTTTATAATATAATCTAATTGATCTACACCCTTTCCATTATAACTATCATCGCATGTGCTATAATCAGCATTAAAAAAACGCCATTGATGTCCGTACACCGGTCCCAAATCATTTACCCTATTATTTACTAAACCACGCGAATCTAAAAATTCCCTCGACGAATTACCATTCCATATTTTTACATTTTGCTCATTTAACAAATCGTTATTGGTAGAACCACTAATAAACCACAATAGTTCTTTTAAACATGTTTTCCACGCAACCTTTTTTGTTGTTAATAAAGGTAGTTCGCCATTTTCTAATGAAAAATGCATCGAACTTCCAAAAACAGTCAACGTTTTTCCGTTGCGCCCATCAACCATATCACCATGATTTATTATATCATCTATTAATGCGATATACTGATTTTCATCGTGTTTTTGGTTGTTCCTAAACTTTATTGATTCAAGAGCGCGCGATAACATATAAATATCTATATTAAGATTTTTTTAATTTCTTTTTATACTTCATATGGATATAGACAATATTACACAGAGTAAAGAACCTATGAGTTTCATTAATTATTTATTAACTTTAGACGAAGACAACAAGATTGATTTATTAAATATAATTCAATATACAGTTCTTGCCATAATTCCTATAATTTTAATACTTAAGGCGGTGAAACACTTTGTTCCTGAAGAAGATGAGAGTAAAGGTAATTTAGAAATACTTTTAGAATCTGTAGGACAAATAATTTTTATGTTAATGGGTTTATGGTTTACCGACCGAATTATTAGATATTTCGGCACATACAGTGGAAAGGAATACCAAGCTTTTAATTCAATAACTTTTATCCTACCATTCTTATTAATTCTATCAACAATGCAGACCAAACTTGGTTCTAAAATTAATATATTAATTGAACGAACAATGGATTTAATAAACGGTAATAACGAAGCAAAAGAAAATGTAAAACAAGAGAAAAATGTTAAGGTTTCGCAGCCAATCGCGGGTCAGCATCAACCGAGTCAATCTGACACACTTGACACCTCGCAATTATTACCATCAAATAGAGGTTTAACAAGCATTCCTCAACAAAACACAAATAATACAGATTTTAACGATATGTATCAAAATACATCAAATCCTTTACAGAACGCGGATACACCTGGTCAAAATGAACCACTTGCCGCAAACGATGGTGGTAGTATGTTCGGTAGTTGGTAATTATAATAATAAAAATATATATAAATACATTTTTATTACTTATATGTAAATGATGAATTATATTGTTAAAAGTTTCATTTTATCTTGCATGTTTTTAAAGACATATAGTAATATAGTAATATCAAAATCAGATAATTACAATGATATAACGTATTGGACAATTATTCCTAAATCTTATATTTGTATGTGCACACCAAATAGTGTTTTGGTTAAAAATCCGACATTAAACGCAAGTGTTTGGGATACATATTGTTCTAATTTAAATCAATGTGTATGGAATAAACACGAAATTATCATTAAAACATGGTATCAATCAGATTAACTGATAACACCGCACCCACAACTGCCACCTTTTTGTTTACGTCTGGCTTTCTTACCACCGGCAATAGGTTCCTCCTCCGGACTACCACCGGCAATAGGTTCTTCCTCCTCCGGACTACCACCGGCAATAGGTTCTTCCTCCTCCGGACTACCACCGGCAATAGGTTCCTCCTCCTCCGGACTACCACCCACAATAGCTTCTTCAATATCCACACTACCACCGCCAATAGACAGTGTCTTCGGGGTGGCCATCGCTGCGGCTTTGGCGGCTAGCTTATTCGCAAGTCTACTGCGAGGTTTATTAGGTTTATTTAGACGTTCAGATAATAAATCACGCCGGTAATTTTGGAGAGTGCTGCTATTTACGTATGAAGGCGCAGTGCCCATCGCAGGTTTAGTTTGGTTAAGCAATTGGCTGCCTATATAAGGGTTCAACACCATTCCTCCTTGAATAACATCATCTTCCGGACTACCGCCGGCAATAGGTTCTTCTTCTTCGTCATTTCCTCCGGCCATATATTTCGATCCACCTGCTATATCGTGAGAGTCAGGAATTTCCTGACCACCTCTTTTAATACTGCGTCTTCTTTTAGTAGACCGTTTTTTTTGGGTATTCCGTCTTTTTACTACTTTTTTATTTAATCTTTTTCTATTTAATTTAATTTTCTTCGTAACGGTTTTTCTTTTATATCTTTTGTTAGTAGACTTTGGCCCACGTTTCATTTTTTTGGTAAGTTTTTTGTTGTAATGACGCATTATACTATATATTAACAAAATATTTTTACTAAATAATATAATGATATATTAAATATGTTAGATGAAATTATACCAAATATCCCTTCTATTCTTGGGGCAAGTTTAGATAAACCAACAATCAAGGTTTTTATAATAATCGGTTCAAGTTTAACAACAACAAATAAAACTATTGATAGCGAAGGTAATCCTGTATATAGTGGTTTTACATGGGATATATGGAAAAAAATAGAAGAGTCACTTAAAGATAAATATAATTTTGAAGTTTCATTTAGTCCCGAGAAATCAACGAATTATAACATTTATGTCAATGATATTGCCACAGGTAAGTATGATATTGCCATTGGATCATTTTTTAATACTAAATGGAGGGAAGGTAAAATAGATTTCTCTAGTCCAATTTTAATTGATGCAAACTCAATATTACATGAGCACGAAACATCAATAGTATCTAATTTGCAAACAGTTTTAGTGAGAGCAGGAAGTTTAATATTATATTTAATATTGATGGGAATATTTTTCGGAATTCTTTTATATTACGTTGACCCGAAACGCATTAAACAATTTCCTGATTTCAAAAATAGCAAATATCTATTTTTCTTACGTTCGATAGTAACCGGTATTGCTACTATGTTTGGAGAAATGGGATTTCTCGTAGAAAATCCATCGCTTAATATAGCGGGTATTATATTAATTATAATGACAATGACAATTGCGTTTTTATATATTATGTTTATTCAAGCAGAGATTACCACGGTTGTAATAAATCAATCGGGGAAATCAATTAATCATAATAATATTGGTCATAAAACTTTTTTGGGATGGAAAAGCGACCCAGTTCCACAAAAATTAAAAAGATATGGAGCCAATATAGAATTACACGAAAAAATAAGTGTCGACAATATGATTAAAAAATATCTTAATAACAAAGACAAATATAGAGGTATTGTATTACCATATTGCTTTGCGTATAAATATATGAAAAAATACCCAACACTGAGATTATCAACCGATTTTGGTAACGAATTAGGTGCGTTTGTAATAAATCCCACCAAACAAACTTTTAAAGAGGATGTGAATAATGTTATTATTAATTTAAAAACAACATTACAATTGCAAAATATTTGTCAGGTCTATTTTGGAAATATAGATAATGTTCCTGTGTGCTCATTAACATAAATTTTTTATTATAATTTTAAATATATATTATATTGTCTATGAAAATTATAATATATATATTATTTTTATTTTTCATAAATGTAAGTTCGTTAATTAAACCTTTGCTAATTACAAATAATAAACAATTTCAATTAAAAAACACACATAAGAAAATAATAACTATCTCTCCAGGCGGTTTAGCCGGATTCTATATGTTGGGGACAATTGTTTATATTAAAGAGAACTATGATCTATCCAACTATGAATTTTTATCCGCTTCTGCAGGTGCATGGAATTCGTTACCAATGACTTACAATAAACCAATGGATAAAATAGTGTATGATATTATTAATATTTATAATAACGAAGAAATTAAATCTATATACGATTTACAATCAAAATTTAAATCATTATTAATTGAAAAATATAATAAAGATGATTTCGAGTTAGATAAAATAAATATTGCCACCACAACACTTACAATAAAAGGATTTCAACAAAAGATTATTACTAATATAAATACAATTGACCGGGCAACAGATTGTTGTATGGCAAGTTCGTATATACCATTTGTGACAGGATTTAAATTACAAAAAATAAATAATTATATAATGTTTGATGGTGGATTTAAAAAATTTCCACCGCCAGAAATAGTTTCTTACTTTGATATTAATCCGTATATGTGGAAGCACGATTTTACCGAAAACTGTAATGGATTACTTAATATTAAAACAATACTGAAATCTGAAGAATTATTTGAAAGTGGGTATTGTGATTCAGAAAAAAATAAAGATATTTTAGACAAATACTTTTTATAAATTTAAAGTGTTACATAATCAAGGCTATCTCTACTTGCAAGATCCCAAGGACTATCAAAATTATTATTATTATTATTAAATTCTATATTATCGTCTATAATATAATTATGTATGTCATTTTGTGAATTACCATAATAAATATACATGATATACGGTGATAGTTTGATTATTAATAATATAAAACACGCATCCATTAAATAAACCCACATTGAAAGGCATTTATATAATATCAAACTAACTAAGTATTTCTTAGAACAATTATTGTATAGCTCGATACAAGACCATACAAACAATAGAAATATTATATTTACGAATAATATAAATATTTTTTTATTTAGAATATTATAATTATACTTGCTTATTAATAAATCATATGTAATCAAGTGAGTTGTTAATATAATGGTAACCATTAATACTGTTATTAGAACGCTCCATAAATTAGACTTTTCACAAATCGCCCGTATTTCATTATTATTTTCATTAGCAAGTGCTATTATTGAAATTACACACCATGATATAATTCCACTAACAAATATTACCTTAAAACTGTTAATAAAGTATATATTATTAACCATTACGTTAAACAAATTGTTATAATACATTTAAATTCAATTTATAAATAAATTTAAGAGCTGCGCACATTATATTTATATGTTGATAGATCTTCCATTTGTAAGTGTATGTACACCAACATATAACAGGCGCAAACATTTTCATACAATTATAGAATGTTTTAAACATCAAGACTATCCAAAACAATTAATGGAGTGGGTAATAATAGACGACGGAAGCGATAAAATAGAGGACTTGCTCGTTGATATACCAGAAGTTAGTTATCATAGATATGAAAATAAAATGAAACTTGGAGAGAAACGAAATATTATGCACGAGAAAACAAAGGGCGATATTATTATATATATGGACGACGATGATTATTATCCACCAGAAAGAGTATCACACGCAGTATCGTATTTAAACAATAAACCGAATATTCTTTGTGCCGGTAGTAGCAAACTATATATTTATTTTAAAGATATAAAAAAAATATATAGTTTTGGACCATATTTCGAAAATCACGCAACCGCGAGCACATTTGCATTTAAAAAAGAACTTTTAAAAATAACAAAATACAATAGCACAGATATTAGCGGCGAAGAAAAATATTTCCTTAAAAACTATACCATACCTTTACTACAATTGAATCCATTTAAAACAACACTACTTATTTCACACGATTCGAATACGGTAGATAAAAAAGATATTATTAAGTATGGAAAA
>Ga0257106_1001777_pt1 | contig 10383 bp, 6 predicted proteins | sample LP_taG_3_FD_190177 | JGI IMG/M metagenome (GOLD analysis project Ga0257106, IMG submission 190177) | Marine microbial communities from Northeast Subartic Pacific Ocean, Canada - LP_J_2011_P26_10m | ecosystem: Environmental > Aquatic > Marine > Oceanic | place: Canada: Northeast Subartic Pacific... | reverse complement strand
CCCAGATCAACTCTAGCTAGTGCGTTCACGGAGCCGTCGTTCACATGTTACAAGCTACTATCGCGCTTACAAGAGCCGTTTCTATTCGTCAAACGTCACGCCATCATCCAGATGCACTTGGCAGCCCGCCGCTCTGAGCTCGCGTATCACAGCCGGCACGCTCGTCAGGTGATTGTTTACGAGGTGAAACTCCCTCAGCGAGGTGAGCTGCCCGATCTCCGCCGGAAAACTCGTCAGCCGATTGTCGCGGAGGTGCAACTCCGTCAGCGACGTGAGCTGCCCGATATCCGCCGGCAAGCTCGTCAGCTGATTGTAGCCGAGGTACAACCACTTTAGCGAGGTGAGCTGCCAGATCTCCGCCGGCAAGCTGGTCAGCTGATTGTTGCCGAGGTCCAACCCCCTCAGCAACGTGAGCTGCCCGATCTCCGCCGGCACGCTCGTCAGCTGATTGCCGCCGAGCTTCAACGTCTCCAGCGCCGTGAGCTGCCAGATCTCCGCCGGCAAGCTCGTCAGGCAACTGTCGTCGAGGTACAGCCTCTTCAGCGCCGTGAGCTGCCCGATCTCCGCCGGCAAGCTCGACAGCAGATTGCCTTCGTGCCCCCGCCCGTCGATCAGCTCAAAGTCGCCAAGGTACAATCTCTCCAGCGACGTGAGCTGCCCGATCTCCGCCGGCAAGCTCGTCAGCCTGTTGTCCAAGAGGTACAACCTCTCCAGCGACCTGAGTTGCCCGATCCCCGCCGGCAAGCTCGTCAGGCAACTGTTGTTGAGGTACAGCCTCGTCAGCGACGTGAGCTGCCCGATCTCCGGCGGAAGACTCGTCAGCTGAGTGTCGTTGAGGTCCAACAACCTCAGCGACGTGAGCTGCCCGATCTCCGCCGGCAGGCTCGTCAGCTGCAGATTGTAGTGCAGGTCGAACACCCTGAGCGACGTGAGCTGCCCGATCTCCGCCGGCAAGCTCGTCAGCTGATTGGCGCTGAGGTCCAACTCTACCAGCGACGTGAGCTGCCCGATCTCCGCCGGCAAGCTCGTCAGCTTATTGTTGAAGAGGTTCAAATGCCGCAGCGCACTCAGGCGCCCAATCGCAGCCGGCACCGCTCCCGTCAGGTAAAACTCGGGCATCAACTCGAGCTTCACCACCCGGCCGTCTTCCATCGTCACCCCTTCCCAGTCCTCCGGTCGCGCAACCTCCGGCCACCTCGCCTGCAGATCAGGCCACGTCTCTCGTAGCACGCGCAACGCGAGGACGTCGTCGTTCACCTGCCCAGCAGGATGCGGCGCCCACGAAAGGTCGAGATCGTTGCGAGCCCACTTGAGAACTTCGAAGTTCCCTTGCACGCAGGCGTACTCGCAGAGGCGGTTCTTGTGCACCCCTATGAGCTGCAGCGCCCGCTCCTTCTTCAGGGACCGCACACGATCATCGTCCAGGAGACGAACGAGGTGGTCGGCGATATCGTCGCCCGCTACCCCCTCGAAGTCGAAAGTCCGCGGCAAAGCCCCGGGCAGGGAAAAAGCCTCCCGAAACGTCGAGCTCAGCGCCAGTATCTGTCGCGTTTTGACGCGCTCGATGTGGGAAAGGACGATCGCCCGGAGATCCACGGGAAGAGCGCAAAGGCCAGCGTTCAGGTTGACCATCTCGCGGCGATACTCACTGCAACGCGCGGCTGGGTTGTGACGACTGCGCTCCAACGGGTGGCTTTTGCCGAACGAAAAGTTTCCTCGGAAGAAGCGAACCGAAATTCCGAATGTGGCATGTGGAAATTTTCGCTTGGGTCGCAACGCCGCGTGGCTTCGTGTTCGGAAGAAGCGACGTGACGTGACGCGTGGAAATTTTGGGTGCTACAGGTGTCTTCCAATACGCTCTACCATGTCGCCCTCGGACCGTACGTTCCGTTCGACGGAGTCCACCCCGGCGGCAACATTACCCCGCTCGTCCATTGCGCCAACTTGGGAGCGTTTGAATGCCTCTGCTTGTACCGCACACCATCCTTGACCGTACCCGCCGCGTCGTTTGCACCCCGTTGGTTCACCTCGATGTTCTCCGGGGTCTCTGTGAACTTGAGCCAACAGTCGCCTGGTCCGTGCGTGTGTGCATCAGGTTCGAAGCACCCATTCTTCTCCGACACCGGGCACCACACCCACGCGTTGCATGGCAAGTCAGCGAACGGACCGTGGTGAGGAGGTCCCGGCTTATGTGCTCGACATGCCGACGCGCACGCAGCCGCCGTTGGCTTCCTGTTCCCTATCCCCCACGCCACCGCCAAACCGTCGTAGCTGGCGTGTTCCTCGTACCATGCCACCTGTGACAACCTCGCGGTTTCCGACCGATCGTACTCGACGTTGGTGCGCGATTTCACCAAGCACTCGGGCACGACGTGCGAATAGCCGTCAACCGCTGGTGAACCGCACTCGCGCTTTCGGCTCGGCGGCGTCGACTCAACCAGCGTCACATCTACCTTTCTCATCTCTATGTCAATCCCTCCCGTCGGGTCATCCTTTGGGTCCGCGTATCTCGGGAGATGTCCCGACGTCCACGGTGTACCATCACCCCGCGCCATCGCCCCAGGTGGAAGACCCTCGTACAGAGTCTGCCGCTTGAGCCAGCACTGTCCAACCTTGTCGCCGCATCCGTCCTTGTCGCCGCAGAATACCCATACGTTACACCCGTCCCTCGCGCGGCACCGCTCGCAGCACGCCGCGGCGTTGGCCACTCTGTGGTCAGCACCCCACACCACGACGTCGCCCGCGAGCTCCAGGTGAGGTTCGACGTTGCAGTCATTCATCGCCCCTGACGAACCTGTCTTCATCGGGGTGTCGTCGTCCAGCGAGGGCGTCGCGGCAGATGGCACAGTCCTGATACTTGCATCATCCCCCGCGGCAGAACCGGACGCTCCATTCCGTCGCTCATGGGGCGTAGGCACGACGTGGATCTCCTCGTGCACGTCGACCGAGTGGTGATGTTGTTGAAGCCTCGCTCCAACGCCCGGATCCAGTCCCGCCTTATCGCTCCCGCGCCCGCCGCCCAGCTTGAGCACCTCGATGACGAGCGTAGCGAAGAGTAGCCACGCGACGGTTCCACGCGGCCCGCACCGCCCGGCCATGTCACCTCCAAAGGCCTGCGGTGCTCCCTCCGGTCAGGGCTCTGCCGACGAAATGATTTGAAACAAGTATCGACATGTCTGGTGACGACGAAAACCAACAACAACACACGAGGGGAGCGCCGAGCATAGCAGCATGAGCGCCCGCCCTAAGTTCGACTCGCGCTCGCAGCGCATGCGCAACGCCGATAGCAGCGCCCGCGGGGTCGGCTCACTCGTCGCGGGCGTCGATAAGCTGCTGGTGAGCAGCAAGTCAACGGGCGTGCTGAATCTAAGCGATCGCGGCCTGTCCGAGATCCCACGCGCTGTGTTCGACGAGGAGGACCCGGACGCTGCGGAGAATGTTCGTGCGCCCGTGCAGACCATCAGCTTTGACGCCCCAGACAGCGGCGGACCCGCGTGGTGGGAGGTGAAGGAGCTCACCGCGCTCGTCGCGTCGCACAACAGCATCACGCAACTCCCGGTCGAGGTCGCGAATCTCACCGCTCTGCAACGATTGGACCTGGGACACAACCAACTCGAGTCCCTCCCGGCGACGGCGTTGGCGTCGCTCCCGTTGCGGTCGCTGGATGTATCCGATAACAAGCTGCGCATGCTGCCCGATACGCTCCCCGTGGAGACCCTCGCGGTCATCAACGTGTCGCGCAACCCGAAGCTGTTCAAACTCCCCGAAGCCGTCGGCGCGTGCGGTCGACTCGCCGAGGTGCGGGCGACCGGGTGCGCGCTGACGGAGCTGCCGCGCGCCATCGACAGGTGCACCTCGCTGGTCACGCTCGATATCTCCAGCAACCGCATCGGGACCCTGCCGGACGGCATGACTCGCCTGGCGTCACTTCGAGAGCTGAACGTGAGCTGCAACGCGTTGACTGCTTTGCCGAGGGACATGGGCGCGATGGTGTCCTTAACCCGGCTGGACTGCAGGGAGAACCGAATCGACTGCGTACCACCGTCCATCTCGACTTGTTCCAAGCTGGCGGAGATCTTCATCGGGCGCAACGAGCTGACGATGCTGCCGGAGGCACTCGGGACGTGCGCCGCGCTGGCCACCCTGGACGTGAGCTCCAACCGGCTGAAGGAACTCCCGGCTTCGCTCGCGTCTGGCGCGCCGTTCCGAACCATCGACGCGTCGGGTAACGAGATCACCCGCGTCGCACCGGAGCTCGGGAGGTGCGTCAGTCTCCGCCGGCTCGCGCTCGAGGGGAACCCGCTCCGTTCAATCAGGCAGAACATTCTCACGGGCCCCGTCGGTGACCTGCTCGGTCACCTGCGATCGAAGCTCGGCGCGGAGGAAAACGGTGTCGGGGCAGCCTTCCGGGGTGACGAGTCCACGGCGCGCGCGGAGGATGTGTCGCGGGCGGTGGCGACCGCGGCGAGGGTCGCATCGGAGGGTGGACGCTCGTCGGGTGTGTCACTGAGGGGGCAACGGCTGGAGAGGCTGCCGGATGATTTCTGGAGCGTGGTTGCGAGGGGAGTGACGTCCGTCGACTTGGGCGAGAACGGCTTGTTGGACGGCGTGGATGCGGGTGAGGTTGAGCGGTGCGACGGACTCGAGACGTTGCTGCTGGATGGCAACGCGCTTGAGCGGTGGCCGCTACCACGCCGCGAGGGACGTCCCTTGGCGCTGACCGAGCTAAACCTCGCGGGTAATAAGGGTCTCTCCGCCGCTATGCTGCCCGGTGCGTTTTCTCGAGCGACTCGGCTGCAAAAGCTGGACCTCACCGGGATCGTCTTCCGTCCTTCATGCGGACCGAACCTGCTAGCGCCTCTCTCAGAGACGCTGACGGAGCTTCGATGGGGTAAGGCGATGCTGGACGCGATCCCGGACGAGGTGTTCAACCTGCGAAAGCTCCGCGTGCTTCGGTTTAACGACAACCGCATCCGCGAGCTGTCCCCGGCGGTTTCGTTGCTCGATGAGTTGGACGAGCTCGACTTGACGAATAATGACCTTGGGACGTTACCTCCGGAGCTTGGGTTACTGACGAGACTGCGGTGGCTCGGGGTGGAGGGTAACATGCTCCGGATGATAAGGCGACCGGTGATTGAGCGCGGGACGAAGGCTCTGTTGGAGTACCTCCGGGACAAGCTGCCTGAGAGTTTCGTCGTGAGTTAGTTCAACGCTATGACTAGTTACTCGTCCACTGTTACGTCGTCATCCAGGTACACGCGGCAGCCCGCCGCCCTTAGCTTGCGTATCGCAGCGGGTACGCTCGTCAGCTGATTTTCGCGGAGGTGCAACTCCCTCAGCGACGTGAGCTGCCCGATCTCCGCCGGCAAGCTCGTCAGCTTGTTGTCGAGGAGGTACAACGTCTCCATCGACCTGAGCTGCCAAATCTCCGCCGGCAGACTTGTCAGCTCATTCCCGAGGAGGGACAACTCCCTCAGCGACGTGAGCTGCCCGATCTCCGCCGGCACGCTCGTCAGCTGATTGCCGCGGAGGTTCAACTCCCTCAGCGACGCGAGCTGCCCGATCTCCGCTAGCAGACTCGTCAGCTGATTGTCCTCGAGGTTCAACCTCTCAAGCAAGGTGAGCTGCCCGATCACCGCCGGCATGCTCGACAGCTGATTGCCCTTCAGGTACAACTCCCTCAGCGAGGTGAGCTGCCCGATCTCCTCCGGCATGCCCGACAGCTGATTGGCGCTGAGGTCCAACACCGTCAGCGAGGTGAGCTGCCCGATCTCCGCCGGCACCGTTCCGCCAAGTCCCATGTAGGGCAAACGGAGCTTCACCACCCGGCCGTCTTCCATAGTCACCCCTTTCCAGTCCTCAGGTCGCGCAGCCTCCGGCCACCTGTCCTGCAGTGCAGGGCACATCGCACGCCATGTCCGAAGCACTCCGACGTCACGATCGTCGAATATTCGCGTCCCGCTCGGGTGCTTGTCCAGCCAAGCCTGCACAATCTGTTTCACCACCCAGTTCGTCATCACCTTCGTGCTGCTCAGGGCGCAATTCGTGAGCGGATCCCTGGCCCCGTTGCACTCAAAGTGCGACAAGATGGCGTCTCTCTCGTACGTGTGCCCAGAGTCGACCACCATCACCGGGTCGCGGAACACGGCTCGCGTGAGGGGGCACATGAGCAGCTCGGGCTCGGCGTCGAGATCTGCGTCGGGGGCGTCCGGCGGCACATCCGCGAGACCGTTGACGATGGAAGGGCGATTCGAAACGCCCGGGCGTGCTGTTGCGCTCATGATGCGCGGCGATACGACCGTAGCCGAGAGTGACAGGGCGCGTCGTTGCTTTTCGCCGAAAAGTATCCTCGGAAGAAACAAGCGAAACAGACGTCGGGGCAACGACAACGACACGTGGAACTCACAACCCACCGCGCATGCCGACGCGAGGGCACGAGCTCGCTATCGGTGACATTCTCAGAGGCAAGAGGGACGGGAACGATACGACCATGCCCGTGACCCCCACCAGGAACCGCGCGAAGCCCGCGGCGATCACGACGGTCACAGACTTCGACCTCGACCCGGCGAGAAGGCTCCTTTTCTCCTGGTCCCTCCGACGCTACCTCACGACGAAGCCGCCGTCGACGGTGGTGCACCTTTCCCGAGATGAAGATACCATAGGCAGTGCCATGTCCAAGCTTGCACGACACGGGATACTCGCCGCACCGGTGCTTGACGAGTGCCAAGGACACTTCTTCGGGTGAGGGAGGACCCGCGATACGACCCCGAAATACCGCCCGCCCCTCTCAGGTTGACGAAGGTTTCACATTTTTGGCCTTCTACGTTTGCCGCGACCCTACCGTCTGGTTCCTGAGCTGTCTGGACATACTGCACGCGTTCATCGCGAGCATCGACCCGTCACTGACCCGCGCGGGCTACGTCGAACGCCTGACCCGCGAGCAGCGCATGTCTGAGCTTGACTCAGTCGCCGAGGACTTTCTCGCCGCGCCGCTGGCCCGGGTACGAACGTCGCCCGACGGTAAGTTGGTCTTCGGCGGTCACGGCAACGATGCCACCCTCCTCGACGTCGTATCGCACGGGTTCTTCCACCGGCTCGCGGCACGGACAATGAACGGGGGAGTGAAGGTGGGTTCGGTGGGTTCTGACCCTGGTAAGTTTCACGTCAAGCGAAGGGAACACCCGACGCCGCTCACGAACGCGCAGAAGGAACACCAAGAGCAGGTCGTGGCTAGCTCTCCGCCCGTGCGTGATGCGGGATTCGCGTCAGCCTTTCAGCGCCCCCCACTCGGCAAAAACAAGCACGTCCGATTCAAGGACGCGGAAGATGGCGGGTCTGTTGAGGGGGCTTCTCCGTCGACGCCGACACCGTTTACGCACGCCCTCGGCGTTTGCCACCGGCTGGCCGTGTTCGATGTCGATCGCGATAAAACCGAGCTAACCGTCACCGCCGTCATGTCCCAGCTCGACGTCGTCAGATTTTTTCACCGACACACCGAGGCCCTCAATCACCTACGCGACATGACCCTCTCGGAACTCGGTCTTCTTACAAGTCCGCGCGGAGTGGTCACCGCGCCGTGGGACTCGACGGCGCTCGAGTGTTTCAAGCTGATGTCAGAGCGCAAGGTCAGCGCGGTGGGTGTGGTAGACCGCGACGGTGAGCTCGTCGCCAACCTGTCCGCCTCGGACCTTCGCATGCTCGATGAGAGATCGTTTCGGCTCCTCGCGCTGCCCGTCGCTGAGTTCATCTCGAGGCGAAAGGGTGACGCCATCGGTCGGAGAGGAACGCCCTTCGCCGAGGCCAGGGAGATGGAAGCGGGCGAGCGCTTAAGGGAGTGTGATGTGGACACCTTTCGTGACGACTCGGATGGGTCCGACGGATCGGACCCTTCCACGCGGTTATCGGCGAGTAGAACTTTCGTCGAGCTCATCTTCGCCCGGGCCGAGACGACGCTCGGGCGGCTGGTATCTCTCATGGCGACTCACTCCATCCACCACGTTTACGTCATCGACGAGAACGACGCGCCCATCGCGGTCATCACTCCTACGGACGTGCTTCGGTTGTTCGTGGTGGACGATGAGGACTGCTTGTGGAACGTGGTCTGGGCGCCGGGGCAGGGAGTTGAGGAGGCCATGGACGCACACGATTAGGGTGCTCGGCACCGCTAAAATGTTTGACATCAAATTTTCACCCTTTGCCAGTTTCGTTCTGGATTCTCGGAAGAGAACTCTAGCTAGCTAGCGTGGTCCCCTCACCTAGCCTCACATACCGGCGCGCGTGCCACGCGCACGAGACGTCATGGCGTCCGGATCCTCGTTCTCGAGGTATTCGACCATCGTCCCCGAAGCCATCGAAGACGGGGACGATGCGGGGAACGGGGGAGGCGAGATCGAGATCGAGGCTTCGGCGAAGAGCGGCGGGTCCGATCCCTTCGCCGACGCGGCAGCCGTCGCCGAGCAAAGGGATGCGGAGGATGCGGAGTTCTTCAGCAGCATCAAGGAGGTGGACGACCTCGTGTCCAAGACCAACCTGCAGTGGGCGCTGCGAGAGTCGGGGGACGTCGCCACCGCGTTGGGAGGAGACGCCGCCGGATCGTCGGGCGGCGGCGGGCAGAAGCGACCGAAGGCTCGCCCTCGCCCGGCCCCATCGAAGGATCCCGAGGGCGAGATGTCACCCGGCGGTGCAGAGAAGCTGAAGGCGTTGAAGAAGCCTTCCGTGCCCGGCCCCGAAGCGGCTCCCGTGCCCAACCCCGCGCAGGCTCCGCTCGCGTTGGCACACGCTCACATTCAGGCGATGCGCGCCAAGCTGAAGGTGGTGGAAGCCTTGCTCGAGGACGAGGCCGAGTCCGTGCCGCATCTGCGGTCGATCGTCGGTGAGATGAGTGGCGAGGATTTCCTGCAGGTGTGCGAGGAGCGAGCGCTGGCCGGTCGGTGCGCTTGGCCGCTCTGCGCGACGGCGCTCGTTAAAGCCGCCGAGTCCGTTCCGGCTGAATCTGGGAAGAAGTCCACCAAGCCGGAGGGGAAGTATCGGATAGACACCAAACACCGTAAGGTGTACCTGAAGGCGTCGCTCAACATGTTTTGTTGCGCCGCGCACAGGATCGAGGCTGAAGAGTTTGGCACGACGCTCGCGTTGGACCTGACGGGTGAGGGTGGCGAGGAGGCGAAGGAGGCGTCGGCGGCCGAGTCGGGCTTGAAGGTTGGTTTCCTCAACGCGAACAAGGGCAAGGACAAGACGCAGACAAAGGAGGAGAGACACAAGAAGATCGTCGGGAGGGAACCGCCCGTGAATCTGCCGACTAAGAACGTGGATAAGTCGTTCGGTAACGTCAACCAAAACATCAAGATGGACGTCCTCGAGAAGCGACCGCCCCGGGCGACCGCGGCGCCGGCTCCCGCGCCGCCGACGGTGCCGGAGGGTATGGACGCCGCGGAGGCGGCGATGAACGTCGAGGGGTTCATTCCCAAGAAGGGCATCGAGCCGCCGAAGAAGAAGGCGCCGTCCAAGTTTATGCAGATGCGAGCCAAGGAGAAGGGCGAATCGGGCGAGGCGGGCGAGTCGGCTCCGCGACCGGAATCTCCCGCGCCGAAAGGAGTTCTCAAGAGCGGCGTGAAAGCCGGGTTAATAAAGGAGAAGAAGGAGCCCGCCGGAAAGGGGGTGTGTTTCGACACGAAGCTGGAGACGGGACCCACGGGGAGCGAGTACGAGCAGACGCAGGATGAGATTGCTGAACTGGCCCAGAGGCAACAAGACTTTAAGACTGCGTCAGAGTCGCAGCTCGACGCAACGGCGACCGGGAACGACGCTCAGTTTTACTTCAACGTGTACGGAGAGGGCGGCGTCCACGAAACCTCGGGGAAGAGCGCGTCAGTGACGAATATGGGCCAGTTCTCCGAGGGGCAGATCACACGGGTCGCCCCCGAGGCGGCGGAACAATACGTCGACGTCGACGAGGAATCCGACGACAAGGATGAAAACGGCGGAGATTTGGCAAACGACGCGAAGGTGAACGGCGCCATGGAGGAGGCGATGCGAGCCGCCGAAGTCGCAGCGCGGGCCGTGGACGCCGCCGGGGATGATCAAGGGAGGAAAGCGGCGGCTGAGCTCGCGCTGAACGAGGCGAGAGAGGCGCTTCGACTGGCGCTGAGTAAGGCGGGCGGCGAGGACAGCGGCGACGAGGGCGCCACGACTGACGGGGAGAGCACCGACGGCGAGGACGGCGAGATGAACGCGCGTGGTGCGGGACCGCCCGTTTCCGAGTTTGGGTCGACGTGGATGATGATGGACGGGTGGGTGACACGTTCCACTTTCCACCTCCTCGGCGCCGCGGTGGTGGATGACGAGGAAGGCGTCCCGGAGGTGCCCACCCGGACGGGGTACGCC
>Ga0257106_1001776_pt1 | contig 10388 bp, 3 predicted proteins | sample LP_taG_3_FD_190177 | JGI IMG/M metagenome (GOLD analysis project Ga0257106, IMG submission 190177) | Marine microbial communities from Northeast Subartic Pacific Ocean, Canada - LP_J_2011_P26_10m | ecosystem: Environmental > Aquatic > Marine > Oceanic | place: Canada: Northeast Subartic Pacific... | reverse complement strand
CGACGACTTCCAACCCCCCGACGGTCCCAACGCCCTCGAGAACTGCGAGGACGTCTGCGAGGGCCACGATTTCGTCGAGGCTGTCTGCATCTCCAAGCAGGGCTGCGAGTGGGACGACGACCGGTGCTGGTCATCGGTCGGTCCCAACCCGTGCGACTTCACCGAGCCCGAGGAGCACGAGCACGAGAACTGCGAGCTCGTGTGCGAGGGTCAGAACTACTCCCCCGACGAGTGCGCCGCCATTCGCGGTTGCGAGTACGACGGCGGCGCGTGCTGGTCCGCGGTCGGGCCCCACCCGTGCGACTCCGGGCCGGACCCTATCCCCTTGCCCGCCGAACCCAAGGCGTCCTGGGCGTCGAACCGTCCTTGGGGCGATTCCTACGGGAACAAGTGGGGTGAAACCTACGGCCCCGAGGAGCCCGAAGGCGTCCTCGACGACGTCGCCGGTTCCCTCGAGGACGCCGGCGCGGCTGTCACCGATGGGCTCGAGGATGCCGGTGCCGCCGTGACGGACGCCATCGATGCCATCCCGGGAGGCGAGGCTGTCACCGACGGAGCTGAAGCCGCGGGCGAGGCCATCGGCGACGGAGCCGAAGCCGCGGAAGAGGCCATCGGCGACGGAGCCGAAGCCGCGGGCGAGGCCATCAGCGGCGGTATCGAGTCCGTCGAGAACATCTTACCCCACTTTGGCGACGATGAGCCTTCCTCCGAGAAGAAGTCCGCTCGTGCCAGCCGCGGCAAGCTCGGCGACGGGCTCGACCACGTCGCGCAGGCTGAGGACCTCCTCGCGGCGACCGAGGCTGAAGCCGCGCAAGCCGCCGCCGACGCCGCCGCCGCCGCGAAGGCTGCCAAAAAGGCTTCCAAGAAGAACAAGGGCTACGTCGCGTCCGCCGCCACAAAGTACACCGACGGGTCCATGGAGGACACCGGCTCCGGCTCCGCCTACCCCGCGGTTCCCACCGAGTCAAACACCGATACGCCTTCCGAACCCTACGTCGCCGCTTCCACCAAGCTCACCGACGGCACCTTCGACGGCCCCGACTCGTACAACGCCGACGGCGTCTACCCCACCGGCTGGACCCACAAGAAGACCCAGGAGGAGATCGAACAGGACACGCGGCGCGCGGAGGCGAGGGCGTCCAACGCCAACGCATACAAAAAGGCGTACGCCGCAGCCGACGCCGAGGAGGAAGCAGTCGGAGACGAACACACCGCCGCCGCGGACGACGACGGCTACCGCGGTAGGTCCTACACAGCCGCCTCATCCCGCCTCGTCGACGGTACCGAGGCTGCCGCCTCTCTCGGCGACGGGCTCGACCACGTCGAGGAGGCTGAGAAGGTCCTCGCCGAGGCTGACGCCGACGCTGAGGCTGAGAAGGAGGCTAAGGCCGCCGCGAAAAAGTCCAAAAAGCAGTCAAAGAAGGGCTACAGGTCCTCCTACACCATCAACCCCTACGGCGTGAAGGATGCCGAGGCTACGCCCGAGGCTGATGAGGAAACTGAAGATGTTCCCGTCGAGAAGCCCCACGGCTACGTCGCGTCGTCCACCAAGCTCACCGACGGAAGCGCGTCTCTGGGTGACGTCTCATACGAGGACACCGAAGTCGCGTCCGTGGGCAACGACTGGGCCAACTACGTGGCGGAGCCCACAAACTACCACGACGCGCCCGCGAACGACGAGCAGGCTGAGGAGCAGCGCAAGTCGGAGGCTGAGCAGTTTGTGGAGCTCGAGGATAAGGAGGAGAAGGAGGAGGCGGAGAAGGCTATGAAGGCTATGCAGTGGACCTCCTACGAGTCCGAGAACGGCAAGATTGACCACGCGCTCGAGGCGGCCGAGGAGGCGGCGGCCGAGAAGGAAGCCACCGCGTCCACCTCGACCACCGCGTCCGATGAAATGGAAACCCTCGACCACCAGGAGGAAGCCGAGGCTGTCGTCGCCAAAGCCGAAGAGGCCGAAGAGGCGAACGACGACGCCGAGAAGAAGACGGGCTACCGGGCGCCCGCGACGCACCTCACCGACGGATCCGCATCCCCCGCCGAGCGCGCCCCCGGCGCCGCCGACCCCGCCAAACCGCACGGCTACGTCGCGGCGGCGACCCGCCTCACCGACGGCAGAAACGCCAAGAAACCGATCCAGGAACAGCCCGGGTACGTGGCTCCTTCGGGGTACGTCGCCGCGGGCGGCCGCGCCGAGGCTGACGAACTCCAGAAGGAGGCGTACACCTCGGAGGAGCGCGCCGAGGATAAGGAGGAGAAGGCGCCCACCGGCTACATCGCGCGCCCGAAGCGGCTGTGAGCTCAGCCGCATGTCTGAAGAAGATAAAACCCAAGCGTAGACGCACGAGCTAATCAACAATTTATTTAATGTCAAAGCCGCCAAAGCAGCGGCCGTGTACAGTGAGTTGAGAGTGAGTTATTCGTGAACCGCTAATAGCTACAGGTTAGTCCACCGCCTCACTTATTACTCTCGGGCGTCGAGAAGGAGTCCCCGGCGAACCCCGACGCGTTCGTCGACGCCAAAGTCATGTTCTCGGCGGAGTCCCGCTTTTCCAAATCCTTTCGATCCGACTTTTTCTTCTTCTCGCTCTTGTCCTTCTTCTCCTTCTTCTCGCCTTTGTCCTTCTTGTTCTTCTTCTCCTTGCGCGCGGTGTGCATCCCGCTGATCTCCTCCAGCATCGCCTTGTCATCCGCGAGCTCCTGCTGGAAATCCACCACGCCGTCCGCGCCGTGGAACCCCGCGGCCCACCGCCGCAACACCACCAACCGATCATCCTCCCCGAAACAAACCGCGTTGTCGTGTGGCTTCAACAGATCCGCGGTGCCATCCGCCCACAGCACCCCTAAGCAGATGGAGTGCTCGCCCTTGGCTCTTAAAACTGCAGCCCTGACGACTCCGTATCGCAGTTTGGTGTCCAGGGGAACGTATTCGCTGGCGTGGACGGTGACGAGCTGAGTCGAATCGGGGTCATCGTCGAAGAGCTCGGATCGAGCCGAGTCTATGAGGGGAAACGCGAGCGTCTGCACCAAGGCACGCGCGATGACCGCCATCTGGTTGACAAAGTCCGGTTCGTACTCGACAAACTTCTCGCCGTTGTGCACGCGGTTCTGGCCGTTCCGCGGGGGTGCCAGCGCGAGCCTCGCGGTCATGTCCTCGGTGTTTTCTCCGACGATGTGCATCGGAACGCCCTCGTCTTTTTCCGTGTGGAGTTTACGGAGCATGAGGATGACGTTCATCACCCTGGTGTCCCTGTGCCTGCCGGCGAGGTTGTAGTTGGCCTGGGTGCCGAGCACGATCACGGCGTCGATGGTGTGGTCGAAGATGATCGGTCGTAACGTCTCGATGTAAGCCGCGTCGCCCTGCACGTGCTTCACGATGATACCCTTCCAAAACGCAGCCTCCGCGCTGCTGGACGCCTCGTCGACGCAGTACTGGTTGTCCCCGATGGGTTTGAGCTCGATCTTGTCCATCAAGGCTGCGAAGTCCTCGACAGTCACCGCGTTGACGAACACGACCATCGAGCCGGGAAGTCGCTGCCGGACGATGTCGTTGAGGCGGCTGCGAAGCCGCTGCGGATACGTTTGCCACACCGAGCGCCAGCCGCAGACGAGCAAGTTCCGCTTCTTCTTGCTGTTCACCGGCCCGTTATCCATGCGCTTCTTCTCGATGTTACTGTGCATGCTGTGCATCTTGTCCGCCTCCTTGGCGTACCCTTCGAAGATGCCGAGCATCCTGTGCGAGTGAACGGGATTGGACCGCGGGCCGATGAAGATGAGCAGATCGTTCGGCTCGATGACGATGTCCATGCTCGGACACAGCCCGAACCCTTTCGCACGCATCTCACCCTCCGACATCCCGGGCCGGATGATCCCGATGAATATCGCGGTGGAGAACTGCCGCCGCATCGCCCCGTACGTCTTCCCGATGCACTCGCCCTTCGAGTTGAACCGGCCGCTTCTCAAATTTCTCGCGATTCGCCGCCGAATGGCGGCTCCCTCGAAATCCAACAGGTCCAATAAGATGGCGCTCAGACCCGGCTGAGCCGCGCAGTTGAACATCAGGGCGTTGGAGAACTTCGTGAGGTCCACCGGGATCACCGCGGGGTTGCCGTTGTCGTGCGTGAAGCACGCCGCGTCGACGTACTCCGACGGGTTCGACATCTGAAGCACGATTCGTAAATCCGGGTTGAGACCGTTGCCCTTCGCGGCGGTGTACGAGTTGGTGAACAAAACGTGACGTAACGCCAGGACGACACGAAGCGTCGCGCCGTTGTGAATCGTCCCCTCGCTCTCCTCCTCCTCCACCTGGTCCATCTTCGACATCATCACCAGAATCGCCGAAGCTTTGTGAGCGCCGACTCGAATCAAATCGTTGACGTTGGTCGGGTCGCCCACGCGGCAGACGATGTCTCGGCCGATCTTAGTGCGCCTCGGGTTGATCCCCCTCTCCGCCAGGATCTGCGCCAGTTGCTCGTGCATCTCGGCTTTCGTCAGCTGGTTCGACATGATCACCATGTTGGCCACCGCGCACGACGTGGTGGGAGTTTCCATGAGCCACTTGAACCGCTTGATCCACGGGAAGAGCCATAGGAGATGTAGGAACCTGCGTTCGTTGGTGAGCTGATACTGCCTTCGTAGGAAACAGATCTGCACCACCGCGCGTAGCGTGGCTTCGTTCCACCCGAGTATCAGCGTGTGCTGGTTCTCCGCAACCTTCGTATGTCCCTCCGCGATGGTGACCAGGAAGCCGTCGATGGCGCTGGTGATGAAACCGACGACGACGGCGAAAATGACGAGGCCGAAGATGATGCAGAAGACGAAGACGAAGCGTAGACCCATCTTGTCTGGGATCGAGTCGTCGATGCCCGCGGCGATGACCAAGGACAGCGCGATGTAGATGCCGTCCGCCCACGAGTTGGAGCCGAACACGTCGAGGTCCGCGACCTCTGGGGACGCCGCTAGCCAGTGGTAGAGGCATCCGACGAGGACGAGGATGACGGAGGTGAACACCACGACGAGCTTGAACGGGTAGTTTGGGTTCGCCGCGATGCGGTTCTCGAGCTTGTACCCGAGCCGGTCGAGGCGCGATACCTTCGACGTCATGTTCCGAGGGAGGTCCCGAGCGGACTTGAGCACCTCCTTCTTCGCCACCGACGCATCTTGATAATTCCCTTGCGACTCCGCGAGCACGCCGAGATTCTCAAGGCCGTCAGTTATGCCGTGCTCCAGGGCGGAGAAGAGCCCGCGGCCGCTATCCCCGCGCTCCAGCCGCCCGTCGGGGGCGATCTTACTCATCGGAGGACGCCGATACGACGCGGGCGGGTACACAAGCGCGGCGCGCACGGCGCCGAACCCTTGTGCCCCGGCCGCGGCTTCAAATTGTCAGACTAACGACTCGAAACCCGCAAGGTTTCCATCGGTCAAAATATTTCTCCCAGGTTTCAGACGCAATTTTATGGTTGCCGCGTGTGGTTAGTACAAGCGCCAGCACAACACACTCCAAAAGTCACACGCCATGGACGATGATGAGATTGATGCGGATACATACGAGGAGCTCACAGCCAAAGTGGTTCAGTGCCGCGAGGACCTGCAGAAGTTCCTCGCGATGCGGCTGAAGAAGAAATCCGGGCTGGCAGCATTCCGGGACCAATATTTGCCCGGTTTCGATCCCGTGGAGATTGCTATCGGTGGCTCCGATGGGTTGGCCATGAAGTACACCATGGCATCGTGCGATAAAAACGGAGATGGTAAAATCAAAGCGGACGAGCTCGAGAAACTGCAGGAATCCTCAGCAAATATTCTAAGCGCACAGACTGAGGCCCAGATGAATGCTGGTGTCGTAGCGGCACTCATCCTTTCCTTCATGGTGCCCTTGTCACTGGAACCAATCGAGGCGTCCGATGACTGCGCCGACTTCTTTGGTCAGGATGCAGTCAAATATCTCAGGATTGTCTCAATCATCTTCACCACGCTGGCAAATGTATATTGTATTGCGACCATCATTCTCGCCGTTCGATTCGGACTTTACGTTAACTGGATTCCTTCTGCACCTGGTCGAACGCTTTTCGTCTCGACCTTGGATGCGGCTTTGTTTCCAAGGTTGCAGATTGGCACCCTTAATTCCATGATGCTTGCAATCATCGCCAGAGGGACATTGGTTGGGCCGTTGCAAGGCCTTGCTGGTATCGTCACTTTAATACTGTACTTCGTTGTTTTGAATGGTGCTGAACAAAATGCTGGAGCTCGGGCAAAAAGCATCCAGTTAAGACTTGTCAAGGACATGATGAAGATAGGCTAAGAAAGCCGAACGGAACGTGGTTTCAGCCATCACCGGGGCGTGATTCACGTATTGGGTCAGGTGGGTGGCTGATGAATCAAGATATTTCTCCAGACAGGACGCCCTCCTCGGGCTGCCTCTCAGCAACTTCGCTGAACCTCATCATGTTATGATATCGACACGTAGCCTAACTAACACCACACCTCACCCCCTCGACCCGAGGGATATCGCCGGGGGCGTCCCGGGCGGCGCCAAGCCCCCCGGCGCGCTCGCGCCGACCCCTGAACCCCCGGACCCAGTCGCCAGCGCCGACTGCAATCTTCGCTTGGACTCGTCACCCAAAGCGCTCACAGCCGCTCTGAAACCATCGGGCGCGACACCCGCGACCATCTGCACCAGCTTAGCCGCCGCCGCCCTCAACGCGGGCACCGGCGGGTACCCAACACCGACACACCCACCGCCGGCATCCATGACGAGCGGCAGAAACACCGACACCAACTCCGCCTCAGCCTCCAAATCGCCTTTGCCCAGATGAACCGCCGCGGTCCACAACTTGAGACCCTCCGCCGCCGCTACCGCGTGTGCGCCGCGCGTGACGTCGTCCGTGGCGGCGGCGGCCGCCGCGAGGGAACAACGAGCGCGCGTGCCGGACGCGCACGCCGCGCCGTGCCTTCGAAGAAACGCGCGGGCGCGTTCAGCCCCGTTAACGTCGTCGGCGGCCACCGTCAAAACGTTCAATCGACAAGTCGCCAACGCCGCCGCCGCGACGGACGCGTCGGCTCTCGCGTCCCCAACGATCGCATCCACGACATCGAACGCATCGGGCGTCACATCCACGCCGTACGCCGCCGCGGCGACCACCGCGGCGGACGCGAGAGACGCCGTGAGGGACCCGGATGTCGCCGTGGACGTCGTCGCCTTCATCGCCGTCGTCAAGATTTGTTTCGCCGCCAATTTCCCGAGATCAGCCGGACATCGCCTCATCGCCGCCGACAACAACGGGATCGCTTCCTGGACGCCGTCGTTCACCGCCGCGCGCGTCGCGAGCGCCAGGAACGGCGCGCAGAGTAGGTCTTCACGAACGGGTGCTGACGTGGCGACGAAGAGTCGTTCGAGGGAGACGAACGCGGATCCGTTCGCGGGCGACGGCGCGCCGGACGCGAGCGCGGCGCCCAAAGCCGCGGTCGCGACGGTCCACTCGTTTGAAACGGTCGAAACGGTCGAAATCGGGGGACCCGAACCGCCGCGCGCGATCGCGATGTTCAGCGAAGACGCCAACAGACGGACGGACTCGCGAATGAACCCGTCGTCGCCGCGGAAGGACTTTGTCTTGGCGACCAACGCGGCGACGAGTGACGTCGCAATAACCGCGGAAGAATCCATCGACGTAGAATCATGTGAATCCAGCGCTAACCTCAGCGCCCTGGTCGCCGACACGACGTCGCCGCCTCTCGCGACGACCTCGTCACCGCCACTGCCTCCCCGGGATCCACCGGGAGGAGGATTGAGCGGCTCGAAGAGTTCCTCCATGACAGCCGCGTCGTCGTCGTCCGCGTCCGTATGAGTATTTAGTATCATCGAACCGTCCACCGCTGCGTTTAAACAATCGGCGCATGCGTCGATCACGGCTCGTCTCGTTCCCTCTCCGCCGCCGCCGTCCGTCCCCGATGACTTTCTCAACGAGGTGGACGCCAGCGCTTCGAGCGTCGGGCCGGCGGCCCTCGCCAGGTCCCTCGCGACCGCGGACCGCGTCACCAGGTCCGCGCCGACGAGGCTCGAGGACCGAGTCGTCAAAGCCGCCCATTGACTCCCGAGCGAAACCGATACGCCGTCTGGAAACTTCGCGAATAGCGCCTCAGGGGCGTGAACGGCGGCGACGGCGCACGCTCGGAGCGTCGCGATTCGAACACGGCACGTGATACCTTCGGCGCACTCGCTCTCGTCCCTCAGCGCGGAGAACAGCCGAGAACGCGTCGATTCAGACTGTTTACTCATACCCGAGTCGCCATTCGCATCTTCGAGCCACGCCACCGCGGGTCTCGCGATGAAATCGACGATTCTTCTCACGGCGCCGACGTCGCCGCCCGTGACCCGGCTGTTCGTCAACGCCTCACCCGCGAGCGCCATGCCCTCGACGATACACGCGGGATCCGCGATTGGGTTTGGGGGAGTCGAAGGATCGCCGGGGGAGTCTTGGAACGAATTCGTCGTCGGGTCGGGCACAGCGGCGCGAAGCGCTGAGAGCACCTGCGCCTGGAACTGCTCCAAAAGTGAACTCCCCGGGACGTCCGGGTCCTTCGACTCCCCCAACACACAAACCAAGTTGGTCAACATCGCGAGCCCACGCGGTCGAAGCGATTCCACCGAACACGTCGCCAGCTTGTACCCCAAGTCGACGATGGCGTGCGCTACTGATACGAGCCATTTATTTCCCGGGCTGGATCGCGCGAGCGCGAGGTCGAGGTGCGCGGGGTGATCGGAGACGAGCTTAGGGATCGCGGACATCATGGCGGCGGCGACGACGCGCGTGGACAGCTTCGGCGCGGACCTTCCGGACAACTCCCGGAACTTTTGTTTCCGCTCAGCGTTTTCGTCCCCTTCGCCTTCGTCTCTCTCGCCCGCACCCGCGTCCTCCGCGGCTGTGACGTCCACCTCGTTACCGCCCCAGTCCTGGCCCGGGGCGTGGAGCGCCACCGCCGCGAGCCGTTTAGCCGCCTTGGCCGGATCGTCGAGCGCGTTCGCGCGTGTGAGCAGCCACAACGCCCTTGTCGCGTCACTCGCGGTTTTGGCGTCGACCTCGCCGTAGCCGTCCAACAGCGCGAGCAAGTCAGCCTCGAGCCCACCGCCGTGCGACGTTCCGTATCCACCGGCATCCGAAACGACGGTGTCCGCGGAACACCGGAGCACCGCGCCGGCGTCGCGTTCGCACACGTGCCTCAACGTTGCGGCGGCGACTCTTCGAAGCCCCGGCGTTTTCGCGCTGAGGTACGGCCGAAGTCGCCGCACGAGCCGATCGGGCGGCGCCGTCTGCGGCGCGAACAGCGCCAGCTGCTGCAAAAACAGCGCAGCCTCCAGCTGGCACCCCGCGTCGCCGTCCTGGGTATCGGAATACGAACCGGCGCCGCTCTCGCCGCCGGTTTGTATCGCGGAGACGAGCGCGGCGAATCGGGCGAAATCTTTACCCCCGGGGTCCAAGTCGGGACCGACGGCGGCCACCGCGGCGTTGACGAGGCGGCCGCACGCCGCGCGCGTCGCGCTCGCGCTGGACGCGTGCGCGCACTCCGGCGAGTTCATCAGCGCGAACGCGAGGGAGCATGCCGTGTTGACGTGCCGCCTGAACCCGGGCCCCGAGTGGTGCGCCACGATGCCTGTAAACGAGAAACAGTTGTCAAGTCAGTCTAATCGCCCGTGCGGAGATAAAAAATGCGTGCGATGAAGATTGAAACGCACCTAGCGCGTGGAGCGACCAGAGATGCGTCGCGTCGGATCCCACGTCGATCTGCACACTCGCGGCGACGAGCGATTTAACCAGCGGGCGCATCGCGGCGGTGGACGCGAGCGCGCCCGCGCGTCGGAAGGTTGACGCGCACGTCGCCGCGGCGACGGCGCGGCCGCCACCGCCGATTAAACTTGAATTCATCGCCGAAGAGAAACCTTCGCCGCTCTTCGGCGGTCCGCGGCGGAGTCGAGGCGGTGTGTCCGGCAAGGTCTCCGCGAGGCGCGTCAGCAGCGAGGAGGACGCGGCGTCACCCCTGAGCTCCGCGGCGCGCGCGTCGAGCTCGGCGGCGGCGCGCCAGTGCGCGGGTCCCGACGCTGGTGAATTTCCAACGGCGCTCGCGAGCCTCGTCAGCGACGAAGCAACCGTCTCCTTTGACGCCTTTGAATCGAACGTCCTGACGCCCGCCAACGCCAGCGCCGCGACGCACACGTTCACAAGCGACGCGGGCGACGCGCCGGACCACCCTTGCGCCGTCGACTTGCCGTTGAACAGAGCCTTCGTCGGCGTCGCAGACGTCGAAGAGGCGTTGGGCTTCATTGAAGAGTCGGCGGCTGAGTCGTTGGGGTCGATGCCCGCCTCGAGTTCGAGCGCGCGCATCGCGGTCGTTCGGATCGC
>Ga0257106_1001774_pt1 | contig 10398 bp, 6 predicted proteins | sample LP_taG_3_FD_190177 | JGI IMG/M metagenome (GOLD analysis project Ga0257106, IMG submission 190177) | Marine microbial communities from Northeast Subartic Pacific Ocean, Canada - LP_J_2011_P26_10m | ecosystem: Environmental > Aquatic > Marine > Oceanic | place: Canada: Northeast Subartic Pacific... | reverse complement strand
TGCTCCTCGCGCGCGAGCCCCTCGCGCACGTCGTCAGCCAGTTCAGCCACTGCCAGCTCGCCAGCGACCTGAAGAAGTGGGGCCATAAAAGGGCCAGCCTCGAGGACTGGGTGGAGGCGTGGCGCGCCGCGGCCTACGGCGACTCGGCGCGGGCGCGGGCGAAGGCCTTCGAGACCGCCAAGTCGATCTGCCACTTCAATCCCATCAACATGCAAGCCCGCAAGCTCTGCGACCGCTACGACCACGAGTCGGCCTTCGGCGGCGCCAAGCGGCCCATCGACGACGACGCGTGCCTGCGCGACGCGCTCGGCGCCGTCGCGGCCGCGTGGCACGTGGGCGTGCTCGAGGCCTACGACGCGGGCCTGTGCGTGCTGGGGCTGCGCAAGAGCGGCAAGCCCCACAAGCACTGCGCCTGCGCGTCGCCGACGTCGAGCTGGGGGGAGAAGGCGACGCACCATACCCACTCCTCCGCGAACCGGCCGAGCGACCGCGTCGCGGCCGCGGTCGCGAACCTCACGGCCGCGGACGCCGCGGTCTACGCCGCGGCCCGCGCGCGCTTCGAACGCGACCGCGCGGCCTTGGACGCGACGTGCCGCGGCACTTAAGACGCGTGGGCGAGGCGGTCCAGGAAGGGCGTCGACTCGACCTGGTGGGGCATCGAGAGCGCGGGCAGGTCGCAGAGGCGCGTCGACGGGCTCCCGGGCTTCGGCGGCGGCGGCGGCGGCGTGCGCGACTCGTCGAAGTCGGAGATGCACCGCGGGCTGATCTTGCGCCGCGCGCCGCGCGGCGCCGCGGCCGGCGCGGGCTCGCCGGGCTCGGTGACGCAGCGGAGCGGCCGCCGCGGCGCGGCCATGGGCAGCCGCTCGCCGCCGGCGAGCTTGGCGCCCGCGTTGCGCGCCGGCGTCGTCGCCGCGGGCGCCGCGGGCTCCGCGGGCTTCGCGGTCTCCGCGCGAGGGGGCCTCGCGTTCTCCGCCTCGGGCGCCGGGGGCCCCGCGGGCGACGCGGACCGCGCGCGGCGCGCCGGCCCCCGCGCGCGCGGCGGCGCCGTCGCGGGCGGCGACGCGTCGGCGCGGGCGGCGGCGTTCCGCGGCGACGCGGACCGCGGCCGCCGCCGGCGCGCGTCGGGCGTCGCGCGCGGCCGCCGCGCGTCGGCCGCGGCCGCCGGCTTCGAAGCCGCCTCGGCCGTCGCCGCCTCGGCCGTCGCGTTCGGTGTCGACGTCGCCGCCTCGGGCGTCGCGTTCGGTGTCGACGTCGCCGCCTCGGGCGTCGCTTTCAACAGGAGCGGAGGCTTGGCCGCCTCGGGCGTCGCCTTCGGCGTCGACGTCGCCGCCTCGGGCGTCGGCTTCGGTTTCGGCGCCTCGGGCTCGGCCGCCTCGGGCGCGGCGGCGGCGCTCCGCGGCGTCGTCGGCGCCGCGGCCGCGAGCCCGGCCTCGGCGCAGAGGGCCTCGAACTCCTCCTCGGTGTACTTTTTCTCGAGGGGCTCGTCACGCTTCGCGCGGCGCCGGGGCTCCGCCCGCTTCGCGGGCGGCGTCGCCGCGGGCGCCGCGGGCCGCGCGCCGGGGGTCTCGGGCGTCGCCGCGGCCGCCGCGGCCGTGAGGCAGAACCCGGCGAGGTCGATGGACTCGTCCATGGCCGGGCTCGCGGCGGCGACGGCGATCGGGCCGACCGGGCTCGCCTTCGCCGCCTCCGGGGCCGCGCTCGGCGCCGCCGCGGACTTGGCCGGGAGCGGCGTCTCGGGCGGGATCCACACGCTCTGCGGCGCCGCCGTCCGCGCCTTGCGCTTCGGCGGCGGCGGCGGCGGCTGCGCGGGCCGCGCCATCCGCGACGCGCGGCGCGCGCGGCCCGCGGCGCGCTTCGCCTCGGCCGCCGCAACGGCCGGCGACGGCACGCGCGGCGACGAAGCGGGCCGCGGCGCCGGCGCGTCGGCGACGGCCTGCTCCGCGTCGGAGGCGGCCTCCGTCCGCTCCGAGAGCGTCTCGAAGGCCTCGGGGACGCGGCCGCGGCGCCACGCGCGCTGCAGCGTCGCGGCGGCGCGCTCGCCGTCCGCCGCGCGGCGCCGCGCGAGGCGCACGGCGTCGCGGAGGCTCGTCCGCGGCGACGCGCCGCCCCGCGGCGACGGGGCGCCCCGCGGCGACGGCGCCGCGGCCGCGGGCGCCGCCGCGGCCGCGTAGGCTTCTTCGGCGGGCACGTCGATGCTGACGTCGAGCGCCGCGGCCGGCGCCGCGGCCCTCGGGCGCGGCCGGCGGCGCGGGGCCGCGCGCTCGCGGTCTTCGCGCGCCGACGGCGCCTCGGGCGGGGGGCGCCGCGCCGGCGGCGCCTCCGACGGCGGGCGCCGCGCCGGCGGGACCGCGCGCGGCGCCGGCGGAGGCGGCCGCGGCTCGTCGCGCGGCGGCGACGGCTCCTCGCGCGGCGGCGACGGCTCCTCGCGCGGCGGCGACGGCTCGTCGCGCGGCGGCGACGGCTCGTCGCGCGGCGGCGACGGCTCCTCCTCGCGCGGCAGCGATGGCTCCTCGCGCGGCAGCGACGGCTCCTCGCGCGGCGGCGACGGCTCTTCCGGCGGCTCGTCGTGCGCCGGCTCGTCGCGCGGCGGCGGCTCGTCGCGCGGCGCCGGCTCGTCGCGCGGCGGCGGCTCGTCGCGCGGCGCGGGCTTCGCGGGCCTCTGGTCGCGGACGGGCGTCGTCTCCGGCGAGTGGGCCGGGGGCGAGTCGGCCCAGGACACGGACCGCGGCCGGTGGGGCGTGAGCTCCGGCGACGAGCAGGGCGACGAGCACGTGTCGCTGTCGGCCCAGGAGACGGACCGCCGCGCGCGGACGGGCGTCTCCGCCGGTCGCGGCGGCGTCCCGTCCGCCCGCTCCGGCGCCGCGGCGTCCGCGAGCCGCGCGGGGAACGCCGGCGGCGCCGCGCGCCTCGTCCGCCGCGGCGTGCGCGGGCGGCGCCGGCGCGACGCCGCCGCGCGCGCGGCCGCCTGGAACCGCCGGACGCCGCGCGCGAGCGCGGCGCGCGTCGACCGCGGGTCCTGGAGCGCGAGCGCCGCCGCGAGGCGCACGCGCCGGTGCGTCGGCAGCGCGTCGCCGAACAAGTCGCAGGCCGTGCCGTAGGACAGGCGCTCGTCGCCGCCGGCGTTCCGGACGATGGCGACGACGCGGTCGAGCTCCGCGGGCTCGGCGCCGCGCGCGTAGGTCCGCGCGGCCGCGGCGACGGCGGCGACGCACCAGGCGCCGCGGGCGCCCGGCGGCAGCGACGCGCCGCGGGCGACGGCGCGCTCGACGGCGCGGCGCACGCACCTCACCGCGACGAGCCGCGCGGCGACGTCCGCGCCGCCGAGGCCGAGGCAGGGCAGCGACGCGAGCCACTGCTCGACGGCGCTCTTCTCGTAGGTCGCGCCGTCGTCGAGGAAGATGACGGGCTCGACGAAGAGCTCGCCGGTCATCGGGCAGCAGAGCTCGCCGCAGACGGCCTCGAGCGCCATGGGGTTAAACCGTTGCGCGCGGGGCAGCCCCGGTCGCGGTCGTCGAGCGCGCGCGACGCGCGCGCGCGTCGCGTCGCGGTGCCGGATGGAGCGCCGGGTGCGACGGCGACGCGAATGCGACGCGCGCGACGGGATGTCGGGCAGCACGCTAGCACGTTGGCGCCGAGGGACGGTTCATCGGCTCCGTGTAGGTTCGCCCAGCCGATCTTGAGTTCAAACCGTCGCGCTCGCAAGTACTAGTTAAAAAAAAATCGAAGAAGTCAAGCAGACAGTGCATTCCTTGAGGAGCTCGCGACGATAGAGGACGATGGCTTATGGCACGATCACCTACGCGGCGCCCAGCGCGGTCGTGACGATTATGAGAGAACTTCACTGACAATGGCACATCGTCACCGACACGTTTGGTAGGTGACGCCCGAGTACGGCACGATGACGACGGACGATGGCACGGACATAATGCTCAAAGGCTGGGGGACTTTCGCCAAGGACGACCGGATTTACTATGAGGTGAAGGATAACATGGTCGCAAACGTCAAAAAGGTCTAGCGACCATGGTCCGCCCGCCAGCCGATCGCGCGCGCGCGCGCGGCCTTTTCCTCTCGAGGGACGGACGGGTGTGGTTTAGCGCCGCCCCCTGGTCACACGCATCATGACACCTTAGCGCGCTCCCGCCTGGGGCACGCCGCGACGCGCCCGTCGGCCCCGAGGCACTTGACGGGGTCGGCGTGGGTCGACTGGAAGTTGCGGTGGCGGCACGCGGCGTCCGCGTCCGCGGGCGCGTCGCGCGGGTCGCCGTGGGCCTCGAGGTAGGCCGCGGCGTCGGCGTCGGGCCGCCACTTCCCCCGGAAGCCCGCGCCGTTGCGGAGGGCGACGGTCGAGTAGCAGCAGACGCCGCGGCGCACTCGCGCGCGCTCGTCCGGGAAGAAGTCGCCGCGCGCGTCCGCGAAGCGCCAGCGCCAGAGCGACGTGTTGAAGAGCGCCTCCTCGACGGCGTCGAGGTCGCGGCCGGCGCAGGCGTCGGGCCGCCGCGGCGGGAGGCCGTGGAGCGCGTCCGTCCGCGCCTGGGACGCCTGGACGCCGCAGCACCGCCTCAAAATCTGCCAGTGGCCGAGGTACTCGCGCAGGAGCGCGAAGCGCGCCGGCGCCACGGCGGGGAAGAGCGGCGCGTAGGCGTCGAGCGCCGCGAGGCCGCCGCGCTCGAGCGTCTCGTAGCGCTGCACGGCCGCGAGGCGCATCGCCGGAGGCAGCGGCCCCGCGGCCGCGAGCTGGGCCCGCGCGGACCCGGCGCGGACGGAGACGAAGAGGAGCGACGCGGGCACGGCAGAGCCGGCCGGCGCCGGCGCCGGCGCCGCGCGGCCCCACCGCGGCTCTCTCGGATCGCAGCCGTCGACGCACGTCCGACCGACGCCGTTGAGCCGGTGCGTCTTCACGACGACGACGTCGTCGCTTTCGGTTCCGCCGCGCCGCAGCGTCGCGAGGGACGCCGCCGTGACGTCGCCGGCGAAGCGGCAGGCCACGCGCCGCCGGGAGGACGTGCCGAGGCCGTGGGCGAGGTGGGCCAGGAGGCAGACGGCCATGAACTGGAACGTCGACGCGGAGCGCACGTCGCCGTACTGCACGAAGGTGGCGTAGGCGCTCGCGTTCGCCGGCGGCGCCGCGAGGCCGTCGTCGTCCATCAGCCGTCGGCGGGAGCTGGCCTAGTCGGGGCTGCGCATCGCATCGTGAAATTCGAGGGGTTGAGCTCGTGTTGAGGTTAAACAAGCTGCCTTCTTCGAAACGGCTTCTGTTTAGCCGCGAAGGCATGGACCTGGACGCCCTCGCGTACGAGGAAGAAGCGCTGACCGACATCGTGCTCGCCGAGGAGGCGGCCCTCATCGACCATGACATCGAACTTGCCGAAAGTCGCCTCGTCCTCGCCACGGCGCGTCTCGCGCATGCGAAAGCGGCTCTTGCTCGCGCTGCTCGCGACAAGCGCGTGCGCGAGGCAGCGGCAACGGGTGCTGATCACGTCGCCGCCGGCGTACGCCGAGCGCCTCGCGGCGAAGCTGGCGCGACTCGATGACGTCGACGTTTGCCGCGGCGCGACGATCGCCACGAGCCGCTTGGAGGGCTCGGACCTCGCGGCGCTCGGCGCGGCGCTGCGCGGGCCGGTCGATATTGTGGCGTTCACGTCGCGCCGCGGCGTCGAGGCGGCGCTCGCCGCGGCCCCGGAGCGCGTCCGGGCGTTGACGTGCTACGCGCTCGGCGCGGACCGCGAGGCGCTCGACGCCGCGGGCGTCGCCGACGTCGTGTCGCCGGAGGACCCGTCGCCGAAGGGGCTCGTCGCGGCGCTCGCGGCGCGCGTGCCTCCGGGAGCGCGCGCGGCGACGGTCGTCTGCGCGCCCGTGCCGCGCGTCGTCCCGCCGCTCGTCGAGCCGCCAGTCGTGCCCGAGTTCCTCGAGGCGCTGGCCGCCGCGGGCTTTCGCGTCGCGCGCGTCGACGCCTACGAGACGCGGGCGACGGCCGACGGCGTCGCCGCGGACGCGATCCGCGCGGGGACCGTCGACGTCGTCGCCGTGACGAGCACGGCGGAGATCGACGCCCTGGCGGCGGCCTGCGACCTCGACGCGTTCGCGGGCGTCGACGTCGTCGCCCACGGGCCGGTGACGGCGCTCGGGATCCGCCGGGCCGGGCTCGGAGTGGCGGAGACGAACCTGGACTCGTCGTCCTTCGACGGCCTCGTCGACGCCGTCGCCCGCGTCTGCCGCCGGCGCGACCGGCGCGCGAGGGTCGCCGCGTTGGCGGCGCGCGCGTGGTTCGTCCAGTGGCTCCTGGGGCAGGTCGCCGCGGGCGCGACGCCGGACGGGTAACCTGGCAAAAGGTCACAGAAACTTACACGCGGTGCCTCGCCTCCCCCGCGACGCTGCCGACGGCCTCGAAGGTGAAGTCGCCCGCGAGCCAGTGGCTCCGCGGCGCCCGGAGCTCGAAGACGACGCGCGCGGCGACCTCGTCGTAGACGAGCACGACGGAGTCCTGGCCGAAGGCCGCGTCGCGCGCGTTGTCGTGGAGGTTGCCGAAGGCGACGAGCACGTAGCCCGGCGTCGCCAGCGGCACGACGCGGCCGCCGTCCGGGTTGTAGGCGTCCGCCGCCGCGAAGCCGTCCTCGCCGAAGCTCTCGGGCAATTCGACCTGCCACGCGAGCGCCGCCGTCATCGAGCCGAAGTCGAGGTCGTAGGCGACGGCGCGCGACCAGCACTGGACGAAGACGTGGTCCCGTTGCTTCGCGCAGCCCGGCCGCGCCGTGCCGTCGTCGATGGCGTAGAGGCGGTTTCCGTCCGCCGAGAGCACGGGCGCGTGCGGCGCGTAGAAGGCCTCGGACTCGTCGGCGAACGTGAAGTTCGACGCGACGCCGCCCGAGCCGCCGTGGGGCGCCGCGAGGGTCCACGCCAGCCCGCCGTTTGCGTCGAAGAGCGCGACGGCGTTGAAGTTGCGGATGGACACGAGCACGCCGCCGGCCGCGGTCTCGTAGACGCCGTCCGCGTGCCTGGGCAGCACAAGGGTGATTCAACGTCGCTTCAAAGTGAGTGTTCCGCGCGCGCGCGTTCCATGAAAAAGCATCTACGCTTCGACACCGTTCCGAAAGATGATCGCTCGTCCAAAAATCAGCCAAAACGAGTGGAAAACGGCCGAGATATGAGGCTTTGAAGTTGGGAATTTCGCTCTCTTGTCCTGCCCTGCCGCGTGCATCCAGTAGGGCACGTGGCGGCTGAGCTCGCCGCCGTCGCAGGTGAGGTCGTTCTCCTCGAAGATCGTCGCCGGCTCGTAGTCGCGCGTCGCGCCCGCGGGGAAGGTCGACGCGAGGTCGACGACCGTCGCGACGGCGTCGCGGCCGGGGATCCAGCGGACGACGCGGTCGACGCGCGCGGCCCTCGTCGCGGCCTTCTGGACGACGACGCCGGACTCGTAGAGCTCGACGCGGCTCTCGACCGTGAGCACCGACTCCTCCCTCAGGGCGGCGGACGGCGCGACAGTGTGCGACAGGGACCGATAATTCTTGGGCTCGCCGACGCACGCCTCGGCGAAGACGCCGCCGGCGAGGCCGCCCGACGGCGCGAAGACCTCGAGGCGGGACGTGAGGGACCGCCCGTCCCGAAAGACGCTCTGCGACGCGCACTCGGGCTGCGCGCCCGCCATCTCCGGCACGGAGCTGACGACGAAGCGGTGGTCCTCGAGCTTCGCGAACGCGCATAGCGCGTTCTTCGCGAGGCCCCAGACCACGTACCCCTCGGCGTCCACGGCGACGAGGCCGCGCCAGCCGTCGGACGCGACGTCCCCGACGGTCGCGCCCATGAGCACGAGCTCGAGGGCCGACGCGTTGCCGTCGACTTTCGTCGCGAAGCGCGCGGTGCCGTCGAACGTCGCGCCGCCGCGGAACGCCGGCGCGGCGAGCGTGGACGACGCGCGGATGTCGCGCGCGCCGCGCCGCGCCGTCGCCTCGACGCGGTAGGCGGCGCGCGCGCGGAGCCGGTAGAGGTGGCCCGCGAGCGACCCGGCCGCGTCGGCGGTCGCGTTCAGTGGGCGGCTCCGCAGCGCGGCCGGCGCGCCTTTGCGCCGGTAGACGAAGGTCAGCTCGTAGGTCGCGCCCGGCTCGGCGCCGGAGAGCGCCGCGGCGCAGACGAGCTCGGCCGCGGGCGACTCGCAGTCGAAGGTGAGCGCGCTGCCGCCGCTGGCGAGGGCTGCCCGGGGCAGCCCGTCGATGCGCGCGCAGAAAACGAGCAGCGTGCACACGCACGCGGCGGCGAGCGCGGCGCGCGGCCGCCGCGACGTGGCCGCGGCCGCCGACGGGTCTTCCACAATGGGGGCTTCCATCGAAGCACGGGGCTCTTCACCAGGGTGACGACGCCAGCAAAAAAGGTCAAGAAGCCACGAACATCTACCTCAAGTGGCGGCGAGCAGCGCGGCCGGCGGGAGGTGGTCCGTCGGGTAGCCGTCCTTGGCGACGCCGGGCTCGAAGACGCGCTCCCCGGGGAGGGGCGCCGCCTCCTCGTCGCCGTCGATGCCGCGCCAGGCCATCGGCCACTCGCGCATGTAGAGCGGCGAGCGGATCCTCTCGAAGCCCTGGAACGCGGCCCACCGGTCCGGCGCCGTGAAGTAGGAGTCGGCGTCTCGGAAGCCGCCGTAGCCCCGGAGGCGGTGGATGAAGGACGTGAAGGTCGAGAACCAGGAGCCCGTGAACGTCGCGCCCTGCGAGGCGACGAGCACGTCGACGAAGCCGAGCTCGTTGCCGTTCAGCTCCAGCAGCCGCTCCGCGAGGTCCCGCGGCGGCCAGGGCGCGCCGTCGGGCCGCCGGCCGCCGTCTTGCCGGCTCGACCCGTAGGCCAGGAGCTCGCTCAGGAGCACCACGGGCCGCCCGGCCGCGCGCACGGGGTCGAAGAACGACGCGTTCTTCTCGTCCGTCGCCAGAAAAAGCGCCTGGCCGGGCCGCGCGACGCGCAGGAGCACATCCCGCAGACCCACGGCCCCGAGCTGGGCGTTCGTCTCCTTGAACTGGAACTCGTTGCGCCGCGCGTGCGCGGACGCGAACGCGCCGCCGTACGCCGACCTCAGCCACGCGACGACGCCCGCGGCCGCGCAGGTCACGCGGGGCTCGTCGAGGCGCACGACGTCCCGCACGAGGCGCTTGTAGAAGTTGGCCACGGCCGGGTCCGCGTGGACGACGTAGGCGTACCAGGGGGCCAGCAATCTTCCCATGCGCGCGGGCTCGAGCTGCGGTCCCCCCTGGCCGACCTTCTTGTCGCGCCACCTGTCGTGCTCGTGCGTCGCGACGCCGGAGCTCCGCACGTGGAGCACGGCGGACTCGGCGTCGCCCCAGAGGGCGTCGCCGTCGACGCGGCTCCGCTCGACGCCGGGCGCGATGGACGTGCGGACGGCGCAGAAGTCGTCGAGCCTTTCGTCGACGAAGCCGTCGCCGCGGAGCCGCCGCGCCCTTGCCTCCCCGAAGACGACGCACTGCTGGCCCACGTCCGGGATGTGGTCCGGCAACCCGAAGGCGTCCTCGAGCCAGAAGTAGGCCGGGAAGCACGAGTCGGGCGCCAAATGCGTCGGCGTGCAGCCGTCGGAGTAGTCGACGACCCGCGCGTCCTCGGGCGGCCAGGCCACGGGCGACCCGCCGTCGTCGCGCCGCGCGGGCTTTCGGAGCCGCCCCGCGGCGTGGAGCGCCGGGAGCGCGTCTTTGAAGAAGGCCGCCGCGGTAATGACCAAATCGTCGACGTCGAGGAGCGCGGGGAGGAAGTCGTCGAAGCCGAAGACGCAGTTCCGCTTGCAGTTCGTCAGCAGGTAGTAGGTCTGGGGCGGCGGCAGCACGAGCGTGCGCCCCGTGGACCGCGCCAGCACGAGCACGTTCTCGAAGGAGAGGCGCACGTTGTTCCAGCCGCCGAGGTCCGGCACGAACGTCAAGAAGCGGTCGCCGGCGAGGCGCGGCACGGCCTCCGGGTCCCGGAGCAGGCGCGCATCCGCGGCGCTCGACCCGGGCGCGCGCCAGTAGCGCATGGATTGTGGCAAAACGCAGGCCTCGAGCTTCGGCGCCAACAACCCCTCCGGCACGGCGTCCGTCGGGTAGCCCTCCGCCGGGTCGATGTCGTCGAAGACGCGCTCGCCGGGATAGGGCGCCGCGTCGCCGTCGGTGTCGATACTCCGCCAGGCCGCGGGCCACTCGCGCATGTAGAGCGGCGTCCGCGGCGCCTCGAAGCCCTGGAACGCGGCCCAGCGGCCCGCGGCGCTAAAGAAGGAGCTGTTGTCCGCGTAGCCCCGGTAGCCCCGGACGCGGTGGATGTAGCCCGTGAACGTCGAGAACCAGGCCCCCGTGAAGGTGCGCCCCTCGGCCGCGATCAGCGCGTCGACGACGCCGACCTCCGCGCCCTTGACGGCTTTGAGCGCGTCGAGGACCTTCT